>Ga0307982_1000902_pt1 | contig 23806 bp, 20 predicted proteins | sample OrgLakmetagen989_FD_201847 | JGI IMG/M metagenome (GOLD analysis project Ga0307982, IMG submission 201847) | Saline water microbial communities from Organic Lake, Antarctica - #989 | ecosystem: Environmental > Aquatic > Non-marine Saline and Alkaline > Saline | place: Antarctica: Organic Lake...
AGTGTTAATATTGAATTGCCCGATTTATTATTTGGGGAATGGAGAACTCTAGACCCAAATCGTCCCGTTGTAATTGTTTGTTATGCGGGTAGCTCTGGGGTAGTCGTATCTCATTTTTTAGCGTCCCTCGGTTTTAACGAAGTCTATTTTCCAGAAAATGGTATTTATAAGTACCGTAACCAGTTAGCAGACTTTAATTTTGAGGGAGAATACTTTGACCCCTACGTTGGAGTGCAACAACAAATGGTAGAAAGAGAAATCGTTTTAAATTTAAACGCTCAAGTGATTGATTTTAGAACTAAGGCCGAAGTTGAAAATGACCCAATAGGTTCGGTGGTAACTAACCCAGATATTAGTTTTTATACCACTAAAAACATGACAGCTTGGTTAGACAGCTTAGACCCGAACGCTCTTTATGCTTTGGTGTGTGATTCACCATTAAGCTGTTATAACTCTGCTATTATGACCTATCGAATTAAACAAAAGAATATAGAATTAATAGGTACCGTTTTTACTAATGGTACTTGGGGCGCGTGGGTTAATAAATAAATAAATGGAATCAAACAGGTTAGTCGCGGTAGATTGGCTTCGTGGTTTAGCGATGCTTTTCATGATTCAGGCTCACGTTGTTTTTTTTATGGCTCCCTGGTATCCGACTTTAAGGTTGGGCGAACTGAGTACCCAAAGTTTGATTTACAGATGGGTTGATTTAGATACTTACGCGGCCCCCGCTTTTGTTTTTCTAGTCGGCTTTAGTTTGTATTTGTGGTCTCAAAAAAACAAGTCTCTCAACCCAGCCGTCCAACAATTTAAAGTTTTTAAAAGGGGTGCCTTAATTTTTTTACTGGGCTTTTTTATGAGCTGGATGATGCGTGGTCACTTTATGCTCAACGATATTTTAAACGTTATTGGTTTTAGTTTAATATTATGCGCCCTAATATGGCGTTTATCACCGATTTGGTTTTTATTAATGGGCGTTATTATTTTAATGGTTTCTCCGTTTGGGCAAGCCTGGAGCGGTTATTTATTGTTAGATCATTACAATTTAGTATGGCCTGGCGTTGATGATGGCGTTTGGTCGTTTGGAGAAATCTTAACTAATTATGTGTTGAGAGGTCATCAGGCGCTTTTGCCTTGGGTTAGTTTTACTCTTTTTGGCTGGTGTACGGCTTATGTCTGGTCGCGCTCGCCTTGGGGACTCGCTTTTTTAGCGCTTGTATTTTATGGTCTCTATTACACAATAGAGACCTTTATGATTGGCGGTCCTTATGTCTCTATTTTTGCTTATTACCCGGCAACAACTGTGTTTATGTTTAAGTCGCTGAGTTTAATTTTGGGTTTATTACTTATATTTAATGTAGTGGCGTCGCGATGGTTAGATAAAGTTTCTGTTTTAAACCGTTTTTTAACGCTCTACAGCCGTTTTTCTTTAACGGTGTACGTGGTACATCTATTTATCTTTTTAGGCTTATTAAGATTGATTGGGCTACTGTTTGTTGGTGATGATGAAGCTTTTACCGAAAACTTAATCACCATTGAACAAGCGCTTGTATTAAGCTGGGTGTTTATGATTTTAGTCGGCTTTGTCTTACACTTCTGGGATCGGTATAATAACGGTAAGTACAGTTTAAAATGGTGCCTAGCTTTCTTAACGCGTTAAGGCAGTCTGGTTTTGGTAAATACTAAGCTGTTCCATTCTGGGTAAGAATGAATGGTGTAAATTTCGGTATCGGTTAAACGGATCGCCGTAAAAGCCGAATTTGGTTCAAAGCAGTGTACGAGCGTCCAGTCTTCTTTTAAGTAGGAAGCCTCTAAACAACTAAACTCGCTTGGTTCAAATGTTTCTTGCCAAATACTGGTATAAAATTTACCTAAAGGTGTTTCGGTTCTAAATATTTGAACCCCTTCAGATAAATACTCTGGCAGGTTAACTTCGCACGAAAGACGCTCGGTGTAGTGCTCGCCAATGATTAGGTGATGTGAAGAACCAATCACGAATAATTGAACGGGTAAGTCTTTAAAAAAAGTCTTTTTTTCCGCGAATATTTCTGTCGCACTTGGTTTTTGTACGTCTGCGAACTGTTTGAAAAATAAAGTTTTAATAGCCATTGAGTGTACCAGTAATATAAATATTTTTTAAAATTTCAATAAGCGTTTCCTGATTTATAAGCAGTATTAAGAAAACAACTAATGCCACTATAAGTAAAACCTTCACCCCCGTAGGTTTTTTAAATGTAAAAGCCAAGTAAGTACATAAAGAGAGGTTTATAAAAGCGGCTATTAATGAGGTTGTTATTAACCCAAAGTAAGGATACAAAATTAAAGGAAAACAAACACTGCCAATTAGTCCTCCTAAATAATCAAGACTTAAAGTTTGCGTCAGTTTATTTTTGTTTAACGCATTCATAAGAGGAATTTCTAGACCAGAGAAAAAGCCAATAATCACAATTAAACTGTGGGCATAAGCCCAGACCAACCAAGGAAAATCATACTGCCAGCCTGAAATAAAAATTAAACTTATGAACCCAAGGCTTCCTAAAGTACTTAAAATTAATTGGGTTCTAAAAAAACGGTCCGCCGAGCCATGACTATAGCGTTCAAAATAGAGCGCTCCAAGACCTAACCCTAATAAATAAAGCCCGATAGTAATAGAATACCGCAATACCACCCCTCCAAACAAAGCGGTGAGCGTTTGCGCTAATACTAACTCGTAGATAATACTACAAGCCGCCATTAATATGGTTATTACGACGACGGGTGTTTTAGATTTAAATCCTTGTACTTTCGATATCATTTCTTTTTGGGAATTAAGTCGTAGTTGGGCCTAAAAATTGAGTGTGCCCGTATGCCTAAATCAAGGAGGGGTTGCCATTGGTTTTTAGTTTGATTTTTTTCAAGCCACACTTGTTGATAGGTTGATAAATTTTGCGGATTGGCTTTCGGTTCTTGTTGCTGCGTGTTTGCGACCATAAAATATTCAATACACGCCTCTTTATCATTCATATAAATCAAACTCGCTTCACTTACGTTTGAACAGGCTAAATAAAGATTTGTAAAACCAGCGGCTAACAATGTTTGCTTTAATACCGCTTGATGTGATTGGTCCCAATAATGCCAAGTTATCATAACTCCGTCCGGACTTAAACTTTCATTAATAAAGGTAAACATTTCTTGCGAATACAGATGTTTTAGTTTGTCGCCATCTTTTAACCCCGGAAGATCTAAAATAATGGCATCATATAAAGTTTTATCGGCTAAATCTTCAAGACTATTTTTTCTTAAATAAGCGTAAGCGTCTCGGTTATAAATATTTACTTTAGGATTCGACAAGCTGTTCTGATGAAACTGCTGGTAGTGCGCATCATTACGCATGTAGTCCATAAACTTTTTATCAATATCGATGATATCAATATTTCCGACGCGCGGGTCTAGCAATAAATGGTGGGCTAAAATGCCATCTCCACCTCCAAGCATGGCTATATTTAAAGGTTTATTCTCTTGAAATAAAAGCGTCAGCAAAGAGAGCGTTTCATGATATGAATCTATCCACCAATCTTGCAATTGGACACTCTTATCGAGGTACAAGGTTTTACCAGGAGGGACACTCCCTGGCTTATCTTCTATAATCATAACACGCTGAAAAGGAGTTCTAAATGAGTCCACTACACTTATGTTTGGAATTAAATCTTTCCAGCTACTGCCAGAGAAGTTCCAGTTCAGCGCGTGTTTTTTTAATTGGTATTGCTCCATCACTTTTTCACTCAAGCTTGAATGAAAAAGCACCATGCCCACAAAAAATAAACCCGTGGCGAATATTAAAATTTTTTCTAACCAGCGTTCTGGCTTAACTTTTATAAATAAATAGAGCGCGATGACAAAATTAAGAAGCGCCACGTAAACCCCTACACTAAAAAGTGAAAAATTTGGATAGAACAGTAACGGAAACGCTAGCGCCCCAAATAATGTACCGATAAAATCAAATCCTAAAATAAGCGAAAAACGTTTTTTAGAGTCTAGATCTACTAAAAAAGGAATTTCCATACCGGACAAAAACCCAATCACACATATTAAAGCGTGGCCTATAATTAAACTGGTGATTCCCGCATCGAGAGCCATAAAAGCTACCAGAAAAAGGCCAAAAATAACCGTAGCGCCGGTAAGACTTAAAACCACTTCTAATAAAATTAAATTCGCTGAAAGTTTTTTCTTAAAAAAGGAATAGGCTGAAACCCCTAGCCCCATCGAAAAAAGATACAGTCCAATCGTTAAAGCGTATCTAGTGACCGATCCACCAAATATTTCGGTTAACGTTTGCGCCAATAATAGCTGATAGACAATACTACAAAAGGCAAGAATAATCGTTATTACTAGCAACGTCGCAAGAGGAAGAGTTTTGTTCATAATTACGGGCAGCATACTTAATAAAAGGGTGATTAGCGAAAATAATCAATCTTTTTTTTATCTTATTTGCGTGGCTGTTATGTCTTGATCGTTTATACTTTTAATACCAATGGCTAAAAACTTTGTAAACTTACACACGCATTCGTTTTATTCTATTTTGGCGGGCACTATGCCGCCTAAAAAATTATTACAAACGGCGCAAAATTTAAACTGTCCGGGCGTAGCTTTAACTGATTCGGGTGTCGGTTACGGGCTTCTTGATTTTACCGAGCAAGCCACAAAATTTGAAGACGTAAAAGCTATTTTAGGGGCTGAGTTATATTTATCAGAAGCCTCTCGATTTGAGAAACGACCAACCATTGATGGCAACGAAAAACATTTAGTGTTGATCGTCCAAAATCAAACCGGGTATACCAACTTACTGCAGCTTATTTCTAAATCACATTTAGAAGGGTTTTTTAACAAACCGCGTATTGATTGGGATTTGCTTGAAAAACATAATGAGGGCTTAGTTTGTTTGACTGGCACCGCTGATGGCCACTTAGGCACCTTGTTGTACCAACAAGGCGAAAAGCGCGCCTTAGAATATATTCATAAAATTAAAGATGTTTTTGGCGCTCGCCTCTATTTTGAGCTTTGCGCTCGACCCGCCGAAACGCAAGTCGCTTTAAATAAATTCTTAGTAGAGCAAGCGGCGTTAAATATTCCTTACGTCGTTACCAGTGATGCCCGATTTGCGGTGGCTGAAGATGAAGAAGCCGCTGAAACGCTTTACTGTATTGGTAAAAATTCACAGGCGACAGATCCGCAACGCGTTAGACCCTTGCAAGGCAATTGGTTCAAGCCGTGGGAAGTAATGACAGAAGAGTTAAATTATCTGCCCGCGGACTTATTGGAACAAGCACGGCTTAATTCATTAAGCGTTAGTGAGAGTGTTAATTTTGAGATGCAATTTGCACAAGACCTATTACCTCATTACGGTGTGCCAGAAGGGGAGACCACCGCTACACAATTAAAAAAAGAGTGTGCGGCCGAGATTCCAGTACGCTATAAAGACCGACCAGATTTAGTCGAAGAAGCCCATACCAGACTTGATTATGAACTAAGTATTATCGGAAAAATGGGCTTTGAGTCTTATTTTTTAATTACTTCTGATTTCATAAATTACGCCAAAGCCAAAGATATTGCCGTTGGGCCAGGGCGGGGGAGTGCAGCCGGTTCCATTGTGTCTTACTTACTAGGCATCACTAATATTGACCCGCTGCATTACGAGCTCCTATTTGAGCGATTTTTGAATCCCGAACGAATATCGATGCCCGATATTGATATAGATTTTTCTGATGAACGTCGTGAAGAAGTGTTGCAGTACGTGATAGAAAAATATGGAACCGAACGGGTGTCTAAAGTTTGTACTTTCGGAACCTTAGCGGCAAAGGCGGCTTTAAAGGATGTCGGTCGAGCCTTGGGGGTGCCTTACGCACAAATGAATCAAATGACCAAGCTCCTGCCTAATAAGCCTGGTTTTACTTTATCGGATGCCTCTGAAATTAAAGAGTTTACCACCTACGTGGGGTCGACCCCGGCTTTAAAAAAAGTATTTGAACTAGGTAAAAAATTAGAAGGCTGTGTTAGGCATGTCTCCGTGCATGCCTGTGCGGTTATTATTGGGCAAAACGACCTCAGTCAGAATGCCCCACTACAGTGGGCACCAGGAGCCGAAGAATTGAAAATCACCCAATTTCCTTATCAACAGTTAGAACACGTAGGATTACTTAAAATGGATTTTTTAGGGCTAAAAAATCTAAGTGTCATTGAAAAAGCCGTTCGAAATATTAAGCAGGCACAAGGTTTTGATATTGATTTAAATACGATTGCGCTTGATGACGGCAAAACTTTTGCGATGTTAGCCGAAGGTGAAACCACGGGGGTATTTCAGTTTGAATCGGCCGGGATGCGGCGCTATCTTCGTGAATTAAAACCAACCGAACTCGAAGATTTAGTGGCCATGAATGCCTTGTATCGACCGGGGCCGATGGAATACATTCCCCAATATATTAAAGGAAAACATAAACCAAAATCGGTTAAATATTTGCATAAAGATTTAGAGCAAATTTTAAAGAAGACTTATGGAATTGCGGTCTACCAAGAACAAGTCTTAAGAATTGCCCAAGAATTTGCGGGGTACAGTTTAGGGGAAGCCGATATTTTACGAAAAGCGATTGGAAAAAAAATTGCCGCTATTTTGGCTGAGCAACGTGAAAAATTTATTAACGGAGCGATGGCCAAAGGCTACGCTGAGAAATTAGCGGTTAAAATTTTTGATGAAATTGTCGTACCGTTTTCTGGATACGGTTTTAATCGCTCTCATGCGGTTTGTTATGCAAGAATTGCGTATGAGACGGCTTATTTGCGAGCCAACTACCCAGTCGAATTTATGGCGGCGATGATGACGACCGATCGAAATAATACCGATCGAATTGTGCTTGAAATGAACGAATGTCAAAGCATGGGCATCGAGGTATTACCCCCAAGTGTCAATGAATCAGGCAGTCATTTTACCGTTATTAAAGTAGAAGATACCACCCAGACAACTTTAGAGTTAAAAGCGGATCAAGTAATTCGAGATCAGTGTATTCGATTTGGTTTAACCGCCATTAAAGGTTTAGGGGAGGAAACCGTGAACCAAATTATTTTTGAACGTAACCGCGGTGGTCATTTTAAAACCCTGCAGGATTTTGCTAAGCGCGTACCCGCTAAGCTGATGAATAAAAAAACCTTAGAAGCTTTAGCTTATTCGGGCGCTTTAGATAATTTTGGTGACCGTAAGGCGATTGTCGACAGCTTGGATGAACTTGCCAGTTTTGCCAAAGACTTTCAACTTAAACAAGAAAGTGGTCAGATGGGACTTTTTGGCGGTGTTGATGAAGCGGCGATTGAATTCACTTTAAAAGATACCGTCGCCACCAAAGAGGATATTTTAAAATGGGAACGCGAAAGTCTGGGCATGTTTGTTTCGGACCATCCACTAAAAGGCTTAAATAAATATTTTTCTAAGTACGGAATTTTAATCGGCTCTTTAACCGAAGATGAAGACGTTGGCCAACAACGCACTATTCACGCACTCGTCACAGGGGCTCGACAAATAGTCACTAAAGCAGGTAAAAATATGGCTATACTCAATCTTGAAGACACCTCTGGTAAAATAGAAGCCGCTATTTTTCCAAAAGTTTATAGCTCGATTCCACGCGCCGCTATGGAAGTAGATGCCTTTGTCAGAGTCCAGGGAAAAATTGACGACCGAGACGGGGTTCTAAACTGTATCGTGAATGAAATTAAGTTGGGTGACTTAAAAAAAGTCCAAGCCCAGCAACATCTTTTTACCGATGAAGATAGTACAGAAGTACCCCCTGACGACGCCAAAAATTATACGCTTACCATTCCCGATAGTGCGACTAAGTCGCAAATTGCTGACCTAAAACTTTTGTTACGAAAATACGAATCTAAAGCAGAAGAAGCCCTTAAAGTGACCGTTAAAATGGCTGGCAAAGATATCCCTTTACCCTTGTCCGTTATTCCGTCCGTAGAAATGGAAGCGGCAATTGCACATATTTTATCCTAAATGAAAGCCTTTATATTGGCCGGCGGATTTGCTACGAGGCTTTGGCCTTTAACCGAACATCGAGCGAAACCGATGTTGTTGGTTGATGGGCAGCCGATACTCGGTCATATTTTAAATCAAATACCACCAGAGGTTGATATTTACTTGCTGACTAATTCTCGTTTTGAAGCTGATTTTAGAACTTACTTAAACTCAGAGCATCGAAAGGTTGAGATTTTTTGTGAAGATACCCATTGTGATGCGGATAAACTAGGCGCTTTGGCGGCCGTTGCCACGGCTATTGAACACTATAATATTGAGGATGATTTACTGGTGTTAGCCGGGGATAATTTATTACCAGACTTAGACTTAAGACTTTTATTCCCTGCCGCGGGTAGTGCCCACCTGGCTTTAAAAACGGTTGAAACACTTGATGAAGCTCGATCTTTTGGAGTGGTTGAATTTGAAGATGGGTCGTCTACCGAAACACTAAAGCCCGTTAAGTCTTTTGTAGAAAAACCTGAAACGCCCAATTCAACAGCGGTTTCTACTGGGTTTATGGGTATTAGCAAAGACTTGCTCCCTGATTTAATAGCGTATTCAAAAAAATCTCCTGACGCCTTAGGCGCTATCATAACCGAATTTATAGCCCATAAACATCCGGTCGCAGGTTTATTAGTTAAAGGTAACTGGTTTGATGTAGGCAGCTATGAAGCTTATTTAGACGCCCATAAAACACTTCAGACCGAGTCGGTAAAAATTCATAAAACCGCTCTGGTTGAAAACTGCACCTTTGAAGGAAAGGTTTATATTGGTGCCAAGGCGCAAGTTAAAAATTCCGTGTTAGTCGATACCGTTATTTACCCCCGTACGAAGCTTGAAAACTGTCATATATCTCAGTGCGTCATTGACTCTGATAGTGATTTCAAAGGCGTCGATTTAGGTCGAAAATTAGTCAGACAAGGCACAATAGTTTACAGTGAAAACCAATGAAAATTGTTATGCCTGAAACAAAGCAAAGGGGTGATTCTCCATTAAAATTAATTATTCTAAGTTTCATAATTATTTTTTTTGTAGCCCTTTTTGCCTGGCAAATTGAAAAATATTTAGTGGCGAGTCATGATTCTAAGCTACAAGGACAAATTTCTAGAATGAACCTTTTGATAGAAGCTGATAGTCTTGATGCTTTTTCAAATCAAAAATATGCTTATTTACATGATGATCAAGATGTAGCTAAAATTTATACAGACGAAGCAAATACTTTGCCTTTTAAGCCTGTAACGACGCTTAGTAATTTATTTATAAAAAACAGATTCACCCCTACCAGCGCCACTAATGACCGGTGCTATCTTTATATTTACTTTCCTCCTGGTGAGGCGGCTGACTTGTTTGATTTTTATAAGGCTCGTGATCCTGGTTATGTTTTAGCGGGTTGGAGTGAATTTCAAAATGTACCCGTAATTTCAGCTTCCCCTGGTTTAAGCACCTGGGCAACAGAGAATTTAAAAGAAAACGATTTTTACTGCGAAGAAGCCACCGTGGCTAACGCGACAACATTAAACAGTCCTGATTTAGAGAGGCCGGGTTTCAAGTTTTATTTTTCAGGACTTAATTATTCACCCGTTACACAATAATTTCGGCTATATTTTGAATCAGGGCTTTATTGTAGCCATACTTCATCCGCATTGGCCCTAAAATACCAAAGGACCCCTCGGCGTTAGCGGTTTTAAATTTAGTGACGAGCAACGTGCAACTCGAAATTTCTTCTAAAATATTTTCTTCCCCTATAAAAATTTTTACTTCGCCGGGGTTAATGTCCACCGTATCGATAAACTGCTTAAACCGTTCTCGACCTTCAAGTATCTCTACCACTTGAGCGGCCTTTTCGGGGTTTGAAATAAACTCAGGACTGCGAAGAACGTTTGATAAACCTAAATAAAAAGTCTGATCGTTTTCTACATTAGCAAAAGCCACATTACCCGATAATTGGGCTAGCAGTCGTAAGGCATCAAAAACTGATTCTTTGCTTTTTTCAAGCCGATATCGTTCACGATGAGCATCAAATACATTGCTCACGGCACTAAAATTTTGTTGTTCTAAATCTGGCAAAATTTCATCTACAAAAAATCGGTATCCTTTAGCGGTCGGAATTTTTCCCGCCGATACATGGGGGGAAACAATCAAACCCACTTCCTAAGCATAGAAAATTCGTTTCTTACGGTAGCCGAAGAGACTTTAAATTGGTTACTCGCCAATAGTTTCTGTGAAGCGACTGGGTTAGCCGTTTCAATAAAATCTTCTACTAGTGCTTTTAAAATTAAAACCGTTCGTTCTTTCATCACTTACTATTTTAACTAAAGTAAGGGTACTGCACAATGTTCTATTATCAAATTGCTCTACGCCAAGTTCAAGACACCTATACCTGGGAGTCTTTAGAGACTTTAAATTTAGGCGATCGGGTCGAAGTGAATTTTAGAAACCGGAAAAAAATTGGAATCGTGGTTGGTGTAAGCCCCAATAAACCAGACTTTAAAACGGCTCCAGTACTCAGCGTATTACAACCCAAATTTTTAAATGAAACCAGTTTAAAACTGGCACAGTATTTGAGCAAAACCCATTTTACGGCTTTAAGTAAGGTGCTAACGCTGATGGTACCAGAAGCTTTTTGGGTTAAGCCAGATCCCGTTAAAAAAGATATCCGTTTCACGTTAGATAAAGACTTAACCCTCGACATTTTGTCGCATCCAACTCAAAAAAAATATTTTGAGTTCTTAGACGCGCAAAATAGACACGTGTGGAGTCATGAGATTCCAGACGCTTTTAAAAATACGCATAAAACTTTTGTAAAAAAAACATTTCTAATCCCAAGTGATTCTAGAGTCTCTGTTGAACACAGTCTCAAGCTTGATATTGCCAATACCGATTTAAACCACCCTTTAACCGATCAACAGCAAAACGCGCTTCATTCAATTTTAAACCATGAAGGCGGCAGCTTACTTTGGGGCGTCACTGGGAGTGGAAAAACAGAAGTCTATAAGCAATTTTTTAAAGCGCTCCAAACGAAAGATCCAGCTTCACAGTTTTTGTTTTTACTCCCAGAAATCGCCTTAACGCCACAGCTTATAACAGCGTTTAATCATTTATTTTCTGATGAAGTGGCGGTTTGGCATTCAAACTTAACGGCCAATGAGAAAGTCCAAGTCTGGGCTCGAGTGCAAAGTGGGGCTATTAAAGTTTTGATTGGCACCCGTTCAGCGGCGTTAGTGCCCATGCCAAATCTAAAAGCGATGATACTCGATGAAGAGCACGAATGGACGTTTAAAAACGAATTTAATCCTCGGTTCTGGACCCATGAAGTCATTGAATTTTTGGCCGATACATTAAAAATTTCTTATGTTTACGGTTCCGCTACCCCCAAATTAAGAACCTATCATTTAGTACAAACGAAAGCTTTAAACTTAGTGGAACTTCCAGAGCGAGTGCATAAAACAGCAATGCCTAAAATTCATTTAGTCGATTTAGCGCAAGAAGCTAAACGTGGAAATTTTACCCCAATTTCTGCGGCCCTTAAAGAAGCCATAATTGAAACTTTATCAGCCGGTAAACAAGTCGTTTTATTTCTTAATAAACGAGGATATGCCGGTTCGGCAATGTGTCGTTACTGTGGTGACGCTTTTGGGTGTGATAACTGTGATATGTCTTTAAAGCTGCATCGAAGTGGGAGCCGTAGTATGCTAATTTGCCATGTCTGCGGGGCGATGAAAAATTTTCCAAAGTGCTGTCCGACGTGTCATAAAGAGGAGTTTACGTTTAAAGGGTGGGGGACACAGCAGTTAGAAAATCAACTTAAAGAACTGTTTCCACAAACGCCTTTGTTTAGAGCCGACAAGGATAATATTACCGGGCGTTATGATTTTGAAAACATGCTTCAGTCTTTCAAAAATACCCCCCAAAGTATTTTACTGGGAACGCAAATGATTGCTAAAGGGCTAGATTTTTCTGATGTAGCTTTAGTCGGGATTGTGCTAGCAGACGTGGGGTTACATTTGCCCGATCATCACGCGGAAGAGCGCGTTTATCAATTACTAGAACAAGTTTCTGGGCGGGCAGGAAGACGCCACACCCAAGGGCAAATTTTGGTACAGAGCTTTCAAACTGATTTACCGTTGTTTGAATTTTTAAAACGGCATGATACGAAAGGCTTTATGCAGCATAAATATAAAGAACACGTAGAACTAAAACTACCGCCTTTAAGTCAGGTGGCTAAAATAATGATTGTCGATCCTAATAAAGCAAACGCCTTTGCGATGTGTAAATCATTACACATAGCTTTAGAAAAAACCTTAAAAGAACAAAATTTAGAAACGATTATTGAGGCGACGTGGGCGCCAGCTTTTTTTCCAAAACTGCATAATAAATATTGGTTTTATGTGTTTTTAAAAAGTGAAGACGCAGAAGCTCTAACACACTTTATGCAAACTTATACTTGGCCAAAAGAAGTAAAAATTGATGTCAGTCCGGTGAGTTTAATTTAAAAAAAAGACCTACAAATTATGTAGGTCTTTTGTATTGAGTCAGTGAGTATTGGTTTACATCATTCCTCCCATGCCGCCCATTCCTCCCATGCCACCTGGCATAGAAGGCGCCGCTGGTTCATCACTTGGAATTTCGGTAATAGCCACTTCTGTTGTTAAGAACGTAGCCGCAATCGAGGCCGCGTTTTGCAGCGCGCTGCGGGTTACTTTTTTAGGGTCAATAATTCCGGCTTTAACTAAATCTTTAACCACGCCTTCGGCGGCATCAAAACCATCATGAATGTTTGAAGACGCCAGTACTTGATTGACGACCACCGAACCTTCATAGCCAGCATTCTGCGCAATTTGTCGCACTGGAGCTTCCAAAGCTCGAGCTACAATTTCTATACCCACTTGTTCTTCATCGTTGCGACCACGATACTCTTTTAAGACTTGAGCGGCTCGCAGTAACGCTGTACCACCACCCGCAACAATCCCTTCAGCCGAAGCAGCTTTAGTGGCGAGTACAGCATCTTCAATTCGATGTTTTTTCTCTTTTAATTCTACCTCCGTTGCAGCTCCAACTTTAATGACGGCTACGCCTCCACCAAGTTTCGCGCGTCTTTCGGCCAGTTTTTCAGTGTCATAGTCAGATGTTGACCGATCCATCGAGCGCTCAATTTCCGCGATTCTATTGGCTATAATCGTTTTATCGCCATTTCCATCCACAACCGTACACGTATCTCGGGTAGCAATCACTTTTTTTGCTTTTCCTAAATCAGCTGTAGTGGCGTGTTCTAGTTTTAAGCCCACTTCTTCGGCAATAACTTTTCCTCCCGTTAGCACCGCAATATCAGAAAGCATTTCTTTGCGACGATCCCCAAAGCCAGGCGCTTTAACCGCGAGAACCTTAAAAGTCCCGCGCATGTTGTTCACAATTAGGGTGGCTAAAGCTTCAGACTCAACGTCTTCGGCAATGATAACCAAATTTTTATTGCCCGATTCAACCACCCCCTCAAGCAATGGTAAAATATCTTTAATATTACTAATTTTTTTATCAGTCAGCAAAATCATTGGGTTTTCTAACTCGGCTTCCATGGTTTCAGGGTTTGTTACCATGTAAGGCGATAAATATCCACTATCAAACTGCATTCCTTCTACGACTTCTTTTTCTAGTCCCATGGTGTTACCTTCTTCAACGGTTACCACCCCATCGGCTCCAACTTGTTCAAAGACTTCAGCAATAATTCGACCCACTTCAGGATTTTGTGCTGAAATAGTGGCGACTTGTTCAATTTTCTCGGCAGAGTTAATCGGTTCAGCCATTTTCTCCAGTTCAGCAACCACCACTTGTACCGCTCCATCAATACCGCGTTGAATCGCAATTGGGTTGGCTCCAGCGGTAACGTTTTTTAGTCCTTCTTGAATAATGGCGTCAGCCAGCACGGTAGCCGTCGTCGTTCCGTCACCCGCTAAATCATTAGTTTTCGTGGCGACTTCTTTCGCCAGAGTCGCGCCCATGTTTTCGTATCGGTCTTCAAATTCAATTTCTTTGGCAATAGTGACGCCATCATTGGTTACAATCGGAGAACCGTATGATTTTTCTAAAATCACGTTTCGACCTTTAGGTCCCATGGTAACTCGTACCGCATCGGCTAATTTTTTTACCCCTGACGCTACTTTAGCGCGGGCTTCGTTTCCGTATTTAATATCTTTGGCCATAATGTTTTAAAAGTTAAGTTTAAGTTTATTTTTCGACCGCCAGTAAAGAATCAAAGCCCATGATATATAGCTCTTCATGGTCTACTTTAATTTCTGTGGGCGCGTATTTTGTGAAAACGACAATGTCCCCAACACTTACAGGGCATTCTACTTTTTGTCCGTCTTTCATTTTACCTGGACCAACAGCGATCACTTCTCCACGCATTGGTTTTTCTTTTGAGACGGTATCTGGAATAACAATACCCGAAGCCGTTGTACTTTCGCCTTCTAAAGGTTTAACCAAGACGTTATCGAGCAGTGGTTGTAATTTTGCCATATTAAAATAATGATTAATTTCTGTCTCTATTTTAGCACTCGAGGCAGGGGAGTGTCAAAGTCTTTTTAGCAATGAGACCTAGAGACTGCTAAACAATGATTTATATTTTGGATTTAGCTTTTAAGACTTATTATGAGGAAAATGACACGAATTTTAACCGGCATGCAATCGAGTGGGCAATCTCATTTAGGAAATTACTTTGGCATGATGAAACAAGCTAAAGCCTTGCAAGATGATGCGGCGAATGATTGTTTTTATTTCGTGGCCGACTTACACAGTTTTACCAGTAAACAAGACCCAGCCCTTTTTAAAGAGAATCAGCTATCGGGGGTGCTTGATTGGCTCGCTTTAGTCATTGATCCAGAAAAATCAGTGTTTTACCGACAATCAGATATTCGAGCTCATACCGAGTTATTATGGTACTTGTCGTGTTTAACGCCTTTTGGGCTTATGGAGAGAGGACACGCTTTTAAAGATAAAACCGGTAAGGGCTTGGAAGCCAATGTGGGTTTGTTTACCTATCCGATATTAATGGCGGCCGACATTTTACTTTATGACGCGCAAGTTGTTCCCGTGGGCAAAGACCAAGCCCAACACGTTGAAATGGCGCGAGATTTAGCGCAAAAATTTAATCACCACTTTGGAGACACTTTCGTGCTCCCTGAATCGCAGATTAAAGAAGACGTACAAACCATCCCAGGGCTCGATGGCGCTAAAATGTCTAAAAGTTATGGCAATACCATCGAAATATTTGGCGACGAAAAGACCATGAAGAAAAAAATTATGAGCCTTAAAACCGAATCTGTAGAAATGGGAGAGCCCATCAACCCTGAAACGTGTAATGTTTTTGCGTATCACCGCCTCTTTGAAAATCCAAATTTAGCCCAACTTGAGGCTGATTATCGGACGGGAAATATTGGTTTTGGCGGGAGCAAGAAGCAACTCTTTGAACTTGTATGGGAGTACTTCGCTGAAGCTCGAGCTAAACGAGCTGAACTTGAAGCCAATCCCGATGAAGTTCAACGTATTTTAAAAATAGGCGCGCAAAAAGCCAGTGCCATAGCAGAAAAAAAATTACAAGCGGTACGGACAAGGTTTGGCTTAAGCGCTGAACATCTTGGCTAGCTAAAGTTTAATTTCATCACAAATAGTTAAAAAGAGCAATCCTTAGTAGTTGCCATTATTATTCGTATGAATTACAATCGCGTGATTACTTAACAATCACTCATGTCAGACTTCGACTTTAAAGACCTTGAAAAAAGACGACCACTATGGAAAGACTTGGCGTATTTTGCTGGTTTTGCCTTCTTTATATATGGAGCGACTCACGTGGGGCTTAATAGTAGTGCCTACAGTGAAATTGCTAGTTTTAAGTTCGGGGCGCTCAAAGCTTCTGTACTGGATGTCACCAGTGAACTGACAAGCGCTGATCCAGCAGAAATAGTGGTTGAAGCCAAACTAGAGAAAGTAAATAACAAGCCAAAACCAAAAACATTTCGACAAAAAAACCTACAACCCCGTAATCAAGCCGCACAAGTGTTTAAAGATATGAAAATTTATCCGTCTGATAATCGCTTATACATTCCACGAATTAATAAAAATGTACCCTTAATTACGGTACCTCAGCACCAAAACTGGAATCAGCTTGAAAATAATATTCAGTCTGGATTACAAGAGGGGGTCGTGGTACACCCGATTTCACATTCGCCGGGTAACTTTGGTAATTTCTTCTTAACCGGACACTCTTCGTACTACACCTGGGATGAAGGTCGATTTAAAGACGTATTTGCTTTATTACACGAAGTCAAAGTAGGGGATAGTGTTGAAGTCTATTGGGAAGGAAAAAAATACGTTTACAAGATTAAAGCCGAAGAAGTGGTTTCGCCAACCGCGGTTGAAGTACTAAATCAGCCAAAAGATAAGTTTTTAATTACGCTTATGACCTGTACCCCCGTAGGGACCAATAAAAACCGCCTCATCTTAACGGGAGAACTTAAATCACAAGAGTAAGCCTTACGCAGGGGGTTCAACCATTGTCGATTGAAGAAATTGATTTACCCAGGTCATAACTTGATCTGAATTATTTGCCCAGTACTGATACGCCAGAAAGATAAGCAGAAATAAAATAGCTGCAAAGATAAGTAACACTCGATTTTTATCGCCAGACTGATCAACTAATAGGGGATTACAACTTTGATTTACACTCGACATAGCCGCAGATTGTGAACGATTGAGCGAGGCCGCTCGTGAAGTTGAACCCTTTCCACTAATACGACCTTCAGTATTAGAGGTAACGAGAGTTGTAAAATCAAGGTTTTGGGCTTGTTCCCAAAACTTTGGGTTTGTTAAATACACATTAGCCGGGTGTAGCGTTTTATTTATTAAAGCAATTGCCACAAATAATTGGGCCAACATCACTATGCCACCAAGGTTCTCGTAGCCTTCAAAAGTCGTTAAAGCTTGAAATACTAAATTAATAACAATTAAACCAACGAGAAAATAAATAATTGGTTTTGAAATTTGTTTTAGATTCAAATTCTCAGAAGGGCTAAATTCTGATCTTTTTACAAAGTCATAAATAATAACCGCAAAACCAACCCAGCCCCCAAATATAATTAAACCCACCAAAATCGGAATTTGTGGACTAGTATTTTTGGTCTCCTTCATTATTTCATAGACACTAAAGCCGCTGCTAAGCTATCAAAGGGTTTCCAACATCGAATTTGACCTTCATCATATAAAAACCCAGTCCACCAACGATCATTATCGCTTAAAACGTAATAAAATTCGCCACAGAGTAATATTTTATGAGCCGTTAAGGGTAAAAAAGCTTCGGACTCTTCACTGGGTAAATGCGTAATAGAAAAATTACTCACTTTTAAAAAATTAAATTCATCATGACCAAGCACCGACTCAATCACGGTATTTACACTTTCATCTACTTCTAAATCAGCCGCTTCGCCCGCTAAATCAGCCAGGGTGGTTTGAGCTAAAGCTTCTGCGGCCGGTAAATTTTCAACGGGGAAAGGACCCGCTATGCGCTCCCAGGTGGGTTTACCATCGCTATCAAGTTCTTCCTCGTTCCAATGGTACACATTCACCTCAAAGGCATCACCTTCTTTATTAACAATTGCTTTGTAGTTTAAATTATGGCTGACGTATTCTTCAATCGTATTCATGCCCTAACTGTACATCAAAATACCTGTAACCATCAAGCAGTGAATCAAAATCCAACAACTATGCGTAAAAATAATGGGTTTTTCTTTGTGAATAAATCCATAGGTAATCCAGAAGGCCGCCGTAAAGATGTAAGCGCTCCAAGTAATCAGTGAGACTCCAGCCGCACTTTGATCAACCCAAACCGTGTAGAGTTGTGGTAAGGTCATGATTGGTCCTACCGCACCGACAAAGTAAACCAGTTGGTCTATGTTTTTTTTGAACGCATCTGGTCGTGACTGTAAAAAATTAAAATTATATTTTCTTTGTCTTCGACTGTAATGGTGTAGCGGCTCAACATGTACCCCTTCTGGTATATGTTTACGACGCTTAAAGCCAGAAACAAGGGTCGCAAAAGTCATTATGCTATTATAGCATGAATTTTAAATAAAGCGAACACTAATAAGTATTATAAAAACAATCCCAAGTCACGAAGACTCAGGATTGTTTTTTGTTCTGGTGAGCAATGAAGGTATACTTCTTGCTCGCTTTCAGCTCACCGAAGCTTACAGCACCAAATCAAAGATTTGGGCTTTCAGCACGAACCCTTGGTTCAAATCCCTCTTAACTTCTGACGAAATTAAAAAATAAGGCCAGGTCACACATGACCTAGCCTTATTTTTGTTCTGGTGAGCGATGAGGGATTCGAACCCGCGACCTCCTGGGTGTAAACCAGATGCTCTAGCCAACTGAGCTAATCGCTCTTCACCATGAACTTAGTTTTGGATCTTGTCGGTCTTGACCTCCTGGATTAAACCAGCTGCGTCTCGGCCAACGTGAGCTAATTGCTCTTCACCAACAAATGCTTTTATCAAAGCCGAAAGAATATAAATATTTTTGAGTCAGCTGCAAAACTTTTTTGCTTTTTGCAGGTTTATCTCAGACTCGACCAATAAACTATAATTTACTATGCTTACTAATGATGGACCAAAATTACTCTTCAGCCCTACAGTGGTTAACCGAATTAAGCTCAGAAAGCGCTTTTTTTAAGAAAAAGGCACTGCCATCGCTTGAATCTGTAAATAAGGCCTTAGATTTAATGGGGAGGCCTGATAAAACTTTCAAGTATCGCGTTATTATCGGTGGCACTGCGGGGAAGGGGAGTGTCTGCAGAATCATTGAACAAGCGCTTATGCAACAAGGCGTTTCTGTTGGTCTTTTAAGCTCCCCTCATTTACAAGTTGTTAATGAGCGCATTCGCTTGAACGGTAAAATAATTTCGCGCGAGAATTTTACCGCGACTATTTTTGAAATTAAAAATTTAATCGACACCGAAAAATTACCCCTGACGTATTACGAAGTTATCGTTTTAGCCGGTATAAAATTTGCGGCCAAAAATGAAGCTGAAATTTTAATTTGTGAAGTCGGATTAGGCGGAGAATTTGATGCCGTAAATGCCGTGACTGGACCACGACTTTGCGGGCTTACTTTTATTGGTGATGACCATATAGAAATACTCGGCCCAAAACTTGAAAATATTGCTGAAACTAAGTCTAAAATTTTTACTCAAGATTCAGTTTATAATTGCAGTTACGAACAAAATTTTAGATCAATATTAAATAAAAACACATATTTAAAAATCGATTACATTAAAGGGATTAAGCAAAAATTGAATAAAAAATTAGCTCGTAAAATTATTGAACAATTAATTAGTTCTAATTCACAAATAATACCGCCTACTAAGACTGCTTGTCGCTGGGAAAAAGTAGGCGACAAAATCATCCTTGATGGAGCCCATTCTGGTCCTAGATTCGAGTATTTAGTAACAACAAAATTACGCAAAAACAAAGGTCCCTACACCCTTATTTTAGGTATGCAAAAACGACACAATCTAGACACTTTTAACACGATAATTCCATACGCTCAAAACATCATTTGGACACAATCAGAAGAAGCCGATTGCTTTAGTGCCGATGAGTTGAAAAAACATTTTAAAGTTGGAACAGTGATTACAAATCCTCACAAGGCGCTCAAGCTCGCCCAACAAAATGAAGCGCCCATTCTTGTCACAGGGAGTCTTTATTTGTGTGGTAAAATCAGAGAACTATTCTATAACTCTGAGGCTATACTTGATCAACAAACGGAGTGGCCGGAGATATCTAAAACATAAACACTTGCTCTAAGCTGACGCTGGGCGTGCTTTGATTAACCGACACTGGTGTATCTTCAATTCTATGAGCCAAAGGCGCAGAGGCGGCCGCATTAGCCAATTCGTCGGCTCTTTCGTTGCCCACATTACCGGCATGTCCCTTAACCCACTGCCAACGAACATTCAAACTTTCATTCAAAAGGTAACACGCTTTAAATAAATCTTCGTTTTTAATTTTGTCACTGCCCGACTTATTACGAGCCCAGCCCAATTTTTTCCATTTATGCCCCCACTCGGTTACACTCTGCATCACATATTTACTATCGGTGTGGAGCGTTGCATTTTTAAGTCCTTTAGCCGCAATAACCTCTAAAGCGTGCAAGCACGCTCGGTATTCCATTCTATTATTAGTCGTATGCTTAAAACTCTGGCTAAATTCTTCGATGATTTTACCGTGCTCCATAAAAACCACGGCGTAACCACCCGGACCAGGGTTTCCAATACAACCACCATCAGTGTAAATCTCCATGCTAGAATTGATTCAAAACATCCTCCAGTGCCACCATTTTAGTTTCGCCACTACCTCGGTGCACAATTTCGGCTTCGTTTGATTCTAGTAGTCTTTCCGATATTACAATTCGGTAGGGGATTCCCATCAATTCATGGTTTCCAAATTTCTGTCCTGGCGTTGATTTTTTGTCCTGTCGATCGTCATAAATTACTTCGACGCCTTTGGCCAGTAACCCTTTATAAATCTCATCGGCTTTAGCATAAACCGCTTCATTTTTTCCAATCGGTGCTAAATACACTTGGAAAGGAGCAATCACTTCCGGCCAGATAAGCCCTTTATCATCACTCATTAATTCGGCAATTGTAGCCATAGTACGCCCCAGACCGATACCATAACACCCCATATAATACGGTTGGCCTTTACCGGCTTCATCGACGTAGGTGGCGTTTTTCATTTTTGAGCTGTAATGCGTTCCGAGTTGGAAAATATTACCCACCTCTACCCCAGTTTTTTCAATTAAAGTTTTACCAGTGGCGGTTTTAGCTTGATCGTAAGCTTTCGCGACATCCGCTAACATTTCACATTCAAAGTCGCGACCATAATTTACATTCTTGGTGTCGGTGGTTTCTGTTTTCTGTCCCCCAATAAAGTTTTTTACACTCGTGAGTGATAAATCACCAATGTAGCGAGCTTTGTGTCCCCAAGAGTGCACAAAACCAGACTTTGTGCCCAGGGCGGCTAGATCTTCATCGGTGGCGGGCTCAAGTTGCCCCGTCAGATTTAGAACTTTCTCTAACTTTGTTTTATTAACCTCTAGGTCACCCCGAATAGTCACAATAATAATGTCCTTACTAGTGGTAACCCGAAACACGACGTTCTTTAAAAAGCGGCTGGCAGGCACCCCATAGTGCTTTACGTTGTCATCCATAGTTTTAACCCAGTCTGGTTGTTCTATCACTTCCATGGCTAACACTTCATCATCGGCGTTAACCGCTTCGCGCTCAAATAAGGCTACGTCTTCATGGGCGCAGTAGCTCCCATCTTCGGTTTCGTAAAATGTCCCCTCACCAATCGCGCTTTCAACTTGGTACTCATGACAGTAATCCCCACCAATATAACCCCCATCAGCTTCTACTTTTTTGGTTTCTAAGCCTAAATCTTTAAAAATATTGGTATAAACCGCTGCCATTTCGTTGTAAGTCGTTTCAAATGAAGCTTCATCCTTATCAAAACTATAAGCGTCTTTCATCACAAACTCACGCACTCGCAATAAACCCCCACGAGCCCGAGCTTCATCTCGAAACTTGGTAGAAAATTGATAAATATTAAAGGGTAATTCCTTGTAACTTACTTGTCGTTTTCGCACCACGTCTACCATCATTTCTTCTGCGGTTCCTCCCAAAGCAAAAGGGGCTCCACGACGATCTTCCACCGTCATAAGCTCAAATCCAGTGGTACTGGTTCGATTCGTTTCTTCCCATAGCTCCAGTGGATGAAGCGTTGGCGTCATCATTTCTTGACCGCCAACCGCATCCATTCGCTTTTTAATCACCGCTTTGATTTTATCGTGCACGCGCCATCCTAGTGGCAAAAAGAAGTAACGTCCGGCCACCGATTCAGCTATAAAGCCGGCCTGTTGCAATAATTGATGGCTGCGTAGCTCTGAGCCGCCTTGATCTTCTTTAACCGGTTTGCCGAATAATTGTGAGTATTTCATATCGAAAAATAGTTTAGGGATTTTTTTTGTTCCTTGCGAATCTAAAACTTATTTGTTTGTTTTTGGACTATAAAGAAAAGGGATTAGATTATTTTTTGTTAATAAGAAGTATTTAAGGTTTATTATTTGACTACAAAGTCCAGCATGCTTAAATTAAGCTACTTAATCGCCAATGATGGAAACCACAAAACATCGTGATTATATTGATCAAGCAGAAGATCACCGTGATTTGCTGCAAGAACTAATAGCTTTAGCTAAAAATCCTGAATCGGTTGATTTAGGTTTAGACCTTGAAGCCGAAAAAAAAGAAGCAGAAGCCCATTTCAGAAGGTCTCAAGTACTGACAAAACTTAAAGACCTGACTGGGTTTGATTTTGCCGTTTATGACGCCAGTCAAATGCCTGGGGCGGCTGGCTTTGTAAAAACCAATGGCGAGCAAACTATTTATATCTCGGATCAAACCCTAGATAACCCCGCTTTTGCCGATCATGTCGCTAAGCATGAGGCGTATCATTTGCGTACAATGCTGGTGCTACCGGTTGAAACAGATTTTACGGCCGAGCATTTTGATACATTAGATCATTATTTACCGACGAGCTTTACCGAAAATCAGTTTTATTTAGAAGGCTTTAATGAAGCCCTAACGGCCAAAAATGACGAACAAGACGAAAGCGTAACGGCCTACGGCTTAAATGTCGCCGCGGCTAAACAGCTGGAAGCACTGGCTTTAAGTGCTACAGGGAAGTCGTTGATGATGGCGTTTGAAACCGGAAACCACCAAGCTTTTGCGAAAATCCTAAAAGTTACAACAGATCGATTAATGTTGCATGAAGCCTTAGAAGCAGGGGACTATGATAGTGAGCATAAAGCCAGCCTTAAACAAACTTTAAAAAAACATGAAGAACCTGTGTCGAACCCAGAAAAGGCAGCCGTTATAGTTGAAGCTTGGGACGCTCGACTAAAAGCAGAAAAACTAAAAACACTCTTACAAAACGATGATAACGGCGCCATTAAGAGCTTAATAGAAACGCAGCTTGAAACGGAGAAGAAACTGGCTTTAGCGGCGTAAACTATTTTACTTTTGTAAACCCAGCGTTGTCAGCTTCGGTCTCATCTTCAAAGCATCGCTCCGCTTTAATTCTTTTATACCAACCAGAAAGGGGAGTGTGATACGTTTTTTTAGGATTTTTCTTCGAGCCAGCAATATTACCTTTAATGGGGCACACTTCGTCGTACTTCAAAGCAGGTGCTTCTGGCTCTTTAGTTATAACCTTAGCTTCGTTTACCAGCTCTAGGGCACAACGTGTCCACCAGCTCGGAATACCTTCATCCATAACATCTTTTTTCATCAAGTCGACATGCTTTAAATGCAACTCATGATGCTTTAGCTGTGCAAAATTATTGGCAAGCATCCACTTATTTATAAGCAGGGGCGACTGCCAGCGATTTCCTTCAAGCCATACATATCGTTTTAATTTTCTGCCTTGGGCGGTTAAATGCAGTTGATCAGACTCAAGTCGAACTTTCTTTCCGAGTAATAAATTTTCAAGTTCTGGCTGTAAGATTTTATGCCAACAAGCATAAATTTCAGATTCCTTGGCCGGCGTTGTAACACCTTGAAGTTCAATTTTTTGCCCATTCTCAAGTTCATATATGTGGGGCGCTACAATCCGGGTAACCCAGCCATAACTAACGGTATCTAAATAAGTTTTAGAACTCTCT
>Ga0307982_1000903_pt1 | contig 23786 bp, 29 predicted proteins | sample OrgLakmetagen989_FD_201847 | JGI IMG/M metagenome (GOLD analysis project Ga0307982, IMG submission 201847) | Saline water microbial communities from Organic Lake, Antarctica - #989 | ecosystem: Environmental > Aquatic > Non-marine Saline and Alkaline > Saline | place: Antarctica: Organic Lake...
ACCTGGGACGTGACACACGAACGAGCACTCAGTCCCGCCGACTTGTTCGGAGGAAAGGCGCCAGTTGGAGCCTTAATTGGCCTTCTGGAGCGAATTTGCTAGCGCATTTGCAGCTCAAGTGCATTCTATATGTGCCTCTGTGACTGCTGTGTTCTTGCCTTTCTTTGTTTTTGGGAGAGTATTAACTAGACTAGACTAGACTACACTAAAACGAAATAGGTGCCATTCGCCACTCAAGAATATTATCCCCCTGTAGTTAATTCTTGATCTTGAGACAAACTTCTCTTCGAAACTATCAAACAATGAACAGACCTATGTCTGCAGGGCGCGGGTAGGCCTTCCCGGAATGCCTCTAACTTTTGAGCTACGCATAAACTCTTTTTTCACAATTACTCACATTACATATCCAGGAGTACCGTTTAAGCTTGCACTATCTAGTCTTCGATAGCCCGTGTACTTTGCTTTGATCTGCTAGTTTGTTTTATGTACCTTTCGTAGCTTTACTAATAGACTTGCTTCCTCACATTTGTTTCTCGAATCATAGCGGCAACATGGGTCCGCCGCGGGCACCACCTGAGAACAACGGGCGGCGCCCTACGACTTTGAACCAAATTCAGCAACTCGAGCGGGACCGCGAAAATCGCCGGGTAGCTGCACAACAGCGGCGAAACGACCGCGCTGCGGAGGTGTGTAACGATCGTATTTATACTATTAGAGCCTACAAATGCCAATATGCCAGCTCTAAATATACTATCATTAGTCCGAAAAGTCACACGAGAGGGGGGGGGCAGAGAGAGTTTGGTTGTGGCAGAAAAGATAACGATTGCTCTAGAGACAGTTATGAAAAGCTTGCACGGAAAGTCGTGGAGCTCAATCTAGACTGATGATGCCCATTCTTTTTTCTTGTTGGGCACATAACAGGAACGGCGCAATCTTGACGCCGGCAAAGTGGGAGACGTTGATTTCATGCGGTTCATTACCAAGTTTCGACAGGACTCTCACGGCGAAGCAAGGCCCCATTCACAACCTTTTCACGAAAGCAAAGTGGCCATCGGTGTTCGGAAACGACCTATCAGCGAAAAAGAATCCGCCAAACAAGACTTTGACATTGTGACATGCCTCAACCCTCGGGTATCCAGATTGATTCATTGCAGTGCGAATTTTCAGTGTATGCATAAGCTACGTAGTTGCCTGATTGCTCAAAAAGGGTAGTTATTTCTTGGAGTTTTGCACGCACTTGCTTTTTTATCACAATCATTGGTGCTCATGTCTACGCACGGCATCTGGCATATACCTGCACCTTGTTGCACACGTGTTTCTGTTCAATATTCCATTTCTATTCTACATCTACTTAGGTGGTCGTGCACCATTGCAAGCGGCGCGTCGATGGCATCACCAAGTATCTCGACAACCAACCTTTTGAATTTGACCACGCTTTTGGAGAAGAGGTTCGAGACCATAGAGTAAAACACCAGGGTCGCGATAAAGTCGATCTGCATGAAGCTTTCTAAGAGAGTTCTCCTTTCAATTAGTCTTTTAACAATTTGTGGTATTGGTTCTTCATTGTTGTTCACGTGGGTTGGTCGTTGCTCTTGACATTGGCGGCGGTGGTTGCGGTGATGATGGTTAAAAAGTGTTCCACGGAAGTGGTGTATAAAAGCTTAGTGCAGCCGTTGGTGCAGAGCATCGTGCACACTGGCGGGCGGGCGACGGTGTTTGCGTACGGCCAAACGGGCAGCGGCAAGACCCACACTATGGTGGGAATCCAGGCCATGGCGGTCTCCGACTTGTTTGAAGCGCTGGACGCGCAGCCTGCTCTTGCCGACGTGCAGGTGCGGTGTAGGTGTGCTTTTCCCGCACGTAATTCACTTACAATCTTCAACTCCTGAACCCAACAAAATCTCGTGAATTTTGTTGCGGCGATCTTCTTGCCACAGGTGCTAGTCAGCTTCTTTGAAATATACGGCCCCAAGTGCCAGGACTTACTCAACGGCCGCAAGCGCCTCGCGGTGAGTTATAAGAAAAGTAATACTATTGCATAGTTTTTCTGGAGGAGGAAATGAGAGCATCTTGTGCTTGGTATTTACTTTGCGCATACGTGCAACACAAGGGCATTTGTCTTCGCTTTCAGTCATACGTGCTTTGGGGTGTTGGGGCTCTTGGGGGCACTAATGACAATACTACATACATTCACAAGGTGCGCGAAGACGGGCGCGGGGAAGTGCACGTCGCCGGCCTCGAGCTGTTCGAAGTCGGGAGCGCAGGGGAGCTGCACCAGCTCATTGCCAGAGGCAACCAGCTGCGGACCACCCAGGCCACCGAGTCCAACGACACCTCGAGCCGCAGTCACGCCATCTGCCAGGTGAACTACTTTAGAAATGTATGCGTTTGAGTGAATGCATATCGTCTGTCGTGTGTCTTCTTTTATTAGATGTGCATATATATATTAGTAGAAGTAACCATTTTTATGCACTCTCATAATAACTCATGTTTTATTTTTTTTTCTCGTTTCGTACTATTTTTCTTCTCTGCTTGTTCTGTCTATCTAACAGGTGACTCTGCGGCGGGCTACGGGGCGGCTATTGGGCCAATTGAGCCTCGTGGACTTGGCGGGCAGCGAACGGGGGCAAGACACCCTGTCGCACAACCGGCAGCTGCGCACCGAAAGTGCGGAAATCAACAAAAGCTTGCTGGCTCTGAAGGAATGCATTCGCGGCATTGCCACGGGTTCCGCGCACGTGCCTTTTCGCGCCTCGAAACTCACCATGGTAGGAAGAAGATGTAGTAAGAAAAAGGGTGCAACTTGCTGAATTGGTTCTCTCCCATTTCCTCGATTGTTCTGATCTTACACTCACCTCATTTTTTTCTGGTTTAGCTGTGTTTCGACTCGCCTTACTCTCACGTGTGCTATCTCTCGCTTGTGCATACATTTCATAGTGTGCCATCATGTGCACTGTTCCGCAGGTTTTGCGCGACTCGTTTGTGCGGCCGCGCACCAAAGTAGCGATGATTGCCACCGTGAGCCCGGGCGCGAGCGTAGCCGACCACACCCTCAACACCTTGAGGTATAGGCAGTGGAGTAGGATAAGTACTTGACATACGTTGTGCACGCACGTTGATATCATGACCTCGCTCGTAAGTACATTGTGTTTCTGACAACAGGTACACCGTGCGTGTGAAAGAAAAGCCCGCGACCGACCGCGACACACCCGACTCGTTTGACGCGGTGCCACAAGCGTTCCCGCTCGGCCCTTCGCACAATGTTGGTGGTGGTGGCGGCGGTAGTGGTGGTGGAGTGCCGCCGTCTACCAGAGGTGATCGCCAAAACCAAAACCACATGTTGCGCGCTGAGGAAAAGAATGCTTATGATTCGGACACCGACGGCGCCAAAAGAGATGGGGGTAGCAGTGGCGGTGGAGGAGGCAGTAACAGTAGTAGGTCATCAGATCGGCGGCGGCCTGCATCAGCTGCTGCCGCTCGCGGTGGTTTTGCTAGAAGTGCTGCTAGTAGCGGCGGTAGTGCTGGTGGCGGTGGTGCTGTTTCTGGGAATCCGTTGTTGCGACGCAGCCATTCTCCAATTGGGCCGGCACCGGGAAAAAGAAACAACCACAACCAGAATAACAACAACAATGGTCGGTTAGCAACAACTCCTGTGAGACGTACTCAGAACAGCCATGGTGGCGCATCTGCTGCATCTGCTGCTGCGGAAGGCAGTGGAAGAGGCATGGGAGGAAGGGGATCAGAAAGAGGTGTAGGAGACGGGCCAATGACGTGGGACGATGAGGACGAGGAAGAAACTGTTGACGGCAGCGGCGGGGGCGAAGAGGGAGAAGGAGGCGAAGATGAAGAGTGGCTGAGCCGAAGCTTAGGAGGAGGCGCGGGATCCGCAGAAGTGGCGGAAATGCACAAAACGGTAAAGAAGCGCTATGAACTGTTTTATTACTAGAACTAGAATTAGTGACATCAACTCCTTCATAAACTTTTTCCCTTCTTCATATTTTATCTGTTGCATATTCGTTTTCCTTTCACCAGTTTTATCTTCCTTTTTTCGCCTTCCTTTTCAAGCAGGTCGAATCGTTGTTCGAAGAAGAAGAGCAGCTCTTGGCCATGCATATGCAGTCCATTCAAGAAAACGCCAAGCTGTTAACTGAAGAAGGCCGGCTGCTGCAGAGCATTCAGGTGACGAGAGCGTCTTCAGCTTCCCTGTTTGCATAGTCTCCTTATTATACGCCAGCTTGTTGTCTTTTCTACTACGTAAGCATCTTCTGTCGTTACTTGGAAATGTGTTCAATTCAAAGCACCCAGCCATGAAATGAGATTTCATGCACTTGATCAACCCTGCTCTCCCGCGTCATAATATTGGCATATTTGGGAATTCACATTTTACGCACACGTGGGTGTTCATTTGTATGTTCATATTAGGGCGTCGAGGTGGTGGACTACGACATTGACGGCTACGCGCAACGGCTCCAAGAAATCCTCGACCGCAAAGCAGAGCTCGTTGAGGTGAGGCGTTCTACCTTTCTCCCTGTATCTCTTGCTCTCTTTCGGTCTCTCTGAATTATACCTTCGCCTCACTTTCTATGCTAAGTTTTCATTGTCCTGACTTACTCACCTTGCTCCCTCCGAAATCTTAAACAGGCGCTGTCAGCGAAATTAGTGCGCTTTCGCGGGCAGCTGAAGCACGAAGAGCAGGCCAGCCATGCTGCGAGCAATTACCTCAAGTGAAATGAAGCAAGCAAAGAAACGAAGCTCATTCGAGGGAAGTGGCAATTGGAGCTCAACATAGGCCTTCCTAATTCCTATCCAGTTTTGATGCGGCAGGTGGTTACCTGCAACGGAATTCTATAGTTATGCAAAATTTATGACGAGGATCGATAATTTAAGATTTAAGTTCGCTTAACCCAGCAGTGGCGCCTAAATCTCTGAGCCCACCTCCACCTCCACATGCCGATAAGCATAAATAACAAATAAACCGACAGATAAACCTAAGAGCTTAAAGTGCGCAGTGTTAGTTCTCAAAAACTCCATGGAAATCATACATCCCACTCACCAAAACCTAAACATGGAATAATACAAGGGAGCGCCTTAACTTCCCTTCTTTGCTCTATTTGTCTCTATTTGATTCTTCACGATGCCGTTCGCATCTGCTCCTTTCTTATTGCCGTCATCGTTGCCGTTCAGTTGATGACTGCACTCATCATTTTAAAAAAACTCACTGCAGCTGCTCCACGTTTTGCGCCGAAGACGACGCCACGGCCGCGGCAGAGGAGCGCCGGCTCACTTCGTCTCGCAAGCTCTGGGCCACGGCGGTGCCCTCTCGCTGGGCCTTCTGCTGGAGCACGTCCGGCAAACCTTTGCCCGCCACATTGCCCGCGTCCTAGTTTTAATAATGGTGAGTGGCGATTAACAATAATGAAAGCAAAAAAGTGTCAACTTTCCTATGATTATGCAAAACCACAGTTGGTCTCCAGAGTAACTTGTTTTGATACCTGCTTGGCGTTCATGCGCTCGAGCTCTTCTTTCGCGTTGAGCATGTTGGTGACTGCGCCAATGAACCGCAAAGTCGGGCAGGGGGAAATCGGCTGCTTGGCCGACGGCCACTCGGCGCCCGTGATGTACGTCGCGTAGTCGAACAGTTGCCGCGCCTTGTCCGTGTCCAGCACCTTGTCCGATTGGTCGTTTTCGTAAATCGAGTCCCAACCCCCGCCGCCCCCGCCCGAGCCCATGATCTGGCCACCTTTTTCCAGGGCCTCTTGGCCGCGGCCCTCACGCGGTCCACCGTTCCACGACCAGTACACCCCCGATTTCGCGCAGCGCGGGTCGGTAATGGCCTGGAACAGCCGTTGGCCGGCTTCGGGCTCCGAGACAAACCCTCCGGTCACGTACTTCATGAACACGGGAAAGTACTTGCGGAACCACGGGCGCTTCTCCCGGAAGAGAGGGGACTCCGCGATGCAGCCCGGGTAAATCGAGCTGAAGGCCACGCGGGTTTGGCGGTGGTACTTGTCGTGCAGCAAGTTGGAGAGCATCATGAGCGCCAGCTTGGAGTCCTTGTAGCCCTGAACTCGTCGCAAGGACAAAGATATGGACGACGACGAATAGGGCAAGACACAAGAAGAACCAAATAATTGATCGGTGGACTTCTGGTATTTAGTCATAAAACTTCGCCAAAATGCAAGAGCTCATATAGAATACATATACATGCGTACATCATTCAACTATAAGTAACACATTACCCAAAACCATCAAACAAACCAGCACCCACCTTCGCGCCGTTGAAGTTGTAGCCGTCCATCATTGAAATTGGCTGCTTGGCGCCCTGGGCCATGCCTTCCAGGTTCTTCAAGTCCGCAATGGGGTACACCCCACCCCCACCCACGGTGTTGTCGTTGCCGGTGACGGACCCCACCAGAATCACCCGGGGCGAGCTCACGGACGCCACCATGGAAGGCAGGGCCTTGCTGATCAGCAGGAAGTGCGACAGGAAGTTGATCTGCAGCTGTTGCTCGTGGCCGTCGGGCGTCCATTTGGGCACGTCCAAGCTCGGCTGGTAGACCGCGGCGTTGCAGACCAAGCGGTCCAATGGGCGCTCGCCGCGGAACTTGTCCAAATCTTGGCAGAACTGCTTGACCGAATCGAAGCACGCCAAGTCGCACTCCATTGCCGTGAAGTCCTGTTTGTTGCATGGGTGTGGGTGAGTGGGAGGGCGTGCACACATTAGATAGGTTTGCGTCAACTAGGATGGGCAACATTAGAATGAGCATGTTTATGTCTATGAAGAAGGCACATGAGCATGAAACAAAAAGGGTTGAAAGTGCCGAAGACAAAAATAGAGACACAACATACACAATCGACTCGACACTCGTGTTCCCTTCGAAACACGTATATATTCGTGTGCCAACCCACTGACACAGACACATGGCAATCCATAGTCCCTCTCTGCTTACTTCTTCGTTGAATTCTTCCATTTCAGCGACGAGCTCCATTTTGTCCAGATCCCGCACCGCGCCTACTACATGCCACTCTCCGGTGCGCAGCAGCGCGCGCGCCGTCATTTTCCCGAGCCCCGAAGAAGTGCCAGTGATGACCGCCAGCTTTTTGTCGCCGAATTTGCTAGGCCCCTGCACCATTTTGTCGAACTGCGGGAGTTTGAACTGAACGCACGCAAGCGATAATAGAGAGAAGACCGAGAGGCAAACCAACAGAAAGAGCAGCGATACGAAGCACAAGTAAGAAGGTAAGTTTCAAGGTATCAAAGCGGAATTGATGCAATATGGTAGGCTTAGGCAGAAGAGATCCTAGAGGTAGTCTTCGTGTAAATGCCATCCCCTGCGCCTGGGCAGGTAAGATCTAAGAGAATACTCGGGTAAAGTGCCGCCGGAGCCCAATAACAGGACACAAGTGTACAATCTAAGTGTATACGTACTTGGCTCAAGAACTTGAAGCCCGAGGCTACGCCAATTACGCATAAAAACGTGACGACGCGCATTATTATTTGTAGAAAATTTGCTCGACTTATGAGTATCTGTAGTGGCAATATCGCAAAAGTATCCTGAGTTGGAAAGTTCAAGCAGGAAGGTTGCTTAAAGTCACTTCAAATAGAAACATGCGAAAAGCGGTGCAATCTCCGAAGAGTTTGTCAAGACACACGCATATTTATACCGAGGTTTCAGCACGCTGAGCGGTTGTCTGTACTATTCTTCAACGAGTGCCTCAGAAAGACTGCGCTCCTCGCTCTCAAAAAGCAAAGCTGCAATGATTCGCCCGAGCAGAATTTACGTATTTCGGATCTTGTCTATTGGCACATGTTTTTGACAGATGCCGACGACGGCTCTTCTTGATTCGCCCGAGCAGAATTTACGTATTTTGGATCTTGTCTACGGGAAATTTCGCCGCTCGTGGAGTCGAGTTGTACGTAGTCTTCTTTCCGCGCTGTGACAACTTCTTCCAGTTTGGCTCCATTTTTGTTGAAGTGCCCACAGAGCCTAAGACAATGTTCGCAATCCGCATCACTACAATGCTACTTCTCTTACGCTGTTCCGTAGCGTTCATACCGACGGTCTTGAAGGGCCTAGGAACTAGCAGAAGCGAATCGGTTGTGGCACATGCTATGCAAAACGAATGGAAGAAGAAAGGCCCCATGGAATCTGCCGGTGGCCCTGGCAACGTTATGGCAGCAGCTACCGTGCCAGTGCAGTTCAAGGTGAAGCGATTTTTTTTGATTTTATTCTTCATCGGCAATCCAATAAAAAAACAATCCCTTTGCACGCCGCTTCATTTTTGAGTTCTATATTATTCGTTATGCTTCACTGGCTAGGTGATCGGATCACCAGAAGAGGACCGTGACATCATGGCAATTCCAGGGGCGCCACTTTCAGACGTAGCAATTCAGGCGGACGTATTCATTAAGTAACCTTAGCATTCTTTTCGACTTATATTTTGAGTGTATTGCTCTCTGCTTATCACTGCAGCACACACACTAGAGCGGGCACGCATATCTTAAGGTGATTCCGCCAGTGCACAATGGCTTAGTTGTGGAACCAAAATACTGCCCAAAAATGCATAGACTTTTACATTATAAAAACTTAATTGCTATGTATATGTGCTTCTTTTTTTTTCCTTTCACCGCAGGTACAAGTGCCGCAAAGGAGAATGCGGTACCTGCGAAGTAATGCAAGACGGCAAATGGATCAAAGCTTGCCAAACCAAAGTCGCGTCTCTTGGCAAGGACGTGCCCTACGTGATTTCCGTGCGCTCTGTCCCCAAGGACAAGCGCAGCCAATCGTCTTCCGCAAGCTTTTTCTCGCCCAAATCACTCATGGACGGCTTCGCGAACAACGTAAAAGCAATATTGGCGTATTTATGATCAACGCGAGCAAACCAATGAATGGAAGTAGTGTTGACAGCATTTTTTTTTTAATTGAAAGGGTGGAAGGGGGGGCATGAAAATGTCCCACAATGATCTAGCATTCTCTATGTAGTCCTCTTCTTATTATTCCACTCGTTTCATGTTACATGTGGTGCCTGGGTGTTTTGATTGGTGTTCAGGTGTATGGGATGGTGGGCATGGTGGTGGAAGGGGCGTCCTCCGACGAAGACTTTCAGGCGCGCATGGACAAAGAAAAGGAGTTGCAAGCCAAGTTAGAAGCCAAAAAAGCGGCCAAAGCCAAGGAAGGGAAGTAAATAGATCAACGAAGGGTTGATGTTTTATGCGACCACGACCAGAAAGTGCCTACCAAGGAATTTTGTCCGTCACATCACAGACACAAAAAAACCTTGCGTGCTTGTTCTGACACGTTGTCATATGCTAGCTCATGCTAACAGAGGTTCGCGTACACTATGTGTTCACACGCACTAGATAGCCATAGTGATACATAGTGATTGTCGTAGCGCAGTGCAATACATGCAATACATGCACACATGTAACATAACGAGTTTGAGTTTGAGTTTGAGAGTGTACTGGTCACTTTTTTCAAACGGTGTTCTAACAGCAGTACATTCATAGCTTCGTAACTGAGAAATCATGCACTGACATACATAACGTTACATACTTACTTCATGTTCTGTTATTTCCACGGGCCAACTCCTGTCAGCTTTAAAATGTAGGCCCGACGGATTCAGGCTACAGGGGAGGGTTTAATGTAGTTATGGTGGTCCACGATTTCGTTCGGTCCTCACTAGGGAAACAGTCGAAACCAAAAAAGTGAGATGAAACGAATTCCCGGTTTTTAGGGGCTCTGTTCTTCTAGTTGTTTCGAAATGAAACACACCGAGAGATGGGATTATTGGGGGCGTTTCGTTTCTCGAGGTGAAACAAACGCAACATATTTATCATGTTTCTGTACAGCAAGCCGAAACGAAACGGACTTCATTCCAGACCTCCTCGGGGGGAGTTCCGTAAATCCACTACAATATTTTTCAAAACCCCTCGAGGGGATTTCAAAAGAGTTCTCGTTCCTCTTCCCTCAGGCTTTAATTCCGGTGAATTCCGGTTGGTAGGGTCTATTGGCAATTGGTGTACGCCCCCTCTTCGCGGCTCTCAAGGCCGCCGTGGGAGTTTTCTCCTTAGGGGTGCTTAAGGCCCACACCTGTTGAATTCCTTTGTGCTAGCCTTCTAATTCCGGCTCTTCGGGGCCTGTATCATTTCAAAAGAGATCAAGAAGGATATTTTGAGGGCTGATTCACATTAAGAGTTAACCAGTTTTCGAGCTGGCCCTTTTTAAGTCACGTAGGACAACCCCGCCTCTTGCCAAGGCCTGCCCGTAGGGGGGGCATGGGGCGATACAAAAACACGGATTAAGCGAAGACATCGAAACAAACCGGGCGACCTGTACCTTCGTTTCGTTTCGCGAAACGGGGAAACGCCCGGACGCAGGACGAAGTTTGTTTCAGAGAAACAAAACCGGCGCTAAAACCATGTTTGTTTCTGATTTGGTTTCGTTTTGATGTTTCGACTGTGACCCTAGTCCCCACACACGAAATGAAAAAAAAAACAGTTGAAATGTAGCTCTCGGGGGCGAGTGTCTTTAGGACGCGAGGTAAGAACAAAATACTTCCCGATTCACTTGAACAAATTTAGTTTCTAAAAGTAAAGGTCTTTTCTGCCGCGATTTTCGATAAGCCCCGTGCGGTTGTGCTCGCGGGATCTCACAATTGGGGTATGTTGTTGATGGTTGTGACATTGCTTTCGAAGAGTCAACAAAGCGCCAGCTAGAGACCCTAAATGTAAGATTCACTGGAAGGCTTAAGCATGAATGAGTTGATATTCATTATCTCTTTGCGCTCATGTCTTCAGGGAGGCTCTTAGTGTTTATATATCCACTTACCTATGTGAATATGTTCTGCTTCCGCTCATGGCCCGTCTTTGTCTTTTTTACTCTTTAGGCTACCATATGTGCCCAACGTAGATTTTCGCACGCACTTTAGCTGCTGATTACATTTTATTTACTATTTCAGATCAAATGAGCCGTTTGTCTTGAGTATGGAGGCGTTCTTCGCTACGGTTGCCGACTTTTTCTACTATGAAACTGTTCTTTGCTCAGTCGAGACACTTGTACTTTCCAGCTTGTGGCTAGAATCGTCGACAATCATCGCTACTGCATTTGCCGAATCAAGCGTTTGAGCTAAGATACCCTCAAAATTGTATGAAATAGGTATTGGAAGCTAGGACTTGGTGGTCTCGAGGCTTAAAAGATGTCCGTGCCAAAGGAACCTAGAAAGGACCTCGTTTGGCAGCCTTAGAGCGAAAAGTCCAAGAGCTCGAAACTGGTTGGCCTTGATCTACGCTTAGCTTTATAATAAAAAGATCAAATAACGAGGATCACGAGGGCCTTTGCCAGCTGTTGAGCTACCACTTATTGCGGCAGCCGCCGATTTTGCTGCGTTATGGCAGTGGCACGCAGTCGCACATTGGTGCGGCCGCAGCCAAGGCAACTCCAACGGCTGAAGCTGCCATAGTGGTGGTATCAGCATTTGTTGCATAAAGTCAACTCAGCAGCGGTGAGTAGCCTTACAAAGTGTTACGAGCGGCATCGCAATTGTAGTGCCTTGGGGCTGAAATTTCTTGCTGTCGCTCACTTTTTGCGGTGGGATCCTCATAGAGAGGTGGTTAAGATCAACCCCGATGCTCTGGAAGTGGTAAATGGCTTCAATGCGCTATGTTTGTCCGCTTTCTCTAGCTAACTAAGGCCCTGATCTGGCCTCCCTGTTGCTTTTGTTTTTAGCCACTTGGTTTCTGAGATATAACAATATAAGCAATAATTTGGAACCTAGACCCTGGACATCTAGACAGCGCAATACGCAGTATCCGGCGGAGTTCATACGTCATACGGCCCGAGTCTCAGATGGGGAAGGGATATTTCTCTTTTACCGTGGGTATAGATAACGCGGACACCCCGAGATTCACCGCACCCAAAGGGCACTCACGTGCTTTGTTACTTGTTGGTTGTTGGAGTTGGAGTTGGTCCTCGCATGAATCGGATTTGTATCGGTATTTGTCTACAGCATCAACAAGAAATACTTCTACGAAGAGAAGCGCGAAGACTTCGATTATGGCGTCAATTGAATCATTATACTAGGTGCCATTGTCCGTGGCACTGCGCGGAGTGCGCAGCGGACCCCCGTGTAACTCACTGAGCAGCAAACTGCAACAACCACCTCGCAAGCACAAATCAAGTGCGTTACACCACGCACGCCAATCGTGCTTAAGCATGCTGCTAAATTATGGCTCTAGTACAGAGCGCGACTGTATTATTGGCTCTGAGACATCCGCTTTTCGTCACTTACCTCGTAGATTCATCAGGAGCTGTGGCGTGCATTTGCATTGACACCCGGTGCGCCTGTTAGCCACAGCAGCGATTGCAGCGATACAACCTGAAGATAGCTGTCCATGCTATTTGAAGAACTTTAGCTCATCTCTAGTTGCCACTAGCTCCAAGCTAGGTATTCGTGAACTTCAACACGAAGAATATTTTCTCGCATTTGCACTGTGTGGGTACCGCGGCGGCGTTGATTTGCAACCGTTGTGCGCGTTCGCGCCTGCCATATCACTGAGCCCAACGAGCTAGCAACTAGCCCCGCAATTGCAGACTGTATATGCAGCAAAAATTGGCAGCATCTTTGAGCTGCTGTGAGAAAGTAAGTGCGTTTGGCAATTCGTCCATCGTTAATCGCCATTGCGCTCGTGCACAGAGTGACAGCCGTGCCATCGATGAGCTCTCCGTGCTCCTACTAGTCACCGCATTGAAAGCGCAAATTGAAAGAAAACGAAAAGCTAAGAATGTAAATCGATTTGTTCAGGAAATCTTGAACTCAAATCTGACGGCGTTTCGTATCAAGTTCGCCATATTTATGTACTATGTTGTGGGCTTTCCAGGTGCAAAAATTCAGCAACAGCCCCAGGCTCCTAAACCTCACACAGACAGTATGGTACTCAAAATGTGCCAAAATAAACCGCTAGAACAGCTTCTTGTATTGTATAGGTTGAAAATGTGGCTTCGCACTTGTGAACATCCCTGCCGTGTGATGGTACGAAGACGCCGATGCTCATGCGGGTGTGATTGTACGGGCTTCGACGTGGACTAAGACCTTCCTAGCTCTCCCAAGCAAAAAATTTCGGCAGCGATGCACCTTCTCGTTATCAAGTTGATCTTTATAGCAATTTCTGACGTGCTTAGATCTTTTGCCAGCGGCTCATTCGGGAGCTATGGCGCATCCCTCAGGAAGCGAAGGCGCAACTTGCCTTGAATCTGAGCATGATATTTTCGTTTTGTAGTGTACGTTTATTATATTAGAGCTATTATTTTTAAAACCGCAGCTTTAGGAAATTTTCATCTTTGATGGCCCCTATAGGGTGCTTATCCGAGTCGTTTTTGATGAAACTGCGCTTGTTTTCCTCTTTCCGTGGTCGATAGAAACCATTACGGAAATAAAAATTGGAATCGGAAACCACTGAAAATTAAACATTTTGGGTCCGTCGGGCCTATAAAATGACATCTTCATGGTAGGCTGCGTGCTTACACTAACGTCTCAAAAGTTTGATATCACCACGGCGTTCATAGAAGGGGTCGAGAAGGTCGAGCGCAAGCAGTGTGACAACATACATAGTTGATGTTATGTACCGGCATCCCAAAAGTGCTGTGTGTCCGTCAGTCAGTCACTCTGCTACATCACAGGCACCAAAATCCTTGCGAGCTTGTTCTGACACGTTGCCATATGCTAGCACGTGCTTAACATAGCTCCGCATGCTTACACTATGGCCTCACATGTGTGACTTATGTGTGACTTATGACATGGCGATAGCGTTTGTACGTTCTCCTAATCATAGTTCTGTAGCGCTGTGCAGCACTAGGTGAGATCAACCATGATGTGCGCTGTGGAGAGCTTGATAGTTTGAAGGTTGAGCGACGACGAGGATACCGCGAGGTCGTGCGAAGTGTTGCGCGTCAGTTGCTTGGAAGGTCGGCAAGGTAGAGCATAACGTGTGTAACACGATGGCGAGTCCTTCTCTCTCATTCATCAACGAACATCGCCGACGACTAACAAAGAGAATACAACGCCGACGACTAACAAAGAGATTGAACAAGGGCACAAAAAATCACCGGGAAGAAAGACATACACAGCAACATTGGTGACGACAGTCACAAAGTACTGACGACTGAAACAAAGGGTTACACTTCGGCACCATCTCAAACTGTAACCCTTCTGACACTTCTTGCACTTCCCCTTTTAACGATCGCCTCCAATGCAGCCCCACTTCGAAGGTTCTTGCGCGACATGACATTGCGCATTTCGACCTTCTTCGCGCCACCCTCTACTTCACTTCCATTCAAACTTCCTTCTCGCTCCCTCACGACATCCATTTCAAGGTATCGAGAATCGAGAACGGTATCGACATAAAAAAACCTTCGTTGATCGTGGCGCGGCGCCCCCGCGCCGCTGCAGTTGCTAATGGAATTGAGGATCTTTGTGCTTTAGATTTTATGGCCGTATGCAGCAGCTGCCGATAATCATTACGTTTCAAGTCATAAGAAATTCCTAGTCATCATAATTAATCGAAAACATTCGTTTTGATAGTTGATTTTCGTGACAAGTGTTTCTCCGCCGAGCTATTAGCTATTAGGAGTCTCAAATCGCCAAAAATTGATACGTTTTAGCTCTAGAAAGCGGAATATGCCACCTTGTTTCGATAAGGTCGATATGGCGGGCCCGAAGATGGACTGCACTTATCATAATGTCCCACTGCCCTATTTATTTAGAAACAAAAATTATAAACATCTCTTCTCAATTCGAAGTAAAATTTGAGCTGAGAGGTTATGCAACCGAGATTTTCTTCCTATGCCAGGGCTTCATCATATTCTCTGGCCCAGGCTTCTCATTGGAACTAACTGAAGTACCGGAATTACTGTTTTCCGTAAGGTTGGCTTTGGCATTGGCGTTAGCTTTAGCCTCTGCTGCAGCTGCTGCTGCCTCTGATTCTCTTTGTCTGATCGCCATGGCCCGCGCGTCTGCTACATGTGCAGCGAAGGGCGCAGCGGCGAGGTCGTTGCAATCGTTGGCCGTTTCTGGCGTGAACCAAGGTCGAAAAGCACCCGCCTAAATGGATTGAAAATGGTACGAAGAATTAAAACTTAGTCTTAAAGGGAAATCAAAATTGAATCGGCATGCAACGAGAGAACGTTGTGTTCCATGACAATCACGCGACCCCCTTTCTTTTTCTCTTTTCAGCAGAGCATCGCCATGATTGTGGGCCGCTACGTACTTTGTAGTGCACAGTCGCGTTGCCCATGAAGCGCACGCGCTGCGCGTCGGTATAATTGCGTGCGGGGCTAATATTACATGTAGTGAAAAGAAGAGAAAGAAGATGCAACAATGAAGGCGGAGGAAGCACGCGGAAGCAGGCAAAAACAAGAGATGCGAAGGACAAAATATTACACGGGTGACAGATTCCAAGCGTTTATTTTCTGGCCTTGTCACTCCTAATCTGTGTGCCAATACACTAAGGAAGGACAAACCTGTGCATGGCCCACGGGTGAAAAATGAACGCATCGCCACGCAAGCCCGTGTAGCTGTGAATGCGCCCATCTCCGATAACATCGTTAGCTTCTGGTTCGAAGAGTGGCAGTTTTATGCCGCCGTCGCTCACTTTGGTGTTCAAATAGTCGTTGCAGTACCTGTGTGAGAGGGAGAGCAAATATGAGAGAGAGAGGGAAAATAAATTATGAATTAATTTTTTTTTGAACACAAAAGTATCGCAATGTTTCAGAGGAAAAAAACTGCAACAGAATAGACAACATTGGAGAAGCAGTGAAATGAGTGGTTTGCACGCGAAAACAAACGTTACAACACCAAAATGCATTTAAAGAAAATGAAATGATATAGTAGCACCGATACTTTACTTGAGTAATTCGGCGTGTGTCATTTCGCCTCTTTCCCCGAGTGCCGCTGCGACGACTCGAGGCCCGCCTCGCAGAAAGGTGGTGCCCCCTTCGCCGAAGCCCGTGTCGCTTAGCACGAAGAGAACCTGACGAGACGAAGATGGGGAGCCCATCGCAACAGACACAAAGCAAACAGAAAATAAAAATGAAGTTTGTGCATGAAAGACGCATTAGTGCAAGTGTTCTAGTAGATCATGCGTAGGATTGACGAGGGGGTCAAAAATGGTTTAAAACCAAATCACGCATTCATTAAAAAAAATCCACAAAATTGGTCAAACATGGCTTCTCCCTTAGTCTCTCTCCCTCTCAAGGGTGTCTGTAGAATCTCGGGGCTATGAGTGCTCTCACTTAACGCTTACTACAGCCGCCGAATAGTCGTTGCTAGCCAGTGTCCTTGAGCCTCCCAAGCCTCGATCGCCGAAATGCTTCCCCAAGTCCACGTGCCAGCCGTAGTGCGCCCGCCCGCGGGAGTCGCAGGTGGCCACATGTGGTTTGCGGCCACTACACTCTCGAAGTTGCTCTGGGTTTGCACGTTCTGGAGCAGCAGCAACTTCTGGTGGGTGTGGTAGTGCAGTGGTGGCAGCACTGCTTTTGTCGTTGTCGTCATCATTATCGGGCAAAGGCTCTGGGAGCTTGAGAGGAAAGTATAAGTGATACCTAGTAGAGCAGGCCAAAATGTGTGAGAGAGAGAGAGAGAGAGAAAGAGAGAGAGGGAGAAATGAACCAATGTAAAATTTGAGTATGCCACCATCTAATAGATAAGGGTTCAATGTTAGAATTAATGAACACGCGGCAGGGCTCGCACGCACTTTTCTTGAGGGCATTCCCATTTGCCAGCACCTAAAAGTGCATCGAGGGCAGCACCAAGCTTTGGAGATTCGCATAATGGTTTCCAGAGCTCGCTTGGGTCTGGAAACAAGGACACGGAAAGTAGTGGCCACTGCCTTGGATAAGTTGACGGCTCGTTCTTTTTTAGACCTGTGGGAGATTGGTGGAGGAGACAGTGAAGGCAGTAGGACTCGGCTGTAAATTTAATAGTATGCGTGCACACCGAAAAACGTCGAAGCAGATCTCAACATTCTTAGGTCTAAAGCATGAAATTACGCACCGTTCCATTGGGTACTTGTTTTCACTGCCGCCTGCCTCCATAAGTCGTCGACAAGTGCGTCCACAGCTGCCTGTGGTACCGCTCCTCGTACGTAACAAAACCCTGCCAGCAAATTGAATATTAAAGTAAACGTGATCAAATGCTGATAGCATGTCTTATTCATGAATATCAATACATTTAGGTAAGCTTAGGAACGTCAAGGCTACCTAGCTAGAGATGTTCATCGCTTCGCTGAGTTTTATCATCGATTGTGTGCCCAATTCAGCTCACCATCTCGGACGTAGTCTGATTTAATTTGTGCCAGCTCGTCATCGCTTATCACAGCGGCCTGGAGCGAAGACATCAGCGCTTCACTAGCCCAAAAGTTCCGCCAGCTTCTTATTTCTACTCAACCAGTCTACAAGCAACTGCTCTTTTAAGCTTACTACTAAAAAAGCTAGAAGCTGGCGGTGATTTTGAGTAATTTGCGTGCATGCTCCAAAAGGTATAAGGCCAAAAGGTTTGCTCGACCTTTTATTTTCAAAAGCTTTTTTGAACACCCTGTAAAAGGTGTCGAATTTTGGAGTGCCGAGTAGTCCAACAGCAAGCATGCATCGTTGTTCATACTTGTAATAAGCCCTCTCGGTCTACACTTACAAAGGAAAGCACAGCATCGTAACAGCCTCTCGTGAAAAGATTTGTTTGTCATGTCCATCTCCTTGCATCGCCATTGTTCGATAGGGCGATGGAAGGTGACAAAGATGAGGCGTAGTATCTTGATCAGCGTGTCGGACCTTGATGCTCCAGCGTTTGTCCATCGCACTAGCGTCGCGATTAATACGTAAGCGTCTCTCCAACGATGACTAAAACATTTGAAGTAATCAAGAAGCAGAACGGAGGCTTGATGTCTCTTGCGCGCTTCTGCGCGTCAGAGCACGCCAACATCGAAGCTCCCAAATCATACACGGCACTGTACTTCGCACACGCTGTCTCGCTGTACTTCCTCTTTACGATTTTGACTTGCGCGCATCGCATGCGCGTACACTTCTGCCCGCAGCATTGGCTTCTGTGTCATTTGGGTTTGTATTAGTTCGAGTTGTTCGTGCTGAGGTGTACATATTTTTTAGTTCCAAATTAGAGCAACCTTTTGGGTTTTTAAAAGGTCCGACGGCACTTTTAAAAGGTAAAAGGTCCGGAAACTGACCTTTTGGAGCATCCCTGACTGACACCTACCTCGCTCGCTTGGATCTTTTCTAAAATGGCGAGCCCGACGGACATCCACTACGACCACTTGCACTTCTTTGTCGATGCTCTTAAGCCCTTAGCTCACTACAAAGCAATCGAGCAGCGCTTGAACTCCTTCACTGACGAGGCTGCCAAAAGGTACGCTCGATTCACACAGGAAAAGAGAGAATAGTGCAGCAAGTTCCGGCGGAGACTTTTGAAGGTTACTTTGAGTAGCTAGAGGTCGACCAGCCGAAGTGACTCCTATAGCACAAGGAATTAATACTACAGTCGAACATACACCAAAGATAGCTTACCTCAAATTACTGCATTAAACCTTCGATTTCAAGTTCTCTTGCTCTCTTCCGCTGCTCACCTTTGAACGCACTATTTCTTTCTTCCTCTGCAGTGGAAAGGCAATCGGACCCGATGGCCAACGTGACCTCACCGACTTACGAGCTCTGTGGCTGAAATCAGGATCAGAGTCTCTTGATCCCGAGGTAATTAACCACGCAACTATAATGACAGCTGCACTTGAGCGCTGTCTCTTCTTAGACATGTAGGCATGCGTGGGGAAAGCTATGCAACTTTGTTCGTCAATAAGTATGCTTGCTCTTTGACTTTGAATTATCTGAACTCAAATTTATTCTTCTGCTAATAAAGCATCCTCTTCCTCTTTATGCGTTTATGTTTGATTGATCCTTTATCGTACATTGAGCTACTTCCTCAAATTTGCCTACTCATGACACGCTTGTGAACTTTTCCCGCCACTTCCTCCTCCTTCCCCATCTAATCTTCAGACCTACGTCTCGCACGGCCAAGACCTCGTCGAGCAGCTCTTGCTTGGCTTGGGGTGGCGCGTCACTGGCCAACACGTGGGCGAAGGCACTTATTCGCTTCTCTTGGCCACCAACGACCCACTCGGAGTCAAGTTTGTGGTGACGGCGCCATCCTCTGCTGCTTCTGCTGCCAATGACGGTGCAGCTGCGGAGTCAGCTCAAGCGCCAGCTGCCAAGCGCATTAAGACAACCGAAAGCGAAGTGTCTATCGCGCATTTCGCCCTTGCCAACTTGACACGTTTTGCCGAGGCGCACCGGGGCAACGGGCAAGGGGTGGCCACCCTCGGGTTTGCTTTACCGCCTGGCGGGATCGAGAAGGTGCACGCCAATTACCTGACCAAGCACCCGGCTCTGCTGGTGGGGGGGACTTCGTCTCCTGAAGCCGCTGTTGCGATCTACGAAGAAGGCGGCGTGCAAACGAAGGTATGCAGCATGTTTACTGTTTAAGGTCGTGCAGGCACACGCTTCGAACACTCTATCAGCTGAAAGACTTCTTTACTTGCCTTTTCTTTTTACAGAATCTTCCCGTACACCAATTCTTGTTGAATATGCCTTTCGGTGGTGGTATTCATTCGTTTTGTTTTTTTCGTTTTCTATATACCATTAAGGTGCTTGAGTGCTACGCGTACTACTTGCCTGCCACTGCTAGCGACAGCGGCAGCAAGGTAGCGGACCGCGGAACCACTTTGCGCTTCGTGGAGAGGCCAGCCACCAGTGGAAACACTACAGCTTTACCGTTGCCAGGCTTGGTGGGGGTTGAAGCCACCTATGACAAGAGTGGCACGGCGGCGTATGCGGACCACTGGGTCTCGAATGTGATTGACCGCGAGGGGTTCTTAACCACCTTGGAAGACTGCCTTGGCTTCACCCCCAAGGTAAGGGCCGAAGGTGGGGGCCGAAGGTGGGGGGGAGGGTGACACCCTGTACAGCATTTGCTTGGTACTAGATTGACACGCCTTGTAATAGCTCAACAGGAAGAAGAAAATAGTCGTAAGTTTTTTTAAAAATATATATTGGTGTTCTTGTGCGCGTAACTAAGTAACAACTCTTCTTCTTTTTTTTTTAACAGGTCGACTTCAACGCTGGCGTGGTCGCCGCGGGCGAAGCGCAAATTGAGTCTACGGTCACTGGCAACGCGTCCTCCTTGGCGACCCACGACCCCAAGGTCGCCCTCGCCGACACGGGCCAAATCTTCTTGCCCATCAACAACGCGCTATCGCCGGTGGGGCACGTGCACTGGTTCCTCGAAGAATTGGGCCAGGGCGTGCAGGTAATTCTTGGATTAAGTACTTGTAGTTGCGCACGCTGAGCCTGCACTTAAGAGGGATGCAACGCGCATGCATGGATCCTTGTATACCGCCTTCAAACTTGCTCCTTGACTCCTCTATTGCTCGATGACAATGATCTTTACAAAATTCTTTCTTAACTTCCTCTCTGTTCGTTGGACTCTCTCTAATATATACCACAGCACGTGGCGAGCCGTGTGGTGTCTCTCCCCGACCTCGTGCAGCGGGTCAACGACTTCCGCGCCATCACCGGGGGCGGGTTCTCCTTCCTGAAGATTCCCCGAACCTACTACGGCCTACTCTCAGCCGCGGCGCTCCAACAAGCCAGCGATGGGTCGGGGCCAGGGCTATCGCCAGAACAAGCTGCGAGCGTGCTCAAAGCGCTGGTCGACGCAAGCCTCATGGACGACGCTGGCGCGGTAAGAAAGACAGGGCAAAAACAGGAAGCACGTATAAAACAGTAGTAGAATACATGTAGATCAAAGATACAGATTTAAAAAAAAACTTTAAAGGATGATGCACGTTTCTCCTCTTTTTCCTTTAATGTTCCTCTCTTTTGCATGCACCCTGTAGGTGGACCTGAAGTGCGTGGGTACTGGCGGCTCCGACCTTCTGAAAGCAGCGCTTCAACCAGTGGCTTTCGACAATGCCAAGCAGCAAGACGCCGCCATTGCCACGGTGCGTTGAGATGTCGTGCGTGCGTTTGGGGCGCGTGTGCGAATGTGATTGTGTGTTTGGAGCGCATGGTATATCAACGAAGATACGCGTGTTTGGGTGTATATCTACGCACGCGTGTGTAGAAACAAATCTCTGCTTTTTAACGTCTTCTTTCTGCCTTTCACCCCTCTGTATTGCATAGGTGCGTCGCTCCACTTACGTGAACATTTACGCGCTCCTCGGCGACGCCATCACCGAAGACCAGTACTTGGCGATTGTGCGCAACGCTCTGCTGGTAAGGGAAATAATTGGAGCAGATTCAAAATGATGTTCTGCGGATCTGTAGAAGAGCGTCTGCAGCAATTATGCTGTCTTTCTGTGATACCACGCAATCATTGCCTAAAATATATTCAAAATGATGTTCTGCGGATCTGTAGAAGAGCGTCTGCAGCAATTATGCTGTCTTTCTGTGATACCACGCAATCATTGCGTAAAATATATTCAAAATGATGTTCGGCGGATCTGTAGAAGAGCGTCTGCAGCAATTATGCTGTCTTTCTGTGATACCACGCAATCATTGCCTAAAATATATTCAAAATGATGTTCTGCGGATCTGTAGTAGAGCGTCTGCAGCAATTATGCTGTCTTTCTGTGATACCACGCAATCATTGCCTAAAAGAGCCATGTTTTTTTCCTTCTTGTTTTCCATTGTCTTTCTTTCTTTTTTGTGGTGTTCATGTGACTCGCAGGTGGACGTGCAAGGCGACGACGTGCTGATGCAAATTTTCACCTCCACGGTGCTGCAAAAGAAGCCCGGCACCGAAGCTCCTTTCCTCGAGTTCATTCAGCGCCTGTGCGCCGCCCCGAAGCCCGGGGGCGCGTCCAGCCAGATTCGCCCGGGCTGCGGCGGGTTCGGCATTCGCAACTTTCTGACGCTCTTTCTCAGCATTGAGGTGCGTTGCTGCTGGCTGCCGTGCCATATTGTAGTAGCGCGTAGCTGTGCTGCCTGGAGAGTCGTGTAGTGGATTTATGTCTTTGGGCCATGTGCTCTAGTGCCAGCATGTACCAACTAGTACTCCTCTTTTGGCCAACGCAATCACTTTTAGACGAGCCTTGAGCTGTTGTTGTTGTTCACGCTTCTATTGCAGGGCCGCGTTTTTATTGCTGCTTTAAGAACTTCTTTGTGCGATGTGTGATGTTCTTTTCTTCAGTTCAAGGTCCAGTTTTTCATCCTCGAACGCTTTTACGACTGACAAGTGCATGTCTTGTTGTTATTTTTAACTATCAAAAGGTTTCGAAAGCCATGAATGACAAGCGAGCCTGCGCCAACAGCGGCGACCAGAAAGGGGTTGCTTACCACGCTCGCCGCATTGAGCTGTTCACGGAACAGCTGGTAGAAGCCAACCCGATTTTGTCGGAAATCAGCGCGTGCATGACTGGAGAAGGCCGCGCCCTGGAGCAAGGCAATGGTGAAAAGGAACTCGCCCAAGCTGCGGACTTCACGGCACGCAAAACCGCTGCGAACGCTGCCCTTCAGGCTTGCTCTCAGAAGTATAACGCGGCCATGAAAGCCCACCGCGAGAGCTACGTTGCTGCAGCTCCCTAAATTATAGTGCAGAGGAAATGCCGTTGACGTGCGAAATTTTGTAGTCATTTTAGAGGTGATAAGCGCAAAATTACTTGAAGTAACCTTGAATGAAATGTATGCCCGATAAACGTAAGTATGGTTCTACACATTCTGTAGCAGGAAATGGGACTCGTAGTTCGCCACGTACCGAAGATTTACTTCGAGCCAGTGCGCTATTTCTCTCGTGTTAGAACTCTCACTCCTGTTGCGTGTTGCGCTCAAGAGTTCAAATGGGAGGGAGGTAGATATATTCAAACGATATCCACAACCCGCACCTTCGCCCATATGCTTCGCCACAAAGACCGAGCCCGAAATACTGATTGACCGAGGATAACGAGGCTGTTAGAGGATGAGAGTTGATAGACAGAAGTGCTGGCTATGCTTCTTGCCCATAGGAAAGACGCCAGATAAGAGAAGACCTTCTGGAGTACGCACATACATACCTCATGTGAAAATTGTAAACTCTGAAAGCATGCCTTTTTTTTGCCATTGTCTTCCTACACACAGGGGAAGTGTGATCTGTCTATTCTAATCTACGCTCAAACTTCTTGAGAAAGGCAAGCACAAGGAGTACATGTTAGGAATGGATCCAACGACTGACGACCGTAGAACCAGACGAAAGAACGCGACTCGTGTGGCACATTTTTCCCTCTCCGGCTTCAGAAAATGGAATCTGCTCCCCTATTTCTTTATGCACGAGAATACTTTCAATCGAAAGGAAATGCGACATTGAGCTCTGGTGACGAGGAATTATTGTATGCACTGTCAAATGTTCAAGTTCGAGGGCCCCCATCATGGGGCGCAATGTTCTGGGTGCCACTGCATCTCTGGAGCATTCTTAAAGTTCCAATGTACCCTACTGACGAAGAGAGGCATATTCTTACTGAGTACCTTCAAAAAGCATGGCCCTACTTCATCCCGTGCCACCAGTGTGCCCATCACTTTGCCACAAATGCAGAGGACATGTTCAACCATACCGAAACAGGCTTAAGTTTGTTCCGGCGCCTGGTGGACATGCACAATTGGGTCAACGTTCACATCAAGGGGGTGCTTCCTGTCTCACATATTGAAGCCGCAGAAATGTATTCTGATCCAGAACACCTTTGCATGTGTCTTAAAGGAGGCTTG
>Ga0307982_1000904_pt1 | contig 23775 bp, 15 predicted proteins | sample OrgLakmetagen989_FD_201847 | JGI IMG/M metagenome (GOLD analysis project Ga0307982, IMG submission 201847) | Saline water microbial communities from Organic Lake, Antarctica - #989 | ecosystem: Environmental > Aquatic > Non-marine Saline and Alkaline > Saline | place: Antarctica: Organic Lake...
AAAAAGCCTTTATGTTTTCTAGTTCTTGTTGATAATCTTCATCTTTAAATTGGTAACGTACTTTGAATTCTTGGTAAACCTTGCTTTTATTGGGTATTTTCTTGTTTTTTAGCGTTAAATAATCTCGTATGTATTCTGAAACCAAAGACTTTTGTTTTTTAAGGTCTCTGGCATTTTCTTCGATAGGATTCCATATTTGATTATAGATTTTGTCTTGTTGTTTTGGTGGCAAATCCATTAAAATATAGTTGCGTATTAAATCTGATTGCGACAAGTCTAAGCCTGTTGAATTTAAGCTTTCAAAAATACGTTGCGGGTCGTCCTTATCTCTTTCCAACGATATTTCAACGAAAATCAGTTTCCTTAACCCATTCTGGATATTGTTAAATGTATCTTTTGAAATCTGTTTTTTGAAATAATTGAAGTTTTCAATTACATTGGAATAGGTATTAAATTCCTTTTCTGTACCGTTCATGATGGCTTTAAAAGCTAATGAATTCGTATCTGTTTGTTTGAGTTTTAACTTACTGGATTCGTTTTGAACATATTGGTTGGTTAAAAATAAATTATACAGCTTTTCGGCTTCATGGGTTTGGTTTGTTTCTTTAGCGAAACGGTATAAAGCAACGTACAGGATATTTATCGTTGTTAGCCGTTGCTGACCATCGATTATTACCAACTCTTTAACCTCGCTTGTGCTATATGCGCCTTCGTGGATAAATACGATGCTACCGATGAAATGTGAGCCTTTTTCTTCCTTAGAAACATTAATAATATCGTTGAAGAGTTGTTTGCACTCGTTGGCCGTCCAGTCGTAATTACGTTGATAAACAGGAATTACAAACTGTACGTTTGTAGCTTGGATAAAATTTATTATTGGGAGTTGTGTTGCTATCATAGTATTAGATTAATTATTTCTTAATCAGAAAGTCTTTTTAATAATTCTTATTAAAGTCATGTTTTTGTTTAATATCATAGATCTTATAACTACGTAAAATTACTTATTTTCGCTAGAACAAAAATTATATTTAGCTGGGTATTGAAGTAAAACATTATTTTGTTTCTTATATTTGAATTATATAAATAATTAGTTGAGTCAATTTGATTACATAAAGGAAATAGCAAAATACGGTCTTGAAAATGACCAGGAAAAATTATTAACTGTAATTAACGAGCTAGTCATACATTCAAAAAAAACAAAAAAAGTAAATTTTGCAATTCAATTACAATCTATTCTTAAAGAGTCAATGCGACAGCAGAGCGCAAATAACTTAACAAAAGTTGGCTCGTATTCTCATCAGCAGCGGCAGGATGATCGTGACTTACAGGATTTAATTCTAGAAAAAATCACTTCAGATTATACTTTAGAAAATATTGTTGCTGAGGAAGTGGTAATGGGAGAATTAAAACATTTCATTGAAGAGCACGAAAAAATTGAATTACTACAAAATTTCAAACTTCCAGTTTCTAACAAGCTATTATTACACGGACCATCTGGTTGTGGAAAAACATTAGCTTCTTATATAATTGCAGGAGAATTAAAAAAAATGATGGTTGTTGTTAATTTAGGAGCAATAGTTTCTTCTAAATTGGGAGAGACTAGTAAAAACCTTTCAAAGATATTTAGGAAGGCAGCACTTGAAGACTGTATTATTTTTATTGATGAATTTGATAGTTTAGGAAAGGTACGTGATTACAGTCAAGATCACGGAGAAATGAAACGTGTGGTTAATACCATACTTCAATTATTTGATTATTTACCTCAAAGTAGTATTGTAATTGCTGCGACTAATCAAAAGGAAATGCTAGACTCTGCGTTAACAAGAAGATTTGATAGTATCATAGGTTTCTCATTACCAAATTCTGAACAAATTAAAAACCTTGTTGAGTTAACATTGAGCAAGAGTGGTTTTATATTAAGTAATAAAAGAGAGGGAACAAAGATTATGAAACTGTGTGAAGGTCTATCTTACTACAGCATTCAAAAAACGCTTATTACTGCATTAAAGCGTAGTTTATTTAAGCAAAGTGATAAAGATGTAAAGTCCATTACTAAAATTGATAGTCAAATTTGGAAAGCTCTTGTCATTGCAGAAAAAAAATCTCTTGAAATTAACTCTTAAACTTCTCCTTCTAAATCTGCTTCAGCTTCGGCTACATTAATAACTTCAACATTGTTTATTGCTCTTAATTCTTCATATAGTCGACCTGTATTAACTCTTACCGTTTCTTCAATATTAAGAACTAGTGAGAAATTAAATTCTGTTGGATAATTCTCAATCTGAGATGCCATAATTTGATTTGACAATAGAGCTTGTACAGCTAATTTAAAAGTTTTTCCTTCACTTCTCAGTTGTGCAACATCAACATTAAATTCAATTTTTTGAACATTACTATATGGTGTTGGAGTAGATTTATACCTTGCTGATTGAGACCAGCTTAAAGTAGTGCGCAACTTTGAATTTAGCTCTCGATGTACTCGGTTAATATCATCTGAAGAATGATTCTTGAAAATACTAAATGCCATATGTACAGGACAATATGTTAATTGATTGTGCTGTAAGGGTAAAAAGCTAAAGCATAATGTAGCTGTTATTTTAAGTACCCGGTTAGTCTTACCAAGACTTGTTGAAATTAGGTAGTCAGGAAAGTTTACAGGATATATCTTTTGTTCACCGCTTTGGATACTGTCTTCCAATATCATTGTTGCGCTATTCTCATCTGAAAAAATAGTCTTATCAGCATCAATAAGTCCGTAGCCAGAAGTTCTATTTAGTAAAGGTTTGTTTACATCTGGATATACTATGTTTTTTAAAGATGCTCCATTAATTATCAAGGCTTTTAATGTTTGTGATTTTAAATCTGGATAAGCAATTTTAAGCTTTGCAGCAAGATTAGCCGTCAGTGGTGCTGCTAGACTTGTACCTACTTCTTTCGTGTATCCTAAAGCAGGGTTAGATGATAATACAGACATAGCTGCATTATCCATAAAATCTATTGTGGTAGCATTGTAGAATCCATAATCTCCACCACCTTCGATAACATCTGGCTTAAAAAGATTTTTATTACGTTTCTTAACAGAATATATGGCAGTAAGGTCAATATGATCTGTTCTAGAATAGATAGCAGGAAATTCTTTACCTGATGCGATACCGTTAAACGCACCATCATATAAACCATCTGCGGCTGCACCTACAGTCATATTATTCATTGAGTCAGCTGGCGTATTTAAGTTGGTGTGTTCATTATTAAAATAATTTAGGTCATAATCAACATTTTCATTCATTGCTTGACTATTATTCCCAATACTTATAAAAATTAGACTATCAGTTTCGTGTGTAAATTTATCCAGTTCGTATGTATAATTAGAGAATGCTTCGTTCGTTCTCTTATGAGTTTTATAACAAATGGTTAAGACAAAAATAACTAATTGAGGGTATTTTTCTTTCGCTTTATAAAGCAATTCAATTACCTTTTTTTCAGAAAGATAGCCATCACCACTGCCGATTAATTTAATAGATAGCAACTTAGCGTCTGCGGTTATTTCACCTTCAAAGTTATTACTATGATTGTGTCTTCCTAATGCTGCTAGTGCTGCTACCATTGTACCGTGTCCATCATTACCACAATCATCTATTAATGGATTACCATCTAATGTAAAAGTATCATCTCTTAGCGTAATACTGGCAAGTGGAGTTTGCATACTTATTCCAGTATCCAATATTCCAATTAAAGGTAGTTCCTCATCTGCATTCGCTATTTCAAAGCCAAAATCTCTACTAGGAATATTATAAACACCTGGTCGCACAACTCCAGAAAGGGAAGAAGTTATGCTCTCTATCACATCAAAATTTTGGGCAATGGCAATAAGCTCATCTAGTGTAGCATCATAAAGCTCTAATCTATGTGTTTCTCTATTAATTTCGTATGAAATTTGATGAATTGTTAAGTAAGATTCTAACGCATCAAGAATACCTTTTTCAATTACTGGACTAGCTGGTAGTTCAATTGTCTTAAGAACAACTACGTTTCCTATATTTTCTGCACTTACTTGTAAAACATTACTTAACGTAAGAAGCTTAAAATTTTTCACAAAAAGTACATTCTTATTAAAATCAGCTTCTGTATTGTCGTCTAAACCTCTATTAATTAAGCCTTCAACACTAGAAATAAATACCTGAAATTTATCTCGATCTGCAATAGAAAATAACGCTGTTCTATTAAAATTGGTGAAGCTTACACCTTCAAGCCCAAAAGTATTGTACCATATACTGTAGTACTTCTCTAAATGAAACTGTCCCATAAAGTCTACTTCTAAATAGTCTACATCAAAAGGAACATCAATAGTCTCATCTTTTGCAGCTGCTTTTTCTTCTAAGTCACTCCGATAAGATCTTAAATCTTCCCGAAACGCTCTAGCCATAAATCTATAATTAGGTTCTATATTGGCTTCGCCTTCATTTTCTCCAAAACCGTAATTAAACTTAACTTGCCCGGATTCTTCTAGCTGTCTATCTGCAATTATTCTTAAATGTTTTTTGTTTGGCATTGTTTAAAAATATTACTTATTAACTATTCTCCACTATCTTAATCTCCTCCTCCGTCAACCCATACAACTCATAAACCATCTGGTCGATTTCATTATCGGTTTGGTCAATTTGGGTTTTTAAGCTTGCTGCTTTTTCTTGCTCTGCTAAAAAGTAATCTTCCCATTCCGCTTCTTCAGTGAGACTTAGTTTTATCTTTTTCTTTTTTATTTCCTTTACAAAATCTGCAAAATTTAACTCATACCAGCTTTGCAACTTTTTAGGGAGCTTTTCTAGTTCTTCTGGGAATTGGCGTTGTAGCGAGCGTTGGAACCTTGTTGTAATTTCTTGTAAGTTTTCATTTAGAGCCAGCATTTGATTGGTCTTTTCGATAAAAGGTTGTTGTTTAGAAAAGGGAATATCTTTTGTGGGAAATTTTCTTAAATCATTTAAAATTATTTTTGGAAACATCTTTCTAACTGATTTGGCTGTGTTTTTCATGAAATAATAAGCCATCACTTTACTATTTATGATTGAAACAATATATTTCAACGATATTTTCTTTTCTTGCTTAGCTAGTATTCCAATATTACTTCTGTTGTATAAATATATTTCATCGTTATATGTAGATATAATATTTTTTGGAAATTTTCCTGTAATCTCTCTTACTATAATTTTTTCACCATCGAACAGATCAAAAGTTCTAGGAGAAGCTAATTGCTTACCATAACTTAAATATTGACCTGACCAATTAATTGAGTATCTTCCGACATCTCTACCTTCGAGATATTTATGAGTATTTTCATCATGTTTATAATCGTAATCATAAGGTCTGTTCTTTACATCTTCAGCAGTCTGCTTTGGCTCACCCTTATTTTTTTCATAAGCTTGTAATCCAGCTTTTATATGAACTAGGTCATCTAGAATTTTTGAATTAAGTTTAAGTTTTTTTGTTAATTCAACGCTTTGCTCATTGGAAAAAACTCTAAATTCAAATCCTTTGTTTTCAGAGAAATCCATTTGCTTTCTATTATGAGAAAATTTAAATTCTTCACCTTCACTTAGTAGTACTTCTATAGAATGTAACGAATTTATATTGACATTTTTCGAGGCCATAACTATAATTGTTTCTACATTGACACCTTCAAAAGAGTAGCCAGTTAGATTAATAATTTGGTTTACAGCACAGTTTTTTAAAATAAATTTTCTTAATTCTTTTGCTGAATCAACCATCAGCCATGCGTTAGGAACTATCAAACCGAATTTAGAATCATCTTTTATAATATTAATAGTCCTTTCAATAAACAATAGGTATAAGTTAATTTGATACTCTGCTGAAACATAATTTTTAGAGTAATACTGTTTAATCTCTTTTGAAAAATTATCACGAGCAAATACATAAGGCGGATTCCCAATTACCACATCAAAACCACCATCAGCAAATACTTTTGGAAATTCTTTTTCCCAATTAAAAGCTTTATCGCCAGCCACTTTCGGGTCGTCTATTAAAGAATTACCACATTTTATATTATGATTTAAGTCGTTTAGCTTTCGGTTGGGTTGGGCAGTACGGAGCCATAAAGAGAGTTTAGCAATTTCAACAGATTCGTTGTTAATGTCCACTCCAAATAAGTTATGTTCTAAAATGCTATTTTCTACATTGGGAAACACAAAACCACCTCCCATAAGCTTTGTTTCCAATTCATCTAAGTATTGATGTTCTGCAATCAAATAGTTTAAAGTTTCATTGAGAAACGCACCAGAGCCACAGGCAGGGTCAACTATGGTAATTTGCAACAGCCAATCTCTGTAGGTCTTTAATTTTTCGAGTAAATTCTTTTTGGTTTTAGTTTGTCGGTTTAGGGTAAATTCTTCTTCAACGATGCTTAGCTTGTCTTTTTGCTCTTCGCAAAGCTTACCAACGGTATTTTCAACAATGTACTTGGTGATGTATTTTGGGGTGTAAAAAACGCCATCCTTTTTACGTTTGCTTATTTTGACGCTTTCGTTTGGGTTTTCTTCAAGCTGTCCTTGTACCTCTTCAATTTCATTTAGGGAATTTTCAAAAATATGACCCAATATATTTACGTCTACCTCGCTATCAAAGTCATATTCAGATAGTTTTAGGGTATGTTCATACAGCAAATCATCATCAATATTTACATCATCTAAAATTTCATCTGGCTTGAACAGACCACCGTTGTATGGGTACACATCGTATTGCTTACCTTTAAAGCCTGTATTTAGATACCCAAAATACTTTTTAAATCGTTCAAATAAGGGTGAATAGGCGTCTAATTCTTTTAATTGTTTCCATTGTTTTAAAATTAGTCGAACAGAATTAGGTGGGAGCAAGTGTCGATCTTCTGCAAAGAATAAAAACAAAAAACGGTCTAGTAGTTTTTGCGATTTTTTGAACAACAAGAGTTTATCATGACTTGGGTTGAGTGCTACTAGGTTGGTAAATAACTCTCGTTTAAAAACAGAATAATCTTTGTACAGCTTTTTGGTAATAACATCTTCCTGACTTAAAGATTCGTCCTTTAACTTCTTAGGGATATCTTGTTTTAGGTTAGCATAAGCTAAACAAAGGTATAAAAGGTTAAATTCCTTTTCAGTCAACTGAAACAAGTTAAATTCGGTATGCTCTATGGCGTTATCAATATAAAACCGAAGCTTTTCAAAGTTAGACGTAATGACATACCTACATCCCTGTTGATTGTTTTTATAGCCAAAGGCTTGGTTTTCTACCTTAGAAAGGTCTGTAGTTTCTGTGCCTTTTAATTCTATAACACCAATTACCTTATCGTTTACTAAAATACCACCATCGGCTTTTTTGGCATCTTTTACGTTTTTTAATTCCGTTGTAAGGTTAAAATTCGTTTCAGGATTAAGCGTATAACCTAAAACGGCAACAAACAGATCACGCAAGAACCCCTCTTGGTATTGTTCCTCTTTTGCGTTTCTTACGTTTTCCTGAATAGTAGGATTGTGGAAATGTGCTTTGAAGGCGTTCCATTTATCGTTTACTACCGTTTGGTCTTGTGCTTTTAGGTATTTCTGAACAACAGTAGATTGAAATAAGGGCATGAAAATAAGAATTGTATTAGCAGGGTAAAAATAGAAATTTCAAATTTGTAATATGCAGTTTTGTATCACATTCATGACATTTTTAGAAAAATAATATTCTACTTCGCTAAAATGATATGTGTTTATGATGATCAATTGTCAGTCGGCAGCCGTTGTTCAACTTAAAATAGTCAGATTTTATTTGTTTTGCTTTTTTCAAATAAAAAAGGGTTGATTGACGCAATAGTTTTTGTTGCTGTAGAATTTTACAACAAATGCAGATATATTTTGTTTTTTACGTTTCTATCGTTTTTTTACGTTTCCCTTTATTAAAAAAGTAATGCTAAACAACAGTTTTTGTTGCTGTAGAGTGTTGCAATTAATGCAGAGTTGTTTTGATTTTTACGTTTCTGTCGTTTTTTTACGTTTCCCTTTAATGAGAAGTTAATGCTAAACAACAGTTTTTGTTCCAGTTGCCAGTTGAAACGAATACAGGCTTATATTGATTTTTACGTTTCTATCGTTTTTTTACGTTTCCCTTTAATGAGCAATTAATGCTAAACAACAGTTTTTGTTCCAGTTGCCAGTTGAAACGAATACAGGCTTATATTGTTTCTTGTCGTTTTTACGTTGAGCTAAATTATGGCTGTATTTACCAGACATCTTATCACAATTACGCTTTAGTTCTCTGTAAACAACTGTACGGTGCTTACCGATAGATTCGGCTATCTCTTTTTGAGCATAGCCTTTTTTAACATCTTTATTTTAGGTATTTGGAGTTATATTGGTCATTATTTTTATAATTTATATAAGCCAAGAACAGTTGATTATTATATTTCGCAAGGTTATACATCATCATACGTTTATGAATTACTAAAGAATAAAAATGAAAGTGAAATAATTCCAATTATAATAGCCATTGTTACTTTTATTGGAATCATTTTCATTGTTTATAGACTAATTAACAAACTTGAAAATGTCACATAAAATACTGTCACCAATAATAACTATTGTCAATAACTAGGGTTTAGGCTTAATTACGGAACTTGGGAATCTGATTATAGATGTCAGACTTATTTAAGGCTACCTTTAGGATTCGCTATAAGTCAAAAGAGAAATATAGAATCGAAACAATCGAGAGGTAGAATACCGCAGTTATAAGTAGAAGGGTATTTATTGGTAGTAGTTTTAAATCAAGGTAGTAAAACTAGAGCAAATTGATTAGCTAATTTTATTGAAAGTTTACCGATCGCAAAGGCAACTCATTACAAGACAAAACAGTTTCTAACAGTTAGTAACTATTAGTAGTGAGAAGTGATAAATAGTTTGAGACCTATTAAATAAGTCATAACGTGTTTGTGTATGATTTCGTTGCGTGTTTCAGCAACTAAATTAGTAAACTAAAACGAACCATAGAAAATTTCACAGAAATTTTCCAAGTAGGAAAGAACCTAGCAATGAATTATACACAGTGTTGTGCCCAGTTTTGTTATTAATCTTTAACAAAGTAACTTTACTGAAAATTATACAAATGAATAATGAAATATGGCAAAAACTTCTTTCTCTTGAAAGTCAGGAAGTTGTTAAAAATATGTTTGTGAAAATTCATGATAACGAATTGAATACTAAAAGAGCTAAAGAGATAAATTCTTCTGCAAAACAAGCTCGAGAATATTTTAGAAACGCTAGCACCTCAAGTTTTTCAGTAAAACCGTTGTTAGTCTTTTATGGTGTGTCAAGTTTGAGTCGATCTTTAACTTTATTGTTGAAAAAGAGAGGAGGAGAGGAAGGTCTAACTGCTGGTCATGGAATAACCACAGAGGATTGGTCCAATGAATTATCTGGAGATTTGAGCACTGCACTTAAGAAAATTGGAGATTTGAAAGTTAAAACTACATCTGGTCTTTTTACAGATTTCATTAACGAAACAGATAATATAATGATCTTTCATGTTCGGTCGTCAGGTGTTGATTGGAAGTTTAATTATAAAAGACCTATTCAAGACCATATAATTACTTTTTCACAAATACTCTCTAGATTACCCGATTTACATCAAGGTTTTAATCAGCTCCCAGAAGATGCACTTTATACATCGATTAATGAAATGTCATATACAGATGAAGGAGGATTTAAATGTAAAGTCCGTACAAGTAATTTAGAACCTTTTAAAGAATGGTTTACTGAAAATGGATATGAAATTTTAGTAGCTGGTGATTGGACAACAATAAAGTCTGAATCTAAAAACTTTGAATCAAATGCACCTCAATTTGTTCATTCTTATGTTCAAAAGACATTTGGTTCAATTCCTTCACTTTATTTAAGCAAGCCTTTTGATTCAGATGTTTGTTATTCTCAACTTAGCATGACTTTTTTAGCATCTTATTATTTAGGGATGCTTGTTAGATATTATCCTACGCAATGGACTCAATTGATTAATGGAGGTTCTGGAGATGATTATTGGCCAACTATCAATCGTCTTCTTGGATACGTCGAACAAGCTTTTCCTGAACTTGTGATTGAGCTAATTCTCGATTTGACAAAAGAATCTAATTGAAATCTAGTTTTTCTAATTGGGCACAACTATTTTTAACTATGCAAAACCATTTGAAACTATTAGAAGTGGACTACCCTAGTATATTAAAACAAGCCGTAACTATTTTTAACTATTTTTAACTATTTGAAACTAGTCAAAACTGTTTGAAAAAAGTCAAAACAAACTATAATGATTTAAACGGTGTATTTTAACAAATTTTAGACAGACTTCAGTTTACACCCTCGAATTTAATTTACACTCCTCATTAATGTAAAATGTTACAACCGTGACATCCATTTTTGAATTTCACCAGAAAAAATATATTTTTTTCTCGTGAAATTCTGTTTTAGGTTGTCACGGTCGTAACTTGAAAAATATTCCCCTTATAAATCTTAGAAATCTAGTCCATCTAAATCACCTTCTGTATCAATTTTATCCTGCACTTTCCATTTTCTATCCCTATCCACATAATCTATGTTTAATTTATGCTTGTAGATATACACATTAACCATATTTTTAACATTATTCTTGTGAAAGAATTTCTCATAGCGTAATTGGTTATCATATTTCTGGTATATGCTCAGGAAATCGTTTACAGTAAAACCGTCATCGTATTCTACAAGCACAGCAAATATTCTTTCAAATTCATTTTCAACAGCTTCATTATTAAATAAAGCCCTGTAGTTATCTAAGCCTTTGTCGTAATTTAAGGCTTGGAGACCGTCCTGCAAATAAAGTCCAACAGCAACAAAAACAAAATTGTAAAATCTATCCCATTCGTTTTCATCCCAGTCTGTAAATAAATTATGCTCAAATACTTGATGTGGCAATCTCTCTTTGTTAAAATAATCGGTGAATTTATACTCCATGAATCTACGATTTGTCGAATATGCATTTTCATCAAACATTACCGCCCAGTTGGTTGTAATTATAAATTTTGGAGCGTACTCAAATTTAATGGATTTTGATTTAGACCCTTTTGGCTCTGTACTTATATCGCCAACAATATTCGTATATAAATCATCATATTTGAAGCCAGGAGGTACATCGTCAATTAAATAACTTGAAAATGATTCGTCAAGATCAGCAAAGCGATGGCGATATCCACCGTCAAACTCTTTTCCACCTTTCACCAACTGTTTCTGTACAAAACCAACAGCTTTAGCAAAAATTGTTTTCCCTCTCCCGCCATTCCTGTTTTTATCATCAGCATTATGGTCAGAAAGTATAATCGATGGACTAAATGAAGGATTTTTGTAAGTATGGCACAAGTAGCCAAACAATTTTACAAATTCTAAAAAGATCATATTTTCGCCGTCTGTTAGCTTTTCGCTTTTTGAGTCTCTCCCAGTGCTTACCATGGCAATAAATCGCTCAAACTCTGACATAACTACATGCTTTTGCAGTTGTGGTGTAAATTTGATTTTTTGTATCGAATGTTCTGGAAAAAACCCTTGAACATCAACATAACTCATAATTTCTATTCCCTCAAGCTTTACATCTAATTGACAAAAGCCATTAGAAAAAGGTAATCCGAAATTCAATTTTGCATCTCTATAATATTTAAAGGTTTTAGGAGGAATTAAGTAAAAGCCATCTTTAATGGTTTTACTTAAATCCTTTGCTAATTTTCTTTCAACTAAGCTAGTATCATATTCGTTGATTTCACTTGCTAAATATGAAGCTGTATTTGTCAAGAAATTAAAAGGCTTAACGACCTTGTTTGTATTTTTAAATACAATAATTTTATCATTTCCTTCCTCCGTTATTCTGATGAATTTTTCTTGAAGAAAAAATTTTTTATAACTAACAGCGTCTGTGTGAACTTTACCATTTACTATTTTGTAAAAATTTTGATTAGTGTTTATAACCTTTGGTGGTTTTAAAACTGATTTTTCAAACTGTACTTTACCAAACTCTGTTTGAAATATTTCTTCATTAATGTGAACAAGAACAGCATCGTGTAGTCGCACAAAGTCTTTTACTTGGTTTGCTTCAACAAATTTGTTGATATATTCTTCTTCATACTTTGCAAAATCCTTAAACATTTTGCCTTTTTGATTAAAGCGTTCTAATGTCATCAATTGGCTAGCTTTGTCACCATAAACTGGCTGTAGAGCTTTTGTAGCCTTGTCGTAACTAGAACCTTCAATATCTTTATGGATGTTAAGGAGTGTATTGAGCTTCTTTTTATCCATAATAGAATAAATGTCTTTTTCTCGCTCAATACTTAATTCTAAATCAATAAACGTAGGATACGCCCGACCAATGTCATACTCTAAAAGCTGTAACGCTTTTGGAAGCAAAGCGCGCAATGGTTTAGCTATACTAGTTAGTGGGTTATATTCTCGGTTGTCTTTTACCTTGACATTAAATACATCATCCATCTCTTCTGATTTATACTGACCATTAAATTTCAGTAACATATATAGCACGTATCTTTCCCAACTAGCTTTAGAAAACGGAAAATATTGAGGATCCTCATCAATTCTCTTGTAGTACTTGTGTAAATCGAGCAGATCATATTTGAAAAACTTGTCTTTTAGCTTTTTACCTTTTTTATAGCTCAATAGGTATTTGTAATAATCGTATGATTCTAAGATGTGAGAATTGGTGAAGCGATGATATTCTATCATCACTTCATCCTCTGGGGTTCTGCTGTTGACGCTTAATTTAATAGCATCATCTAAGCCAAATAGCTGTTTTGTGCTTTTGGACTCATCTTTAATTCTTTCAATAAACGAATACTTCCATTTATTGAAAAATTGATTAACTTTGCTTTGCTTGCTCTCACACAAGTTAACTGGGCTATGATTGTGTTTTTTACTTCCCATAGCCTTTGTTTTTTAAAAGTTCTACCAATTCACTTCTGAAAAAATACGTTTTACCTTCAATAGGATGATCTGGGATTATTCCCTTATCCCTCCAATTGTCGATGGTCTTTATGCAAACATGAAATAGCTTTGCAGTTTGTTGTCTGGTCAAAATTTCATCATTCGTGTTTTGAGCATCGATGACTTTTTTTAGATCTTCAAGCAATTTTTTTTGCCTGGCATCAATTAGGTTTTCTAATTGTTCTGTTGTTACTTGTACGAATTGTACATTTTCTTTTTGTCCCATGTTATTTTTGTTAGGGGTTAATGTGGGGCAAAGAAAAAGTGCTATATAAAGGTCAGAAAAGACTCTAAAAAGGTATTAAAGGTACAGAATAAGTATTATTGTTAAATTTTTATTAATTTCGATCTTTTAAAGTTTCTTTTTCATCGAAAATATCTGTCATATCATTCAGAATTGTCATTTCATCATGAAACTTATCACTGTTATTATTAAAGCTTTTTAAATCAAAATCACATTTTTCATTAATAAGCTCAACGTATTCATTTCTTTTAAGATAAAGAATATACTTAGACTTTTTGAGATTGTTTTTATTCAAAAAGTACCAAAGGTTAGAGAACTTTATTGATATTCCTCTTTTATTATTGTCGCCAATTTCTAAATCTTTGTACACATAATTTTCAATAAGATAATTCAATAGCCTATGGGCAGCTTTATTAAATTTTTGGGAATCATATTCTATAACGTAATTTGTTTTCTTGTTGCAATCATCATGGCAAGCTAAAGGCACGTTATAATTTATATTGGTAAGATTATCTGAAGTAGGATTTAATTTAGTTTCGATTTGATGAATTATCTCATCAATAAAAGTTAAATCATCTATAAACCCTAATTTTTCTTTTAGGGCAGTGCAGGTTTTAAAAATATACTTGAATAAATTTTCCTTTTGAAGAGATGAGATAAAAGGGTAAATGTTATCAATTATAATAACGATATTTTTCAACTTTGTTATTTCATTAAAAAACAGAAAATGCGGTAGGGGCTTTAACTTTCTTAAGGAGTTATAATCACTTTCTGAATTAGGCTTGTATTGTTTAGGTATATTTTTTGATTCGATTAAGTTTTGAAGAATATCTTTTACTTCCTCTATTTTAAATTCTGCATCTATTTTTTTAAACTTCAAATTGCTATCTGGCAGACATAATAGTTCATTTTCCCAATATTTGATTTGATCTTCTAATTGAGGTCTTAAAGATTTTAATAAATCGTTAACTATTGCTTTTTCCGAAAAATTGTAATTATAATAAAAGTATGTATTTGCAATTTTATTTTGAATAAAATCCTTTCGCTGATTACTAAAATATTTATCAGCTTTATTGCTGTCTTTTTCAAAACTATTTAAAAAAGTGAACAGTAATTTAGAGAAATTTATGGGATCATTGATGTAATCTAAGGTCTGTCGAATAAAAGCCTCTATTGTTTCCTCTTTAATGTCAAGATTATCAGCTAGATATTTTATTATTTCGTTTCGTTCCATTCCCATTAATTAAAATAATTAGCCACTTCGAGCGCTAAATCTTTATTGCTTTTTCCGATGTAATTTAAAAACATAGCTTCAGTACTATGTCCTGTTATGTAGATTAAAAAAGTAGTTGGAATTTCGCCATAAAAATTGGTGGCAAAAGAACGCCTTCCTACATGGGAGCTTATCAAATCATATTTTGGGTATACATCGGTTATCATTCTAAAAACAGGGTCTTTTTCTGTGCCAATGTTAACCAATTTTCGCCCCGTTGTCGGCTCATTAATTTTAGCAATTTTGCATACATCTTTCAGGTATTTATTGTATTTGCTGTCAATTAACTGCTTAGGGAATTTATTACTATTATTTTCAATTACTTCTAATACTTTTTTGTGTAAAGGTATAGTCATTGTCTTATTTGTTTTCTTTTGCGTAAACTCAAGTAAATGTTTTCCTTTCTCTTTTCTGATCATACCAATTCTAAACCTCATAAAATCACTAATTCTTTGTCCTGTATAAGCACTTATAATTAACCAGTCCCTAGTCGCTTTTAGGTTCTCACTATCAAGTTCAGTATTTTCTATGTTCTCGAGTTCTTCGAACGATAAATATATCTTTGGTGTTTTTTCAGCTTTGATAGATATTTTATTGAGCTGTGGACTTACTTTAAGCCCATTATAATGGGCATGATTGCATAATTGCTTGATGTAAGTAAAATTTTTCTTGATGTAATTCTGGGAGTAGTCTTTGTCGTTTAAAAACTGTAAAAAACTTGATTTGAAATTCTCGTCTATTTCAGATATTTTAAGCCTGTGATTATTCTTTTCTTCAAATTCTATAAGTTTCTTTTTTAAGCCAGACATTTTTAGCTTATAATGTGCTTTAATTTCATTTTTTCTTGATTCCAAGAAAAAATCAACATAGTCAACCAAAAATTCTGATATATCACTTTTCGGATTAAGGTAATTTTCTATTTGCTTATCAAGCCAATTGTCCGATAAAATACGAAGTTCGTCACTTTCATCATCTATGCTTTCAATGATATAATTTTCAAGTTTAGATAGCTCTTTTTTTAGGCTATTGACATCATATTTAAGGCTTCTGGGTTTAATTTTTATAGCATCGATTTTTTTCCAAATATTGATATTAGTTTTGATCGGAACTTTTGCAGTTTTTACGTGATTAGTTTTATCTATGCTTATTCTTAACTTTGCTGTTAGAAAAGCTTCCGCTTTTTTGCTTCGGTAGTAAAAATTTAATGTTGCCAAGACTTACGATTTATTCAATAAACCAAAGATATATATAATGTTCTATTTTGTTCGATAATTGTTCGAAAAATGTTCTTTTGCTTTCTCTTTATTACCTCTATTTACTTATATATATCATAAAAACCTGAAATACAGTAAATAAATGCAAATTAAAAGTAAATAAAGGAATAGGTTTAGGTTCTGTCGCGATCACTTAAAGCCTCACTTATGTGAGGCTTTTCTGTTTTCAGGAATAGCTCGATAGAGCATCCCGACATTTATGTCGGGACGGTCACAGGTTCTTCCAAAGTTTAGACGCCTTCACGATCACAAAAAAGTCTTAACTTTGTTAAGGCTTTTTTTGTTTTATGAATTGTTGTACATACATATTATACTCCAAAATTCTAGATAAATATTATATAGGTCATACTTGTATGGCACTAGAAGAAAGGCTGAAAAAACACAACACAAACCACAAAGGTTTTACAGGGAGAACTAAGGATTGGGAAGTGGTTTATTTTGAAACATTTGATACAAAGAAAGCAGCTTATGCTAGGGAACGGGAGATGAAATCTAAAAAATCCAGAAAATATATTGAACAATTGGTTTCTAGATAAAGCAAAGCTTTTTAAGTGCAGACTAAAATATAAAAACCAAGCCCCGACGATGCTGTCGGGGTGGTTTTGTATTTCCAACATTGAGCGTAATCAGGATCTTCAATCCTGTTGCAATCACCTTAAAACCTAATTGTTGTAAGGCTTTTTTAGTTTCTGGGAATAGCTGGCTAGAGCATCCCGACACATCTGTCGGGACGATTGCAGGGTCCTCCGAAGTTTCAGAACTGTCGCTATCACTTGATTATAAAGGGTTTACAGAGATGTACACCCTCTATAATTTTTTACTGTAACACATTTGTAACACAAAATCAGTTTCAAACGAGTATTTTAAACTATGAGGCAGATAATAAACTAGTAGTGTTCTTCAATAAGCTATTGAACCTCTCTGAAATTTGTATGCTTCTAAATTAAACGAATTGGATAGCATGGTCAGAGCGAAATAGCCACGAATTTCCAAATTTACGGAACAAGCTATGTCGCGATCACAAAGCCTCAACCTTATGTTGAGGCTTTTTTTATATATGAAATTCTACACTTACATATTATATTCTAGTGCGCTTGATAGTTTTTATATTGGCTACACTTCAATGGAGATTGATGAACGAATAAAAAAACACAATACCAATCAAAAAGGGTTTACTGGAAGAACAAAGGATTGGATGTGTGTATATTTTGAAGAATACGAAACCAAAAAAGAAGCGTACGCAAGAGAACGAGAAATTAAAGCAAAGAAATCAAGAAAATATATTGAAAATTTGATAGTTGGATAGAGCATCCAGACCTAAAGTCGGGACGGTCACAGGTTCGAATTTCCAAATTTACGGAACAAGCTATGTCGCGATCACAAAGCCTTGACCTTATGTTGAGGCTTTTTTTATATATGAAATTCTACACTTACATATTATATTCTAGTGCGCTTGATAGTTTTTATATTGGCTACACTTCAATGGAGATTGATGAACGAATAAAAAAACACAATACCAATCACACAAAGGGTTTACTGGAAGAACAAAGGATTGGATGTGTGTTTTTCCAAAAACTCAATTCAAAAAAATATAGGAAAAATAATACTTAAAATTTATTCTTTTGAAGGGGGTTACAAAGGGTAGAAATAGTTTATGGACTAAACAAACCAAATAATCACTATACATTACCTGTAATCGAAGAGGTGGATTGTTCTTTTTTAGGCTGTTGTTTATAAAAAGTAACCATACATGACCACTACACATTCAAATTTAACACTTATTAACTTAATTTATTTTTGCAAAATCTTCAAAACTAAACTCACTATAATGTTTGAGTTGAAATCATCAATGCTTCCTTAGATTAGCAATACCAAGGATTCTAAATAAAATATATTTAATAATTTGTTTGTTTAATAATAATACTGTTAAAAAAAAACGCATCTTATAATAATGATGTGTTTTTATATAGTCAGCAAATTAATAAATCTTTTCTATATTTGTTTAATAATGCTTTAACACAAAAAGCATTATTCTTAACATTATTTTTTATTTTGGAAAGCTTCTACATAACTGCAATAATAACCTTCTTATTTTCCCTCATCTTAGCTATTATCTTAGTTCCTAAAGTAAGGTATATAGTGAAGTTTCGTGAATTGAATGATCACCCTGGAGTTAGGAGTTCTCATTTAGACTCAACACCTACTATGGGTGGTGTTGCATTCTTTTTAATCATCTTATTTGTTTCTAGCATCATAAATCCATGGGACAGTCAAATGATTGGAGTTAACTTACTTTCTGCTTTAGGTTTGATGTTTGCCGTAGGAATAAAGGATGATTTGATGGTTTCTACCCCAAGAGCAAAAATTGGAGCTGAAGTATTAGCCATTTTTTTTATTTTATTTTGCAATTGTTTACATGTTAATTCATTTCAAGGTTTTCTGGGAATTGAAAATATCCCAGTATTTGCTTCTTACGCTTTCATCATATTAATGCTACTAACTATCATCAATTCATACAATATGGTTGATGGAATTGATGGTTTAGCTTCAAGTATTGGCATTGTTATATTTTCTGTTTATGGTTTCATTTTTTTCATTTTGGAGCTACAGTATTACTTTTTGCTATGTTTATCGCTAACTGGAATATTATTGGGATACCTTCAATTCAATTTATCTAAAAAAGATAAAATTTTTATGGGAGATACTGGTTCTTTAATTATTGGATTTTGTATTGGTTTTTTATCCTTAAGATTCTTATCTACTGACATTGATACACTTCAACAAAATTATTTTAATCCAGAAAACACGCTAATATTAATAGGTGCAATTTTTTTCATCCCTCTTTTCGATACATTACGAATAATTGGTGTTCGTTTATTAAATAAAAAGAGTCCTTTTGGCTCAGATCACAATCATATACATCACATCTTAATCAAATTAGGTTTAAGCCATCTCAAGGCAAGTTTACTATTGAGTTTTATAAATTTACTTATTGCTGCAATTTTTATTTCAATATCTTCTTATTTCAACAGTTATGAGATGATGGGTCTCATGGTTTTTTGCTTCTGTGTGTTCTCAGGAATATTTTACCGTCTTAAAATAAAAATTAAAACAGAAACTAAAAAAGAAACCAAAATAGCAAAGAAAGAAAAAATACATAAAAGCGCTTAAAACACCCATCGTTTTTTGCTTGTAAAAACAAATCAATCAAATTTTCCTTAAAATAACATTATGAAATATACACCCTATAGAATCTTAACAGCTGCAAGTAATCGTTTGGGTATCACCAATTTTATTTGTGATTTCTACGACCTTCAAAAAATACAGCCGACTAAGCATCCAATCTCATCTGATAAAGTAATTGGAATTTTTACAGATCAGTTTGGAAATAAAATGAACTTGCTTTCGGGTTTAAGAGATCGTATCAAGCCTACTTGGCGACTTATGATTAATCCAGACTATACAGAGTTAAAAGCTCCCGCTGTAGAGGAAATGAAAATGAGAATAGACAAGCAAACCAAAGCTTTAACTCGTATAGAAAATTTTCTACAAACCCAATCACTATCATTTAAGGGCAAAAAAATATTAGAAATTGGCACTTATGACGGATCTTCAGCATACACTTTTGCTGCTTTTGGTGCAAAAGAAATCTTAGCAACAGATATGGCTGCATACTACATTAACCAAACACCTGGAGGAGTTGTGTCTGAAAATGCTATTGCTAAAAAGAATAAGGAACTTGAAAAAATAAGAAATGCTTATGCTGAGTTAATTGACCAAAAAGATGCAGAAAAAGTACATTTTATAGAAGATGATATTAGTGATTCTTCAGTTGATTCAGAATCTGTTGATGCTATTGTAAGTTGGGAAGTTTTAGAGCATATTACCAATCCTAATGAAGCTTTTAAGCAAATGGCGCGTATCCTGAAACCTGGTGGTTTTGCTTTTCATGAGTATAATCCTTTTTTTTCAGTAGATGGTGGTCATAGTCTTTGTACTCTAGATTTTCCATGGGGTCATGCAAGGTTAACTGATGAAGATTTTGAAAGATACTATGAAGAATTTCGGCCAAATCAAAAAGAAGTTTCACTTAGTTTCTTCAAAAACAACCTCAATAGGATGACCTTGTCACATCTGAATGATTGTATGGAACAAAATGGGCTTGAACCAGTAAGTATCATACCTTGGTATAATGAAGCAGACCAAGCAGCACTTACAAACGATATGCTAAACGAATGTAAAAACATTCATCCAACTGCAGAACATGTTGATTTAGTGGCCCCAATTGTTTGGGTGCTTTGCAAGAAAAAATAATGACTTAACAAATCATTTTTGTTTAATCTTTTAAATGCAAAAAATAATGAATAAAATAATTTTTTTTGAATTGAATGAAGTTCCAATTAAAGTATTTGAATATTACATGAAGATGAGACCAAATTCATGGTTAGCTACAAATTTTTCTAAATTAAAAAAATACGAAACAATATCAGAAAACAAAGGACACCTTTCACCTTGGAATACATGGCCTACATTGCATAGAGGAGTGCCTAGCGATAAACATTTTGTTTCAGAATTCAATCAAAACCTCGCTGAAGTAGATCAAGAATTCCCTCCGGTATGGGATATTCTTTCAAGTAATGGAATAAAGACTGGTGTTTTTGGGTCGTTACACTCTCAAGCAGTTCCAAATGATACAGAGAATTACAAGTTTTTTGTTCCAGATGTCTTTGCACCTAATTATGAATGCTTCCCTGATGATATCGAATTATTTCAGAAAATCAATTTAAACCTATCTAGGAAATCAGGCAGGAATGTGGATTCTTCTTTGCCTTTCAGAGAAATATTACAAGGTCTTTTAAAAATTAGAACTTTTGGTTTTAAATTTGAAACGCTATCAAGCGTAACAAAACAATTAGTTGAGGAAAGGATAAATCCGTGGAAAAGTGTGAGAAGAAGAACTTACCAAACTGTGTTATCGTTTGATGTTTTTTATAAACTACTAAATGACAAAAAACCTGACTTTGTTACCTTTTTCACCAATCACGTAGCGTCAAGCATGCACAGGTATTGGGCAGCTCTTTTTCCTGATGAATATGAAAAATTAGATTATGATAGTGAATGGATAAATACGTACAGTAATGAAATACTTTTCACTATGGATCATACAGATCGAATGCTGAAAAAGTTATCCAATTTTATTGATAAGAATGAAGATTACAAGCTAATTATCACTTCTAGTATGGGTCAAGAAGCTATTGAATGTGAGCCTACGGAAACACAAATAGTCATTTCTGACAACCATAAGTTTATGAACATGTTAGGCATTAATAAGGCTAGTGATTATAAAGTTTTGCCAGCTATGATACCTCAATTTAATTTTACTATTGAAGAAGATTTTCTAAAAATATTTGAAGATAATTTAAAAAAATTAAACATTAATGGCGAAGCGATATCATACAGAAAAAAGGATAAAAATTATTTTTCGATAGACCTTATTTTCTTAAACCTTAAATCAATTGCTATAAAAGTAGGTGATACAGAGGTAAGTCTTGAAGACAGTGGGCTTCAAAATCTAGTTATTGATGATAAGTCATCTTGTACAGCTTACCATATTCCAGAAGGACATTTATTTTCGTATCATCCTACTAATAAGCCTTCAAATTTGTCAAAAGAGCAACTACCCACATGTGATATTCTTCCTATAATATTGAATAATTATGGAATAAAAACTAAAGAATATATGAATAAAACAGTTTACAACAATTTATAATTTTGAATTGCTAAAAAGAAAGCGAGTCTATTTTCTCTATTTAGATGGTTTTAAGGAAATACATCTTTTGAATTAATATTATTTACCGTAAAAAAATGAATTTATCATTTAAACGAATTACATCATCGGGCAGTTTTATACCAGAAATTGATGGATTGCGATTTATCGCTATTGCAAGTGTAGTTGTTATGCATGCAAGTGTTTATATCATGATAAAAGATCAATCAAAATATATTGATGCATTTAATTTTGAATTATTAGCCGAAATTCTTCATCATGCAATGCTTGGAGTACCTATATTTTTTGCAATAAGTGGCTTTATTTTGGGTTTACCTTTTGCTAAATATCATATCACCAACGGAAAACCAATTCATCTTAAATCTTACTTTATTAGGCGGTTAACTCGTCTTGAACCGCCTTATATCATAGTTTTAACCCTGTTGTTTTTTGGATATGTTATTATTTTTAAAACTATGGAATTTGATTTAGGATTAAAAAGTTTTTTGTCCTCCTTGATTTATTCCCACAACATCATTTTTGCTGGTGTTCATGCCTATCCTTTATTGAACCCTAACCTGTGGAGTCTAGAAATTGAGATACAATTCTATATTTTAGCCCCAATATTGGCTTATGTTTTTTCTGTTAAGTCTATTTTAGTTAGACGAGGAAGCCTCGTTGGTATTGCTGTATTGCTTAGCATTTATACAGTATGCTTCTCACTTCCATTTTTAAGTATTGTAGGCTATTTTCATTATTTTTTGGTTGGATTTTTATTAGCAGATTTGTATGTATCTAAATCCATGATTTTTCCTAAAACCAGATTTGACGGCTTAATTGCATTCTTTTTCTTTGTATTTATTTGGATTTTTGAAACACAAGATTTCACTTCAATGATGGGAAGGTCTGCTTGGGAAATTATTAGACTAACTGGTATATTTTTTTTATTTTATTATGTAATTTTTCACAAATCACTTCGCTTTTTATCTTTTCCTTTTATTACGAACATTGGAGGCATGTGCTATTCCATTTACATGTTACATAGCCCTATTATTTATGTCTTTGGTAAATACATTGTTATGTTTAGCTTCTCAAAGTATGCAGTATTAAATTTTTCAATTTATTTAGTCCTATTGTTAAGTGTTATACTATTTATTTCCGCTATATTTTTTCAATTGGTTGAACGCCCATGTATGGAAAGAGATTGGCATAAAAAACTATTTAGCCGAATAAAAAACATAAAAATGAAGAAACTATAAGAAGTGATTTAAACAAAAATCGTTTACTTACTTTTCAGATACTTATTTATTTCCTCACTCCAGATAGTATATCCTTTTTCATTTAGGTGAAGATTATCATATGTCAAACTAGCTTTTAGCCCATTAGAATCATACATATTCTTACCTGTATCAATAATTTCAATTTGTTCTTTTAGGCAATATTTTGAAAGTTCTGTATTTATAGAATCAATAGTTAAATTAAATTTAGGATTATTGTGTTGATACATGAGTTTTTGAAAAACGGGTACAATATTGTCTTCCCGTAGTTTATCAGCCATCAACTTTAAATTATTTACTGTGTTTTCAACTGTAAAAGTGTCATCATAAATGTCATTACCTCCACAAAGTATAAATACATATTTTGGGTTGAAATCTGAACATATCACTATTTTATCAACAAGCTGTTCACTTGTATATCCTCCCCAACCGAGTTTCAATACACCATTATTATCGAGGGAAGAACTCCATTTTCCGTTTGCAATATGAGAATCACCAAACAGTATGATTTCTACTGAATTTGTCCAGACAATATATTTTTGATGAATTTGTTCTCGATATTTTAATGATAAAAACAGGATCCCAAATAAAGGGATCATTACAACCAAATATCTAAACCAGTTCTTTCTAAGTTTCATTTTTCTCTTCTAATTTTTGGGTGTAAATTTGATTATATTTTTGAATAAAATGATTGATTTAAAGTGAACCATTGTTAAGTAACACAAATGAGCAAGATAGAACAAAATAAATTTCGAATAAACATTGATGATTTTCTATAGAAGTAACGTTTTAGTATGCGTGTTTACTTATTTTAATCAACATTATTCATATATTTGTTAGTGTTTGAAAAGTAAAATTATGTAATGAAACTCTACTAACAGTATTGGTAATTATTCACTAAGATATACAAACACAAAT
>Ga0307982_1000905_pt1 | contig 23738 bp, 13 predicted proteins | sample OrgLakmetagen989_FD_201847 | JGI IMG/M metagenome (GOLD analysis project Ga0307982, IMG submission 201847) | Saline water microbial communities from Organic Lake, Antarctica - #989 | ecosystem: Environmental > Aquatic > Non-marine Saline and Alkaline > Saline | place: Antarctica: Organic Lake...
TGCAGCGTGATCATATGAGTGTGAGATTCTGGTGGAGGTGGGACTGGTAGTGAGGTGCGACCAGTGCACCAACTCTGGCGTCCTCATCTTCAACGAGCTGTGCGAGTCCTGCAGGGTGGAAGTGGAGGGGCAAGCCAGGGCTTGTATCAACGGTGCTCTCTCTTGAGTGTGCCTACTGCAGCATTGCAGGCCGCCGGGTTGTGTCAAGGAGTGTGCAGAGGTGGGCGCATGACTGATGCACCGGTGGTGTCCGGTTATGTTGAATGCTTTGAGTAAAAGCTTTACTTGTTCATTAATTCTAATTCTAATTCTGTGCAAGTGCAGGTGTGGGATGTGCCCCCTGATGCTTATTGTATGCTTTGTGTTAAGGGGGCAGTGACACCACGGGCGGGGTCTGAGAAATGTCCTGATTTGGGGGGGTTCGCAAAATCTGCCTCCCAAGTCTCAAAGACACGGCAGAACAAGTAAATGAGTTCCAAATTACACAACTAGTTTATTTTTCAGCTTACTTTGTGGCAAAAAGGTCTGCAAATGCCATTGTGTCACCCCTGCTGCAACTCGAGCAAATGAGGCTGAGCTTGCATTGCATCCAGCAAGGTGTGGCAGCTCAAACAGCGGGATCTTGTTCACGCAATCATTGAAAAGGGTCATAATCAAGGCTACTGGCAATTATTGGAGCGCCCTTTCTGTCACAAGCCAACAAAAACGACGCAGTTATTTGCGGTTTTTGACAAATTACAATTGAGCTATGCTGCAGTACATGCCGCACTTCTTTCTGTTGTGCACCAAATTTGTAGAGCTGTATTGTGGTTAAAATATAGATCATAATCGTTGACTGTGATTGCATGCCTCATGGGTGGCCTGAAGAGTGCAGTCTCCTTGCTCAAGATTGAGCTCTATTTGCCCGGACTCATGCAAGTGTACTCACGCCGTATGATTTTGCAGTGAAACCGTGATACAAAATCTGCATGGGTTATTCACTACTTTGCATATCAATGCGTATATATGTCAGTTTGTATGTGCTTTGGCATTGTCTGTATCAACTGGGCATGCTGCACAACCGTCCAGTTGTGAATCAAAATCCGCGGCAGAACTGGAAGCTCTTTGCCTGTTGCCTTTCAGTCGAAATGCACAAATTGAACACTGCGTTTTAAAGCAACCAGTATACTGTAAGTATTTTTCCATCAATGCAGCCCTATGATCGGTTTGGCATGCGCAAACGGTCATCGCCACTGCTGCTTTTGCAGATCTTTCTCGCCCTGTGTATGGCTTATTGTGCACTAGTAAAGCGGGTTTCGCCAGCCAACGCATGCTCATATTGTACAAACAATATAGCTCTATTGTTCAGTGGTATATTCAGTGCTCTCACCATTTTCTTCCGTGCTGTGTTTGGCTACGCAGCTATGCCGGTGGAGACGCATACATCCAACTATTGTGCTGGTGTAAGTCAATGCACATACGCGTGCCCGGTAATTCCAGAGTATCTCCTACTACAAACATGTCTGGTTCAATGTCTGCTGAGCTGAAATGGTCGTTAAAATCAAAGCTGTGCTTATCACTCTGCAGACTGCCAGCACGTCACTGCACCACTGCTCAGGTCGACTTCTTGCGCAGAACTACTCTATTGGGACAATACCAGCAAGACACTGGCCATTTGTACCTTTATTTTGCCTCAGCCGCCCTGTGGTGGTCGCAAATGTACTGCTTCGGCCCACATTCAGCTGGCAGCACCTGGCATTGCGTGCCTGAAAGAAGCAGCCATGTGACCTCTACACAGACCTGTACGTATGTTTCCTCCACCCCAACCACTATACATATCTGACAGGTGTTGTTTGTGCTCTGTTGAAGGCTGTACACTCGCTTTTGAGGCATTTGAGGTCCGAGTGGATGTCGTGTCGCAGAAGGGCATGCCCAGAGTGGACCCACCATAAGTCCAACAGCATTTTTCAATGCTGGTAATTGTTTGTGCATGCCCTTAATGACACTAGGTGGAAACCTGTGCGAAGGAATGTCGCTGGGTGGACACTCAGCCGCGACCCGTATGTTGCCTGAAGATTTGTCTGCTGCTCGAGCTTAGCTCACGATGGCACTATTGCAGACTATGCAGTGGTTCAGGGGTGAGCAGCCAGGATACCGGCAATTCGACATAATACAGCAGCGTGTTTACATACATACCAAGGCTTCTTGATCGCTGACAAGTGTTGGGCAAGACACTTGAGTTTTCACAAAATGTACCTCGCGCAGGATGGCTATTATGATTCCACTTGCTGTGTCAAGGATAATCCCCCAACTTTCCAAAAACTCAATCGAAGTGACTCATACTATACTAATCAAGGTAAATCGTTGATAATTGTTGGTTATTGGGCCTGCCCTAAGCTCAAACAAGACAGTTGTGCATGACAAAATTGTCTCAACGGCAGGGTAGTTTTGAATGCGAATATCGAGAGAAAAAAAGTTGCAGAACTAGTCATGACTACATCAATATTTTGTGCATAAAAAATTGAGTACTACATGTGTTCTCTGCATGCGTTTGATGGGAACTGTGTGCGTGGCAAACATAATGGCAAATCCGGCGATATTCCAGCATATTTTTCAGCCCCCCCCGTTCGAGATGTCACTGCCCCCTTAAAGCATGATGAGCCCACACTAGACTATTTGCGGCCGTTAGAGCGCCATTGATTTCCTGAAATGCCTCTGTTGAGTTTTGCGACAAAGAAGTACGCATGACTGTTCCTAACAGCGCTAAAGAAAGCGTCTCACGTTGGTATGACCACATGAGAGTGTGAGCAGAGCCAGCTATATCTGTTGTCATCGCATTGCCCCAAACATATGTGCCAGAATAATAGCCAGCGGCAAGAAGGAGCGGGAACAAGAAAACAATGATGGTACGGAGAATCTCAAGTGCAGAATTTGACAATTTTCTGCTTTGCTTCGATGCGCGCCCTGACCTGTATTGTATTCTGGCTAGTGATGAAAAGTCGTCAGTGTCTTCATCAAACCCGATGGCGTCCTCTGCATCGGCAGTTTCAATGCCTGCATCAGAAGTCATTGCAGCCAATTTGACCGAAGCACGGCTTTGTAAGAATGTGACTACCCTTGCTGGCAAGTTGAAAAGAAGCTGCCAAATCCGGTCTCTGGCTCTCATTGCCATGCATGTTGTTGGAATAACAATCGCCAGGGCAACGATGCCCAACAAGCCAACTGAGGCAATCATCAAGCTGAACTGCAAAGCGTCAGCTTCATCTGCCATCGACTGAAATGTTGTGTCATACAGCACAGTGGACTTATTTAGCCCCGGCATGACATTTCCTATGGCATTTTCAACCAACCAGCGAATATGGCCCTCTTGGTCCGCAAAAACTTGCGCTGGAGAGAGCCCAAGTACAAATCGAACATGGCCCATAAATTCAAACGTAGCATCGTTCAGGTTGCGTGTGTATTCCACTCTCTCTCCACCTTCTTCAACTACCATGTCCAACGGGTCAATGACGTGCAGGGAATTTTGAAAGGCAGAGGCTGGGTCTTCCAAGTTGTCGAACACCACACGGTTCTTCGACTCAAACTCGTCCACCATGGTTGAAAGGCTGCTAGTTCCGCTTTTGAAGTCTTCAACAGCAGTCAGCGTGTGCACGCTTCCTAATGGGAACAGCTGGATTTGGTAAGCAAGGACTTGCTGATCTTGCACGATCAACATAATCTCCTTGCCCAGCACCTGCCGATTTGCTGCCTCGTGTAGGAGCCCCAGTGAGCCAGTATAGTTTGCCAAAAGGACTGACAGCATCACAGCACTTGCTGCAATAAACAACGTAGTGAGCGCCAATACCCAAATCAGAGAGCGCTGCAGCGCTTGCACAGACTCCTCCGGATGCTTATTACGCTCCACAACTGTTGATCGAAGCATGGACGATAATGCTGCTTGGCTGTCAGAACTTCCTACCGATGATGCACGGTCGTCATCTCGAGGTATTTCACCACCAACTTGCATCTGCTCGTCGCCACTTTGATCTCCAAAGTCCTTCATGGAAGCCATGGACGAATCGAACGCTGCAGGGTTGTCCGACATCAGCCTTGATTGCAGCTGTGAAGAGCTTGGCTCCAAGAAAGCGACATTTTCACTTGACTGTACGTCACGAAGGGCGGACACGGCAGCTTTCATCGGTGACACAGCTACAATGGACGATTTAGGAGCACTGGCTTTGGAGTCCAGCGCTACTGAACTGGCTTTGGAGTCCAGCGCTACTGAAGGCCCTTCATCCAACAAGCCAATCAAAGAATCATTGTCGCCGTCACTGTCAGCAGAGTTCATGGTGTGGGTGCCCATTGTGGCGGTTGCGATTGACAGCTGTTGGTTGAATTTGACTGTTGTCGCCGGAGGCATGCGTGTTGCCAGGAAAGAGCTGTCAACAATTGCTCTGACTTCACTGGCAGGCAGGGCAGGTTCCCATACAAGTATGGACAGCGTGTCACTTTTTGTGGCACCTGGCATAATTGATGCATCCATTGAAGTGCTTTGGACCTTAGCCCAAACTCTGCAAGTCGACGTGTTCCGACCCCTCGCTTGGACTATATGCGGCATTAAAGCCAAATCAACGCCAGAGGGGCAATAGTTGGGGCTTGTCCGTTTGAAACTCGTGTAGAAACCACCCATGAGTTGCTCGGCTTGAAGGCCGTGCAGCATTCCCTGAGCAACGTAGCCTGCTTCCCCCTCCCCAGCCGTGACATCGTCTCCTGCCGCTTGCATCTCGGCACATAATTGAGCTAATACCTTCCATTTGTGAAGGTATTTGTTGAGGTGCACTTTGCCATCCTTCAGGCTGCCAGCTGACTGCCCGAGCATGGATAAGCTAGCTTTGCAGCCTGCTGAAATGATTCCAGTGCGACTAGAGAAGAGAATGAAGTTATGCTGAGTGTTCATTGGTTGTATCAAGCCCCCAAAACCAGCTTTGAGCGATCGAACGCTGAGAAGCAGCGGAAAGATGTGGCCGCTTGAATGAAGGCCGAAAGCCATGCGCACTGTTCCCATAATACGTGCTTTGCCTGAACTCAGGTACGATTGTATGAAACTGTCGTGACGGGATGCCAGAGGTTCTGGAAGCAAATGGCTGACATTTTTGCCAATGAGATCAGAGCGAGAATATCCAAATGCAACCAAGGTTGCAGCGTTTGCCTCAGTTATGTGGCCTAGGTTCTTTGCCTTATCACTTATCGACAAAACTGCCAAGTTTTCAGAAGCTGAATCCAAGGACGGCACTGTACCCATGAACTGAAACTTGTTTTCTTTTCTCGTGTGCTCTTGAGAGAGCTCATCCTCTGCATTGTCTGCCTCAACCAAAATGGATGCACACAAGGTTGGATCGTTGAGAACATCCCCAACAAACTGCGCGTAAGAACGCAATACGCCAACATTGCGTCTGTTGATATCCAGCATGGCCAAGTACGCCTCCTCGGTATCGTCGACACTATTCTCAATCTCTTTTGATAGATCAATCAATCGTGAAATTGCTGGGTTCCTGCTCGACAAAATTGCCCAAAAGGAACTCAGGTGGCCCCTGGCAGACATTTCGTTGTTCGTGGCCTCAGCCTTGTTCTCTTCGTACATGACTCGCTCTTGAATCCGCAAATGTTTTGCATCGCGCTGGAGTGCGAGCTTCTCAAGCTCCATTGATCGTAAATTGGCTAGAAAGGCTTCATCCATGGCAGGATCACAACTTTTCACGAACTCCAAGTGACTGGTTTCAACGTGCTCGTTGACGCGCCAGGTGCGCACAAAGTCAGCAGCAATCAGGTGTAAAAATTTAGACTGAGGGAAAATTTTCATCCCTGCCGCAAGTAAGTGCTCTGCAAGCTGCAAAGTCGGAACCATGGGAGAGCTTAGCCCCAGGCGTACTTTCCCTGGAGCTGTTCCGTCGTTCTTGTCATCCAAAGTTGCACGAATGTTTGCGCGGGCAGCTTCATCAATTCCCTGTTCGACAAAGTTTTGGGCAGCAAAAATTTTGGCACGAACGTGTAACTCCAACTTGTATGGAGATTTCATAATGTTTAGAGACGATGACCCTCGTGACACAAACAGCTCCCAGAACGCAACAGCTGAACCAATTGCAACGAGCGGAAGGCAAAACAGTAGTAGGTAGGTTGCATTTGCAGCACCAAAATCTGGGTCGAATTTTGTCACCACAATGGCAACAATTGCCCAAAGCCCGCTTAGTGAAGTTGCGAAACCAAGGCAATTTCTGTACAGCTCTTTATACGGGGCGTACGATATCCAGAGCGTGGCTTCAAATCCGAATGCACACAACAAACAGAAAACAATAAACCAAGTGCTGAGACTTTCACCGATGACAACCACTGATGCCATCAAGGTGCGAAGGATAAGAAATGCACAGTGAGCCCGGCCATGAACCCGGGCACGCAATGGTCCAGAGTGCACGGTAACGTTCAAAAGTTCAACCACACAGCAAAATACTAAAAATATTGCCATAAGCACTGTCAAAATGGCCGTGACAGCGCTGTGTATCGGGTCCCAGCAGGGCATGCTATATGCCCAAAAAGCTGATGTCCTCGAAACACAACTCCATGGTGAAAGCAGCGTATAGACTGTCGGCAAGAACAAAGGGCCTGTCATCAATACAAAATTACTGCGAATGATATATATCACCCATGATGGCTTCCAGACACGTTCCCTGGTTTTGCGCTTTTTCAAAAGTGCAGAACCCAGCCAAAAAACTCCCGTTACCGTCGAGAAAAACAAGCAACCAGCAGCTGCAATTCCAAGAGTGAAGCGCATTTGCAAAACGCTGTCATCCACTGATGGTATAAGCGAAAGTAGGCCTGCTCCTTCGGTGATTCTTTTCAGGGGTGTGCTGCTACCTTCTTTTGCCCAGGGGTGCGCTGGTGCATCGGACAAACCAAATGACAGGGTCTGCGAGTCACTCATTTGGTGCAAAGTACCAGGAAAATGAGAGTTCGGCAAGAGAGCTCACCTGGATAAAACCAACTAGAATGAAAATTGCGTCGTTGAATTTTGACTCCTTCTCTTCCTGAAGCAATTCAGCAATGCAAGCCCTTGTCAGCAGAATAGAGTGCTGAACGAAACGCTGCAAAAACGCAACCTTTTTGGCTCCTGCCAGTGGTTCAGCTTGAATGAGAGGAACATGATCGTTTGATGAAACTGCTTCAATTTGCGTGAAAACTTCAGCCTCTCGCTGTGGTGCGCTTGGCTTCGGCAGATGTGCACCAGGTGCGATCTGAAAAATAGAGCACTCCACTTCAGCTCACTTGCTGAAACACACTTTTTGTTGACATACCCTCGATGAGCGCTTTCTGAGCATGCCGTGGTCTGTATTGAAACCGGCGTTTAAGTATGTCACTCTGCTCCTGAGCTGGCTTTGGTTGTTGACAAGCTGTCCGTTCCGTTTCACGAGTCCAATGTTTGAAACGCTGCGAGCGTGATGAAGTTATCGTGCTCGGAGACTGAGGCCTTTCTCTTCGAAATAGATGAATGCAGTACAGCAATCAATTTGCCTGGCTAAATGGAGCTCATATTTTACACTTGAATGGAGGTTGCGCTTGATGTTTGATAAGGGGCCACCCTGCCCCGGCCCAGAGCCACTACATGTAAACAAATCACCTTCTTCACATGCATCCAGGCAAGTCGCGCACAATACATTGACACACATTCCCTCTTGCACTACCAAGCACTTCTGTAGTTCAACAGAAGTCATCTGCGCTGCAATACTGGACACAAAGCATTTGTGACTGAATTGGGATCATGCCCTCCTGGGCAGGTGCACCTGTGCACTTACTTTTAGTACTATTATAGTAAGTTACTAGGTAGGCACCTGCCCAGGCGGGTAGCACAGATCAGCACCAGGCAGATGCAAAGCAAGCTGAAATCACTGGGGAAACCCCAGGGTGTGTTTTCAGGTGCTTGTGGCGCGGCCTGGCCCCGGCTGTTGCTGCCATGTGCCTAGCTATACCTGGCTGCAGACCTAGCGCCTGCTAGTAGCGCGCAGGAGCGAGCTGCTGGCCATTGGCTCTGTGCTTTTGGATGCTGTTCGGCCCCTCAAGGACTTTGTGGAAGCATAAGAAGTGGCATGCCGACGAATGAAGGCAATATCCACTACATCCGACAGATACGACAGGTCAAAGCTCCCGCGCCTAGCGAGCTTCCCCTCAAACGATTGGAGCGAATAATTATGCCCAGTCACTTCGTCCACCCCTTCAAACTCGTACGAGCCCAGAATGCCCTGAAATCATGTGGGTAGTCAAGGCAGAAAGGCAGCATCAGGCTCCATTCGATCTTACATCTCCCAGCTCAAACCAAATGGGACAAAGAATAAGCACTGCAAACGCCAATGCGAAAACGCAAAGCGCCACTTGGAAATAAACCTGAAAATGTATGGTTCAAGAAGTCATGGCTTGGACTCTGGATGGAAGGAGGCTCACATCAAATACAGCGTCTTTGAAGACATTTCCCAGGTACACCAACACATCGGTTCCCTTGGATGAGCCAAGAGTGAATCCGAGGCAAAGCCCGAAAAGCAAATTTAGCATTGCACTGAATTCGCCCTTTGCTAACTATGACACAATTGTCAGTCTTCTGTGTTGATGCAACCTCTCAGTCACAGAGGGACACAGCTCTGCATTTGTTTGTGTGCACTTGACCAAAACAAGGTGCAAGTGAGCTGAATTGTACAAGCATTCATGCATATGTACTTGCACTGAACAAACCCTTATGTGGCTTCAGTGAAATTGTCGAAACTCGGCGGAGTGAAAGCAGGCAAAGGCGACGGCCCAGTAAACACACCCCAACAATATGGGGCCAAAGGAGGACAAGGGGGGATACAGTGAGGTGTTGTGGCCTGAACAGCAGCAGTGCAGCTAATACTGTCAGTTTGCCCAGCAATTCAACATTCATTTCGTGCTGCAACAATTCCCAAATTGTCTCTCTCACCCCGTGCCTCCAACAACAGAGGGACCCCTTTGCATGCCCTGACACTCCGAGTCCTGAAGGCCTGATTGGGATTTTATCTAGGAGTCAAGAAACACGTCATCTCGGTACAAATCTGTTTCGTCTACATGAGCGCAACGCCATGATATCGATGCACACCTGCCGACCTGGTGCTCAGGTGGGCAGGTGGCTCGTGTACCTCCCGGGCGGAGACGCCGGGAGGGGGGCATGCGGCAGCAGCCCTTCCTTTGGCAGGACCATTGCTGATATGGTCAGTAATACGCGCATCCGCCTCCCGCAGCACGGTGCATGGTGGCATCTGGGCAGCTGCATGATGAAGGCGGGCACGGGGCGAGGCGAGGCAGTCAACTGGGCACAAAGGAGGGCGGTAAGTAGAAGAAAATGAAGTAGCTGTCAATCAGTCACTGTATGACTTTTAGACAGTATTTTGCGATTTCAAGACCAAGTCCTTTGACACCAGACGTACTATTTATCCAGCGCAGCTGCCCCAAGGAGAACTCCCCGAGAAGACTCAAAAGTGCTTCGGTCTCAGGATGCTCTGAATTGGAGAAGCTGATATAGTCCACAGGACAATGTTCTCTCCTTCTAGCCTGCATGCTTGCTGTGAATCACTTGGGCACCTGCCCATGTTGGTATATTGGATGCTGCCTCAGAATGGCGCCACAAATCTCCATGCCCATTCGGGACTCAGACAAAATGCCGACAGAACTTACAAGTTTACTGCTTGTATTGTCAGCACCAAGACAATGCCAGCGTTTGCATGACAACTACTTATGAATTGAGTGGGGCGTGAAGTGTGAGTCACAGCTGGCCGCGTCTGAAACGCTGGCACCCCCCTAGTCTAACTAAACCAACTGCGCTTGAATAGCTAAGAGCTTGAGCCGCCTTGCATCGAGTAATTGATCAAAGCGTTGTTGGCAACTGCTCGTCGTTGTCGCAGATTGAATCGGGCTGTGACGTTGCTGCTAGCTGAGCCACTCAGCGACAGCGTGCAGTCAACATGGCAGACAACCTGACAATTGCCACAAGCACGACCTCCAGCTCAATATCAAGTACATCAAGTCGGCGCAAGCGCCGTCAAAAATACTCTTTTTTTGAGCGGCTGTACTCTACTATCAAACGAGCGGTGCGGAAATACCAAACGTTTTCTAGCGAAACACCAGCACAATAGCTTTCGCAGACATTTGGAGTACTTTTTGTTCTTAGCAAGAAGCAAATTGCCGACAATAATGTTGCATTTTTGCTGCAGCTTGTCGACTTCGCCCAGGTGAACATTCTTGGGCTAGAATTAGTTGTCTGAATTGCCAAAACGGCACACTTTTTTCGCAGCTGATGGCATTCCCTCTATCAGCCGGACATAATATGCCCTGGGCAGATGTTCCTGTTATAGGCACACTCTCTCAAGCCCTCGGCGTGATGCAGCTCGGTCATTTGATAAAGCTTGGGGGCGCTGCAGCGGGTGCGACGATATTCTTCATGAGTCTGCTGTGGGTCATTTTCACCATCGGCTGCATGGTGTTTGTTGGATTTTCATTCATACGGAATGATTTTCGTGTGCTTTGGCCTTTAAGGTTGGTGATGCTTCACGGAAATCAACCAGATAGCGTACAGATTCACATGTTCACATTACAGGGTCTTGAGGACAACAGCCAAGCTGACTACCGTGGCTTTATTCGTTCCACTGTGCAGTATGCTCATGCAAGTGTTTTCTTGTCCAATTGGCGGCACACTTGATGTCTTGCCTGCAGTGGCATGTGGCTCAGCTGCGCATATCCTGCTCGCACTTTTCAACAGTGTCGTACTAGTATTCTTCGGCTTCTTCGCCACGATTATCATGGCAGTATTTTTTGACAGAGACCCCCATGCAGATTCCATAACTGCATCTGCACATGGTCGTATTGCAACTGCCATGTTGATGGCCAAGGCTGCCCTCACATTGCTCTTCACTCAATCTTGGTGGCTTCCAACTTGGCTACTGATTTCAGGGTCTCTGGTCGTTTCTTTTATGTGGATTGGACTATTTTGGCAGTATTTGCCCATGCATACCATGTGGGTCAACTACATGAAAGTAGCGTTTGGTGCTGTTCATCTCTGGGCAGGCATTTCTGCTCTTCTGGCCCTGTTCACCTCCCGCGAGCTCAGACAGGCAGGAATTCCAAGCACTGTCTTCATCGCTGGTTTTCCAGCAGTGGCAGCCACTGCCTGGCTTGCAGCCCGCTGGCGATGGCAGTGGCACGATTCAACAGCAGCAACCCGGTGCAACAATGCGTATGAGGTGGAATTGCGCTGCCGCAGAATCTTGGCCCATGCATTTAGCGAACCGAACACGCTTTCGTCTTTGGTGGTGTCTTTTGCATTCCACCAACATCAGCTTCTGCTTGCCAACGAGGCGTCAACAAAACAATTGGCAGTTAAAGACTACTTCAAGGCTAAGATTTTGTCAGCGGAAGACATGAAAAGTCAAGCTGTGCTTGCAGTTGCGGGAATAATGACTTCCGCAGAAAGGGCCTTTCCGACTTCAACGATGCATATATTTGTTGCTCAGTTCATGCAGACCTACAAACGGAATAGACACCTTGAATTGCAACAGCTGAGCCGAGCTGAAGCAAAGAGTCCGGCACTTGATGAAGCCTTCATTATTTTCCAGCGCCGAAAGCAACTTGAGGAAGGCGACGGCGCCCAAGGAGGAGATGACGACATCACAGGCAACGTCATCCAGCGAGTGAAGTTTGAGCAGTTCAAGCGCGAGGCTACCTCCGCCACAAACAAGGCACACAAGTACGTGCTTGAATTCTGGAGTGGGCTTCTGGCGCGCAAGCCGTCGTCCATGGCGATGCACAAAACTGGCGTGCAGTTATCGAGCTCCATCATCAAAGCAGAGGTCGCCTACAAGTCAATGCTGCGCATTGCACCGCGCAGCACAAAGATTTTGCGCCAATATGCAACATTTCTGATGGAGATTATCAACAATCCAGTGAAGGCAGAGCGGCTGCTTTCGCATGCCACGGCAATTGAAGGCGAGGCAGCCGCACTGAGAGGGAATGCATCGCAAGCCCTAGTTTTTATGGGGAAAAGTGTCCCGCTGGACACAACATCTGAGTCTGTGTCGGTAGTGGTGGCTTCAGACAACAAAGAACAGGTTGGGACCGTGCTATCTGCAAACGCTGCAGCATCCTCTCTGTTCGGGTACTCGCAGCGGGAAATGCTTGCCATGAACGTGCACGAATTATGCCCCCCCCCTATCGGTAAAATTCACAGCAAGTTCCTCCTGCGCTATCTGGAAACTGGAGATGAGCACATTATGGGCTCACATCGCATCAGCTTCGGCCTTCACCGCGCTGGACACATTTTCCCTCTTGTGCAGCACGTTCGATCAGTGCAAGGAGGCTTTGGATCACTATTTGAGGCAATTGAATCCCCTGAAAAAGCGTTTATTTTTCTATTTGCGTCAAGGGCAATAACTTGTGCCTGCAAGGATTCGCTGGTTGCTATGCAACTGGATGGCCGACGCATTGTTGCAGGGGAGACTGTCGCCTTGTCGCAGGTCCTCCCTGATTTGGACGACCTTGTTGCATCGGCCTTGGCTGGAGCACACTTGCGAGATGAGACCAGCCAATCGTCTGCAGGTGGTGGGACTGCTGGTGACGATGAAGGTGGCCAACAAATCGACTCAAGCGCCGATGACTCGGACTCTGGCTCTGCCGAAGAGTCAGTTCAGAACGTCAAGGTTGCGTCGAAACACATGGGCTTCTCTGGAACCGAACGCATTCCCAAACTCATGACTCTGGACACAACAATTGCAAATGTGCCCATCTCAAGCGCACGCGCGATTGTCATGCAGTACATGACAGGCGAGGACCTCAAGGAAAAGGTCGTCAACGAGGTCATGCGGAGCGTCCTTGTCCCCCAAGACGCTGATCCACACAGAATCACGATGAGGGTGTCTTTGAGGATCCAAGTCACTTCCCTGGACATCAACAAATGGAGCGACCGCAGAGGGGTCCCTAAGGACGAGTATGTGTGCCTGGCGACATGGAAGCCCCGTTTGCCGCAGCATGCTGGTGGCCTCATGGCTCTAGCAGCAGGGTCTATTGCCTCTTCGGGCTCAGGGGGGGAATCTTCAATTGGAGCAAGCACTGCCACTGGGGAGCCCAGTCAGGTCCTCACCCAGGAAGACTCGTCAAAGCTTAAGCACTTGTTTGCATCAAACTCTGGAGCCAACTCCAACTTGCACGTCATTTCAGAGGATGCAGGGTCCGCGCATTCCGACAGCGACGCTGAAAGTGGCACCATGCCCCACAGGTTATCGGCAGCCGGCTCGGTCAGCTCGGGAAGCTCTGGGGCCAGCAGCATTTCCTCCATGAACCAGCTGCGCTCCTTGATCAACGTGACTGAATTGACAAGAGACCCAGCGCTTCAGCGGCTGCATTGGAGCCTGTTCATCGTTGTGCTCACATCCAGTATTGTACTGATGGGCACTGTGGCCTTACCGTACTACTTCCTGGATGTGTACGATGGGGCCCTCGAGCTTGCGAGGCTGTGCGGCGATCTACAGCGCCACCTAGCGGCTGGAGTTGAACTTGCCATGATGGCGAGCATGGCATCAGAGGGCATTCTGAGCGTCCCTGGCAGTCTTCAACGCCAGTACCCAGTACCTTGTGGAAACCGCGTACTTGTACCAGGAAGCGCAACAAGACCTCATCGGCCTACTTGATACAGATCCACAGCTTCGTTTACGATTTGAGGAGCTTTCCATGCAAATGGACACGCATGAGAGCTTGGATGAGGGGGGTCAGCAGCCATCTGCACGGAACCTGGTTCGTCTCACGACTTTGTCAGACCAAGCAGCTGGCACCCAATTAACGTCACTTTTGACAGCTGGCGTTGAATTTGTGTCTGCTTCACTGCATGCAGGCCAAGCCAGCATGCAGCAGTGGCAGAACGGTACCATGGATATGTGGTACATCCTGTACAATGCCGATAAGAACATCAACCCTGTCCTTCGGCTGGCCACTGTTCAGGCCCTGGATACAAGCGCAACTGCATTGAGGGACATAGCTGTGATCCAAGATGTTGTTCTGTACTCTGGGGTAGTCGTTGTGCTTGTGGTGGCGGCAGCGATGGTCATCCCAATCCTCCTGAAGTTCGAAGAGGGCAAGAACTACATCTTCCAGATATTCCTGGATGTGCCTGTCACCGTGGTTCGTGCCCTTCGTGCTGACGCCGCGACAAAACTTGCCGCGGCAAATGCGGGTGAAGACGGCGTGGAAGTCATTGTTGTGGACAGCGATGACGATGAAGAGGACAAGAAGCACGCAGACAAGGAGCACAAGAAAAAAGCGGCAGATGAAAAGCGGAAAGCAGAGGAAGACCAACAGGGCAGCCACCCTGAAGACGGCAATGCTTCACGTGCAGCTGGATGGCGCATGGCGCGCTTGCAAAAACGAGGGCGGGTACTTCAACACAACCACATGCAAACCGTTGTCACTGTCCTTAAGTTTTTGGGGCCGTGTGCGCTTGTTATTATGTACATGGCCGCTGTTTACTTGTGGGACACTGCCACGATCCGGGAGCTGCACTTGATTGGGGGCGGCTCGCTTGCTGCCCGAGTGCGTGAAGCATACCAGCACCGCATCAGTTCATGCGTCCTGCGCGTTGCTTCAGAGCGGAATATGACAAGAGTGCTGGAGAGAGTGGACGAATGCGCTGAGTTACGCCACACGTTCGATAGCCTGCACGAGGGTCTTGTGTATGGTGGTGACGATGTCATGGGGCTGAAACTGCAACCAGGCCTGGCAACCATTCCTGAATTGAACTTTATATACACACAGGATGGCTGCCCTGCAGCTACAGGCACGAAGGTGTACAAATCAGTTCAATACTTCTTTGGAGAAGCTCACCAAGACAACACGACTTTCTGTGAAACGTTTTTGGATGGGCTGCTGCACCAAGGAGCACAAAACATTGTGCTGCGGTTTGATACGGCGGCAGCGCTGCTGAACACACGAGCCTCACACTTTGCGGAGCGCCGCCTTGCTGCCGGAGAAGTCATGATTGAGACTAATGACGACCCGTACTACACGGAGCTCCTGGGATCTGACGCGCTGCAGCTGGTCCTGACCGTTTCCCAGGGCTACGGTGGCCACGTGTTCAGCAAAGCATCGCAAGTCAGGATGGACTTCAAAGAGGAAAAGCAGGCGGAGTTTCTTATGTGGAGGACAATTGTTGGCGTCTGCATGACCTTGCTGTTGTTCGCGATGCACAACACGCTGTATGACGCCATGGTGGAGAGCCTGGATGCCGAGCAAAAGCGCATCCGCAAGATATTGCTGCTCATGCCAGAGGACGCAATTCGTGGCGTAGGTGTGATCAATGCCATGATCAAGGACTTCACGAAGAAGTACGGCTTTGCGGCCCATGCTGCAGCCGTGAAAACTCGCGGCACCGGCACCCTGGAGAGTGACTTGGAGCTCAGCGACCACGGAGATGGTGGCCTGCCTTAGAAACGTAGTGGGAAAAATCCGTGTTGAATGCATGCATTTTCAAGTGCTCCCAGTTGCGAGCTGGCGTAGGTGCTGTTGCGTGCTCTCTGGTAATTGGCTCACCATATCAAACAGGACTGACGAGCTGCTCTGCAGCAGCTCGCCTGGCTTGCCCATTTCCACCACCGAACCAGCACTCATCACCACTAAAATGTCACAATCCAGCACTGTGTCCAGTCTGTGCGCGACAGTGATCATCGTGGAGGAAGGAAACGCTGTTCGGATGGCGCGCTGGATCTTCGCGTCTGTTTCCGCATCCACAGCTGCTGTGGGCTCATCCAGCAGCGCAATTTTCGTACTACGCAGGGTGGCCCGTGCAAGGCACAACAGCTGCTTCTGCCCCACAGAGAAGTTTCTTCCACCAGCTTCAACCTTGAGAGTCAACCCGCCCCGCGCCTCGATGTCAGCTTGCAGTTGCACTCTCCGCAGCGCTCCCCACACCGCCTCATCGCTGAACTGCTCAAACGGATCCAAGTTCTCCCGCACAGTTCGGTCAGCGAAGAGCACCGGGTCTTGGGGGATGACTGACACCCCTCGTCGCAGCTGGGCTAGGGGCATGTCAGCGACATTGTGGCCGTCAATGTACACCCCACAGTCTGCACTGAGGGGAGGGGCGTCCCCTGGGGTCTGCCCGCTCTCTTGTGCAATGGCTGCCGCTGCCGCATCAGCCTCTTCCTTGGTAGCCGCCGCCACCATTCGCAAGATGCAGCTCACCAGGCTGCTTTTCCCAGCGCCGGTGCGGCCAATCACACCAACACGGGATCCGGCGGGAATGTCTGCATTCACACCACGTAGCACCCAGGGCAGGTCTGGGCGATACCGCATCCACAAGTTGGCAAACCTGATGCCGCCTGCAGCAGGCCAGGCATCAGTGGACACCGCCTTCAGTGCAGTGCTCGCCTGCGTGTGTTCTGCTTCAACCACCAGCGCCTCGCTTTGGTGGAACAGCGGCTTGGCGCTGAACATGGCAGACCCCTCTGCCCCACAACAACAAGGCGTTTCAGCGACCCCCCCTGTGTCAGCAGCCAGGGGCTCCACTGGGATCTCCCGTGCATACTCAAGCAGCCGCTCAGCAGATACCAGGAGGTTTTCGGTTTCAGCACTTTGGCGCACCGCCCACTGCAGGCCGTCGGTCATTTGCAGCACATAGATGAGCGACAGCCCCACAGCGGAGGCCGACACAGTGATAACTTGTGACTCCACCGCCAAAACCGCAAACAGTGCAGCGGAAGCCAGTGTCGCCATCACGATTGCTGACAAGTAGAAGCCAAGCCAGCGAGAAGAGGCCAGGAACCAGAAGAAGTAATTCGTGTTCACGTTGCTCAGCGCCGCAAAGCGCTCCAACAGCAGCCCCTGCAGCCCAAAAGACCGGATGACGGGCAGGCCGCTCGCGCTTTCACTGAGCATAGCAAACAGGGGCGAGCGTGACACGGCCTCCTGCCGCTTCATGGGGCGAGCTGTGGTCAAGAAGAACCCACGAATGCTCACAAATGTGTACATGAGCGGCAGAGCTGCAATGATCATGAACGGGTTAGCGGCGCAGGCAAGGACCACCACTCCTGCAGCCCATGTCATGAGTGTGGCGGTGTCGTGGAACACCACCGGAAGGATGTCATCCAGTGTTCCGACATCCTTGGCAAGGCGGTTGATGATGCGTCCAGATCTGTACAGCAGTCAACGGGGTGAGCAAAGATGGGGGTAGAGGGGGGGGTCAAAGTGGCAAGACGAGGTCAGGAAACTTACGGATTGGAGTCAAACCACCACTGTGGGGCGCGCAGGACATTTGAAAACGACACATTGTGCAACGTGGAGGAAGCAGCCAGGCAAGCAAAGAAGAACAAAGAACTGCGGATCAGTCCACTGGCAAACGTCAAGAACACAAGTGACAGGAACGTTGCCAGCCAGTACGACTCCCGCTGATCAGCTGGGGAGGCAGCAGCCCACTCAGACAGCCACCACTGGGTCACAAAGAAGCTCGCTTGGCCCACCAGCACCAGCACAATACAGTAAATGAGGACAAACCAGCCGCCGCCGGCGCGGAAGTAGTCCGCGTACGTGTGCACAGTGACGAGGCCAGAGCCCCCCCCCTCCGCGGCCACGAGCACCCCTTCCGCAGCCCCTTTCGCCCCTTTCTTGGGCTTGTTGTCTGCCTCCTCAGCATCGGCATCACCCCCCTGTCCCCCCTCCTCTACATTGATGGCGTCTAGATCGGCAGGGGGGGTGTCGGAGTCGGTGCTATCGACCCCCCCTTGACCCCCGTGCACGCGAGACAGCACAGCTGAGACATCTTGCTGCAGACTCTGCTCAGAGCTATCGCACTCAATGTCGCCCGCTACACCTCCTTCATCCACGACGTGCTGTGCAAGCAGGTCGAGGGGGGGTCCGCTTGCCCCAAGCCCCCCCCTAGACAGGACGTGCAGTTGGTCAGCGCAGTGGGCAAACTGAACTTGGTGTGTAGCAAGAACAACTGAAACACCGTGTTCCAGCAAAATGCCCCGAATGCATCCCTCAAAAAGCGCTTTCGCCACGTGGGTGTCCACTGCCGCAAGGGGGTCATCCAAGAGCAAAACACCCCCACCGTTCCCCCCCTCAGTGTACAAAGGCAGCAATACCTGGTACACAGCGCGCGCAAGGTTCAGGCGGGCCTTTTGTCCTCCGCTCAAATTCACGCCTTTCTCGCCAAGAGCTGTCAGGTCCCCCCGCTCCATGAGACTCAAGTCTCGTCGCAGGCAGCATGAGTCAAGGACACGCTCGTATAGGTGGGGGCACAGCTGCTTACCCAGAACAATGTTGAACTTGAAGGTGCCCGACATCACCCAAGCGGCCTGGGGGCAAAATGAACACACTGTCCCTGCACCCAGCTGCCTTATCCCTGTCAAGGGGGGCAATTCCCCAAGCAGGGCCGCCAGCAGGGAGCTCTTGCCGGAGCCGACGCGCCCCGCAATAATGTGCAGTTCACCAGGACGCACACTCAAAGACACGCTCTGCAGAGTCAAAGCTGTTCGCAGCTTCGCCAGAATGTCACTGCTAGGGCCCCCCTCCCCCCCCTCCCCCCAGCTGCCCTGCCCCCAACTGCAGGAAACGCCCTGCAAAGAAAGCACAGCAGGACTGTTATCAGTTGCAGATGTGTAGGATGGAACAGCGAGCACCGTGCCGCTGGGTTGGCTTTCGACAGGGTTGGCTTGGGGGGGGTCAGTCTGGGACAGGGGGGGGGCATCAGTTTCACCACCCAGAACAGGTGCATCCACCACATCTTGTTCCTGCAGCACGTGCAGCCCAGCAGGCGCGGGTACATTGTCGAACAGGATGGCGTCTTGGTTGCTGCAGCTTGCTTCCGGCTGGCGCAGGAATCCCTCCAGCCGGTGCACTGCAATCGCCCCCTCAGCCACAGCCTCCGCAGCCATTGGAACGAACTTGGTCACCATCAGCTGCATCAAGTTGATCAATGCCAGGGAGGTGAACACCTTGCGTGGGGAGAGGTCTTCATCATTCAAGTGCAGCGTGACGAACCCGGCGCCCCCAATGAGGATGGGTGCAACCAGGAACAGCGCTTCGTTCACCGCTTTCATGAACACAGCGGAGCGCAGAATGGCCACCTCAGCGGTGCGTTTGTCGCGAACGGCTGTTGAAAAAGGCCCTTCCCAGGAATTCTCCTTGATTGCGCGGATGCCGTAGATGATCTGCCCCACCAGCTGGATGCGCCCATCGGAAGCCTGCGCCCCAACGGCCCGCAGCTGGCCAAACCGCCGAGAAAACGCCATCTGCAGCAGCAGTAGCAGCAGTAGCATGGCGATGCATGCCAGCGTGGCCACTCCCAGTTCCTGCCACAGAAAGTACAGCACGATGGCGGTCTCCACTGGGCCTATGAACAGGAACGCTGCAAACTGCCCGATCTTTTGAGACAGACGCTCCACGTCATTTCCAATCAGGTTGTTCACGTCCGCAGCTGGCGCAGGCTTTGCTGGGGGCTTGGTCCCGCTGCCCTGCTTGGCGTCAGTGGGGGGGGGCTCTGCCTGGTCAACAGGGGGAGCTGGTGCACCGGCGGCGGTGCCCAGAGTCAGCAGCTTGCTGAAGACCAGCGCAGTGAGGGATGCCCGCATCTGCAAGCCCACTCGCCAGCCCATGAAGAAGAACACGTGATGCACACCCCCCATCACAACGGCTGACGCCACCATCCACAAAACGTACAGCAGGCCGTCCTGCAGCCCACTGGCGCCTTCGTCCTCAATCCACTCAATCAGCGCGCCCAGACCCTGAGTCATGCTGATTTTGGCAGCAGATTGAATGAGCAGCACGCTTGACGCAAGTACGTAGTCTTTCCCGAACGCCGAGAGCAAGGCTTTCGTCAGGCTTGCTGTGTCGGGATTTTTCCGCAGCGAATCAAACCATGCGCGCTGCATGGTTCGGGCAAGAGACACGCATTCATCGCCTGCTGCAATATCTGGCATATTCTCTGGCTCAATCCGCTTGCCCCGCTTGCGTAAAACAGGCAGCACCCACCTGCAAATCAACCGTACATTCATCGAACCTGACAATTTCCGCACACGTCACACACCAAAATGTTACTCGCGAGCAACACCATGCTGAGTCAAACGGAGATGTACCTGACATTATCAAATAGGTTTATGTCAGGTGACGGAAAATTCCCGGTCTGAGCTTTCAAAAGCACACTGAGAGCCTGGCCAGCTGCGCTGAGGTGAATACTCGCAAGGAATCGCGTGCCAAAATCCGCAAACACCTTTGTCAGCTGAAGTTAGGCCCGCCACATCTTACGCGCAGATACAAAGGGAATTGTATTTGACGAGACCGGGTCAATCTGCGAGTGTTCGCATCCGCTCCAGCAGCAGTAAGGCCTGACGAGCTGGACGAAAGCAATTTCGTGGGGGGCGTTGGTGAGCAAGCGTCAATCAATCCAATACGTGCAAACAGTGATTGCAGTAGGATATTAGCACAATCTACACACGCAATTCAATCCAAAAGTTGTATCAGCTGTGTAGCTGGGTTGTGCTTTCCACAGTCGCCAGTGTGCATTGAGCGCCTTCCGCTGCAGTCATGGTGGACAGTTCTCTGGAGCGGGTGAGTAAAGCACCGCACTACAGCGCTGGCGTGGATTCACAGATTGCTGCACAGATGCGCCAATTTTACGAGGACCTTGACACGCTGGAGAGTGGCTTGGCTGAAGTTGCAGGCATGCAAACTAAGACGGTATGCTCTGATTTTCCGCTGCTCGGTAGGCTTGCCTGCACTTTCTCATGCTCAGAAACGACAAGCCATTACTAATGAACACATTGTCAACCAAGGTCTGCAAAAAATGCAGCACATTGCAAACCAGATCCTCATTGCTCACAAAGATGACGATGGGTGGGTCTGTCGCAACCCCGGCCTCTCACAGTGCCTCATTATGCTTCCACTTGCAGCCTTCGACGAGAGGAATTGGCGCTGCTCACTGGACCAGATATGATGGAAGAGTACTATTCCAGAATAGACAAAACTATGGAGCACTACGAACGCCATCCTGGGCAATTGGAGCAGGTAAACTTATCCTGAAACGCTGGTGAAACGCTACATCTATTGCTCACTCCCAACGCTTGTCTGCAGCAAAATCCTCTCGACTTGTTGCAGCCAACTGTGAAATTCAGCGGCGAAGAAGTGTACGGCAAGTGCCTCGATTTGACGGCACAGCACGCTCAGTGGCAGAACGTGCTTGAGGAAATTGAGGCTGACAAGCCCAGCTACCTCGTATATCTGCGCACCTTTCAACAGGCCCGCAGCAGTGCTGCAGTGGCTGACACCGAGGATGCAGAAGCCAACAAGGACAGCATGCTCCGAACAAAGTCCTACAAGCACTACATTCGTGCACTTGCTGCGTACTTGGTCGATTTCCATCGGCGCATCCAGCCTCTCGTCTCTGTTTCTCACTTGCTGAAGGAGGAAGCCACAGCCCACGCCGCAGCGACACAGCAGACAATGAGCAGCAGCAATGGTGCAGCGGCTTGTCCCTCTGGCAGCGGCAGCGGAGGCCCAACTTTGCTGCACTTGGAGTCACACGCAACGCCAGAGAGCCTGCAATCCCTGAGCACTGACGAGCTCAAGCAGCAGCTGGCCATGCGGGGCCTCAAGTGCGGCGGCACACCCCAGCAGCGAGCCCAGCGCCTATGGGCTGTGCGGGGTGTGCTTGCAGCCGACGTCCCCGCCAAGCTCCGCGCCAAGAACTTCGACGCGGCGCAGGCTGCCCTGGCAGCAGCTGCTGATGGCGGGGCAGCAGCCAGCGGAAGTGGCAGCGATCAAGGCGCCGACCATGACAGTGAAGAGGACAGCGACGAGGAGGCCACCAAAGCGTCCGCACCCCAGGCGGATGGTAACGGCGTGGAGGTGTTTGCTGCTGCTGATGCAGAACAGTCAGATGTTCCACTTGAGCACAGCTTCGCGGCAGGCACGGCTGCTACTTTGTGGCATGAGCGCGTGGTGCGTTTCATGTGCGGGACGCTGTCTGACGTGGTGTCTGCCACCATCTCGCGTGCCCAGCGTCGGCAGACACGCACCTGGGAAGAACTGCAAGCAGACAAGCAGGCTGAGGCAGAGCTGGAAAGCCAAGGCGGAACAATGGTCGGGCAAGGCGCCGCAGGCGCTGCAGGTGTCGACTCTGACAGTGATGATGAAGATGGGCCCATCTACAACCCCAAGAAGGTGCCTTTGGATTGGGACGGGAAGCCGATTCCTTACTGGCTGTACAAGCTGCACGGCCTGCGGTTCTCATTCCCATGCGAAGTGTGTGGAGGAGTCACCTACCAGGGCCCTAAAGTGTTCCAAGAACACTTTTCCAGGGCGGAACATGCAGCTGGTATGCGGCGCCTGGGCATTCCTAACTCCGCGCACTTCCACGGCTTGAGCAAGATTGCGGAAGTGCAGGCACTGTGGGCCAAGGTGAGAACACAGCTAGAACAGAAGGCGTGGAACGCAGACACCCAGGAGGAGTTTGAAGACTCTGCCGGCAACGTCATGAACCGGCGAACTTACGAGGACCTGGCTCGACAGGGCCTGCTGTGATCTCTTGCCATGAAACGCTTGGCCCGAAAGTGGGCATGTTCTATGCAAATAGCCAAGTCACGCAGCAGAGGGGGGGGTGCTGAGCAGTTCAAGCTTCAGCTGCACGGGGTATGGGAGCAGTTGCTGCTCACAGCAGCAGTTGCTGCCTGTCAGTGTAACATCAAATCAGCACGTAAATACACTGTTTCCGTGAATAGTACACGACCTGATATTTATTGAACTGACGTTGGCTCTAATGGCGTCCTGGCCAGACAAACGCTGGGCCGCCGATGAAGCTGCGAAAAAAGCACACGGCAGTGCCCACCACGCCGACACGCCGCTGATGCTTACAGCGATGGCATCGTCGCGATCTGTGGAAGCAACTTTGCTTGGATTTTGCCAACTTCCGACACTGGTTTCAATGTCCTCCCTTTGCGTTTATGTTCGGCACGCGTTCGCAACGCACACAGCGCTGCTTGCTCCGTGGAGCAGTCCAGTATTTCCAGCACTGGCTGACGACACCCGTGTACGTGCGTGCGCCAAATTGCCCGTAGAGCGCCCCAGTGGAAATTTGTTTTTCAGCTTCGAGTGGATGGCTGCATTCTGGACGTGCGAGTTGTGCCGGACGGCCTTGAGGGCAGGACTGGCCATTGGCGAGATTTCTCCAACTACTTGTAAGTCTGCCTTCCTACCTTGCCCAGAATATGCGTGCAGCTGCAGTTCTCCGAATCGATGCAGATGGACAGCAAATCCTGCTCCGCGCCAGCACAAGCTTGTGCAGCAGGATTTGAGTGTTGACTCCATGTCCCAGAAAGACGCTGCCCTGTTGCAAAGCGTGCCCTACCACCTGCGGAAGCCCTTTGCATACTGCTCCACTGTGAACACAGATGGTACACGAAACGAATTGGGGCACCCCGTGTACATGATCCAAGCGCCAGGGGCCAGTAATGCGTTTCAGCGGGATGGGGAGCGCCTGGAGTCCCAGCGGGGAGACATCACTGTGGAAGCCATCGTGCGCTTTCCCCCCGGCCTCAAGCACGTGCGACACCGCGCTGGGTATTTTTTCCCCTTGGTCAGCACACACGGCTCTGGGTTTGGCTGGGAGCTGCGGCTGTCTCCACAGGGAGGGCTCGGCTTCCTGACAAGCCCACGCCAGAAGCATTGGACGGGGCATGCGGAGCATATGGCGCAACTGCCCG
>Ga0307982_1000906_pt1 | contig 23728 bp, 29 predicted proteins | sample OrgLakmetagen989_FD_201847 | JGI IMG/M metagenome (GOLD analysis project Ga0307982, IMG submission 201847) | Saline water microbial communities from Organic Lake, Antarctica - #989 | ecosystem: Environmental > Aquatic > Non-marine Saline and Alkaline > Saline | place: Antarctica: Organic Lake...
TCTTTTAAAGTGCTCGACCACCACGATCGCTTCTTGCGCGAGCGAGGGTTGCCGCCTCTGTGCGCGCTCGCCACTTCCGAAGATTGGTCCGTCAAGGGAGAAGCCACGCGAGCTCTCGCGAATTTAGCGTCAAACGCTGAAATACAGGGGGCGTTACTGGCGGAAGGGGTGCTTCTGAACTTGGTGGCCACACTCCGCTGCCATGAAGAAAATTGCCAGAAATATGCTGCCTTATGTTTGGCCAATCTGGCTACTACTACTGCCCTTCAGACCAAGGTGCGCGTTTGTGCTTGTTTTATGCTATGTGTCGTAAATGTTCATCTACAACTTAACTTATTGGTGTTTCTAGTGAAGGCTGGAGTGACAAGAGGAACCAAATGTTCAAAAGTTCTTTATCTTACTAACTTTCATATCATTCGTGCCTAAAAATAACAACAACGACAACGAAAGGTGGTGCAAGTCGGAGCGGTGCAGCCGTTGTGCGATTGCATCGGCGACGGCCAAGCTCCCATGGAGTCCCGGCGCTACGCTACTTTAGCCCTAGCCAACTTATCCGCCACAGTGGCCAATCATACGGTCCTGTTGGAAGACGGGTGTTTGCAGGCGGTGTATTCCTTGGCCAATGCCAAAGATGCCATGTCGCAGTACTATGTGGGCTGCACCCTCGCCAATTTAGCGTGCAACAATGCCAACCATGCTTTGATGGTAAGTTGAAGTGAAAGGATTTATTAGTGTGTGAGATGAGAAATCGGCTATGTTATATCATACCTGGCTCGTATTTTTTTGTTCTTTGAATCGATGTGATAGTATCAATTCGTGGATTCTTCTCACTTGCACGCACACATACTCTCACACACGTGCACCCGTGTGTATACCCTTAGGTCGAAGAAGGGGGGCTTCAGCCCATCATTCAGCTCGCTTACTCCCCCGATCCCGACATTCACCAACAAGCCGCCGCTGCCCTGAGAGGCTTGTGCTGGTCGAAGTCAATCGGTGAAAAAGCACTGCAAGAAGGCTGCCTAGAGCCGCTCACGCGACTGTTGGCCTCCGAGGATGTGCTAATCTTAAGAGAGGTGAGAATAACGTTATCAACACTGAACGAAGGACAAGAAGGAGCTGTTGTGAAGAAACGTCGGAGGGTGCGATACCTTATATCTTTGCCCTCCCCCCCCTCCCCCCCCCCCTCGTGCAAGTGCTTGTACATGCGCTCACTTGGCTTGTGCATTGATAAACTACTACAGGTGAGCGGCGCATTAAACAATTTAGCTGCGGGGGACGAGAGCAAGTTTGAGATCGCGAAAGCAGGGGTCTTACCCCCCTTGATCCACCACATGCAGTCCCAAGACACCGGTGTGGCCACTCAATGCGCGGCTTGCCTAGCGACTTTGGCGGAGGTGACCCCGAACCAGGCGGCGACCATTACAGAGGGGGGTCTGAGGCCTACGATCCAATGCATGCGATCCAGGTGCGCTCGAATATAAGTATATAGATGCTAAAATACTTTAAGTTAATGCAAGGAGCGCGTTCGTTTGGATGTTATTTGAATGTTATGTGATCACATGCATTTATCATTTCAACATATATATGTGTATACTATATTAGGTTTGTGGAGGTGCAGCGCGAGGCTGGAAGGCTGCTGGCGAATTTGTGTGCGAGCGACGGGAGCAATTCGGACTCAGTGATCGAAGGCGGCGGGCACACTCTCCTCATGTCCTATTTGCAGGTATGCTACTCGTGTGTTCATGAAGAGGAATGCTCTGCTGCACTTTTCATCGAATTTCTGTATCCATATTTGAACGTGATACACATGTCGATAAGTCTACAATCGATTTTGTCGATTCTATTTTATTACGCTCTCTGCATGCGCTGCTGTCTTCTTATTTACCTCTTGCGCTGCTGTCTCCCCCTTTCTCTTTTCCCACTGCGGCGGCGACCTCCTCGTGAATTATCAACGAATGGTAGTCCTCGGACATGGCGATGCAGCGGGTAGGCGCCTTCGGCTGTTTGAACATTTGTGTCCAGGAGCGGCACCGCAGCACGATGGTGAAGGCGGGGATTCTGCTTCCGTTAGCGCAGTTAGCCCTAGTGGAAGGCTTAGAGCTGGAGATTCAGAGGTTCGCCGTCCTAGCGCTCTGCAATCTGGCGACTTCCGATGAGACACACGAAGTACGATGCCTATGACTAAGATAATCGTGTGAAGGATGACGTCGCTTAGATTGTAATTTCATGCTGATGATTCACTTTAGCCCAGCTCAACATCTCTCGTGTCACACCTCTTCATCTCAACATTTAGTTCTAACCTTTCTCTTCCCTCCTCATTTGCCTCCTACGCTGTATTTGTAGGCTTTCATCGACGAAGGAATGCTCCCAAAACTCGTCTCATTAGCCAACTCTCCTTCCGACGAAATCCGGCAATACAGTGCTTTTACTCTCGTGAAAATGAGCCAAAACTCGAACGTGCGAAGCACTATTGTCGCCAACGGTGGCTTAGAACCGGTACTGTATCTAGCTCGCACTGATTCTGCGGACATTCAGAGAGAAGTTGTGCCGGCGCTGTGCTGTTTGTCCTTCGACAGAAACTCCAAGGTGGGTTTTAACTTCTGGAGCAAATTCCACATGTATGCATGCTCACGCGCATCTTAGCACCATTGAGATTTATACAATTTTCATGGCACATATTCGCACGAATTTTCTTCATTTGTATCTCTGAACTCGTATTCACGCATGGAAAATCTTCTACTTCATGGGCATCTACACCTGCTTCACGAAATACACCAGATCGACATCACCAAATTTGGCGGCATCCCCCCTGTAATGAACGCGCTCTCCGAGGCCAATTCCCAGGCCGATTCCAGTTACCGTAAAGCTAAGGTCAACCAGCAGTTGGCTTCCGAGGCCGCAGAAGCCAAAGCCCTTGAGGAAGGTCGTTTGGGGGTGAAGGACGCCATTGTGAAGACCAAAAAGTGAGTGACGATTTCGTCTAGGTGCTTGCAGAAAAGGGCGTCGTTACGCGTTAATGTGTTTTCAGATAAGATTCCCCCCTGTACCTATCTCAAATCGGACGCCTTGTATTTGAACTCGCTCATATGTTTTCGCCACACCATTTCTCAACAATAATTTTGTTCCTTTCATGTACTTCCTTTTGGTGGTACCTTTTCCTTTCGATGCACTTGTATGCGTACACCTTCCCACACAGGCCGCTGGACTTAGACTTGAGTAAATTGAAAGCGTCTGAAGACGATGACGACCTTAACCACCCAAAAGCTTTCATGGAGCCCTCCACCATTGCCAAAGAGCCGTTGAGCGTGGCCCTGAGACAGCGGCTGAGCTGCGTGGTCGTTGCGAATTTGTCGGAAGAGCCAGACAATTTCGATTACCTCGTGGACAGTGGTGTAATTCCAGAATTGCTGGTAAACAAGAAAGAGAGAAAGAGAAGATGGGGAAGAGGCAGGGGCTGAGTTAAGAGTGCGGAAGAACGTTTAATTCATGGGATATTCATGTGTTCATACTGCTACTATCCTGGACTCTTGCATATTTTGCCTTTCACGATGTCTTTTATGTTTTCTCTTCAAATCAAATATCGTCAAAACAGTCTACCTTGACCACGACCCACGCTACCAAGAGAGACACGGCGATGGTTCGACGAGAAGCATGTCGAGGATTAGCAAACTTATCGGCCAGCTTGCACATTGGGGAGATGATCATAGCGGAAGGCGCCCAACCTCCTCTGATGGAGCTGTTGCTAGGCGGGCAGGGCGAACAGTGCTCGAGAATGGCGGCCATGTGCTTGGCGAACCTGTCAAGCAACCACGCGAGTCACGGCCGGATGTTGGCTGAAGGCCTATTGGAACCAGTGCAGGCGCTGTGTTTGAACTCGCTGGATCCGAAGAAAAACATCGACGGAGAGACGGTGCGTTTTTCGTCCTTGTTTGAATACGAGCAATTGAGCACGGCCTTTCAATCTCGTTGTCTACGTGGCCTCTTTTCTTTGGCTTGAATTCCGCTCTCGAAATACTTTTTGAGTGTGCACAGGGGTTTATACTCACGATGCAACCTGTGATCCCCTTCTTCCAATTTCTTGTTTGTAACAGGTGAGGTACGCTTTGTTAGTGATCGCCAATTTGGCCTCCTCTCACACCAACCATCCTCGCCTGGTCACCGAACGCGAAGTCACTAAAGATACCAAAGATGCGGGTCCAGGCTCGATGTTAGCGGGCCTAGCTTTGTTCAGTGGCCATGGCGACATCAAATGCCGCCAAAACGCGTGTCTGGCCATTGGCAATTTGTGCTCCAATGTCGATAACTTGGAGGCGGTCTTGAGCACGGGTTGCATCAAAACGCTCGTGACCTATGCGTATCCGAGTGCGGACTCAGCGATTAACGTGCAATTTCAAGCGGTGGCAGGGATCAGAGGATTAGCGGCGCATGACACCATTCGAGTGCGACTCATGAAAGAAAACGTACTGGAACCGCTCATGATGTCTGCGACTGCCTTAACCTCGGGGGCTCCTGCGATTGAAGAGGACGATGACGATGAGAAGAGCCCGAAGAAGATCAAGGACAAGAAAGATGCTAAGAAGGATGCCAAAAAAGATCCAAAGAAAGATGCAAAGAAGGAGAGTCCCAAGAAAGACGGGAAAACATCGGGAGGTTCCTCAAATAGCAGTGATTTGTCTGTATCCAGTCAGGAAAGTGGGCCAGCTGAGGTCACTGTCGACAACGAAGTCCAAAGAGAAGTCGCCGCTGCTCTCATGAATCTCGCTGGCGCTGAAGAAAATAAGGTGCCGACGTCATCTTAATAATACTTCATGTTGTTTTATTCTCTTCAGTATTTTTTTCTATTGTTTTTCACCTTACGATTGAACGTTTGGCACTCGTAGTGTTTGCTTTCTTGTTGGCCAATTCTTTTTCTGAGCATGGCGTGCCACGCACAAACACATATGTGGACAACACATTTCACATGCCATCTTATTCTGGATATTCTCTCTCTTGCGCATGGGAGCACAGGTGGTGATGGTGCGGGCGAACGTGACTCCTGCTCTTGTGACTCTGAGCCGATCTGCAGATGAAGTGCGTCAGACCTACGCTATTAGTGCTTTAGCGAATCTATGTGAAATGGTTGAAGGTGGCACTCAAAGACTGATGATTGAACAAGGAGTCCTGAAAGTCTTGTCAGAGAAAGCGGAAATTAAGGATGCGAATTTGAGACGAGAAGTTAGCCGTTGCTATGCGTTACTGGCTACCAAAGGCGATTCTCAAGCAGCTCTGGTGGCAGCAGGCGCGCTCGACATATTGGCGAAAAGACTCAAAGACACGGATCATGCGGTTCGTTGTGACTATGAACTTTTTGACCCTCCTGTGAATGCTATTCCTCATTCTTTATCTTGCCATTCTCTGACACATGCACATATTTGCACAGCTGTGTTTATAACAAAACTCAACTGCACATGCTTTTCTCTTTTTCTATTGCACAGGTCTGCCGCTATGCTTGTTTTGCGCTCGGCAATCTCGCAATTGAATCCTCCACTCACGAGCAGCTTTTCGAAGCCGGTGTGCCCTCAGCTCTCATGCCCTTAGCTTACAACCAAGACGTAGAACTGCGTCGCAGTGTGGCTTTCGCTGTCAACAACCTCGCGCAAAACCCCAAAAATGGCCCGAAATGCGAGCACCTCGGAGTGCTTCGCCCTCTCGTGCATTTGCTAAGAGACGAAGACCAAGACGTCTTGCAGCAGTCTCTGGCTGCGATTAGGATGTTATGCGCCGACACCAAATGCGCCATGCAGTTCGTAGACGAGCTGCAAGGGTTAGTGCCACTCTTAGAAGTCGGACAATCGGTGATTTTGGAGCTGCAGCGTGACGTGGCGGCCACTCTTAGAAATTTGAGTTTAGGGCCCGCGAGAAACGCCTCGGCGATGGTGCGTGCCGGCGTAACGGAGCTCTTGTTGACTTACAGTGTCTCGTCGGATGTGGAGACCGCGCATCAGTCACTAGGGGTGCTTGCGAATCTGGCCGAGACTATTGAAAACCAGGCCCCAATTGTGGCCACCGGCGCACTTCAAAGACTCAAGTGAGATATAGAGACGAAATATTAGTTCAAGAAGAGATAGCGAAGTATTTGACTTCTGTAGTAGTGGCGTTTTCTAAACTCATGCAAGGTTCTGAGCTCACATGCGCCTGTCGACATTATGATTACTCTCTCTCTATCCCTCTTATTTTTTCTATAGGTTTGTGCTCATGTCCAAGTCGGTCGTGTGCAGTCGAGAAGCTGTTCGCACCCTCGCGAACTTGTCTGCCGAATACGCGCTCACCGCTCACCTTGCCGAAGGAGGTGCCCTTTTACCTATGAGCTTTGCGCTCACTTCGTCCGACTTCATGACGCAACGGTACGATGAAATTTTAAATTGCGTGCTAATTGCGACTCCTTTCCTATTGTTCCAAATGAGCTCTTTTTCACGAAAAAAAATAAACACGCAGCTTTTACTTATTTGGCGCCCTGACTTCATTTCTGCAACCTGACTGTAACATTTGGTTGCCGTCGCTTGTCCAGATATGCGGCTCTGGGCATCGCGAACCTCGCTTCCAATCCCGCCAATCAGAGCCGAGTCCTCGCGGAAGGAGCCTTGTTGCCCCTGGTTTCATTGGCTGACGGGGACAATGGGGACCTCGAGTCGCGGCGATACGCGCTCCTAGCGCTGTCCTCGATCGCTTCGTCACGGAATACCCACCCGATGCTCAATGAAGCAGGGCTAGCGGCGCTCTTCGCGAGGAACTTGAGAACCCCGCACCCTGCGGCGGACAATGATGGCGTTGCTGCTGCTCCTCCTCCTGTTGGAGTGATTCCCAGCGACGCAAGTTCCATGATCCCGTCCGATGCTGCTTCTGGGATGGCAGTGACGAGCTCGTCAACAGAGCACGCGCCTTTCGTGGAGCAACACCATTCCCTTGATCGAGAAGTGCGCGCAGCCTGCTATTTGGGCCTCGCGAATTTAGCCGCTAATGCGTCGAATCACAGGACTTTGCTGCAAGAAAACTGCCTCGAGTTCCTCATTGCCGGAGCAGAATTGACCCCCGAAGATGAGCCTCTATCGTCGACTCCTCCGACACCTCTTTCGCCGCAGTCGCGCGGGGCAATAGCTTTTCCAACAAAGGGAACACCATCGAACGTGAACAACAATTCATTGGACGAAATGACGCTGCGGTAATCTTGAGACCTTTTCTCTTGTCAGCCGTCTTTGTTTTTCTTACTTGCTTTGCTTGCTTCTCTTGTGATACTATGTATAGTAATTCTGCATCTTTTCTCATTGTACATATCTCGTGTTTCAACAGTTGCATCTCCGCGTTGCGCGGTCTTTCTTGCGACGCGGATATTCGTCACTTAATCGTGCGAAGAGGCGGCTTGCGGCCCCTTTTAGCGGTCATCAAGCGGGCTTCGGACCGTGATTTTAAGGCACGCCACCCTCCTCCGCCTTCGCATGAAACTCATCTCGAACAGCAGCAGCAAGTGGTAAAAGAAAACAAGAAAGGAAAAGGCGCTCACCATCACCACGGTGTGAAGGAGCACCACTGGGAGGTGCCGTTAGCCGTTGAAACCATCGGCGCGCTCTTGAACTTAAGCTTGAGTGGGTGCATCGGGGAAAACCCCAACCGATTCTTGCAGGCGTGCAGCGCCAACACCCTAGCCGAATTCTTGTGCTCCCCCGACCGTATCTATCGCTTGTTTGGCGCCACTGCGCTGGGGAATGTAGCCGCTGCTCCTCGTTTGCAGAGTAAAGTCATCGCAGCGGGCGCGCTTGAGCTGCTCATTGAAGTCGCCAACAACAGCGATCTAGAGACCCAGCGGTGTGCCGCGTACGCGCTCAGCAACTTAGCTACGGATTATTCCCGCCGGGCGAAGATCGTAGTGGGCGGGGGCTTACCCTCGATTGTGTCCTTGGCGTGCAGTGAATCGGCGTCCGATGCTAAGGCGGCTTCAGCCACTCTAAGAGGCTTAGCGGCGAGCCCTTTAACGAGAAGACCCCTAGTGGAGGCAGGGGTGTTAGATGCCTTCAGCCAAGCGGCGCAGGTACTTTACATGTATTACGTTGGTAGAACAATACATTTTCAAAAATATATTTGGCTTCGTATATTAGTGTACAACACCTCTCTATCTTTCGTGCTATTTCCATATTCACCACTACATGTACCCTTTATGACACACACGCCTCACAGGTGGAAGACGACATCGAAGTGGTTCGCGAGGCTGCCGCCGGTCTCGCCGCCTTGAGCCTCGACTTATCGTGCAAGGTGCCCATCGCGGAACATTTCGTCATGACCGATCTAGTGAACCTCGCAAAGTCCAGCGACACCCTCATTGTGCGTTACGTGTGCGCCACTATCGCCAACTTGGCCGAAGACAAAGAAACCCACGATGAGATCGTGGCTCCCGAAGGAAGTGATTTCTTAGTAGCGCTAGCCGAACACGAGGATGTGACTATCGCAAGGGAGGTTGCGCGAGCACTCTGCAATTTAGCTGGCAATTACGACACGCACGGACAGTTGATGGGCGACGATGTGCCCTCTGCGCTGCTCACTTTGATGCGCCGCTCCGACGCCATTACCTGCCGTTTTGCGGTGTTGGCAGCTTTCAATCTAGCCGTGGTGCCTGAGAACCAGGCTGCCTTCTTTGAACCTTCGTCGTCGTCGTCATCTTCGGCTCCTCCATCGGCAACTGACACAGAACCGTCCTCGCCTCGTATGCTCACGTTGGAGCAAGGAGAAAAGAGTGAAGAAAAAAGAGGCGATGCGATAAGTCTGGTGAATGAGAGTGTCCTTGAGGAGGAGGAATCTCTCAATGAGTTGAAGGAGGACAACAGCATCACTCCAGGCAGCAACGACAGTAGTCATGAGGCAGCGGTAGCAGTCACCAACACAACAGACGAACCACAGACACCGCAACTAGAAGCATCATCGTCGAAGAAATCCAATCGAATCAAAGCATCTCAGTTGCCCGGCATTGCTATCTATGAAGCGTTGATTGACATTGCCTGCGGTGCCCCAAAAGTGTGGATACATGTAGGCGCAGAAAATAACGCCGCCGCAGCAGCAGCGGAAGCAGAGTCGGTCGCAAATGCAGCCTTGGTAGCCGCGGAGAATGCTGCCGAAGAGGCCTCAGTAGATGATGGCAGTGGGGAGGTCGATCGGGCAAAGCAGTTGGCCGCAGAGTCAGCTGCAGCGGAAGCGAGAGAGGAAGTGAAAGCAGTGCAAAGGGCGAAGGTGGCAGTGAGAGAAGCGAAACAAGTCAAGGACACGGGCCACGACCATGAGGCTCAGCGTTACGCTTGCTTGGGCCTCACTGCCCTAGCGTCAGCTCCGGCTTGTCACGGTGCGCTCATGAAGGCTGGGCTCCTTCAGTCCCTCCTGGAGTCACTCGAATCCACCGATGCCGAGACTCGATTTGCGGCGGCGTTTTGTGCGTCGAAACTGTCGGTCTCGAACGAAGAGAACCAGTGGGTTTTGATGGGAGCCGCAGGATTGGTTGAGGCACTCGTGGCGACGGTCGCGGATGCTGATTACGAAGAAGCAGCCATTTTAGCGACCTCGGCGCTGCGTCGTCTGCTGGCCATGGTGCCGGAAAACCGTCATTCCGCGCTGGCGGCAGGTTTATTGGAGCCTAAGGTGTTACCGAGGGCGCTGACCTCCAAAAACCCCGAGGGCAAACGCGAAGCCGCGGGATTGATGGCACATTTCACCTTAAGCCACGCGTGCCGAGCTCCCTCTGTCAAATCACCCTGCTTGTTGCCTCTGCTCGAGTTGTGCTCGGTGGAAGATCCCGAGACGTCGCGGTGCGCGTGCGGGGCGATTGCGAACCTTGGAGAAGACGTCGAGGGAACCCACCGTCAGCTCATCTTCAAGGCTTCGTGTCTGCCGCCCCTCATAAAGCTGATGCGCAGCAAGCATTTGTCAGTGGTGCGGGAAGCATCGAGAGCAGTCGGCAATTTCTTGAATTCCGTGAACGCTCATCCCATTTTTCTCGACCACAATGGGTTACAAGCCCTCTTTTTGCTCGCGAGGAGCGCCGACAACGAGTGCCAATTTAACGCGGCCCTGATTTACCGGAAGTTAGCGCCCAATTTGGGCACCCATCCGGCTATCGTCAATTACCCCGACCCGAGGAACATGTGCAAAGTTGGTCTACACCCCCTGTACGGCCTCGCGCAGCTGAGAGACCATCGGATTCCGGAAATGGCCGCTGCCGCCCTGTATTACTTCGCGTCCAACCATCAGTTCAAGGTCGCTTTTGCGGAGTCAGGCGGTTTAAGAGTGATGATCTCGTTGGCCCGAGAAGAAAACCGCGAGCTGCGGCTGATTGGGTGTGGCGCTTTGAGGCATTTGTCGCTAGCTACCAGGCTCAAGAAGGCGATTGTGGATGAAGGAGGCCTCGGGCCCCTCTTCGAGAATGCACTCAGGTATACAGTGCGTGTTGAGGGCTATTCCTTTAGAATTGTGGCGAGCATACATGCGATCACTGCCGCCTTCTTCCTTTGCGACTGTCTTTTGACCTGGCATCACTTTTGTGTTTCACCCAAATGCTCTTCTCATCTCTTCTTATTTGTGCATGCCTGCGACTATAATGGTCTTGGCCACACCCAAACACAGACACGATGATCCGCCAGATGGCGAAGTTCTCGCGCACTGCGCTGCTACCCTAGCTAACCTCGCTGAAGACCGCCGGAACCAACTCCAAATGCCCAAGGATGGCGCGTACGAACCTCTGTGTCGTTTAGCTCAAGTAGACTTAACGCAAGTCGACATGAATGGTGATGGCGATATTGACGGCTACGGCGATGGTGGCGTCATGCATAGCGACGTCAGCCGTTGCCTGTGCAGCCTCAGCAGCCGAGTCGAAAACGTCGGCAGTTGCGGTGGCGGGACGCCGTTTGGCCCATCGGAGCTTCAGGCGTTGTTTCATTTAGCGGGCGGTACATGTGCGCCCCACAACGAACATTGCCGAAAAGACGCCTTGGTCGCCCTCGGCAATTTAGCGATCACTGCCAAATCACAACAGGCCATCGCCAAATTGGGCGGTGTTCCATGCCTCGCTCTAGGGCTAGCCTCGGAGTTTACGAGTTGCCGCCTCTACGCTGCACGCGCTCTCTATCGAGTAGGGGTGCTGCCTGAGAATCAACCCTTGTTGGTGTCTGCGGGGGCGGTGCCGCCATTGATTCAATTGTCGGGCGATGGTCGAGACGTCGAAGTGCAGCGATGTGCGGTGATGGCGCTCTGCAATGCAACGGTACGTGTAAAGCACGCGAATGAAAACTCAAGGAAAATTTTTGAACTCTTCGTATATATTAAAAAATTGTTTGCATTCTCTAATGTTTGGGTGTTTCAAAAGGGTGTCCCCTTTCCTCATCTTATCATCACCACCTGTCCAACCTCTTGTGTACGACACAGGCCCACGCTCCCAATGCGCTCGTTGTTGGTGCCAAATTAAACGCTATCCCCACACTCGTGCGCCTCCTCGGCTACTCCGGGCCTCTTCCTGAACATTTGACTCTCACCACTGCTGCTGCTATTGGCAATAGTCGCAATCACAGTCGATCCACTTCGAAATCTGGGTCGCGGCGCAGCAGCAAAGGGCAAATGAACATCAACAACGGTAGTAATGAAGTTTTAGGTCCCGATGGAGCCCCCCTGTCTCCACGGCAGGCAGCGGCAAATGAACTCATGTCATTAGGGTATGCGGACCCAACGGTCACTCGCTTCGCTGCCATGGCCCTCGCGAACTTAACCGCGGCACACCCTTCATGCCAAGATTTAACGGTGAAAAGCGGCGGGCTAGCTCCTCTAGTGGCGCTATCGTCTGCGCACATTCAGCCGCCTCTTGAAGATCCATCAGAATTGACCACAACTACAAACAGCCAAAAGGGCAAATCAGTATCATCTCCTTCTTCATCCACTCGAGGTATATCATCATCATCGTCCTCATCGAAAGCTTTAGCTCTTCCAGAGAGTAAGGCGCCGCCGCCACCGCCAACACGACCTAATGCTGAGGAAGAAAGCGTGCGTTATGCGGGTTTAGCGCTGTGCAATTTGGCCGCGCACAAGCAGCATCGTGTGGATCTCGTTCGCGCGGGGGCGCTGCGACCGCTGGTGCTGTCGCTAGCTCCCGAAGCACAGAAACGACAAGAGTCTCGACGAGCAGCTGCGTTGGCTTTCTACCATGTAAGAGAGAAAATTGAATATAATGCATTAAGATTGCTGTCAAAGAAGTTAAACATGTCGTTCTTGTCTTCTATTATCTTTAATTCTGCATCCATGAGTTTATGTATTTTTTTTCTCAATCCCTGTTTCGCGTGTGTGAGGCTTTTTTTACCTTCCTTTCCTCATCATCATTTCATTTTCTTCGCTTCTACTTTTGCTATTCCTTGGCTCTTCAGCTCTCCTGCACAGTCTCAACGCATCCCATTTTGAGCGGCGCTCAGCCGGCGTCCTGTCTTGGCCCGTCTCGGCATGTAGGAGTGGCACCTTTGCCGGGCTTAACCACCAATGAGGAGCAAGACGGGGTGCCTGAAGCGCTCTGCTCGTTGGCGCAAAGTGGAGAGGTATTGCTGATGCTGCTGCTGTGTTTGTGTTGCTCGTGTTATATCGTGCTCTTTCTGGTCATGCTGCTCATATATATACATATCGATCTTCTTTCCTTTTACTGTATGATTTCGCATGCGCGCTCTCTCTCTTTGCCTCATAACTTTTCTTATTTATCTCTCCGTCTCTCTCTCTACTTGCCTTTACCTCACTCACGCCCTCTTTTTTTGCCATCACCAGTTGGACACCGCTCGCTTCGCGATGATGGCCATTGCCAACCTCACCTCCGGCCCCGCTGCTCGCGCCCCTTCCGTGGCCGCTGGGGCCTTACCCGCCTGTGTCGAGGCTGCGTTGCATCCGGATGAGCCCGAGATTCGGCGCTACGGCGCAGTGGCGCTCATGAACTTGTCAGCCGCGGGGAACGCCGCGGGGAGTGTGCTGGTCGCGCACGGGGGTCTATCTCCTCTGCTGCAGCTGTGCCAATCTCCAAGTGACATGCACGCGAGTCGAGCAGCTTTGAAAGCCATTTTGAACTTAGCAGCCAACCCTTTCTTGGTACTGCTTTTTGAACACATCCTCTTCCTTTCATTTCGAGGCTTATTTTTGGATGCAAGTCTTGTGTTTTTTTTCTGTGCTTCCCAATTCAGACTCTTTCTTTGTTTTATTTTCAAATAATGTGTGCTCGCGTTTGGACCTCTTCCTTCCTCTTGTTCTTTTTGGCAGATCACTGCGTTAACCCTTCACGGCACTCTTGAGCTACTGATGCGATTGACCCAATCCTCTGACGAAGAGACCCGCGAGCTCGCGGTGAGTGATTGTACTAGAGTAAGGCAGCAGAAGTATTATGTGTTTTTATCTCTCATTTGTAAATCGGACAAACCGCCGTAATCTGCGTAACGTGTGTCTCTTCTCGTTCGAACTCTTTGCTTTGATCTTCACGTGTGCTGTTTACCCAGGTGTTCTGTTTGTGCAATCTCGTTGGAAGTGCGCCTTCCTCTTCGGACCTCTTGAGGAAGCTCGTTCGAGCAGGCGCTTTAGCACCTATGCTTGCGTTAACCACCTCGAACAACGAGCACGCGCGGCGATTAGCGCTAGTGTCGCTGCGAAAGATTGCACTGGTGCCGGGGCATGAACAGGTAAAATCATAGGCTGGTAAAGTTCTTGTGCCTTGGACAGTAAATCAAGGAGGTCAAAACGAGATTTCAGAGATAGTTACTTGGTTTCTATTTTGTTATTGGGTATGAACTGTGATGCTTTTCTTTTTTACCTCCTCTACAACTTCAGGCACGAGACCAAATCAATTCCGGTGCATTGAACACTTGGCGAGCTTCTCTGCATCGCGCTCACGAGGTATGTGTGTGTGTACTCGTAGAGATCAGCTCGCATTACTCGTAAAAACCTGACTAGCAGTTATGCTGTGAGCTAATGTTGCTTGCATTCGCTCATCTGCTCATTCATTATTCATAACCTGCTTGCCATCTTGTTTTTCTTGCCCTTCTTATCATCAGGTGGCGCTAGCGGATAGGATAGCACATGACTCTAACAATGCTCGAGCGCTTCCTCCGTCTTCAAGTACGAATGCTTCTGGAAGGCCTCTCCTTTCTGCCATTAGTGCAGAAGGAGACACCTCAGATTCAGCGGAACTTGTGCCAGCAGTGGCAGCAATAGCCGGACAAGCCCCAATGATGGCCGCTGTCGGCGACGAATTAGAGGTCAGAGAGATAAATGTTTGTCCCTGGTTTTTATTTTCGCAGAAATAATAACTCTATTTTTTTAAGGGTTAAGAGGAAGCAAAGAGTATCTTAACCTTCTATTGTGTGTGTGTGGTGTTTTTAATTTATACACTGCGACGTGAATCCTGAACAGGTGCAACAAGAAGTCGTCACTTCCGTGTGTTTCGTGTCACGAGATGGGAAATCTCGCCTAGCTCTCGCGCGCCATCCTCTCATTCAAGACCAAATCATCAGCCTCGCCGAGAGTGGCAACGTTGAAGTAGCGCGGCATTGTGTTGGGTGCCTCGCGAATCTTCTGGAAGACATACAGACTCACGACCTACTTGTCGAGCCAGATGACAGCGTTTTAGCATCTACGAGTAGTGCTGGTGCTGTAACTGCTGCTACGAACAATGGTGAGGAGAACAACGGTAACGAAGGAGAAGCAGAAGAGGGTGTGGGAGCTGTTGAAAAGAAAGGTGAAGAGAAGCAGAAAGACGGAGAGAAAGAATCCGAAGATGAAGAGGAAGAAGGCTCTGGAGTAGTGACAGCAGCAGTAGCGGTCCAAAATGATTATGACAACACTAATATGGCACATGGCAACGGCGATCACGGAGAGAATGTTGGCAAGAGCTGTGAATCGACTCTCTTGCGACTCTTAGAGCATACCTCGGTGCTAGTGCATCGAGAAGCGGCAAGAGGCATCAGCAACCTTTTGACTTCCGTCCATTACCAACATCGCACCATCAAGTGAGTGTGTGCCTTAGTAACTACTGTTGATGCCACATTTGCAAATTCCGTTGTTGTCAAAAGTGCGTGAATGTTCCTCTGATAAGTGTGGTACGTGCGTGACACATTCTTTTTCTTCTATTCTAGGTTTGGCCTCACTTCGCTGGTAAAGTTGTCGCAGTCGCACGACTCTGAAACCCGCTACGCAGCTGCCTTGTGCTTGAGGAAGCTGTCTCCAAACCTAGGCTCGCATTTGAGTTTAGTGCGCAGTGGAGCCTTGCGTGCCCTCATGAATTTGGTGAATCCCAAGCACCGGAAACCGAAAAATAATCCGTGGTTTACGCCGATGGCCACAGCGGGCTACAGGGACCCCAAAAAGAAGCCCAAGAACCTTTACAACATGTCGTCTTCAACGGACAAATCGTCCATTACATCGGCCGCGGCGATGGTGGCGGTGGTAAGCACCCCCTCCAAGGAGGAATGCGATCGGCTGATCAACGGTGCAGAGTCGTCCGACGAGGAGTCCGATGAAGAGGAAGTGTTGAACGGGCGGTCGGCAATTACAGTGCGGTCGCATGCCCTCGCGGCGTTGAGAGATTTGAGCGACAATCCAGACGTGCTCAAGCAATTCGTGGAAGAGGTTTGTGCCGAAACGAGAAATATTCTGCTATTCTACTTTTGTTATGCAACACAAAATGCGCACGTCTGCCGCTTTCTTTTTGCTTCCTCTTGTAATACCTGCCAAGATTCTTGAACTTCAATTTTCATTTACATCTCAACCATTATAATTCTCTAAAACCAGGGCGGCATTGAGGCGATGGTGTTTGTCGCTCAAGAAATGGAAATCCCCTCGGTCCCTCCTTCGCCAACCACTTCCCCTGTCTCTAGCCCGCGCCCTGCCACTGCTAGTGCTGGTGCCAGTGAAGCGCCCGCAGCCGCAGCTAAAGGAGTACTCGCATTCTTTGGTGGTGGCGGGGCGAAGAAATCGCCGATGTCGCCGTTTGCGATGAAGGGCAAGAAAAACCTGTTAAGCGTGGCAGCACCGAACGCCGAGGCTGTTCCAGAAGTGGTGCCAATCGAATCGGCCAATCACGAAGCACCACGTGGCACATTCTTGGGCGCCTCCGACAAGAAAGCCGTCGCCACCAAGAAAGGCGGCGTCGCCTCAGAGCTTGCAGCTTCGTCGAGTGCCGGTGATGGAGGTGGAAATACTCAGCCAAAGCGCTACAACCAGCGTTCGTCATCTCCAGTGCATCCGCCAGAACCAGGGCCTGATGATGACCCGACAGTCTTGGATGGCGGTCGTAAAATGGCCACGGTAAGCGAAAGTTGATCGACGAGAAATTGTTTTGTTTTTGCTTTTCTGTGTGACTCGAATGCGAATTATTATTCAAGAGACGGCTGCTGCAGACACGTTCGAATTCATAGCTTTCCTGACTTGAATTTACGCTGTGCAGTAGTATCTCTTCTTGTCTGCACGTGCGCTCAGACTCTACCATTTTTGTCGATTCCCTTTCCCACTTTCCTCTGGATCATCAACATCAACAATCTTCAGGTGGCAATTCAAGCGCTTCGCAATTTGAGTCAATTGACTACGCCGCGGCCACTGTTGTTTCATCACGCAGTATCAGCCATCATTCGCTGCGTGTCTATAACTTCCGTGGCTGGAGAAGACATGTGCTGCTCGGTGCGCCAGAACATGTCTGGAGAATGAATAGATATGAGGGCTCAAAAATGCAATTTATCGAATCTTGTACACCTTACTTCTGCCTCCTCTTTATTCTCTCACTGCATGCATACATACTCACATTCATGTCCTCTCATGTCTCGCGTTTACTCTCTCTCTCTCTTCTGTCTTCTCCTCTATTCATTTCCACCCAGGCGGCAGCGCTTATCGCCAACTTGTGCGAAGTTGACGAGCATCGGGTGCCATTGGTGCATGAGCTACATGTTGTCCCTGCTCTAGTGGCCCTAGCACGCGAGAAAGCGAGAGACGCTCGATTTGATGCCGCCCGCGCTCTTTCGTACCTGGCATGCTGCGAAGACAACCATGTGCTCCTTTATGATCAAGTGAGTGCCTTGTTTTTGTTTTTTTAATCTGCGTCGCTAATTTTGTCTTCTGTGTTGATGTTTGACCTCATTTCTACTTTGTGATAAATTTCTTTCTCCTTGTTGTTCTTTTTTTACAAAAATAATAACAGGGAGGATTTCGAACCCTACTTGACTTAACCATGGCCGATCGTGATGTGCATGACACTCGTGCCGTGCGCTTTGGCGATGTCTCCGTTGGCTCGACCTTTGCAGTGATGGGCCTCAAATGCCTGGTGGTGCACCCGATCGTCCGCAGGAACGCCGTCAAGGAGGCTTTAGTAGGCAGCTTCCTGAAGATGGCGGAGGTAGGGGAAGGTTTGAGCAACCCGAACTTGCGTCGCACCGCAGCCGTGGCCTTGTCGTCCATGTCTCTCGACAGCGCTTCTTTGCCGGGTCTAGTGGAACAACGAGCTCTGCCTGTGTGGCTGCACAGCGCGCTCTCGCACGATCCAGCGGTGGTGGCACAGGCGGTAAGAGAGTGTGGTTGCAAGTTTGTTGTTGTTGTTGATGCAACCTCAATTGTGTGCTGGTGGTGGTGCTAGTCATTACGCTTTTTTTTTTCTTTCGTTTCAAACGTCTACATGTCGATGTTTGAGTTGCATTACTTCTCAATTGATCTGCCTCAGTCTTATTCATTTCCTTCCTCGTATGCATATACCTTTGCCTCTAGGTTGCGTCGCTATCGCGGATCGCCACTGAATATGTTTACCAGGTGATTGAGAGTGTCATGTGCTAAATTTCTCCTTTGGACAGTCTGAGCTCAAGTGCAATCGGCGCTTCTGTCTCTCTCTCTCATTCTCATGTCACCAAGCTTTTGAATACCGCGTTAATATCTTCTTTCCTCTAATCTCTCACGCTTACTCCTCCTCTTCTATTACCCCTCTCTCTCGTTTTTTTTTCGGGATGATGATGGCGAATGATATTGGCACAATCATCAGCCCACGCTCGTTTCTTTAGGAGCCGTTGGGGTGCTTTGCACGGCCGTTGCCAGAAGTCGCCGCTGGCCGCCTCCCCATCATCTCTCCGCGCCGGTACATGGGTCTTTTCCTGTGCTTCAAAATGCATTTCATGACTGATTTCTATTTTCAAGTGTTTCATTCTGTGTCGAATGTAATTGTGTCTGAGTGCATGCGTGTATGCGATCTTCAACCCAGTCGTCAATATTATATAAAAAGGTACGCACCGATGCCGCTGCGGCGATCTGTGCTCTCTCCGAAGGCAACGACTTGAAAGAGGCTCTCGTCCTGCGGCCCTGGGGCTCAAGTGTGCATGACGAGCCAATTCCGGGAGATCCGCTACCAGGACAGCCAGGAGGGCCCGAAGTTGGCTGTTATGCCCCAGAGCCTCACGGATGGGGATGGAATAGCAGTGCGTCGTCGTCGTCGAGTCGTCATCTTGCGGGACCAGCGAACAAGGCCACGGTGCTTGACATGCTGTTGAAAGATGCCACAGACAAGCCCAAAGGTGGGAGTGGTGGGGTCAAGAACGACAAAGACAAGCAAATTAAGGCAAACTCAGAGGATGAAGACAGTCCCGCGAAGACCAATAGCAATAGAGGAGGAGGCATGAAGTTGAATTTCAAAGGCAAATTTGGGAAGCGCACTTTGTCGCAGAGCCCCACTCCGAAGAGCCCAAACACAACGAGTGGAATTACGACCACGGTAGCGAAGACGGACAAGCCACAAGGAAAAGGCGGCAAGGTTAAGGGCGCAACGACCGTGCTACTGGAATGCGTTTACTCGTTTGCCAAAGCCAACGAGGTGATTTTTATCATCTTGTATATTTCGATTTGTTTTCATTTCTTTAGTGGTAGTGTGTGAGTAGTATTTTTCGTCGTATCAAGTTTGCTTCTTTTTACTTCATCTCCTCCCGAATTCACACTATCCTTCTTACGTATTGAATAGTTCTCTTCATATCTTTCTACTTTTGTATGTTACTGCTGTGCCTTTATGTAAAGGTGTGTCAGGTAGTGCGTGCAGCAGTAACGCTAGCCAACATCTGCAACCCGATGATCGAGCGCCGAGAAGGTGCGCAAACAGTATAGCAATAAATGTGTGCTCTCCTTCTGTCTTGCTCTCGATCTGTCTTCGTTCTTGCGCTTTTCTACTCTCATTTAGCTTCTCTCTTTTTTTTCACCTTTCGCTCATCACACATGCACTTCTCGCCACAGCGCTCAAAGCGGCGATTCTCAAGTCGGGGGTGGTGCGCCCTCTGTTGAAGCTAGCGATGCATCCCGGCGGGCGAATCGTGCACCGACCCGCGGCCGTGGCGATTGCGGGTTTGGCGATCGGCGATCCAGATCCATGCCTCATGAAACAGGCGCTCGTCGAGATGGGTTGCATACCGCCTCTCGTGGAAATGGTGAGAATTGAAGAGGAGGGGGGGGTGTACTGCAGTAGGAGTATAGGTATTGGATGTGCTTTCCTTCCATTTTGAAATTGCCTCGCTAGTTTCTGTATCATATCATGAATGCGTGTTTTTTGAAGGTGTACTTGACCATTCAATGTACGCTTTCCACTCTCTCTTTTCATCGTGTGAACCTCATTGTCCTCTTCTTTGTAGATTCGCTTCCCCCGCAAGGGAGACGAAGAAACCGTCCGCTTGGCACTCTTAGCGCTCAACGCTCTCACGCTGGGCAATGCCTCTTTACCGAAAGTGCTGGCGATGCACGAGGTGATGATTGTGTGGGCGGGTGTAGGTGTGTGTTTCTAAGGAAGAAGATGATACCATACATACTTTTGCAACGGCGCTTTGCGTTTTGTATTCTGCGTGCATTTTTTGTGCGGCGTCTCTCTCTCTCTTCCTCTCTCTTCCGTTTTATTCTGTGCTCAAGTCTTCTCATTTTTGTGTCTGCACTTCTGTACTCACTCGGTGTGCGTTTGCACATATATCATGTATACCCAGGGCGCCATTGGTCCAGTGCTGGCGATCGCGGAAGGCCACGCAGTAGCGGACCTCGAATGCATCAAACAGGCGGTGTTCATGCTGGGGAGCTTGAGCGAGGTACTGACTGATGATATACTGCTCCATGCACATTCGTGCACCCATTGAAAAGGAACCGTTGTGTGTGTGTGTTTCTGAAGTCGCGCTTTTATTTTTTAGAATGCATTTCCAGAACTTCTCTGGAATGTTCGTGTTTATTTGACACATGTAAATTTTATTGTTCTTGATGTATGCACTCTAATCTTTGGTGTGTATCACATCAGGTCGACGAAGTGCGAGTGCGCTTGATTCTATCGGGTGCCGTCCCGATTGTCTTCAGCCATTTGAACGGCACTTTCTCGAGCTCGATATTCAACGCCCAAGATGGCAAGGCAGTGCGCAGGAACGCGGAGAAACGAGAAGCAGTAGCGAAATTGGAGCGAGAATGCATCCGAACGGAGAAGCTGATCCTCAAGCGGTATAAACTACATCGAAGCGGCTTTCTTGTTTCCCATATTGTTGAAGTTTACAATAAATCATTTACAATTCATTGAATTTACTAAAACCAACCACAAACAGGTCTGCTGCCTACTTCCTCGCGCGCCTGTCTCAAAACGTCGAGCTTCACGATGCCATTGTCGAAAGTGGGGGTTTAGAAGCGTGCGCCAAAATAGCGGGGGATTCTGACTTAGAATGCCAGGAATACGCGGTGTTTTCGCTCGCTTATTTGGCGACGAACCGAGAATTGCAGAGGCCTCTGGTGGAATTAGGAGTTCCCAAAACACTGGTGACGCTGATGGGCATTCAGGTAACTGCTTCATAGACGTCGATTTGCATTGTCCTTTTACCATTTCATTAGAAACATGTATATTCCCCCAATTTTATCCTCTACTTGCAATGCGAGTTTCTGCTCTTTTGAGTTAACGCACGTGTCTTCTTTCATTGTGCTGTCATAGGCCGAGCCACGGCTGTATGCCGGTCTAGCGTTACTGAAATTAGCCGACAATTCTGAGAATCACATTGCGATTGCGAGGTCGGGGGGTTTAGTAGCGCTCTTGCAGTTGGGCCGCGGCGGAGTAGTGGACGAAGAGTACAAGTGAGTGTGGGTGGGGGTAGACTTAGGTATTAGAAGATGAAGGAGAAAGAGAGAGGGGTGATGTGGTCATCGACAACAAGCCCTTATTTCTCTTTTTGTAGTGGTTGTGCAAAGATAGGAATTTCGGGCAAATATTCGTTTTTGTTTCTATCTCTCGTTGCTCAGCTTCCTTTTCCTTATCCTCGTCCTAAATTTCTTGCGTACCTTTCTTCGTTTCAAAAGGTGTGCTGCGGTCAAGACCCTGGGGATCATCTCTGCCAACGTCGCTGCGATGATGCCGCCGGGCCAAGAAAACGGCGATCGAGTCAGCGGCGATTTAAGCGCTGTGGCCGAGAAACAATTGGAGAACAAAACGGCGGTGCACATGCAAAAAGGGCGCGCCAAGACCCTCGCTTACATCAAGCGGGCTATCAAAGATGCCGCAGAATCGGTGCAGACACCGGTGCACCTTAGCCCCCTTGGCCCTACAGAGATACGCCCGCCTTAACGCCATATAAATGACAAGTGTTGCTGTCCGGATTCAAAGGCTGGTGGCTATAGAAAGGGATCCCTATGTCTAAATTATGCGGGGGAAATCGTCCGAATCGCAGGAATATAAATCCACATGAAAGCGGGAGGTCCTATTAGAGGTCACTTAAAACTTGCGGAAATGCAGTATTGCACCTAGAGGCCAAATGAGTTTCTACTTCATAACTTCAAAAAAAAAAACACCAAACTCAGTAATGCCGAGAGAAGAACTGTGAATAGATCAACGTAGTTTGATGTTTTATGCCGACAGGACCAAGAAGTGCCTACCGAGGATTTTTGTCTGTCTGTCCGTCACAGCACATTTTTATCTGGGTAACATGCTCTTACACGTTGTCACTGACATCAACTACGTTGATCGCGGGTTTTATGCCGACAGGACCAAAAAGTGCCTACCAAGGATTTTTGTCTGTCTGTCCGTCACATCACATTTCTATCTGGTTAACATGTTCTGACACGTTGTCACTGACATCAACTACGTTGATCGCGGTAGACTAGACTAGACTAGATCGCGGTGCGGCGGACCCGCGCCGCTGTAATTATTCTGCGTGCTGCTGTTGCTGAGTGCGTCAAAATGTACTATGCGAGCAAGTGACACTGCAGGGGGAGAAGAGCAGCAGTGGCGCGGGACGTCGTCTACAGGGTGATCTGCAATACGACAAGGACTCTGCTCACACGCGGACCAATCAGCGATCTTGGCGGATGCCCAAGAACCGAACAGTCGACAGATGGCTGATGAACTGATGACGCAGCCGTCGCCGAAGCACATCCGGATCGCACAACACCGAAAGAGACTATAACTGAGGCAGTCATCTTCGCTGCGGCCTTTCGATTCTGCTCGCTCGCCAAGAAAGAGAAAGATTTTTTTTCTGCTGCTCGAGACGAGCAAGTAGTTTACAGGGGAGAATTAAAGAGGACGGTGAAACTCGGAAACTCGAGATCCAAACGTTTACCGGAGGCGACTCGTTCACTTGCTTGTTGGCATAGGACTTAGTTGTGAAGGCCCAACCCCCACGCCAATGCGCTTGTTCTAATTGCTTTGGGCTGTGTTGTCAATTTTGAGTAACCCTAACTGTACTGCTATTTTACCTCGCTTGCCGGCTCTGCTCCTTCTGAAGCCAGAGGAAGGCCGTCCTAGGTCTTCGTAAGTTCAGGATAGTTTGGTGAGGTACTACAGAGCTAGATCGCCGCATCCTAAACGGGTTATAACCAAGGCACTGGATGATGGCCTCAAATGAGGCACTGTTGCAGCAGAGTCAACCAGTAGGCGGATCGGGCTTTGCGCGTCGGCCTAAAAGCAAAGCGTTCCTCGATGACGATGACATCGTTATGGTAAAATCATCGCTAGCTCTCCGCTGTGAGCTCAGAACACACAATCTCAGATGCCATGATGAGTTTTCCGCCACTTTTCTGCATAGATAACTGATTATTAAAAGCCGCTACGCTAAGTGATGTGTTCGTGTCTGCTTATTCACACTTTTACAGGCGGTGCTTGATTTGTACAAGCGATCTTTGGCGCAGCCGCGGGAAGCCATCGAAAGCACTAGTTTGATTTTTGCGGGGTCGTTTGCGGGGCCGAAGGCGAGCAGCGGCTATGGTGCTGGTGTCGGCACCAATAACCTCGGTAGATCTAGCCGAGCTCCAGCGATTGTGGTGGCGTGTGAAGCATCGCTTGCGGACTTCATGTTAGCAGGGAAGCTTCCTCCCAATTTCACCGCAGCTAGTGCTAATAGCGGCACCTCGAACGATTCGAGTGCAATGCTTCCGCAAGAGCCAAATTTTGGAAGTGCGCAACTAGGGAATGGCGCCTTTCGAGAAGGCCTCGCTGGTGCATCGGCTGGTTCTTCTCCATTGCAGACTCGAACATTCAGCTTTAGCGAACTGCCTGAGTTGATTGAGCGGCTCACCAGCTGTGGTCGCATCTTTCCTCCAAGCTCTACAAGTAGCAGTAACCCTCCAGGTAAGGAGGCCTCCGACAACAACGGCAGCAATAGCAGCAGTCTTAATGAGGTGTGTTGGTTGCAGTGTGTTGGCGGAGAGGCGGCGCTCGCAGCGATGTGCCACCTAGGTTTACCTCTGCACTCGGTGG
>Ga0307982_1000908_pt1 | contig 23708 bp, 12 predicted proteins | sample OrgLakmetagen989_FD_201847 | JGI IMG/M metagenome (GOLD analysis project Ga0307982, IMG submission 201847) | Saline water microbial communities from Organic Lake, Antarctica - #989 | ecosystem: Environmental > Aquatic > Non-marine Saline and Alkaline > Saline | place: Antarctica: Organic Lake...
AAATCGTGAGCAGGGTCTGCTCGGGATGACGGACGCAAGTCCCCCCCCCTTGACCCCCCACGTGCACCCATAGAGCTTGCGCGTGAGTCGCCCCGGGACCCGGACCTGGTCATGGTAACGTCTTGTTGCTGTCCTAGCACCCCCCACAAACACGGCAGGGGGACAGGGATATGCAGCATGCCCCCCCACGCGCGTCCAGTGAGCGTCCCTTCTGCGCGAGCCCCCATCCGCACAGCGTGCAGCGGCTCAACCACCAGCGCCCGATAGCCCACAGCTGTGCGAGATATGCGCACACTACCAGCCCCCGCTTCGGCCTCTGCCGCTACAAATGCTTGTACAGAGGCTGTCGCAGGCGTGTGTGGCTTGTGGGGGTCCTTGGGAGGCAGCGGGTCGCACGCGACAGCTGTGAAGCCAGCACCAGATGGGCCCACTCCACTGGCCAGGCCCACACCCGACACATCAAATACAAACGCGCTGCCGTCATCAGCGCCTGTGGCTAGGCGCGCACCATTCCCGTCCCACGCCACACTCGTGACAAGGCCGCCGTGCCCTGTGCACTTTCCGACCAGGCGCAGCATACCATCAGCTTGCACCCCCCCGGAGAGCTCGACCCCTCCAGATGCTAGAGGCAAGGCGATGCCGTGTTTAGCCGAGACTCGAAGCCCCTGTCGTCCCCAAGTGCCCCCCCCTGTAGCCCCCCCCCCGACGACCCCGAACAACAGCGTGCAGCGATCTGTCCCAACTGCCAACAGGGCGCCTGAAGGAGACCAGCTGAGGGCACCAACACTAGAAAGCGGCAATGTGCCAGCCGGAACAAGCTTGTAGTCATGCCCGAACAAACCATGCGCAAAGTTTTCCCGTGTGGTGTTCTCGTCCATGCCCAGTGGGTCCAGGTTTACAGTCGAGCTGCCATCGTCTGCTGCGGCTGATGCACAGGGCAATGCTGACATTGTGCGCCATACCAGCTTCACGCCGCTTGGGATATGCAGCGCAATCATGTGCCCAGCTGGGTGCCAAGCGGCCTTCATCGGTGCATCCTCCAGCGGTGCTGCGAGCAGCGTGTTCACGTTGCCCTTGCACATGTTCCATATGCGAACAGTGGCGTCGTCACGCGATACGGTCAGCACCTCTGCTGTTGCAGCCGACGAGCCGAAGGAGGGATGTAGGGCCAAGCCGCACACCGCGCCAGCGTGCCCGTCTAGCATGGTCCACTGTGCCTCCACAACTGAGGCAGGAGCACCTATCAGATCCTCCTCGCCAGCGTATACAGGCTGAATGGCTTGCTTGTGCACCGTACTGCGGACACTGCCTACAGTGGCCTCTCCGCTGCCGTCATCCACAGCAAGCAGCATGCCACGGGCTGAGCACGAAGCTGTTACACCCAGGTAGTTCAATAGGGTGCCAAACGCACCCATGGCCATTGCTGCCATCCACTCGCCTCTGGTGGCGCCACCACCCCCGTTGGAGATTTGGGGGGGCTGCGGGGCACTGAGGGGCGCCAAGAGCGAAGCATCCGACGAGCTCTGCACTGCAGGGACCTGAGCCTGCAGTGCTTTGTGGTTATGTTCAACCAAGAACAACGGCACACCACTCAGAGTGCCTGCCCTGTAGGCCTGCAGGAACGCTTGTTCCTGCTTCCTTACTTCCGTGTTTGACATGCCCCGCAACTGCTGCAAGGTAGGGGCGCTGGCAGGGCTACTACTACTGCTTGCAGCACTAGGGGGGCTGCTTTGAGGCCCTGATCCAGCACCAGCACGAGGCAGGGCGGATGTGATCCAGTCTGAGGGGCCGTCTTTCAAGCCCAGAGCCTTGACTAAGGTGGGTGCCCCCCTGTGAATGGCACTGTGATTGTGGAGTTGTGCTGCGTTGCTGCCGGCAGACACCCCTTGTAGCCTCTGCTCAGCTTGCTGCTGCGCCAGTTGTAGGGTGCCCATGTCCGTTAGACGCATGAATCGAGCCGCCTCAGTGCCAATCCCCACCCCAGCCTGCTGCAGCATGGCCTCGCGAGTAGCCAGCGGCAAACAGCGGGCGGCAGGCTCTGCATCGGAGCCAGTGTCCGGCAACAGGTGCAGCAGACTGCTGTCGTGTCCTCTTCTCCACAGGGCCTCTTGGGCGGCAGACTCGGCCTCGTCGCCTGCAAAGGGAGGCCTACCCACAGGCGCCACCCCCCCGTCCTTGGTGCGCTCAGAATGGGCCCATATTGCATCTTTCACTCCTTGCATAAGTGACGCTTGCAGGCGCTGTACGGTGGCAACATGCTCCGACACGGCGCCCAGGCCGGCCGGTGGAGTGCCTGGCGGGGGGGGGGCGCCTCCGTCCATCACACCTGGGACAGATTCAACCTGCTCGGGCGGAGGAACCGAGCGCTGCAGCTGTGCAATGCGCTTGTGCACTGCTTCAGGCTGCTCGTCATTGTGCACCCAAGCACCCTGACCATTCTTGCCAGAGCCTTGTGCATGCAGAGACCGGACGTGCAACTGCCCGAGCCCCGTGGAGATGCAGCGTGCACGTACAGCCTGGGCTGGATGTAACAGAGCGCCCGTAGATGCCACTTGCTGCGCCATAGCATACCCCAAACGCCCAGAAATCACTGCCCCCCCGTGAGCGCTGGGTCCCATTCGTGCAAGCCCCCGCAGACCGGCGTCGTTCAACAGACCCTCCTCTCCCAAAGCATTAGTGGCCTCTACATATGCTGCAATTAGGTGTGTGGTGTCGCTGTGTGGGTCGCTGAGCGACGAGCTGTGCAGCTCCCCATTCCGGGAGCGACGCGCTATGGCCAGGCGTTGCTGGTGAAGCGATACCACTCGCCGCGCCAGGGCCGAGAATGCCGAATCTCCCAGCATATCTTTGCCTGCAAGCACATTTGAGGTCAGCAGTATGTCTTGCCCAATGCCCAGTCCGCCGCCAAAAGCTGCTGGGGCGCTCGCTTGACCCGCTGCCCCCGCCCCGCCCCCGGCTAGGGGGGGTAGAATCAGCTGCATGAACGCATGGCCGTCAAAATCAACGAGGGTTACAGCAGCCTCCTCAAATGGGCTGAGCCTGCTGCTGCCGTTACCCCCTCTTGACCCCCCTCGGGACCCGGTTCTGGACCCACTCCGGGACGCTGCTCTGGGGCCGTCAGGCCGAGCCTTTTGCTGCACTTCCAGCAGGATTTCACGGCCAGATGGCATTCGTGTGCGACTTATACTGGTGCTGCCTCGGCTAGGTTGGGGGGCTTGGGGCCTTTCTGGGGTATGGCCGGCTGTCAAGTTGCTGCTGGGTTTGTAGGCTGTAGCTTCGTCGGCGGCATATGCAGTATTCAGCACAGCCTGCCGACGTGCAGCCAGGGCCAATTGTGGCAGCTTTTCGCCATGTACTGCAAAGGCGTTTGCTAGTTGTGACAGCCACCTGCCAAGTTGCCACCGGAAAGCAATTGTGCGAATGCGAGCGTCCCACCTGGTTTCCCAGCCAGCGGGGTCCCGCCCGAACACTGTGCCAATATTCCGGCCTGCAGCATCCACACACAGGTGTGAGATCATGCCTGGCCTGCCGCGCTGTGTGATGGTGACTCGCCTCGCCATGGCGTACGACTCCAGAGAAGGCCCCTCCTCCGCTGAAAGTGAGCGTATGGCAGACTGGTACAGCGGTCGCCATGGTGACTTCCGGGCACTGTGCTCTGATGTGTTGCTGGGCGAGTCCTCGTCATCGCTCATTGTGCCGTCAGGCTCCATGAGCAGCCCATCCCCCTTGAGAGCTTGAGCAGAGTCGGCGACGCCGGCGCTACCCTTTTGCTGTTCCTTGATGGCGGAGGCCCCCTTCACCCCCGTTGCTCGAGCTGCATCCAGTGTAGAGCGGTTGCGAGTGGCTTGCTTGGAGTGCCGCATTCTCTCCAGCACCCCCAGAGTTGACCCCCCCCCTGCACCCCCTGCCGACAGCCCTCTCTCCTGCAAAGTAAAAAGGAACGCATCTCCGCACTCCCCAGCCACCAGAATACCCCCCCAAAACGGCACAAGTGACAGCAGTAGTGGGCCCTCTGCGGGGATTACCCACGTGACGTCCTCCGCCTCGTCGGTTTCTTGCGAGTCAGCCTGCATGCCACCTGTGCCTGTCGACGGCGTGTGGCTTGAGCCGTGCACTGCAGCTGACAGGTCGCCTAAGGCATGCATGGCGGCCAGTACGGGCTGCAGTGCGCCCATGTTGCTGCAGGTTGCAAAGGAGTCCGCTCGCCCCGCCAAACTAGCGTCCGCCGGGCTTTGGGCTGACTCGCGCATGCTGTTCATGTGCTGCAAGGTGGCCCCACGCCTGCTGTTCCAGCCTTTGCTGATGGCGCATGAGCCGGCTGAAGGGCGAGTCCAACCAGGGCGGAACTCTTGTTGAACAAGAACACGCCCGGCGTGGTGTGCCAGCACCAGCACTCTGCCGCGTGAAGTTGTGGCAGCAATCTTGCCTGAAGGTGTGTATGCACTGCAAGTGACCACTTCCAGAGTGCTTTTGCGCAGCATTTGCCCAAGGATGGGCACCCGGTGGAGAAGCTTGCGTTTATGATGCGAGCGGTGCAAACGGCCAGTCTCCAGTGTTCTTGGTGGAAGCGGAAGGTCGAGCACACAGAACACGGTGCCGCCCGGACACGAGCATGGTGCGTGCACGGTGACGTGGTGCCTGGACTCTGCAGTCCGCCTTCGGGGGGAGGGGCGCCGTGGCGAGCCCCCCCCCCCACGCCCCAGCCCCAGACTGTCACCCCCCCCCTCAACCTCGAAGGCATCCTCGTCCTCCGAGCCGCTGCCCATGTCGTCAGATTGGTCGGTGCTGGTGCGGTCTTTGCTGAACAGTGGGCCCATGCCCATGCGGTGGGCCCGCACTGCATTGGCTGCATTGCCGCCGTCCCGCACGTGTGCTGCTGGCGCGATGGTATCCACAGCGGCTGGCAGGTATCCGCTGGCCACCAGCTCAAACCACAGGCCGCCTGTAGACCTCAGCCCTGCCTTGAGCATGCCCCCCTGGCTGTCCAGCAGCCGAGTGCCGCTGGGGTCCATGGTGCTGTACCGACTTGGGCTGAATGCCAGGTGGGTGATACGCACATCAGCGGCATCAATGCCCGTGGCTAAGCTGTCGTAGGGGTATATACCAACGCAGTACATGCCTGATACAGCTGCTGGAGTCATGCCATCTGTGATAGAGTGCTGTGTGCTCCCCACCCCCCCCTTACCCACTGCAGCTGCGGCGCGGGCCGTTGCGTCGGCGTGCAGGCAGGAGCTGACATCCCACACCATAATGAAGTGACAGCCGACAAGTGTGTCCTCTGGTATGCTTTTGCCTTCGTCTTGTGTGCCTGAGGCGGTGGAGGCCCCCCCCTCCACCCCGCTCAGCTTGGCACTGTGCCTGGAGGCGGCTGGGTCCAGGGTTCGCACAATGCGCCGCTGCTCAGACAGCATCTGGCCCAGTGAAACTGGCCTGAAATCAAGTGTGCTCTGCTGCATCTCCGCCGCCCCGCCAGGCGCCCCATCTGTGGGGGCGTCGGTGCTGAGGGGGGAGGGGGCAGACCCTGGGACGCCGGACTGAGAAGGGCCGCTGCTGTTGCTGCCAACTACCGTGTCCAGCTTGGCGCCAGCCACCAGCGCTTTGGATGCGGCTGCAGGGTCCGTCACTGTGACTGCCGCGGCCAAAAGCGCACCGTCTGGGGACAAAGCTAGGGCTGTCACTGTGTGGTTTACCCCCACAAGCGGCCTGAAGCGCATCACCACGGGGAAGACAGGCGCGTGACGCACATCATACAGGGAAACGACAGCGCTCATGTGTGCTGCAGTGGATTCGGCACGGCTTTGTCTGCTTGGAGACGCCACCCGGGTTTGGCCCTGCTCCGCTGGCTGCCCGGGGCTGTGAAATGGCACCGGCACTGCCTCAGCGACCGCCACCAAGCCATGGCCAACACCTCCGCAGGACAACGATGTTATGTCTTGTGCTAGTGGTGTCTGGGGCAAAAAGAAATGAGTGGACTGGTCGTGCTGCGCGTGCTTTATCGTTGGCTTGGTTGGCCGGCTGGGACTTTGGGAGACAGGCTCTGAAGTCGACACGCTGCTGGCTGGTGTAGATGCCGAGGGGTTTGGCCGAACGACGACCCGGCGTCCAGAGACAAACACATAGTTTCCATTTATGTCAATTGATAGCGGGTTCGGTAAGTCAGTCTGCGATTTAGTGTGGTGCACCACATCTCAAAAGCAGCAAATCGCGTGCGACTCAACGCCAAGGCACGTACTCGGCAGCCCTGCACTTGCCATGGAACGACCAGCGATGGTTCTGCGCGCTTCATTGAAGCAACTTTTCGGCAGAAGCGTGTATCTGAAATTTGCCAGTCGTCATGAACGCGTCCACGGTTGGGAAGCCTCCCGGAGACACTGCGTCCGCCTGTACTTTACCTTCAGAGGCAAACCAATGCGTGCTGCCTGTGCTTTTGTGCTGTGTACATTCACATAAGGGTGCCAAGCCACTTGAAATAGCCCATCTGAATAATACTAAAAACTCACACATTCGCAATCCAAACGTCCAATAGTGGCAAGTGCAGCCCCCCCTTACCCCAGCCAGCTGAGCAGCACCACCCTCCCGCATACGAGGGCTCGGCCTGCCTGCCTCTACCGAACCCCATGACTGGGCTAAGGCTGGACTCACGCATTGTAGCGTTAATGCCTTCGGTTGTGTACATATCGCTGCAGGAACTGCAGCGTTCGCCCACTGGCAGGGGGGGCTCCGCGATGCATCGGGGGGGGGGGGGGGACAAAGGGCCCTTACTCAGTGGGACGCTCCCATGAGCTCGTGCCCAGCTCCTCATTGATGTAGTACACATCGCCTTCTTCATCTGGGCCCACTTTCTCCCAGCCGTCCGGGAGGGGGCCCTCGTCCTCGTCCTCATCACCCCCCCCCTCGGCCTCCATGGCAGCAACAGCGTTCTGCGCCGCAGAGCCCTCTGCAAGAGGCGGGTCCCACTGGCTTTCGCCGCTTTCGGCGTTGATGTAGAACACATCGCCCTCGTCATCCTCAACACGCTCCCAGCCGTCAAGCAAATGCGTGGCATCTTCTTCCGTGGGCAACTCCCATTTTGAGTCACCGGTGATCTTGTTCACGTAGTAAATGTCACCCTCTTCGTCTGGGCCCACCTGCTCCCAGCCAGCTGGCAGGTCAGGGGCATCTGCGTCATCGGCCGCCTCATCATCCGCAGAGTCGGCCACTGCGCAGCCGTCCGCTGGGGGCTGGTTTGCGGCCATGCCCTCCAGAGTGAAGTGGTGGAACTTGCGGGGTCCTGGGCCCACAATGGCTGGGGCGCGCTGCTTGTCCGCTGCGGACAAAGGGGGGCGGTGTTTCTCTGCTTCCCCTTTTTGCTTGGCCAGCAGCGCCACCACGTAGCGCTCCACGGCGGATTCAATGGCAGGCGCCAGGGCAGATACAAGGTACACGATGGCTGCGTCTTCCAGGGAGTACGCGAACACGTTTCCGTCACGCGACACTGTCCACTTGGTGATTTGCCCGTACTCGTGCGTTTGCAGGGACAGAGGGTCCTTCAGGGCAACCAGGTGGATGCCCTCGTGCCCCACAGATACAAGCACTTCAGAGCTGCGTCCGCGCACAACAGCATCAGAGTCTTTCCCGTCGCGGTCTTTCCATGTGTGCTGCGAAGACATGGTGTGTGCTGGATGGCCCCCTGTACTCAGTACAGCGGGGGGTACTTACCCGTGCCATGAAGAAGTCACTCCCATAGGGGATGTACTCCTTGCTTTGCTCGATGAATTCCACTTCTGCTGCAGCCTTGTCAGACCAGGACATGGCTGAGTACTTTGTCCACACTGTCTCCAGCAGCTGCCCCAGCGGGGCTGCATCTGACGCCACATGCATACGCATGTGGGGGATTTTGCCGCTCATGGGGTGGGGTGCATCCTTGGTGGCGTTGCTGACAGACTGCAGGGAAGGGGGGTGAGCTGCAGGGCAAGGGGTGTTAGGGGGGGGATGCAGGACTCACCCAGGGGGAGTCTGTGGCGGATTTGGTGGAGGGGGTCGAGGCGCCGCTGCCACTGGGCGTGTGGGAGCTGTCCCGGATGATGGTGTACGCTGGCAGAAGGTACTCGATGGCGGCCTCCAGCTGCTCCTTGCCTGCGTCTGCACTGCCTGGCTGGCCCCTGAACACATACCACAGCAGAGCGGCCAGTGCACACGCCTCCGTGCGGGGAAAGCGGCTGTGGCCGACCAGAAACTGCAACAAGACCCAGGGTGAAGCACATGGTGTGTGGTGTTGGTGGCATTGTCAGTCGAGCACGTACCCAGTGCACGGCGTCAGAGAAAGTCAGCTGGTGATAGGCTGGGGAGGCAGCTTTGGAGCCCTTGTCAAACTCCTTCTCGGCATCATTTTGAGGAACATACAAGCTGCATCGGTAGTATAAACGGCGCGTGTCTGCACAAATTAATCGCTCGTGGTGCAAGTTGAGCACTGTACAAGTCTTGGACAGCGCCATACAGCTGAGGAGGTAGCTGCAAAACATTGGTCGCACGCACCATTTTGCAGGTCTGAGACCTGCCATCGAGTGAAAACTTGCGCGAAACGATCGGAGTCAGACAAGTATTTGAACTCCCCCGATTTGTACGCATACAGTCCAAAGTCGCGATCTTTCGTAATCCCAAGCTGTACATGATCAAAACGTTGAGCTGAATGAACTTGCAGGAGTGCGTGCTTTCAATTGCCGCAGCGACGAGCGCGGGGAATGGGAAATGCACAATAGCGCGTTAGAATCAAAACAAACAAAAAGTCAACCTTCACTGACATATCTTGTTATTCACTGTCACACAGCTTGGCGGAGTGCAGCGATGCACTTACGTGATCACGGAGTACGACATTTAGCATGCCTACTGTGGAATCAGGCTTCAGAGTGACCAGCAAGGTTGTGCCATCCATGAAATGAATGGGCACTTCCAACCCTTCAAGTGGAATCTTTAAGCTTTCTTTCAAAGCATCCGCCATGACTGCGCTTGAGAGGGCAATCTATAACGTGACAGCAGCTTGTGCTGCTGAGACTTGTGTCGCTAGCACCCTAGAGTGAATATGCACTGCAAAAAGTTAAGTACAGTATTGCACGCGGGAGCAAAAGCCGCATCAACACCCAAGCAAGCTTTCAATGCCCATGAACCCAGGAACCTGGCTCGATCACTGGATAGCCCTGCCCAAGAGGACTTCTACTTGACGGCCCCTGCTCCTGCCTCAACTTCCTCACAGAGTTTGCAGTGTCCAACCTCATGCCGTGTGCCAGACTCCTCGGTGCAAAAAGTTTCAAAAGTTGCTTTCTATTCAGAAAACTGTTTCGACATGGGTTCCTCACAGTCCTCGTCTGAGTGGCCCCCACCAGGCACAGTGCCTGAGCTGCGGAATCGAGCGGAACCTTTCGCCCGAGACAATCTGCAGCATGCGAATGCACAACTGTTAAATTTTACCGCCAGTCGGCATGATGGACCGTTAGTCTCTGGTGCTCAGGCAAAATTGCCATCAACAATCTCCATTCTTGCGTCAGCTGCTGAGGCCATGCAGCAGTGGTTCTCCGCAGGCTGCCCGGGAGGAGATGTCGCCATTCCGCAACTGGGATCTGTGCATGTTTGTGTTCGGGGTGAGGGTGGGGGAGAGTACTATGTGGATTACGAAGCGAAGAGAGCTGGCTTCGGTTTGCCAGCGGCGGGTGCTGCAGCGTTGTCAGCACCATTGTCTTCACTAGATTGCGCATCAAAATCAGTGTATGAAGGGCTGATGTCAGGAAAGGCCTCTCCAATGACTGCATTTATGAGCGGCGCCATCAAGTTTAAGGGTGACCGTTCCATGTTGCGTGTTTTTTTTGGGCATCTACGCTTGGCTCGTTTGTGGCTAGCGCAAAAGGAATCAGACGCTAGGCGTGTGACGCAAGTGGCGAATTCCGCAGCTTCCTCCCATGCTGCGGAGCAGATGCTGGCAGCGGTGACGGAGTCCATTGATGCAGTTGGTGCTGTGATTAATTCATCATCACAAGATGGCAAGGCTGCTTTGGACATGGCTGTGGAGCAAGCCTATCTGCAGCTGCACTGGCTAGAGCTCTGCCTGCATGGCCTGGTGGCTTTGGGCAACCTGCTGGCCTCTGTCGCACTTTTATGGGTTACAGACTCCTACTTTGCCCTGATCCCGTGTGTTGTTTACATTGTGTTTGCTTTTGCGGGTGGCAATTCGTCGCGCCGGGCGCAGCTGATGCTGATGGCCGGCATTGTGCTGCTGGGCCTGCGAGGTGTGCGCAAGGCAGCTGACGGCATGAGCAAAAGCGACTCTGACAAGCTGTGGTCCCGGGAACTGCGCCGCTATGCTCGCTTTGTATTCATGCGCACTGCACATTTCAAGGGGCTGTGGGTGAAGCTAGCTCAATACCTGTCCACGCGGGCAGACATCGTTCCCCCAGAGTTTGTTGCTGAGCTGAGGCGAGTGCAAGATGCCATGCCAGCAACACCATTTGAGCAAGTTCGTGCATTGGTCGTGGAAGAGTTGCAGCTGCGCAAGCTTGACAGCCTGCCTGGGGTATCCAGTGCACCCACAGCCAGTGACGAGACCCTGCTTGGTGCGGTTTTTGAGGAGTTTGATGAGTCACCGATCGCCTCTGCCAGCATCGCACAGGTGCACAGGGCAGTGGTGCGTGCATCCGTCATCCCGAGTGGCCTGGGTCTGCCACAGGGCAGCCTGGGCGCCGTCCCTGGGGAGGTGGTCGTCAAGGTTCAGCACCCCGGTGTGGATGTCCTCATGCGCCACGACATCGGCACACTCGGCTTCATTGTTGCCGCCGTGGCTTGGTTGGAGCCAGATTATGATTTCCGCCCAGTGCTGGATGAGTGGGCGCGCGAGGCCGCAAAGGAAGTCGATTTCTCACGGGAATCCCGCATTTGTCGACATGTGGGAAAAACGTTGTTCCGAGAGGGTCTGGGGGATATTGTGCGCGTTCCGGCCATGGTAGATCTGTACAACCGCCTGCACAGCTCCTTGGGGGCCCAGGTGCCGTCGGCCCAGGCCGCTGGCGTCCCCTCCCCTGCGGCTGTGCGCTCCGCAGCGCAGGCGCGGCGAGCCTCCGACGCCTCCTCGCGCTTTGCTGAGATAGCGGCGGCCGGGCAGTCCCCCAGGGCATACGATGGTGTGTGGGACGGCAGCGACGCAGCTGCTGAGCTGTACACCTCCACAGCCGTGCACCACGCCGAGCATCTTCGGCTGTGGGACAAGCAGGTGGATGCGTATTCGTATTACGATGCAGACGGCAAGATGGTGCATAGGCCATACTGGCTGTGGGGGCCCACGCCAGAGGCAGCGTTGGCTGTGGCGGTGCAGTCAGAGTCACTGCATGCCCCGAAACGCATATTGGTGCAGGAATTCATCAAGGGGGCAGGTCTCGCAGCGTGGGCAAAACAGCACGTGTCCACATATGTAGATGGATCGTCGTCCACTGGGGAGGGGGGGGGCATGAAAGCTGCACTAGCCCCGTTGCTGGAGCTGCAGGAACAACTGCAAGCGCAAGTTGCAGCGACCAGCTCTGGCCCAGGTGAGTTGCAAGACTCTCCTGTTCCAGCCACAGGCACTGGTGCAGGCGACAACGGTGTATCCACTCTGCCACTTAAGGTCGATGCCACTGCCCTGATGACGTCCATTGTGCGCGCATTTGCAGTGCAGATGCACGCAGAGGGGGGGGTGTTTCACGGCGACCCCCACCCTGGAAACATCATTGTTGAGGAGTGGGTGCCGGCTGACCATGGGAGGGGCAAGGGCACTGCATCCAGCGCCCGACCCGCTGAGCGCGTGCGTGTCCCGCGAGCAGTGTTGCTGGATTTTGGGCTGTCCAAGCAGCTGTCCGATAGCATGCGTGTGTCCTTTGCTCGCATGCTGGTGTCCACGGCCAGCTTTGACGTCTCTGGCTTGCTTGACGCATTTGATGACATGGGGCTTGTGCTGAACTACGAAGATCCAATGCGGGATCTGGGCACCATGGCATACATGTACCGTGATGTGCAACCACGCAAGGCTGCACGAGCACAAGTGCTGGCCCAGAGGAAGAAGTTCCGGGAGCAGCATCTGGCCCGCAAGGCCTCCCAGCTGAAGAAGCCCATCGAGTCTTGGCCCGCTGACCTGCTGTTTTACCTGCGGGCCACAGAGATGCTGCACGGTGTGGGGAGCTCCTTGGGTGTCACTGTGCCCTACATGCAGGTGATGCTGGACACAGCCAAGGCGGCAGTGGCCCAGCACAAGCGCCATGAGGGGGGGCATGGCTTTGCAGCAGCCCCCGCTGACTGCGACATGCCCCGTGAGGGGGGGGCTGCACCCCCCCTCGCCATGGCAGGGGGGTCAGAGCCCACCGTCCTGGACGCGTTCCTCAGCGTACGCCCCAGTGGGTCCAAGCCAAGACCTGCAAACAGCGACATCGGTTGGGCTGGCTGGTCTAAGAAGGGGGGTGCATCGGAGCGGGAGGGGGGTGCCACCGTGCAAACCCACCTGGCTCTCGCACCGCGCTTGGTTCCGCCTGTAGACGGAACAAGCGCGCCACGGGGCGGCAATTTTCTCTCTCAGGTTGAAGCTGCTGTGTTCCGGCTCCTTCGGGAACAGCACAGGAACGGCGACTTGGTTGGCATCCAAGTGTGCGTGACACGGGCTGGCAAGCCTACGTTATCCCCTATAGTGGATCTGGCATTTGGTCAGCTAGGCGAGCACGATCCCCGCCCCATGCGTCAGGACACACTGGTGAACTGCTTCAGTGTCACCAAGGGTGTCACTGCAGCAGCCCTGCACTTGCTGCTGCAGCACCTTGGGGCAAGCGAGGGGGGGGTGAAGCCCCCCTCAACCCCCTTTCATAAGGAGACCCTGCTGGATGGCCTACGGTCCACCTTGAAAAGCAACCGCGGCTCGCCGTCGGTGCCCGCTGCCGTTACCCGCCTGGATGCAGCTGTGGCAGCGCTGCGCCACCTGGGGTACACCACCCGCGTGGGGGATGCAGGCTGGCCTGCGTTTGCGTCTCACGGGAAGCAAGCATGTTCAGTGGCACACGTGCTCACGCATCAAACTGGCCTGCACCATGCGCTGCCCGCCGACGTCTCTCTCACCAAGATCGTGCATTCCGAGGCGATGGAGAAGCACCTGGCGGAAACGGAACCCTTGTTCCCGCCTGGAACACGCACTGCCTACCAGTACTACACTTACGGGTGGCTTGTACAGGGAATTATTCGCGGGCTCACTGGTGGCGCGATCTCCGTTGGAGACATTGTGCGACATGTGATTGCTCCGGCGGCAGGTGCTGCCGGCGAGATGTTCCTGGGGGCCCCCCTTCCAGACGAGGGGGGATCAGCTCTGACACCCTCTGCCACAGCGGTACACGCTGTATCGCACATTGCACATTTGGAGCGAGCTGGGCGGCTGGCGGCGCTTTCGGGTATGCTCTCTCCTGACGGCATCATGGGAGGGGGGGGTTCGGCCCCCCCCTCACAGGAAGGAAGCGCCCGCGGTGCCTTGGGTGCCATCATGTCGCAAGGGGGTATTGATGGTGCCGTGGCTGCCATGGAAAAGGCAGCGCAGGATTTGCTGGAGCGCCACGCACCCCCTGACGGGGGGGTCGAGGGGGGCCTCAGCGCTGAAGCAGAGGCAGCCACTGCCGCAGCGCGCATACAAGCTGAGGAAATGCTGGCCATGGTGGCCCTCATTCGCCGTATTAAAGGCCGTGAGTACATGCTGGAGCCACGTCTGTTTAACAAGCGCTCAGTGCGAGGGGGGGAGATTCCCTCCGCAAACGGACACTTCAGTGCCCGTGGACTGGCTCGCTTCTACGCAGCACTGCCGCAGATGCTGCAGCCGGAGCGTCTGCAGCTGGCTGCCTCGCCCCTGGCTGGGGAGCAGACGCTCACCAGCTTGTTTGTGCAGGGGGGTGAAGGGGGGGCTGTCAAAAAGCCCCCCCCCACAACCTTCGGTCTCGGGTTCCAAGTGTACGGGCGTGCTGCAGGATTGGCTGCCAGGCATGTGAGGGGGGCTATGCAGGAGGCACATGGGGGGCCATGGGGTGCAGGGGGGGGGGCTGCGCGGCCCCGAGCCATCATGACTGCTGGGGTGACTCTTTCTTCCGGACACGATGACCAGAGCCTGCTGCCTTCCTTCGGGCACTCCGGCTTCGGGGGCAGCATTGCACTGCTGGATGGGCGTACCGGCCTGGCGGTGGGCATCACAGTGAACAAGCTCAGTAATGGGAAGGAGGCCACGCGACAGGTGCTGCAGCTGCTGCGGAACCAGCTGGGCATTGTGGACATGCAGGCCTTTTGAGCGTTGCAGCAGTGTTTGTTGGTGCCAAATGGACAGGCAGCGCGGTGCGCTGGGTTGTGAGGTTGGGAATGAATTGTGCATGTATTATTGCTTGGGCTGCAGATGACTGTGTGGGCTGGATGGACCAGTTGGCACCATGGGACACTGCAGACTGAGGGCATGCTCCCTGGGTAGCACACTGAGCTAGCATACGCTGCAAGCAGGGTTTGTGTGAGGCGCTTGCTGTGCCCGCTGTGCGGCGTGCGCTGCTCTCCGCTCAGGCAGTCAGCTGCACATCTCCTGCTGTGGAGCCGCCATCCGGGGCACCTGAGGGAGGGGAAATGTCTGAAGTAGCATGCAGTGGTTCTTGGGAGGCACCGCCTTGGTTGTGGCTGGCTTGTGGCGGCGCGGTCGGAGCATTCGCCACTGACGAGGAGGAAGCATGGGCTGACGAGGCGCCCACTGGAAGCGCATATGCAACTTGAGCAACAGACATTGCAATAGGGCCACCAAGTTTATCTATTTCATCGTGCAGAAGTGTGCCGATTGTTTGTGTACATTGTGCGAATTCAAGCATCATGGATGCAAGGGCATCAGCATCGGGCGTCATGTTGGACAGAGCCTCAGCTGTATCTGCTGCCACACCCAAACTGTGGACGATGGATGCATCAACGCTTTCAAGATTTGCAAGTGTTATAGCTAGTTGCTTGCTGGTGGGTTGCGAGTCGTGCGCCATGCCTGTAGCTGCGGAGGACACCGTATCAGATTGCAAGCAAATTCCGCGAAAGGTCTCAGTATGTGGGCGCGATCCTGTAGATCTCAATGAAACCGCGCACGTGCCCAAATCAGAAAAACACACAAACACAAACTGGTTTGTTCGCAAGTATCGCCAGATTGCGCAGGCCTAGCCAGCACTGACTGTTTTCGGCCCGGCCGAAACATATGGGGGGTTGACTGTCTGGCATGGGTTTGACAGAAGCCAAGGTTCGTTACAGGGTTTCTATGTCGCATATGCAGGCCGCCTGGAAGTGCCTGACTTGTTATCATATGGGAGGGCTCACACTGGTTTGGCCACACCATACGTGCTGGCAGGTTGGCTGGCCATGGCCCGCTCCAAATCATAGCACAGGCTCCAGCGTCTCCTCACTCTCTTCACACATGCTGGCAGCTTTTGCGCAAGACACCTACGGCCAGACAAAGCTAGTATTGCAACGGAAGCACTGGCGTGGCACCACACCAAGCAGGACAGCTCTGGGCAAAGCCACTGCTGTGGGCTGCCGTCGGGGGAAACAGTGTCCCCCGATGGCAGCGCGCGACGGCGAGGCTGCCAAACAGCGCACGCGAGGTGCATATGGCTGCCCAGGCGCTGCAGTGGGCTGCGCTCTGCACATTTAGTGTAAAGGCTGTCTTTGTGCGGTTTCTGGAGTTCTCTACGCTATCCAGGATATGCGTCGCAAGTGAGAGCTGGAATGGATTGAATTGAAAGAGGGTGTTGTATCCTACCTGCACCCCAGCCTGGAGGTGCCATCTGGCCTGGTGCTGGCAGTTGACTCGGTGTCGGCCCACTGCTGGCACAGTTCTTGCCGGTTACCTGTTTTGCAAGAAACAACTCATGCGGGCTCGCGGGCGCTTTGCCCAGGTGCAAGGCCCTGGAAATAATATCTGACTTGTTTGTCATATGCTCAAGTCAATGTTGGCTGCCTTGTTGAAGGTAATTCTATCCTCAACAGGCCTAGCTCAAATGATACGCCCCCAGTAATCCTCACACTGCGTCCTCCCCGCGACCCATCTAAATCATGCAACGATGGACTTCACCCACTCAACAGCACTCTGCAGCCAGCCCTTGTCCTGTCCAGGCTGCAGTGCATTCCACCCTGGGGGCGGCACGAACGGTCTGGGCCCCTGCGTTTTAGCCTCGTCCTCTGCCGCTGCCGTCAAGCGTTTCCCCAAAGCGTTCCACTGATTCACGTACTCGTTTTCGCAGGACCGTCCAGCTTGGTCACCACATCCTGCAAAATGGATCATCCAGTCCTTGTCGCTCCACCCATGTGACACCACGTGTGCCCCAATTCCAGGCGTGAAGCGGGGGTAGCTCTGCAGCTGCTTCTGGGGGATCACACTGAAATGCTCCGCTGCCAGCCCCGGGTTATTTTTGGCCCAGTTCTGAACGTCATACTGTTCGCTCCACGCGTGCACCTTCCCTGCGGGCGTGGCCATGTCCCACCGCTCCCTGAACCACCCGCGGGCCCAAGGCGTGGATTGCACGATCATCACACCCGTGTTCAGGTCGTTCCAGTCCCGAGCCAGAACAACGTCATGCATGACAGGGCTTCCAGCGCCAGCACTGCGCAGGGAATCCCCCGCTAGGGGGGCTTGGGGGGCCCCCAGGCGGTGCTCAATGCCGATGTCCATATTGGTGACCATGCTGTCTACATCCACAAACATGGCCGCCTTGCAGCGCTCCAAGGCCCCAGAGATCGCCTTCAGCTTGCCCCACGCCAAGCCTCTCTGTGCATAAGTCGTGTGGTGGGGGTGTGTTGTCCTAGGTGTGTGTGGCTTGCAGGCATGGGGGGGGGACTCAGGCGTGGACAGGGCTGGCGAGGGGACGCAGTACTTACATCAGAGGCGTACAGCTCCTCAGCCAGGAGGAAGGTATACCCATGTACTGCAGCATATGCTGCCTTGTTGCGCACAGACAGCAGCGCGAAGTGTGGGACCAAGCCGTCGTAGCGGCCAGTGAGCCGGCGAGCCCTGGCGGCCGATGCGACCTTGGACCACTCCACTTTGGCGCAAGTGGATCCTTGCTGAGCACACATGTACATCACAACACACATATCTGCAGCATTTGCAGAGTTTTGCACTGGGGGCTTGGCTGAAGCAGAGGGCGCCGCCGGCGATGGGGCGACTGGTGCAGCGGGCGTTGCGTCTTGCACGGGAAGCTTTGGGGCCGGCGGCTGCGCATCTGGTACAGCACTTGCTGGCAATTTCGGCTCGCCAATCCTGGTTGGCTGCGTAAAACTTTGTGATTGAGGATCACTGCGGAGTGTATGAACGTGAGATTGGGCTGTAGCGAGCATAGTACAATGCAACAAACCTAGCTCCAATCTGTCTCAAGCCTCCGTTATCCGGTGCAAAGTAGCGGCCGAGCGAAAAGAAGAGTGCGCACACACACAGAGCCAAGGCGGAAATTAAGATACGAGTATTGCAAATAGCAGATTGCTCTGCACGTTGGTTGCTCATAGTGCCACTGCAGACTGTCGTAATTCAAGGTGCGAGGAAATCTCGCGAGGGCAGCAAGCGATCTCCGGGAGGGCCAGCCACTTCCGACTGATTCACCAAGCTCGCATACTGTTTCTTGTGGTGAAGACGCGCATGCTTTTTGTAAGCATGTTGACAGCTGCAGCAGTGAAGCAGACCTGGTCTGTCAGCCGTTTTGCCGGACATGGGGGCTAGGAAAGATGCTCTACTCGACTTGCCAGCAACACCAGCAACGCAAATGTCCAATCTACAGCGTTCAAGCCCAAGTGAATGATACCATTTGTATGGTGAGGCCCATTTATGCGTTCACAGGGCGGTAAACGGGGCCAGCATCTTGAGTGGAGACTGCTCCCGGCAACACGATCTCGGTGAGGGCGAGCAAGCGAAGGCAACTTCAGGGGAGGCGGTGCGTATGCTTGATCTGCCCATGTGCCCCCTTTGGGCTGCCATAACGCAGGAGGTAGTGCCCATGTGCTCAGTAGTCTCATTCATTATTGGCTTCATTCGCTGCGCCCCCCGCCCTCCCTCACATGCCTGCACCACTAAAGCCGCTACTGCTGCTGCCGCTGGACAGGTCAAGCTCGTTCACAGCTGCATTCCCCCGCGACGCGATGCCCCGCACTGCCTCCACCGCCTGCTGCAGCCCCGCAAGATCAAACAGCTCCTCGGCATCGTCGCCCCTGCCGGCAGCGGCGGCAGAGGTGTGCCCCTCCAGCGCAGCCTCCCAGTCGCCGTCGCTGGAGGAGGCGTCCCCGAAAGCAGCAGCAGCGGCAGCAGGGATACCTGCCTCTGGTGCAGACTGAGCGTCTGCATCGTTCCCGCCGTCACCCCCCTCGCTTATGCTGCCTGCACTGACACCCCCGGCGTGCCCTGCCACTGGAGCGGTCGCTGGGGGGATGCGTGAGAGACGCTGAGTCGCAGGGCCCTGACTGCCAGCCAGTGCAGCATGCACGGGCCCTCTGAGAAACGCTCGGGCGGTTGCCAAGGCAGATGCGCCTGTGACGATGCCCCTCGCGTCGTGCTGAATGCTGTACTGCGCAGCTGGGGACTCCTGTTGGACAGCTTGTTGCGCAGCAGCTGCGGGCAGGGCGACAGACATGTGCGGCACAGCCATGTGTCGCCTGCCATCCGTATGGCTTTCTTCGCTGTCCATTGTAATAGCTTGCTCGGCTGCGGCATCATCGCCGCCCTCTCCCGCCTGCAGCATCATGCCGACTTGCTGCAGCCCGCTCACTAGCTCAGTGTACCAAGCGGGCAGGCGAGGGGGGCTGGTGGGGGCTTCAACAGACTCCCCGAGTGGTGTGGCGCCCTCATTTCGCGTCATTAACTGGGCCTGGGGCCAGGGACCGCCTGTGCCGCTGGCAGCAGCCGCACGCCGAAGCTCCGCCTTTCGCAGAAGGTGCAGCGTGGATGCAGCCGAGGGCGGAAGCGGCACTTCCGGCGGCGCCACGCCACTGTGCGTGGGCACCTCCCACCCGACCGCTGCCCGTGACATGCGCACCCCTCTGGCGGCCAGGACTTGCGCGCGCTGCACTGCAACGGCTGTGGCTGCTGCTTCTTGGGCCTGGGCCTCACGGGTGCGGCTCCGGTCCAGCTCGGCTTGGTGTGGGATATACCCGGAGGTCACACCAGGCAGGCCAGGGTGCGATGCCGTGCCCTCCACACATGGGAGACCACCGCCAAGCGCGGCATTTGGTGATCCCAGCTTTGGCCCAGACGCCCGCGCCGTGTATTTCTCAGCCTGGCTTGTGGGCACGGCGTCCTGTCCTGTGGCAACTGCATACAGTAGTGCCCCAGCCTGCGACGGCGGCAGCTTGCGGGCAGGGGTGGTTGGCCTTGTGCCTCCCGGCGCACCCTTGGAGCTGTTCTGCGTGTTCGCTTTGTTCTGCTTGAAGTGCTTCACCAGTGGCGCAATGCGGCTTTTCACAGACTGGAGGTACCGCGGCCCTCTTCCCCCAGGGAGCAGCTGTGTGTCCAGATATGTGGGGGGCTTGCTTGGATCCCGGGGGGGCAGTGCCGGCATGGGCTCATGGGCAGCCAATTCGACCCACCTTTCACCCCCATAGCGGGGGTCTGGGGACATGAGGCTGTCTACGTCGCTATGGCGCTGAGCCTCAGCAGCCTGCAGGGGGGAGCCAAATTGGTGCTGCTTGGCTGGTGTGGCCACAGCCCCAGCAGGCGCTGCCCGGGCGGCAGCTGGGGAGGCGAGACGAGAAACATCCTCTGCGGCTGTCATGGCCTGGCCCATGCGGGAAGTGAGCTCCATAAGCTCCCGTGCTGCTGCAGCTTCGGCTTGGTCCACTGCCAGAGGCTTCTCCGGGGGGGGCTGACGAAACGGGGCTGGGGCCCGACTGCCCCCCCCTTCACGGCGATTGCGACCCCCCTTGTGCGAAGACCCTGCTCCAGGCGCCTGTTTCAGTCCAAGGAACACAGCTGCTGCGTCATCATCGCCCGTCGTTGCTGCTCGGAACGCTTTCTGTTCCGCTTCCGCCCTCCGCCGTTGAGCCGCCTCCTCGTCCAGTTGTGAACGCCCGCTGGCTGCGGCGTTGCGGCGGGCTTGAAGCGTTGCCGCCTTGGATAAGCTGGCGTACATGGCTGCCACAGCTGCCTCGACATCTTCTGTTGCGCTGCTGCCAGCATCCTTGGCTGGTCTAGCTTCGGGGGTAGGCTTGCCGCTTGCGCTGGAAGTCCCTGTGCGCTCCGTGCCTGTGCTGCTTGGAGACGCAGGCACGCCATCAGATGCTGTGGTGTCTGTGTGCGCCACGCTGCTCGCGACACTGCCTCCCCTTCGCCACCCCCGCCCGTATTTCGCAACGGCCAGACGCCGCAGGGAGGTGTTGGACTGCTGGGCTGTCGACACGTTATGCCGCATGCTAGCGCGCCCAGAGCGATTGGGGTGCAGCTCTTTAGCCAAAGCTGTGCCTGTTGCGCAACTGGATGTGGCATTGGCTCGAGTGGGGGGTGCAGGGGGGGCAACACGGCGAGTGGGCAGTCTGGATGGCGAGCCCCCTTTCACCCCCGTGGGTGCATGGCCACGTTGTACAGCAGCTGCAGTGCGTGGACGTGCTCCTCCGTAGCATAGCCGGGTCGGCTTGGGAAGGTTGCCCCCCTTGAAGCGATTTGAGCCCCCCCCAAAACGAGCCCCGCTGCGTGAGACTTGACTGCGCGGGCGTGCAGCCTGAGCAGCCTGCAGTGCCGGTGCTTTGTCATTTGATTGCTGCTGCTTGGAGAGCTGCTCGCTGCTTTGTTGGTCAGACATTGCTTGCATGGCCTTGCGCATGCCCAAATGGGCGGCTGTGGCTGTGGACACAAAGGTATCGTCCCCACTCAAGTCCAAGGCGTCCTGAAACAGGACCTGACGCATTGTAGACAGGCCATCTTTGAAGGGGTACCTTGCTGTCACGTGTGGCAGATGCGCTTGACGCGCTGCGCGCCTCGGTGGAGACTCGATGGGCGACGGAGGCGAAGGGTCTGAGTGACCAGACGCATTCAATTCCGACAAAGAATGTGTTGGGACTGATTGTGAGGCGTTCGATGAACTATGCATAAGTTTCTTCAGCAGACCTTTCGCCCTGCAAGCAATGAAAGTGGCGGGACAAACCACAGAAAATTGCCGTTGGCGCACGTACGAAAGTGGAGCTGAGTTAGGATGTTCAAATGCGGCAGATCCCGAAAATGCAGCGCGGATTGATCGGAGTGTTTCTATAATTTCGATGCAATTGGCTCCCTTCTCAACTTCTTGGCTGAGTCGTCCAGATAGCTGGGACCCAGGCACGTGCCTTGGAATTTGAAGAGCCTTCTCGCTGTTTTGGGTGGAAGCCTGCTTCAGAGCCTGCAAGATGTGCACGTTTATCAAACACCCACATAGAGCTTATCAGCATATTGCTGTCTCTGATTAAATCAGACGCTGCGCATATACGCACTGCAATCAACTGTTGAAAGGAGCCGCTGTCAAGTTCCGTTACGGTGTCTCGCACATGATGAGAAGCCCACAGGGTGCTTTCCAATGGCATAGCGAGTGAGCAGTGGTGTGCGATTCCGACTTTTAGGCAATTTTAGCACAAAAAGGAGCTACTCTTGCAACAGTGTGGAATCACTTGAGCGATCTCGTCCCGAACTTGCCAGCCGACCGATGGGATCTTGAACGACAAGGCTTGCGCGAAGACCTCCGGCAGAGTCGAGCAAGAAGCCGCACACTAGAAAAACGACCCTTACTAATCCTAAAGATTTATTGCGATTAGCCATCCGGTTCAGACCAGAAAATAACACAAGCATCTCGGGAGAAAACCCCCCCCCTTGCCAAGCTGCCCTGCGTCCGTCGGCAAGTTGCCGTTGACGGCAACGATGATTGCTTCAAACTCAATATCTTTTTCACACTTAGCCACCTTCGGCCTTTGTGATTTTATCTTCTCACAAGCATCAACTATGCGTGAAATCGTAAGTTTTATTTCTTTGCAGTGTCTGTGAATGAAGTTCATGGCAACGGAGGTGCACCAATATGCTTTTTCCGCACTTCGTTATTTTTGCAGGTGCACATCCAGGCTGGCCAATGCGGCAACCAGATCGGCGCCAAGTTTTGGGAGGTCGTCTCTGATGGTGAGTTATTTATTTGTTTTCACTTGCATTAGCGACGCCAAGCGTGGTGTGTTTGCCGTTGTGCATTTGCGCGACCTTGCCTCACCACAAACTCGTTCTGCACTTTTTAAAACTGCACAGAGCATGGCGTAGACCCCACTGGTACCTACCATGGTGACTCCGACCTGCAGTTGGAGCGCATCAACGTGTACTACAACGAGGCCACTGGTGAGTAAATTTTGGGTTTTCCGCTGTTGTTACTCGCTTTTCACTTTCCGCACGATGGCACGAATACTTACATTACAGGCGGACGCTACGTGCCCCGCGCGGTCCTGATGGACTTGGAGCCCGGAACCATGGACTCTGTTCGTGCTGGTCCTTTCGGTCAGCTCTTCCGCCCCGATAACTTCGTGTTTGGCCAGACTGGTGCTGGTGAGTAAACGCCCAGAAACGCCCGCGTTGACAGTTTAAATTTTCGACAATGTCAAACGACATCACACATGAAAATACAACAACTCATATGAAATACTTTTGCAGGTAACAACTGGGCCAAGGGTCACTACACCGAGGGCGCTGAGCTCATCGACTCCGTGCTGGACGTTGTCCGCAAGGAGGCCGAGTCTTGCGACTGCCTGCAGGGCTTCCAGATCACCCACTCTCTGGGTGGAGGCACCGGCTCCGGCATGGGCACTCTGCTGATCTCCAAGATTCGCGAGGAGTACCCTGACCGCGTGATGATGACCTTCTCCGTGTTCCCTTCCCCCAAGGTGTCCGACACCGTGGTGGAGCCCTACAACGCCACCCTGTCTGTGCACCAGCTGGTGGAGAACGCCGATGAGGTGATGGTGCTGGACAACGAGGCCCTGTACGATATCTGCTTCCGCACCCTGAAGCTGACCACCCCCACCTACGGTGACCTGAACCACTTGGTGTCTGCCGCCATGTCCGGTGTGACCGCCTGCCTGCGTTTCCCCGGTCAGCTGAACTCCGACCTGCGCAAGCTGGCCGTGAACCTGATCCCCTTCCCCCGTCTGCATTTCTTCATGGTGGGCTTCGCCCCCCTGACCAGCCGTGGCAGCCAGCAGTACCGCGCCCTCACCGTGCCCGAGCTGACCTCCCAGCAGTTCGACGCCAAGAACATGATGTGCGCCGCCGACCCCCGTCACGGCCGCTACCTGACTGCGTCCTGCATGTTCCGTGGCCGCATGTCCACCAAGGAGATCGACGAGCAGATGCTGAACGTGCAGAACAAGAACTCTTCTTACTTCGTTGAGTGGATCCCCAACAACATCAAGTCGTCCGTGTGCGACATCCCCCCCAAGGGCCTGAAGATGTCTGCTACCTTTGTGGGCAACTCCACCGCCATCCAGGAGATGTTCAAGCGCATCGGCGAGCAGTTCACTGCCATGTTCCGCCGCAAGGCTTTCTTGCACTGGTACACCGGTGAGGGCATGGACGAGATGGAGTTCACTGAGGCCGAGTCCAACATGAACGACCTGGTGTCTGAGTACCAGCAGTACCAGGATGCCACCGCCGAGGATGAGGGCGAGTTCGACGAGGATGAGGATGAGGGCGACTACGATGGCGCTTACTAAGC
>Ga0307982_1000910_pt1 | contig 23694 bp, 18 predicted proteins | sample OrgLakmetagen989_FD_201847 | JGI IMG/M metagenome (GOLD analysis project Ga0307982, IMG submission 201847) | Saline water microbial communities from Organic Lake, Antarctica - #989 | ecosystem: Environmental > Aquatic > Non-marine Saline and Alkaline > Saline | place: Antarctica: Organic Lake...
CCTTTTCCAGGCCCCGGCGCTGCGACTCAATCCGCACCAGCTGCACCAGGGTGTCGGCGAGCTCTTCCAAGCGAGGGTTCACCTGGTAGTAGTCCCACGCGGCTTTCACGATGAAGTGGTCGGCTTCCACCAGCTCCGCCAGCAGTGCGTGGTCCTCCCCCGGCAGCAGGCCCGCTTGAGCCATGCACGCTACCGCCTGCTCGCACGACGCCAGCTTTGGACCGTCGTCAACTTCGCCGTCGTCGTTCATGCCATCGTCTCCGCTAGTCTTCGAAGCAGCAGCTTCGCTGGCCGCTCGTGCAGCGGCGCCTGCTTCGCCATCGAGATCGGGTTCACTCGAGGAATCCGAAGACGAGTCTGAAGAGGAAGAATAGTCCGGCGCGTTGGCGCTTTTGCGCTTGGCGTAAGTTTCCCGCGCTTGCTGAACGGCAGCGGTTTCTGCGGCTTCTTGTTGTGTGAGCATCTGCTGCTCAGCGTACATACTGCGCAAAGCTTCGCCCGTAGCTTGAGCCTTAAGAGAGAAAAAAAACAATCAATTTACATTAGAAAATTGCTACTATAACTTGGGTAAGGAAAATAGCGTTTTATTGTAGGCTTTTGATGCATGAGCCAATACCTCTTCAAGTTGTGCCGAAAGCTGACCGATAGCCGTCTTGATCTCCTCCAACTTCTCCTCGTACGCCTATAACACAATAATTAGAAAACAAAATTAAATACGAGCTCCTCTAGCAATCGATTGCCATTTGGGAGTGAGATGCTGATAAGGCATCCAAGCGTGAGACTTCAGGTCACCAATAAATACTCGAGGAGAAACAAAATCGGGGTTGATTACAAAGCAGATTGAGCTCGCACCTGCTTGCGGCGGAGGCATTCGACAGCGCCGTCGCGGTCTTCCCGGCTCAAGCACGCCTTGGCTTCTTCCAGCGAGGTGCCAATGGCGTCCGTCACGAAAGCTTCGTGCTGTTGCAGCGTGCTGAGCGTCGCCTGCAGCCGAACCACAATGGCGGCCAGCTCCGAACCAATTTCGTGCTCACCTCCGCTGCTGCTGCTGCTGCCAGCCGCGGGCTCGCCTTTCTCTTCGTCCGAGTCGCCTGCTTTGGCTTCAGTGGCTTTGGCTGGTGGAAAACCCCGCCTGTCGTCTTGAGCTGGAGGCGAGCGCTCCCGCGAACTCGAATCCTCGAAGTCTTCCTCGTACTCGTCGTCTTCGTCTTCCGTCGACACTTCGTCTTCGGAGTCGGAGCTGTCGCCGCGGGCGTTCCCGAAGCGGCCCAGAGCTCGCACCTTAGCCCGGCCCGTCTTGGACTCTTCTTCGCCGAAAGTTTCGTAGTCTTCGTCGTACTCGTCCACCTCCGGCGCGCCAGCTTCCTCCTCCTCTTCGTCGTCGTCGTCTTGATCGGAGGACTCCGTCGTCTCCGAGTCCTCGTCCTCTGGCTCCACTTTTCCTTCCATGGCATCTTCGCTCTCTTCGGAGTCGCTCTCAGCGTCGCTGTCCTGGCCGTCCTTGCCGTACGCCAGCCGCAGCAAGTAGTTGAGCGCCGCGGCAGGGTCTTGCGACGTGAGGTAGTGCTCGTGGGCTTCCACCGCCGCTTCAGGGCACACCAGCACCGCGTTGGCCAGCTGGGTATACGAGCTCGCAGAAAAGTTAGCCCGCCGGGCAACGTCCCGCGCGCACGCGATGAGCGCACTTTGTGCCACGAGCACTTCATTCCGGCCGATATTTCCTCCTGAATCGCAAATAAGGCACAATGACAAGCAAACGAAAAGGAGTTCAGTCAAAGCACTTACTGAATTAGGTTCTTCCCAAATGGCACGTGAATATAATAAATATAATCTCCACGAAAGGGGCAATTGCAGTGTTCAAAAATTTCATCAAATCTTGGTAGTAATTACCGGCCTCCTCGAACCGCTCTGCCAGCCGGCACAAAAGGCCAGCTAAGTGCCGGGCGTCCCCTGCGCGCTCGCCCACGTCAAACGCAGTCAACACCAATAAGTCGCGATTGCGCAGGGCGTTGCTCAACGAGCGCGCGCCGCCGAGCGACAAGTGCCCGCCGTCGCGGAGGCGCGCCACGAACTGCAGCTGTGCCGACAGCTCCGGGACGCTGCTGTTGCCGCTACTGCGGTTGCTTCCGCGGGCCTGCGGCGGGCTCCTTCCCTTCGACGGTGGCGAGGGCGACTCTTTACTCTCGCCAATGGAGGACGACCGGCGGGGCACGTACTCCTGAGCTTCTGCGGAAAGGTTGGAGTTGCTCCGCTGCCGCTGCTGAGGAGGGGACGGCGGCGGCGGCGGCTTCGCTGCGTACAGGGGTTGCGGCGGGCGCGGAGGCTTGGGTGGCGGAGCAGCTTCCCACATGGGTGCGGGCGCCACCATGGCGTGGGACGGAGCTGGAGCCACGCGAGCGAATCGCCCTTCGCCGTGCGGGCGGGCTGTCAGGCGGGGCGGCTGCGACGGAGCCGGGAGCGCAGGTTGGTGCATGTTCGGCACGGACCAAAGGTTAGCGGTTTTCCTCGCCATGAGCACTTCAAATGTGTGGCCAGCGAACAGCGAAGGCACCGCACACGCGAGCGATAGCGGGATTACTTCAGCAGATTCTCCAACGACAGAAAGCCCCACGATCTGGGCAGGCAAAGGAAAAGTTATGGATACATACACTTAAGAGATCCATCGCCATCATGCAGCCTCTTTTCAAACAATATTCGAGTCAGAAAATGCCAAACACACTAGCTTCTCATCAAAATTACATCATAATGTAGACAAATGCGGTAAAAATATCCAATACGTTTGCACGATGTGCAGAGAGAAGGAGTTGAACAGCAGAAAGAGAACAAGCACTCCTCACCGAGGAAAAGTCGACGTCAAGTGCACTTCCGATGGTTTGGGCAAACTCTAGTGGAGTCAAACCTTCGCATATTCCAACTTGCGTCACCGTGCCCCCGAACTGGGCCTTTCATCATACGCACAAGTTTTGCACACACACATGAGTAAAAAAAAGGCGCGCGCAGGGTTGTCACCGAATCAAACTATGCCCCCGATTATTAATACATTGCACACAAAACAAAAATAAAAGCGACATACCCGGAAAATGTACACTCCAGATGAATCTGCCATTTCAAACGGGCGCAGAAGTACGGAGATGAAGGCTGGGCGTCTTCGTCGCTGGAGTCCTCGGCGCAGTTGCGCGGTTTCAATTTTCTCCAAAAAGGCCACAGATCGTGTGCTGCGAGCTGCGAGATTTGAATGAAAGTTGATTGTTCATATTAGGGCGAGCATCGACTAGCTAGATGTTGTAAGATTTCACCGAGAGTTGGCTTCGCTTGTGCGGCTGGCTTTGTATCGTTTGTGTGCTCCGAGCTAATACCTGCAACCTGCATATTATTACGCTACTAGAGGACTAATAAATCTTTGCGCACTCGAGGCTACTCGTGAGCCCAGATCCTTGGAGAAAATACTCTCTGGACTACTAGGTCTGTCATCAGGCCATTATATTGCCCCCCTTTGCCGCCTCGAGGCTGAAGATTGGACCTCGCCACCTTCCTAGCTTGTCCCAGCGTAGGATACTGATACACATAAGTTATATATCTTATTAGCCGCAGCACCATGCGCATTGCATGCGTGAGCGTAGTGGGCCTCGACTTTGACCCCTTGTTGGTGAGGGTCTACAACGACGGGTTGGCGCTGGACGCTATGGATGTGGTCGAAGCCGACCGTCCTGAAGCTAGCGTGTTGTTGCGCTACCACCACATTGTATATTCCGCGCTCGATCTGGTAAGCGGGTAGGGTTAAGAGAAATAGAAAGCAGTCGTTGCCGTATAATACTTGCAGACAGCCCATTCATGTTGGCGCGCTCATGCTCGGGTTTCAACAGGTGGAAGAGCGTCACAAACAGCCAGGGCAAGTAGCACCCTTGGCGAACCCGCCGGCACAAGCCTCTTCGCCGCTGACCATGTACCTAGGCTACTTGTGCCCAGTGGAAGAGTTTCACGTGTATGGATACGCGACCAGTACCCATGTTAAGGTACACGGTAGTGTCTAATATTTAGAGAGGCACCTATTTTTGTGTCGGCTAAGTCGTCACTCGGAATAACGTGATTATGCCTTTGAATTCATTCCATATCAGACACATCAGGGTGCTTGTTACCGTCGAGTTTGGTTTAAATTGTGTATTTTCCCTTGATTTCGCATTTGTTTTGTCGCTCTAACCAGATTATTGTGCTGGTGGAAGAGCATTTGAGTCTGGGCACTTCCCAGCCCGAGCTTCAAGGACTTTTGTCGCAGACACACGGCCTTTACGCGAACGCGGTAAGAGTAACTTTCTTCCGTCAATTTTGGCAACTGGAAAGCTGTGGGATCCTCTGTCGGCGTATAACTCAAGTTAATGTTTTGACGTGCTTATTTAGTAGGCTCTTTTGAAGTTGGTGAGGATGTGATCCTCAATGTTCTTTGCTGCTTCCTCTTGTTTAACACTGAATTCACTACGCTCCCTTCTGAATGCAGTTACAGAATCCTTTCACACCCATTGGCGCTCGCATCACGTCACCCAACTTCCTGACGAAACTGGACAAGTTGGTGGAGACTTTCAACAGTAAGACGTTGAAGTAAATTGCCTACTTGATTCTTGGCTGGGAGGTTTAACTGTTCAGCATTCAGCATTCAGCGTGAAGGCAGCAGTTTTGAAGGAATCGGTTATCATTGTGAAGGGCGAGGTGAAGTCAATGAGAAACCCCTGACTCGGGCCCTCCCGAATTTGAAGTAATACGGAATGAACCAGGCACGATAGAGCTCCTAAATGAGAAATGAGTAAACTTGAAATCGGGCTCTCGATTTCCGACTTCTAGTAGTAGCTGGCTTGACCACCAACAGTCACAGCAAATTTTTGATGGCAGGCAAGAGTATATTACTTATCATTGACCCTGCTTGATGACCCGTTGGACTTGGACGGCAGCGGATCTCTATCTCAACGAAAAGAAACGGAACAGAAAAGAAAGAAAAGGATATACTGAAAGCTATCGGCTACCCTGCTATTGCTATTGGATACCTTATGGCCTCATGGGAATAGACACGGAGCTGCCCGGCATATGGCGCCATATAGTGCGCCTTAGTCAGAGGCGCCGAGCTAGCTCAGTCAGAACCGCAGAGGCACTAAACGAATGTTGAATGTTAGAAATTGTACAAAGTACAAAATCATTAATTCCATTCTACTTCCATTCCATCCAAGATAGCAGATAAGAAGCCCCACTGACCTCTGACCTACTGCGGTCTTCACGTGTAAAGCTGCACCACACTGCGCTTACCTCCACTGCCTTACATCAATTGAGGCACGAATAAGCATTCACGAAGCTAAAAGCCTTCCCCTTGCGAGTACCTCAACGCGTCAACGCCGAATATAAATGGAAATCAAAGTAATTGGGAATTATGTGTCGAATGCAATTAAGAAACAGAAACAGCGGACTATGGACTCTAATATAATATTATCACTGATGGTCAAAACGTGAATTACAATTGTCTTTAGCACTCACCCATTGGCCCTATGAATTACAATTCGCCAATCGATCAAAACGTGAGTGAAGACCTCCCTAGATTAGAAAGGATCCGAGCGGTGCTTTCTTTCGATTTCTGCACTGCGAGCTGCTGTTATCAGCTGAGCGACCAGAGCCGTGTCCGCCTGGTGCGCAACCTCAGCTCGATGCTTGGCACCGGCGTCGTGCTCTACGTAGTGGGTTTGGCGGCGGCTTGCGAGGGCGTGCAAGAGACGGGGCGCGGCGCCCGGCTGAAGCAGTTTTTTGGGGTGGGTAAAACCCGCGTCGAACAAACTGCGCAACAAAGCGGGGGTAGCCCGTGCATCACGAGCGAGCACTTTCAGTGGCAGCAACTCTTTCTTTACCCCGTACTGGAGCCGCGCTTTGAGCGGTTTCAATAGAGATGCTAGCGCATCGTACCCCAATGCTTTGCAGAACGCAACGGCTTTGCTGCACTGCTCAAACGCGAGCCGCTGCAAGGTTTGCACGCTGCCAGCTTCCAGGTTCACGGCGGCGAAAAAACTGCTCCGGTGCCCGACTCCTCGTCCATCACTGCTGCTGCTGCTCGTCGACCCAACTGCGGTCTCTTCTTCAATTACATGCTTCAGCAAAAGCGCCAGCCAAAAGCGTTGAAACTTCTGAAAATCTTCACTTGCAGACTGGCCTCCGGACCCTCCTCTCTGCACGATGCCTCGCCAGCGCGGGCACAAAAACGCATCCGCGACGCGGCCCCAGTCGTCGTGGCCGCTGCTCTCGACGAGATGAGATGCCAAGAGTGGGAAGTGCACGGCAAACTCTTTGTGGTGCGCGTCGAGGGGAGCCACGAGGCAGAGCAAGTGCAGAGTAGACTCCAGCACCAGCCCGCCACAGGCAGCCGCCGCGAAGTCGCGCTGCAAAATGCGCGCGTCCCGTGGAGACAGCAAGCTAGCCGTCGCAGCTCGGCCGAGAGCTTCAGGCACGAGGGCTTCAAACGTGGCAGTTACCAGCGGAGGCAGAGCGTCTTTAGTGCGGCTGCTACGATTCGTGGAGCCATTTTGGACACCGGTAGTTGTAGCGCTGCCGCCCAGAGAGGTGTGGCCTAAGAGTGAACTCAGAGCACTCTCGAACGCGGACTCAAGCAAAGGATGAGCTCGGCCATTGTCGCTATCGTCGTCACCGTCGTCATATCCTTCCTCTCGAGTCTTGGCTTTGGCTACGGTCTGAGATTGGGCATGGAGAGACACCGCTGCGAAAAAGCAGTGCACATACGCAAGAAGGGCCGAGCGTGTATTGGCTAAGCCAAGAACTATGGCTTCGAGCAACGCTGTCTCTAGAAGGACCGCATCTACCTCCCATGACGATGTCAGCTGTTGGACACGGTCAACGCTATTGCTGGCGCTGCTGGCCTTAATGACATTAGGTGAATTCAGCGAGGGTGCGAGGAGAGAACTCTTGATGGGAGGCTGATCATGGCCCAAGATTTGGTGCACAAACCAGCTTTTGAATTTGAGCTCTCCGTTGACACTGGTGCTACTGCTGCTGCTGCTCTTGGAATGATTCAACGCGCCGTCTTTCCATGGCACCAGCTCTGCTTCGCTCCCCTTGGTGCTCGTACTAAGCAACAATACAACGGAGCCTGCTATAGTGGTGGTAGTGCTTTGGCTACTGTTCTTGGTCAAGTTTTCCCCTTGTCGCCCAGCGCGGCCACCCATTTGTTTCAATTCTTGCACTGAGAAAGGCACTGAACACTTCTTGGTGGCGTTGTAGTAAAAGAGATCGGCAATGATGACGCGAGTCGCGGGAGTGTTGACGCCGTTAGCCAGGGTAGTGGTCGCGCAGAGCACGTTCAACGTACGTGCTCGAAACCCTTGCTCAACCAGTGCCTTTTCTTCCTGCGATAAACCTGCATGGTGAAACCCTATTCCGCAACGAAGCGCGGCGCAGAGCCCACGAGCAGCTCGGTTGCCGCACGCTTGCACCACAGCAGCTGCCAATGCTTCGCGGGCATCTCGTAGCTGTTTACCTTCTGCAGCACTAGTCGCAGCTGCTGTTACCGCCATGGTGGTGGTGTTCATTGTGTCGCTGCTGTGCTCACTTGGAGTTGTCGAAGCGGGTTGACGGTGGAGTGCTTTGCAGAGTTGTGCCGCAAACTTCGTGGTAAGGTAGCGGGCGTTGCAAAAGACCAGCACCGAGCCACCTTCTTCGAGAGTTTCCCGGCAAGCTGCAACTAAGCCCGTGGAGTCGCTTCCAACTGCAGGCAAGACTCGCTCTGGAGTTGCATCCACTTCGAAAGCCGAAGAGCAAGGTGCTTTCAAGGCGTATACAGGGCACCCGCTGCTCTCTACACCGTTGCTGCTCTCTACACCGTTGCTGCTTCTGCTCGTGCTGCTGCTGCTGCTGCTGCTACTGCAGCTACTAGTGCTACTGCTACTGCTACCTTTGCGCGCACCCACAGCAAGCCATTGAAGTGCTGTCGTTCGCACTGCAGTCATGAAGCACCACGCATTGAGCCACGCTGCGAGGGCTTCGGCATTTGGGATGGTAGCGGAGCATGCCACAATTTGAACTATATTAGGGCCGCTACTGCCATGATAACCACTTAAGCCTTCACTGTCTTGGTGAATGTCACCACTGCCGCCACTAGTGTTACTAGAGTTGCTGAGACCTACTTGCTGGTTGGCGAAGGCAACTTTAGCGAGGAGGCGCTCCAGAATAGGGTTCGACTCGAGGTTGTGCACTTCATCTACAACTACCATGGATATGCCGCCCAAACCACTACTGGCGCCACTGCCCTCGCCTTGCTGCTGCGCTAGCTCTGCATTAACGATTGCGTTGGCTCGCTCGTAAGTGCACACGGCAACTTTGATCTTGGGCGAAAGTTTGGCACCGCCATCGTCGCCATGAAACGCTTTCACGACGGCCAGGTCTAGGAGCAGTTGCGACAACTTCTGAGCCACTTCATTGGCTAATGCCTAAAGGCAGTAAGGAAGAAGCAGTGAAAAGGACTGGGTGTGAATAAGTGAAATACAAATGAGATTATTTTCAAAAAAAATGGTACGAAATATACAGTGTCTTAACAGTATCGTGCTACCTTGAGTGGAACCGCCCAAAGAATAGTACCACAGGAGTCGCTCTGCAAGAGCCTTCGCAACATCAGAAGCTCAGCTACGAGCGTCTTGCCGCCTCCAGTGGGTGCTGAATACACCAAATGGTCGCCATGCTGCCAACAACGGCCTTCACCGGAGCGCAATGCTTCCACTTGCCACGTGTGGGCACCGGTAATCCCGCGCTGGTGGCGGTACCGTTCGACCACCACGTGAGGCAGTGCAAGCTTGGTCAATTCAAGAGGTGCACGGCAAGGCCAATTTAACAGGACTTCAAGCGTCGTTTCCTGGGCCTGGCTTAAGAGTCCACTGTTCATGGCTGCGCGGTCACGTCGAGCTGCTTCCCATTTGGACACGTATTCGTCTCTCAACATATCTTCCGGTACTTCACTTACTTGCTCGCACTCTAGGCCATTCAAGTTTATAGGTAGATCGTTACACACACTGCCATCTGCTATAGCGCTGCTGCTGGTCGATGGTCTGAGATCACTGCTGATCGTGTTTTTGCGCTTTCGTCCTATTTCTTCATTTTGTGCTGCTGTGGCAGCTTGGAGCGCCTCATGATTTTTGGCGCAGCGATCTGCACCCATATCTGAATGGAATTCCGAGGGTGTACCATGTAAAGTAGCAGGTGCTCCTATTCCGGGTGCAAGGTTTGCACAGACGTGACCTTCTACTGCGCCTCTAGCTTCTGTGTTGCTGACACCATTGTCTGTTAGTACATTCTTATTCACAGTAGTTGCCTTATACAGCGTGCTCTCGATCTGCTTTTCATTTACCGTGGCAACTGACTTGGCGGTATGTATCGCGGGCGAGCTTTGAGCAGCTTCATACGATGAAGGATACTGTAGAGGCTGTGATGATTTCAAGTCTTTCATAGCTGATGTCTCCGAGAGATTGAGATTTTCTTGTTCAGTTCGCAGAGTGACAGAAGTCGCAATATTCTGAGAATGAAGTGCTCCTGTTCGGACGCTACATCTTTGGTTAGAATGCTCAAAATAATATGGGTCTTCAGATAGCAAAATATCTTCTTGTGTTTTGGACGAGCCTGCGCTGCTGCCACTCGAGATCGTATCTTGAGTCTGTGTCGGAGGCTTCGCAGCTGTCACTTCCCGTAGAGGTGGCGACGGCAAAGACATTCCTTCGAGACTTGAGCGAGAACTCAACTCAGAAAAGTAATCATGTCTTGAACTAACTTTTTGTTGCTGAGACTGCGACAATGGCATCGAGTTGAAGCTTGGAATGTTGCAACATCCACTGCCTCCAAAGCTCTGCGATTCGTCGGTTGCCAGTGCATTTGGCGATAAGTTGCTCAGAATTGTGCGTGTCCGGTCGGTTCCTCTCGGGCCATCGCGAGTTGGGCTCGACATCACTCCCAATGGTGAAGCTGGAGATGCTAGATGTTGCTTTGGGATTGAATGCTGTGAACTTCGGCTCGCAGTTGAGTCGCGCGAAAATCGTAAGCTCCTACGAATTGGCTTAGGTGATTCCAGGAGAGATGTTCCAGTAATACTACCCAACACAGCTCCATCTGCACTCGCAGAAGCTTCAACGCCAACATTGCCAGCTTTGGAGTCAGAATGATGTTCACGGCATCGTTTGCTGGTAACGGACCGGGTACGAGAAGACACCGAGGACTTTTGAGGAGAGTCATCCTCTCCGCCAGGCCGAAAAATCAATAATGGCGAGGACGAAACAGCCTCTGAGGATACTGATAGTTTGACTTTCACGACTGTGTTACTTACCTTCTCGCCGTCAGAACTGGAGCCGTCGCTACTGACTACTGAACCTAGAGTTGCTTTTGGAGGAGGCGGTGATGGCGTCCTAATGCCGCATACTATCGGTGCCTCCCTTGGATTCAGACTTTTGACAGAGCTGACTTTCAGTCTGCCGGACGGTAACACCCCGAATCTCGGTCTTGCTCTTGAGCCCGTGAAGCGGGGTACTAGCGGCTCCATCTTGTGAGCACGAACATTAGTTGGTGCTTTCTTCTTCTGCATTTTTACATTTTCTTCTTTTTGTAACGTAGCGGCTTTACGAAGGAGATTGTGCTACATACGTATGGTAGTCTGCAGCATGAGAAAATACAACACAGAATTGACACAGAAAACCCATCCGTTTGGCTTGTGCACTTTTTATCCGAAGTGATACTGCCACGCCGGGGAGCGTATTGAGGAAGGGCTCTTAGAGCAGAGAAATGGAAATATTTTCAGATGTTGGCCCAGCAGAAAGCGTTGGAAGAAGTTTGAAGAAGGCGCACGGATCAAAGGGCTTAAGCGGTGCGCATCTTTTAGCCTAATTAAAGGACAGAATGAACCTTGCGGTGAAACATCCTTGTCTTCAATTTGTACCCTCCTCTCTTCTCGCCACCGTGCTCTCACACAATGTCAAATTTCTTGGATAAAAGGTGGCTTAGGCAAGCCTAAAAAGAAAGTTCTGAGCTCTCGAGACCCTAATTCGGTCTCGATCGTCGTGCAAGGTGGTGTTACCAAGCCTCAATCATCGGGCACAGCGGCAGACTCCGCTCAAAGGTCTGCATGTCTGCGTAGAAATTCAACGTCAAAACATAAGGTTAATCCTGACTTGGCAACGTATCTAATGTGAATATTGCTATGTCAGTACAAACGCCCGGAAGACGCTCGGTCGTATCGACCCGAACCAAGCGGGCGCTCCGAGCGAAGGCAAAAAGAAGCTAGCGAAGGTGGCAACGAAAACGGTAGACGACTTCGAGTACCCGGTCTGTACTTATACGCACAAAAGCAAGATTTAGTTTGGCAAAAGCATTACAATTTGTGCTGTTTTACTATCTCGTTGCCCTTGAGGCTTTTGGGGCATATAAATGAATGAATTGCGTGTTTTATTTGTTTGCTTTTTATGAAGGAAATTGAGGTGGCAGCGGGGCGCACAGGCGCCGAGGAAGAGGCCTTGGTGTCCAAGCTTCGGAGCGTGCTCGCTTTTGACGACCTTCCGGGTGCAGCTGACGCACGTGATGGTAATGCATTAGGGGGCGAGCTCACTAGAGCGCAGCAACAGCGAGAGCAGCAGGAGAAGCTTGAACTGGAGTCTATGCACGCAGCGGACGCAGAAGAGCTTTGTCACGCGGCCTCTTTACTAGACGACGACGAGCTCGACCGAATACTTGCCGGGAATATAAAGAATTCAGAAGCGCCAGAAGCGTCACCTTTACCAGAAGACTTCGATCTCGGGCTTGACGATGGATTTGATCTCTAACGTTACATAACCGCCACGCAAGACTTTTGGGAAGGTGAAGGCTTTCCTCTTTCCTACGAGGGCAGTGGCAGTTTAGATGCCCGTTCATATTCGCTTGTCGTTGTATATACCTGGTATTAAATTCGGACTTCAGGATCACTGCTTCATGCGATGACCTAGGTACTCGATTTTGAAGGAATAATTAAAAAATAAAAATTGAATAATCCGATTCCCACTAATGGCCCGGCCCTCGGCTGCTTTTTACGGGATTTCGTTTCGTCTAAATTTTCCGAGATTTACGAAATTTCGTTGCGGTATCCTAAATGGGCGAAATCGTGTTCTTAGCGCATAGCGCGATTTCGCCATATTTCGGCTTTGCGCTCTTTCTCTCTTTCTGACCTGTAGAGGCCCCTATTAAGACGTTGAGACAGCAGCTGAGCAGTACAAATTGCGGTCATCAGCGAAATGGCTTCGTGAATACGCAATACGGAATACTGGTGTAGATGACGACAGCGACGACGGCAGCTACAATAGCAGCGTCGAGGCCCAAGCGCGACCATCCAGGGCTTGTCGCAAAGAGGAACCTTTAAGAATTATGCCTGTCACAAGGAAGTGCCTCGAGAAGATACTTCGGCGCAGAGGAGGGGGGCTAGGGGCTAGGTACCCGGCCGCTACCTTTCCTTCGTTCTCTACCTTCTGTGCCTTCGACTCCCCCCCCCTCCCACCCCCATTTCGGCTGCATATGGCTCTTTTCTAGAGTTCAGTGGATTTCGGCAAACGAAATTTCGCCGGTGTCGTCTCATTAGGCGAAATCGAAACGAAATTACGTGATATATCTCGTTGGCCGCCGTAAAAAGCAGCCAAGTTTATTGGCCCATTGGCTTTTGGCTTTTCTGTTTTCGAAGTCCGATGTTAAAGCAATGCATAGATATAGCTGGTGACATGCATGCGCATAGAGAGCCTCTAAATATCTCAATTGCTACCTGATGTCTTTATGGTGCAGGGGCTGGAGGGAAACTCGGAACATAAAAATTTTTGTATTCTCAATTTTTTAGAGACAAGAAAATAAAATTTACTGTAATCTATACTGATACTGCTCGAACTTGGGGGCAGTAACCAAGAAAACCAAGTAGGTAACTTGGTTTTTTGTTCAAGTACCTTTTGGGGGGTTTTATGTCAGTTTTCAATTCAAAGGAGAGCTGCCGGTGGTTTCCAAGTCCAGCTCGCCTGAACTGGGTGGATGGGCTTCAATCCCAGTTCATGATAATACACAAGTGAGCGAGCTGCAGATGAATATTTCTCGCAGACAAGCACCCCAATTCAAGTGCGTGGAGAGAAAAGAAAGGAAGGTAGCAGTACTTCTCAGAAGGACTCGTGCGCTTGAGAAAATTCCGAGCCTCGCAAGAACACTGGCTTGCCGCCCACGCCTTCGGGTGAATTGGCGTCGGCCCAACCAGCTAAATTCGTACGGCCCATGGGGCCTGGTTCGCACATGGGGTTCAGAGACTTCTTCGTGCGGCGAAACTCGGTGCCGGCGTTGCCGCCGTTGGTTGTCAACATGTATTTGTCGGTGGGTTCGGCAAAAAGGTTGTTCATGGTAGTGGTGTATTGTTTGCGGTCGGTCTCGTAGCCTTGGCCGTAAATTTGGGGCGACACTTTTTTGATCGAGTTGGGCACTTCGACCCGCGCGGTCGGCTGCAGAGTCCTTCGCATGTTGTGCGACCCGCTCAGCCGCTCCACCACTTCTTTGTCTTCGAACGTGTGCAACATTTTGCTCAAGTTGCCCCCGTAGGCGCTGGCGCAATATTCGGTCACTTTCGAGGTGAGCCAGTCGTCGGCGTTCAAGTGGTGGTGCTCGTCCCGCTGGGTGTGGTACAGGGTGGGGACGTACTCCCACATGTCGTGCGCGTTGCGCTTGATGAACTTGGCTAGGTGGTCTTCGGTCTTCTTCTGGAACGCGTCGTGTTTGGCCTGCTGCTGCTCTTTCTTTCGCCGCCGGGCCCGCGCGGACCGCGTCGTTTCCAGGCCACCGTAGTGCGCCGCTGGAGCTAGGGCGGCTTTGGCCTGGGCTTGTCCCTGCTCGAAGCCCATCGCATACATGCGCGTTTCCATGGCTTTGTAGTCCTCCATCCCAAAAGTTGCTCCACCTGTGTCCTTCGGGCTAGCCGTTTCTGCTCGTTGTTAAAATTTTGAGGTATTCATTTTGTTCGCAGGCACAAGAGAACGCGTGGGTGAAGAGTTCAAAGATGATGTCCAAGCATACAAGCACTGCAGAGACAAATTGCTGGAGATATCCTGGCGTACCTGGCGCGGCCACTATAGGAGTTGTCTTTGGCATGACAATATCTTTTAATTCTTTCATGCTCATCCGCTCAAATTTATCTGAACCGAATGTTATTTCAGGATAGGAGCAAGTACATAGATACAGAGTAAGTGAGCGATGAAGATGATATCACGACAGGATGATAGCCCGATAGAGCAAACGCAGGCGTCACGAGCATGAAATTCTAGAGTAGAGTAACAAACTTACTTGGAGTCGAAGCACTACCAGATAGGTCACGCGGCTTGCTGATGGCGACGCGCGGACTGGGCTCGAGATGCACATAGGGTTGAGAAGCCATCATGTGGCCCTCAGCCATCATAGTGCGTGGTGAAAGGAAGGAGGCCGAGGGCGAATCCAAGTTCGACCGTCCCGTCCTCATCCGTCGCGAACGAGCACTGCTATCTGGTGCAGTTGCAGGCCTCATCTTGAAGTCTCTGCAATGGTGATTCTTCCCCCAGCCCACCAATCTCTAGTAAATCTTTGTCGGGATTAGAGTCGTCATCAGAGAGTTGCGTTAAAAAGTCATACAAAGACTTGAATGGATATTTATGCCCCTACGGGGTAGTTATGCTACAATTCTGAGAATTCAAGAGCAGAGATCAACTCCAGCTTATTAGCTCTTGAGCTCGCGCGCGAGAGCTCAAAAAGCAACAGCTAAAGGCAATAGTGGGCAATTTTCAGGCAAGAGAGAGTTGCCCAAGATACAGTTGCGCCTCCTAAGAATAGGCCAGCTTCCAAGTTGCCACTTCCCGCCCAAGTAATAAAGGCTATTCGTGATCGCTTTTAATATCTCCTGCAGTAATATACAGCAGCAATGTCTCTACCAGTAGGATGTTGTGAGTTATCAGTACACCAACCTAACAAGGGAATTTAGCTGATTCGAGTAAGCAGGGCGAAATACCTGCAATATTTTGAGAAATAAATAAGTTTGAGGGAATGAATTTGTCAGAGCTTCCAATGTTTAATGCAGCCTGTTTATGCGGAAGTCTGCGTGCTCGCGTTGCTGGCGTTCCGGCGCGCGTGAGCGTGTGCCACTGTGCCGCGTGCCAACGGCGCACAGGCTCTGCGTTTGGCGCTCAAGCCAAATGGCCATCTGAGATGGTGACCCTTGCAGGGCCCAGAACCACGTATGAGCGCACATGTGACAGCGGTGGTACTGTGACATCTTCATTTTGCTCTCAGTGCGGAACAACTGTGGCCTGGGAAGTGAGCGGCATGCCGGGCTTTACTGTCGTAGCGCTCGGCTGCTTTACTACTGACAGCGACTCTGAAGCATGGGTCAACGAGGGGGAGGTTACTCGTTCCAATGCTGACGACGACACAACTGTCAGTGCAACAGAAAGCGCTTCGAGCTGTTTTCCTGAGCCCACTTTCTCGGTCTACGAGTCGAGGGCGTTACCTTGGGCTCTACGTGGGATCCCAGCAGACGCCGAACACTGGGATTGAATCGATTGCGCTCATAAATTCGAGTGGTTGGCTGGAGCATATAGCTTGAATGCTCAGTGTCTGCTTCTGTATTTTTTCTTCCATCTGTTCTCATGGCTGTGGACTGCAGACCAGGTGTAGTTGCAGCTTCACCGATCGAAATTCGAAAGTCGACTACTCTGTAGAAGAGCAGATCCAGTTTTCAGTTCAGCAAGACGCCATGCCGCGGAAGAGAATCGCCATACGACATAGCCTTTTCACTAAGTTTGGGGAGAGGCAAGCTATAGCGGAGAAGAAACCCCCGTGTTTTCCTCCGTATTGCCCACTTCCTTATTTATTTCGATTTCTGCGAAAGTGCTTAAAGTGCTTGTCGTGCGGTCGAGTCCCTGCTTTTGTTGAGCAAGCCACAAGCTCAATAATCCACCTCGGTATATGTGTGTGCCTCTGCGCTTTTTCTGTACTGTTTTTTTAAAAAGAATTCTTGAATGCCGGGAGGTGTTGGGCGGCGGACCAGCAACTCCTTCGGAGCTACAAACGCTTCGAGTGCCAACCGGGATCTCAAACTTAGCGAGGTGGGTTTTTTTAATTTTTTAAACAATCGCCGGCCGTATACGGCCCGCCGTGAAATTTATTTAAACCTCCTGAACAAGCCCGAGGCGCCGAATCTTGGAACAGCACCTACCGCACGGGTTTGTAGTTGCTCCGCCTTCTACCTTTGGCCTTAAAGCTTGAAGTGCAATGCCAATGCCATTCAATGCCGCATGCCACTCCGCATTCCGCTAGTAACACTAAAACATTTGTCGAAACTCCGAAAATCGTAGTGAGTCTTTATCTGTGAGTGGCTTTCCAGGATAGTGGCGTTAACACCCCACGTGCTGTCTGTGAGACACATTCACAGTCATACACGGTGGGCATTGGGGGAGGAAACGGGTTCCTAGGAACTTCGGGCCACCGACAGATTATTGGCGCCTTGTGCGCTGAAAGGCACACTTTTACCTTTGCAAATGGGACCTTATGTTCCGCATGTCGCGAGCTTATTTGCTCGCGTGCGTTCCACTTTATTTTTCGCAAACACCCACAAATATACCCCTTTTTGCAAATTTTGCGAGAAAATTGGCCAATGCCCCTTCCATTTTTGAACCATTCCGCACTTGTCTTGTTTGTAAAACGTACGCGCATTCCAATTTCTTTTCGCAGCATTGGATTCTGTGCCATTTTGGTTTGTGTTAGTACGAGTTCGTATTTGAGTGGCTAATTCGTCGATTTTTCTGATTTTGTAAACGGCGGATCTCAGATTCCGACACACCTGCTCTAATTGATTTTAAGGAACAATGAAGCCGGGGATGCCAGATGTTCGTCGTTTGAGACAAGCCCTGAAGCGCCGGACTTAGAAGGCTAGCAGGTTGAGAAGAAAAGCAAAGTACAGCGAAAACTAAACCTAAGAAGCTAATCAGGCGCACGATGTCCTTCTTTTCGGCTAGGGTTCGAACGAGGATTAAGTCGCCGCTAGATGACATGGGGTCGGACATCAAAGAAGCCTCTAAAGTGCAAAGGGCTACCGGCCAACTTCAAGGGAATGGTGTGCCATAGCAGAGGATGGGTCGGAGTGGAGATCGCAGACGTGCTCGAAACAAATGTCTCCTTCCGAGAAATGATCCTACAGGTCTCATGCAAGTAAAGATAAACAATGCATTACGCAAAAGGACACTCAGCCCAGTCAGATTTGTTCTTGAGGAATCATCAAAACGCAGCTTTGTGCTAATGTTGTTGTTTCTTTGCAATTGGGGAGTATAATCTAATCTAATCTAATCTAAGATGAACATTGCATTACGCAAAAGGCCACTAAGCCCTGCTAGACTTGTTCTGGAGGAATCATCAATACGCAGCTTTTTGCTATTCTTCGATATTTCTTTGCAATTGGGAATGATGATCTGATCTAATCTATTCCATTCTGAGTGACTATTTGGAGGTCACTTCTGAATGTCGCCCATGAATTGTTCAACGGCCATGCCATTCGCAAATCAAATCGGGATTACCCCTAACCGCAATTTGGCATCTCTGAGGGGCTTATATTTACTACCCTGAAGCTTGCTCTTCATTTACGGCCTTGAATGGAACTGAGCAAGATTCTCTAGAGGAGTGCCAAGAATGATGTGTTTTCTCCAACGGTTCAAGTTCTGTGGATTCATGGCAAAAAAGCAAGCATGCGTAGTACATGGAGTCCACACATAAGCCGTGCAGCAACGGCTTCTGTGTCATATGGGCCTGTTTTAGTTCGAGTTCGAATTCGAACTCCAGATAGCGCACTGATGATATTTTCCTGTAGCCTGAGAGTCGGAAATGCTCATAATTTCCGCTTTCGCGAAAAGTGACCCCCTATCCCCCCTCAGCGACCGTTTAGTTAGAGGCCGAAGATACACCTCTCAAACACACATTTATCGCCCTCTTTCCCGTATTGGGAACCGGTTAATTAACGAGGTGCCCCGAAGGGATAATGTAGGATGGTTGGCTGTCGGGTGGATGGTGGTGTGTGGTGTGCGGTGTGGTGGGTGGTGGATGAGGGGTTCACAAATATATATATTATTAGATAATTTTAAAAATTATATAAAAAACGTTTCCTTCCGTTTTCTTCAAGCAGCCATCATCAACAAATCAACAAGCGCAGTATCCAGTATCATATATCAAGCTACTATATCATTCATAGGGCATCCTGCAGGAAAAAAGCTGCAAGCTGTAAGCTAGGGACGTTTTCACTGCAATTCACAACAATGGTCAAGTTTCGTGCCTCGCTTCTGTTGACGCTGCCTGCTGGTTGCTCCGCGTTTGGACGCTCGCTAGCGGCAAGGACGCTTCATCACACCCGGCTTTCTGTAGCCAGGGAGCCACCGCTCGGCTCAGTGCACGCCCAAACCCTCGGCTGGTAGATCCTAGCTATTTCTGCAATTGAATTCTAGGCAGCGACACTTCGATCGCAGTCTAATCTGTGCTCTTGTCTCTGTGATATCAAGGATATCAAACTACGTGATCGGGCTCAATCTGTGTCCATTCGCCAAGAATGCTCTCTTATCGGGTGGGTTGATGGTGGAAGTATTTCCGGGAAAAGATTCCGACGACTTGCGCGAAGATGTTGTTCAGAAAGCAGTAATGCTGGCCGAAGGCGCAGCTGGTGGAACGGTAAATGACCCTTTCAGCACATTGCTTTTGACCTGCTGAACGCTTATGAAATCTTAACTCAACTAATGAATCTCTAATATAGAAATTTACAGTTGAGACCGTGTAGCTATCAACAGCAAGGCTCACCTTTTTGTTTTTTCTTATGCAGTATGTGGTGGCGGCACCTTACTGCACCGAGTTGCAGAGTTTTGAAGAATTTCTTGAGCTTTCGGCCACGATTTCAGACGACATGACATGGGCAGGGCTTGATGGCAAAGTTCAACTTGCTACTTTTCACCCCAAATACCAGGTATTGAATTGTCTTTGATTTGATTTAAAAAGTGTTGCAACCTTAGCTATGCGAATCTTGTGGTGCATACTTGGCGTCGCCTAATTATACACTCGCTTTGAATATGTCTTCACTTGCTTCATTCCTTTTCGCAGTTCGAGGATACCGAGGAAGATGACGTTACTAACTGGACGAACCGCAGTCCGTATCCATTGTTCCATTTGCTGCTTGAAAAAGATGTGACCGTTGCAGTGGAAGCATACGACGGCGATACGGATATCATATGGGAGACTAACCAGGTGCGAGAGGGAAAAGGGGGCGTTAGCCTGATGTCAGCTTGCGCACACATCCGTTGACCATTGAACCTACGCTTAATTATTCACTTGTTTCTGACATCTGTTTGATTCAGGACACAATGCGTGACCTTGGAAGAGATGCTCTTGATGAAATTATCAACTCCTCCGGGAAGGAGGCACCTAAAATTGAGAAGTGATACGCACGTGGAACGTAGAATTACATTTCAAACTTTGATGGAACGCCGTGGGTATAGGGACATTGAGCATTGAGAGGTCTGTTATTTGAAGGCCTGTATTTCTACTGCATTTGAGATATGCACGAAGTATATGGACAGTCAGCTGCTCGTGATAGAATACGGCCATTGAAGTTACGCTGTACAAGTTTTTTTTTCCCTTTACTTTTTACTTCTAGTAATATCGTGATTTCCCATAATGCTAGCTAAGACGAAAGATGGCAAAGCGGCCGATCGGGATATGCTGAGTTTATATGTGCATTGCAACGCCGATTCGTTTTTATTTATCTCTCTGAGGACTAAGAATTGAGAACCACCGGGTATTGTGGATATATCAACTAGCAGAGCGGAATATCGCGGGGAAATTACTGTAAGCAGTGGCCTCTTCGTCGTGACGTCGTGACGACAGTGCTTTTTTCTTTTATAAACCACGATATAATATTCATATTTGTGTGTGTTTTCTGTGCTTTGCGGTCATGCCCTTATTATACATGGTGCTGATAGACAAAACAAAGCCGCATCCTGAGTCATATTTCAATAAACGAAGCGGTGTTCATTACATTATATATGGCCACTCCATGTTTGGATGCGTGCACTTTCCTGTGAGTAGAGAAAGTGTGACGCACTGCAGAATGCAGTCAATGGTGGCTAAGGAAGCGCGGCAAGATGAATCATCAGCTGGTCGAGTGAACCTTCCTTCTCAGTCCCATATTTGATAAGCTGTAGAAAGGTGGAAGACAGAACAATTATTCGCGAAAAAGAGTTCAAAAACAGTTGTATCATACGTACCTTCATGTACGTTTTGTACATAGTGTGTCTCTTGGATTCCGGCCAACCGAATATGAATTGGAATGCCACAAGAGTGTTTGGATCAATCTCGTGCTCGTCAGCAAGTGCTTTAATTATATCATTGGACTCAATCATAAGTTTTTCGTCACCGAATTCACATGCTGGAAACATTACCTTTCCATTATAGCGGTCTTTTATCATCTCTCGATTCTCTTGAGTATCATACTCAAGGCTGTAATCATGAAGGAGATTTGCTTCAGCCATAAATGCCAAAACTTTCGAAGAATGAGGGCATCCTTCTTTAGCGTAAATGCGCCTCATCTTAATCAACAGAAATCAGGCACTACTACTTGAGGATATACATACATAATCGAAATGCGAACATAAATCATAGATTGCTTACTTTCTCTCCTGGTGAAGGTGGCTCCGTATTTTTCAAGAATATTGCGTGCCTTGGCAGAGCATTGCAAGTTGATGGCGTCCTAGATATTGGGAAGCAGAAACACTCGACTGGAAAGTATCCTATAAACATGACGGCAAATAATGCCCGAAAGAAAGCCATCATTCACGCTGCGATGCAAAGGCGACGAACACCACTTGATTTGTGCTTTAAGGGTCGGTATCTTTCAATTTCTAAGCCAGCAGTCATTGAACCTGCGATGTAATATCGTCGGATTTTGTCCATCTTACAAAAGGGACGGATTTTGTCCATCTTACAAAAGGGGCGCTCTTTCGATGTCGACTCAACAAGTAGTGAGCACTACTCCAGTTGAGCCGTCGACTACTCCAGTGGTTGTTGAGGAGGAGCAGACAGTAACGTATTGTGGGCCTCTCACTTGTTTATGTGCGGCATGTTGTTGGTTTGTATGTTGGCCGTGTACTATTCTTGCCTTATGTTGCCCTTGTGACGAAACACAAATTAAAAAGACTAGGCGTTATATAGCACAGAACATTCCGAGATGAAGTATAATCGCGGTGCAAGATTGTTAATCGATTAGATTTTAGTTGTTTGATGACCTTGCGGATATGATTGATGTCGATTGAGGGATGAGGGTTGCGGCAACAATGATATTTGAAGTATCATAAATGTAACACAAAACAATTCCCCCAATGCAGTTGGAGATGTATGCACAATTTGGACGACTCTTGGTGCTTTACTATTCTCTTGGAGATGTATGCAGGAGCCAATTCCGTTGGCTATAGTGTACTTGCATGCGATTCGGGCAAGTCAAGATTACAAAGAAGGAATATTTCAGGAGAGAGAAGATTAGACCGCTATCATCACTTCTGTGGCCACTCGGACATGTGTGCCTGATTAGCTTCTTACTTAGTTTGAGTTGCTTTGTTTTATCTCCACCTGGGTGCCTTCTGGGCCTGTGTTAAAGAAGTTTAAGAGTTTCAAGGCCCTCTAGATCTAAAATAAAAGCTTTGGATAAAATAAGTTGACTATGGCGGTGGCGAGAGACGAAAGCGAGGCGTCCTGTGCCAATCGCCAATGTGCCATGTAACATACAAGTACAAGGAACTACATATGCACTTTCCATTGCCCATTTGGTTTGCACTAGGGAAATGGTTTTCGGCTATTTGGCTATCTAGATTGAGACATAGACATACATTGAATTTCTCCCTAAACAAGCATGGCCATGAGCCAAGAAGCCCTATATTCATCCTGGCAATGGCAGTGGACAGAAAACACTATAGGAAAAGCGGAAAACCCCAGTGAATTTTCAATTCTCTTTAATATAGGCACATCCAGTGCTTTTCTTCAGGCAAAAGTGTACTCCTCAATGAGATGCGTTCTGTAGTTGCCTTCGAGAAGGCCTAAATAGGACTCAGGATTAGTTCCTCGCAGCTCCACCGACGCAGCACTAATCATGGCCTGAAGTTGAGCTTTCAGCTCCGGCGGTGGTGGGTCATAGTGGCACCAGCTCGCTACGGCCCCCAGAAAGGCAGGATAGTTGGTGCCCGCTACGGTCGCCTGCCACGCTACTTGCGCCAGCGCCACTAAGCCACCGAACGCTTGGTTGCGGTCGTCCGGCGCGCTCACGTGCTGCAGCGCCGGCAGCCACACGGGAGCCAGGCTGGCCGCGCAAGAGGCGACCTGAGGCGGGCAAGCCGCAGCGAGCCGCCCTATGCACACCGCAGCGTTTTCGAGCAAGTTCGGGTGGCACTCGTCGTCGGAGAGTATCACTACCAGTCGTCCACACGCGGCAGTGCAACTTGGCTCGACCACCGCTCCTCCAAAGGCCACGGCGAATTCGCCCAGGGCCCAGGCAGCGTTGGAAGCGACTTTGCGACCGTACACGGTAGCAGACAAGGACTCCAGGAGTAACGGCACCAAGTCTGCAGCGGCTAACGCAGCGTCGCCACCTGCTGCACCTACGAGCGCACCAGCGGTGGCGCCGCTCGACACCAGAGCTTGCGGAGCGTGCACGGCGAGGTCGCCGAGCAAGCCCAGTGCCGCCTGCCGCACGTCGTCGTCTTCGTCGCGCAAGCAAGCAGGCAAGAGCTGCAAGAGCTGGGGCCCGCCGCTGGCGCGTGCGCACGACTCCAGCAATAACGCAAAGTTGGCGTCAACCCCCCGCAATAAACCGTCCGCGAGGTCCAGCGACGACGCAATGATCTGTTTGTCTGGGGGCTCCCCTGTAGCTGGATCCACCTGTCGACATTGTATTAAAAAAATCAAGACCAGGTACAATCACTTAAACATGAAGCATGAAGCTGAATGGGTACTTGGCACCAAACAGTCGTGAATTGAAGCGTTGGTATGCCTCTCATCCTCTTTTGTTACCTGCCCAGTAGCGTCCGCCACCAGCACGACTTCAATCAAGCGGCAACAGCGCTGCAGCACGGGCAGCGCATAGGCTTGAAACTGAAGTTTGGCCGCCGCCGCCACGCTCGCCAAGCATTCGAAGAGTGGAAACAGCAGGGGGTCCGTGTCGGCCGTGGCTTCCCAGCGGGTCAAGAGGGGCGGCAAAAGAGCGCCGCAGAGTTGGGGGTCCGACGCGACGTCATCGTACAGCACGTCGCACAACAACCCGAGGGTGTCGAACATGATCACGGATGATTTGGTCTGCCGCGACGTTGAAAACACCACAAGGAAGGACAAAACAATTAAAATAGTGAAATAGTGAAAAGCAGAAGTTAAGGTACAGGCCACTTCAAGAATAACGTGGTTGCAAACAATGGAACAGCTTGTCAGCAAGGCAGCGAATAGAAGAAGTACGGCGATGGACTCATTGGAAAGCTAGTCCACCTGGTAAGTGCTGAGTGCGGAGAGGAGGCAAGCAAAGATAGGCTGAGCCATCGCTCCCCGAAATGCATCGTCGCACTCGTATTCCTGGCATGCTTCAGCGTAAATCGCCAAGGTGCTGCACGC
>Ga0307982_1000911_pt1 | contig 23681 bp, 11 predicted proteins | sample OrgLakmetagen989_FD_201847 | JGI IMG/M metagenome (GOLD analysis project Ga0307982, IMG submission 201847) | Saline water microbial communities from Organic Lake, Antarctica - #989 | ecosystem: Environmental > Aquatic > Non-marine Saline and Alkaline > Saline | place: Antarctica: Organic Lake...
GCAGACCCAGTCAGCATCGCACCCACCCAGCCATCCCCAGGGGTCGATCAATTCGCCCCCTCCTTCAATTTATGCCATTTCTACTGTGTTCTGCGAAGCGTCTTCCTTGACACCTTGCAATACAAATACATCTGATGCTGGTCATCATAGCATGGCTCGCTGCCTTGTCACGCACAGCGTAGCCTCATCTGCATGAGGTCCCTGGCTCCGAGAATGAGGGATACAGGGAGAGGGGGGGTCAGCAGGGGGCCTAGCTGGCTACGCTGTGCGTGACAAGGCTGTGCGTGACAAGACAGCAAGCCATGCTATGATGACCAGCATCAGATGTATTTGTATTGCAAGGTGTCAAGCATGCACCGCCACGAGTGAAGCCAGAACAGCATCACGCCACCAGACAACGAAACTGTGCAAAGGTTGAGTGAGGTGCGCAACAGCTCAAGCCGCATATGAGCTCTCTTGCAAATGAGGCCCTAGGCTTTGAGAGTGAGGGATACGGGGGTAAGGGGGGGGGGTGGCCATGGTCAAGGATTGACCTTCTTGATTGTGTTGAGCGTCCTGGCCGAGCCACGCGCTCTTTTCGACAAGAGACAAGAGACAAGAGACAAGAGCCACCTCACCACGCCATGGCAGCCCTGGAAGAACAGAAAGTACCAGACGCTCCCATTCAGCGCACTCCGGCTGAAGATCCCTCTTCAATTTATAGCCATTTCTCCACACTCATGTGTCGGACCCACTGCCGCCAAGGCAGATGGCTGTGCTCACAAGTGGGCATGCCACCCCCCCTCAGCCATCAGGTAAGCTCACATGTGTATTCAGCAAAAGAGTACATACAGCGCGGAAGGCACTCTACGCGAGTAATGCAGCACTGACACCAATGCTTTCATGACTTGGACATGCGCTTGGGTCAGCAGAGACCCCCCTTGTGGGTAGGGTCTCAGCGGTGTGAGGACCCCGACGAGGAGGGGCCGCAGACCGCCCATGAGGGGGCCACAAGTAGAGTCTCAAGTCAAGCCCTCTACGTTTGGCCAGTTGGAATCACTTCTGTTTATCCTAATTCTGTCGAGGCCCCCACGCGTGTGTGCCTTGCCTGTGCATTCGGCTAGCCGCCATAGCACGTGCAATTTTCCCGACCACCCACCCCTGTTGTGGGTTACATAGATCAACCCACTAGTTATTGCCATTTCTCTCCCTCCAGCCTGCGGAGAGCCAGCGATCCCGACTCAAGACCGCTCGACGAGGAGGGGGTCTCAGATCAGGTCAGGGGGGGCGTGGGCTCAAGGCACCGGCTTTGCCGCCGTGGAGGATTGGGCATGCACGCTGATATGTTTGAGATTCAGCAGGTATGAACGGTGTGTTGGTGGTCTTGAGCTGATGCACAGGAGGTTTGACCGCAGTACAGTTTCGCAGAATTCTCTGTGCAGAAATCTGTGCTGCACCGAGTGCGCATCCGTGTGTCCCAGTCAAGACAAGCAGCTGGAGCACATTATTTGACTGTCCCATCATTCTACTTATCAGCTTCCTGTCCTTCCCAGGACTGCTCGCTCACAGAGATGTCGAGTTCTGCAGACTTCCGCACTGCGGTAAAGCGGTATGGCGATTCTGACCCACACTTTTCTTGGCGAGCAGTGATTGCTGGCACATGTATCGGCGCTGTGATGTGCTCAGCGAATATGTACTTTGGTCTGCAAACTGGTGCGTGCACGCATCGCTTTCCTTGCCTGCTGCGTGCTCGTGTGCACTGTCTGTGTGTTGCACAGGCTGGGTGACCATGGGAAGCCTGCAGAGTGCGCTGTTGGGCTATGGGCTCTTCAAGCTGCTGACGACGTGGGGCTGGAGCTCACCGCTGGGTACTCGGGAGCTGGTGCTGCTGCAGACAACCAGCGTTGCGGCGGCCACCATGCCCCTTGCTGCTGGCTTCGTGGGCATCCTGCCCGCCTTTGCAGTGCTGCCGTCTGACGAGGGCGGTCCCATCTTCTTGCCTGTGTGGAAGCAGCTGCTGTGGTGCTTGGCGCTGGCGCCCCTGGGTGTGTTTGTGGCCATCCCCCTGCGGGAGGCGTTCATTGTGCGGGCCAAGCTGCGCTTCCCCAGCGGCACCGCCACCGCGGAGATGATCACGGTGCTGCAGCAGTCTGACCAGCAGCAGTCAGGTGCGCAGCGGCGGGGGGGACGTGCGGGTGGCGCTGCCCTGCTGCCTGACCATGGGGTGGCGGGCGCCCCCCCGCAGCAGGTGCAGCTGGTGCGGCCCCAAGCTGCGCAGCAGGATGACGCTGTGCAGAATGCAGTAGACATAAGCAGCGAAGACACTGCGCTGCTGTCTGGAGGCGCATCGCCCCGTGCAGGGCCGGGCGATGGAGATGACGAGGGGGGGGCTGCTCTGTCCCGGGGCTCCCCCGCCAGCATGCAGAGCAAGTGGCGTGTGCTGGTGGCCACCATGGCGCTTTCGGCGGGGCTAGGGCTGTGCATGCACTACATACCGTTGCTACAGGGCCTGCCGGTGCTATCGTGGTGCGGGGCGCCGTCGGCCACGGAGTACGGGTGGACGCTGTCGCCCTCCATGGCGTATGTGGGGCAGGGGCTCATCATGGGACCGCACACTGTGCTGTCCATGCTGCTGGGGGCAGTGGCGGGGTGGGGTGTGCTGGGTCCCGTGGCATCTCACGCCGGTTGGGCGCCTGGTGCCGTCATGGACAGCACCAGCGGGGCGAGGGGGTGGGTCACCTGGCTGTCACTGGCGCTGATGCTGGGGGACACCATCACAGCCCTGGCCGTGCTGCTGTGGGACATGACGTGTCCCGCCTCCCGTGCAGCTTTGTGCCCGTGGGCCGTCAAGCGCACACACAAGGCGGGACTCGCTGCAAGTGAGGGCGCGCTCACGGAGTCTACTGCACCGCTCGCAACCGCTGCTGCGTCGCCCCACGCCATGTACGGTGTGGTGGACAGCAGTGCCACCGTGGACAGGCCCAAAGCCAGCCTGTGGAGGCAGCTGCTCGCGCTGCCGTCTGCCCTGCGGCAGGAGGCGCGGGAGGTGCAGTGGACACGCTTCTCTGCAGACGACAGAGTGCCCAGGGTGGTGTGGCTGCCGGGGCTTGTGCTGTCTACAGTGCTGCTGGTGGCTGTGGTATCTCCGGTCATGGGTGTGCCGGCTGGCGAGGTGCTTGTAGCGGTGCTGCTGGCCATGCTGGTGGCCCCCCTGGCCATTCGAGCCCTGGGGGTGAGCGACCTGAACCCCACATCTGGCCTGGGGAAACTATCTCAGGGCGTGTTTGCTGGTGTGTCACCTGGCAACGTCGTGTCCAACCTCATGGCGGGTGCCGTGGCGGAGGCGGCGGCCCAGCAGGCGGGCGACTTGAGCCAGGACCTCAAGACGGGGTACCTGCTGCAGGCCTCCAGCATGGCGCAGTTCTACGCGCAGATGTGGGGCAGCCTCGCCTCGGTGTTCTTCACGGTGGGCGCATACGCCCTGTACACATCTGCGTACGCGGTGCCAGGCCCGGAGCTGCAGGCGCCCACGGCGGCCGTGTGGCTGGACATGGCCCAGCTCATCTCAGGCAAGGCGCAGCTGCCGGCACACGTGGGAGAAGCAGCTGGCATCGCAGGATCCCTTGCTGTGGCTGCTGCTGCGGTGTCTGCCTCGCTGCCGCCCCCCTTGAGGTGGCTAGTGCCCTCCGGCACTGCAGCTGGCGTGGGCATGTACCTCACGCCCAACTGGACCATCCCAAGGGTGATTGGGGGGGTGGCACAGTGGATCTGGAAGCGGCACTGGCCGCATGCGCACGACGAGTACATGATTGTGGTGGCCTCTGGCTTCGTGCTTGGAGAGGGCATGATGAGCATCGTGACGGCCACCCTGACCGCCAGCGGCGCGGGGGACGCCTGGACTTGCGCCGGCTGCATCGAGGGCATGTGTGGAGGGGGCTGCTGAGGTAGACGGGCGTGGTATGAATGTATATAGATCTGCAAGTGCGTACCTTAGCTGGTGAAGGGGGGTTTGCTTCGCCACTTGCCTGAGTCTTGTTTCGGCTATGCGAGCAATCTTCCAAGTGGGTGTGCTGCAATGCACGAATTGAGCTCAACATGGCACATACACACTCCGGCAGCCTTGATGAGCTGCCCTCCTTGGCATCGCTGCGGCGCAGTATGCGCAACAGTGCTGCCGAGGAGGAGCGCCGGCTGCAGCAGGAAACGGCAGTGCCGGTGCACACTCGCGGCAGTTCTCAAAGTGCCAGGCATGTTCAACAAAGCGCAAAGGGTAGTGGAATGCTGTCAAGAATGGGGCGGGCATCTGCACTAGCTTCACCCAGCCGTGGGGCAGCAGCTTCGGCCGCCAGGCGAGCGGCAGAGGGAGAGGCTGGTCGCGTTGCGACAGCTGCGCCTTTGCCAAACACTCCCAGTGACGGCCGCTTGTTCATGAAGCCACATAAGAGCGGTGTCATGACGCAATCATCTAATCAGAACAATCTTTTGAGTATGCTGCGCACGGTGCACAGCTCCTCCACTGAGTCCATCCTGCGCGCCTCGGCTAGCCAGACCTCAGGGCAGCGGGGGCACAGGGCAGCGCCTGCGGGCAACAAGAGGAAACATGAAGACAGTGCTGCCAGCACCATGGACCAAGCCGACCTTGCAGCCATGTTGGCTGCATCTGCCCGACTGGATGTGCTGCACGATGACCGCCGTTTGGGCGCTGACCTCATGTCCAGCCACATCGCCCGCTTCGGGGACGGCACAGTGACGGCGCACGACACACAGCGACTGGCACAGCAGTATGCGCAGCAAATGACAGCTGAAATGGCTACCGCTGAGGCTTCTTGGCTGCGAGAGCACTTGCGGGAGGGACTGCATGAGGCGGCCATCGCCATCCAGTCGGGCGTTGCCACCCGCGTAGCCCGCTCCTTTGTGCTGCATTCACCCCCAGGAGGTGCAGTGCTGGTGGGACCAGGCAATCGAATGCTACCAGCGCCACAAAAGCCTGTACCCCAGGATGACCTGAAGTTTGACGAGGAGCGTGACTTCAGTCATGGCGTGCAGGCAGCCGACGACCGCAGGTCGCACAGCGAGCTGCAGCGAGCCACCGAGCCACAGGATCCCCATGATCTACATGCCAGCCTCGCCACTGGACCACCCCGCGATACCATCCCGTTCTCCTCCCGGCGCCCAGGGCGCACCCTGCGACGCCGGGGGGGCAGTGGCCCAGGGCAAAGCAGCACCCACACGCCACGCAGCGTGCCTGCATCAGCCAGCGGCAATCTACAGCGCACACAGCACGGGCCCTCAGTAGCGCCTCTGCGCCGTGACGACACACGGGGGCGCTATGGGCCCATGGGCCTATGCAGCCCCATGCGCGCAGGGCACCCCGCAGACTTGCCACGAGTCGCCCTGCCAGACCTGAGCTACCACCGCCACCCCGCTCGGCCCTGGCTGCTGGATGGCCCCGCAGGGACACCCTCATACGCTGCTGGCCAGGCACCTGCTTCTGCTGACGTAGATTTCCAGGGCAGCAGGCCTCCCAGCGCCACGGCAGCAAGCACCCCCTCGCAGCACCTGCTGCTGCAAGTGCCAGCCAGCCCCGGTGCCATGGCGTCTCCCGACTCAGTAGTCATACCGCGCATGCTGAAGCATGGAGCACAGGACGGTGCACAGGCGCGCTCTCCGCTGCAGGGCTCCGCATCGCCCCCCCCCGCAGCTGGTGGCGGGGACACCGGTACGTTCCTCACAGCAGTACCGTCTGCGCACAGCATTTCACAGCTCGCCATGGGCCCCATGCGAGAAATCGAGTCACCATGGGGGGCCTTCCGCACTTTCAGGGGAGGTGCAAGCGCGGCCATGGGCGCTGAGCTACTCCGCCGCACCCAACAACACCTGGCGTCGCTGGCCACGGATGCGGCTGTTGCGAGGCAGCTCATGACCACGGGCATGACCAGTGGCGCCCATGGGACAGACGCCGCCAATGAGTTCGGCATTACCCCCGAGAGTGCTGACCGGGCTGCTCGCATCAAGAAGCGCCAGCGTGTCTCGTCGTACTTCGAGCCGCGGCTGTTGGCCGGCATGGCTCTGGGCACTGCCCGCACGCAAGAACGGGCTGTGCGCCGCGCACAGCAACAGCTGCTTGCCGAGGCAGACATTCTGGCGGAGCGATACGCCCCCCTGCAGACCCCCCCCCTGCCACAGGTGCCCCTCATGCATGTGTCAGCGCAGAAGCAGGAGGCAATGCAGTTGCAGCAAGCACGGCACAGCAGAGAGCACAGCGCAGCCGTGGACGCTGTGATTGCAGGTGGTGCCATGCCCACGCCGAAGCTTGCCTCAAAGCATGCAGCAGGCTTGCGTGTTGCACAGTGGCGCCTGCCTGAAGATGAAGCCCCCCTGCGACACACCGCGAGGGGGGTGTTGCCGCCCAAGGCGCTGCCCGATGCCATAAATGCGACGCTGGACAGCACAGGGCATCGGCTGCCACAGGGAGCCGCAGGGGGTAATGCCCTGGCTGGTCTGCGTGGCTTCCTGCAGCAGCGGCAGGCAGACATGATGGGCCAAGGGGCGCGTAGCTTCAACCCCCTTGCACGGGCCAGCGCATTGCTGGGCGCATCTGTGGGCACGCTGCCCCCCTTGCAGGAGGATGACGAGGATGCAGGGGGAGGGTCCGAGCATGAAGAGGAGGTGGCAGGCGCTGCTGCATATCTGCACAAAACGGACAGAGCCAGCACAGCACCCCTCAAGTCCCCCACGCTTGATTCTGGGCGGCTCATAGCCCCAGAGCAGCGCCCCCTCACCCCCGTTGGGCAGGACGACTCACCCTCACTTCAAGAGGCACATGCGCCTGAGTCATGCCCAGTGGAGCACGTGGCGCACCCCGCTCCGACGGCTGTCCCCATGGGCCGTGGGTCCACCAGGCGCAACACAGCCCCCTTGCACCCCCACCGCGGAGCAGGCACTGCTCGCCCCACCCTGGTGTCAACTCGCGCACCCATTCAGCCGCAGGACCTGAGCAGGGCAGTGCTGTTTGGATGGACGGCCCCGGGACTGCCGCCGGCAATGCCCAGGTTCCGCCCCCCTGCACCCCCTTTGCCATCCCCGCTGCAGCTGTTTCAGCAGCTGCATCGCTCTCAAATCGGACAAGCAGCGCTGCTGGGGCACCAGCGCCGACAGCACCAGCAGCACGGCGATGCTTCTGCCAGCTTGGACCTGGCCTCCCAGGAGCTGCTGCAGGAGTCCGGCTCCCTGGTGGACATGCAGGGGGTGGCGCAGCAGACAGTGCCCTCTGCAAACGACAGCGGCGCGCTGTCGCCCAGATCCATGGAGCACGCCACAGCGTTCGGGGCGCCTGAGGGCCTCAGCAGGCGCACCCTCACGCATGTGCTGGATGTGCCGGCACCCTCCTACGAGCGCACACAGGGCGTGTTCAGACCTACCATCGTGTCGCCACCCTCCCCAACTCGAATAGACGGGGTGCACTTGCGGCACAGTAGCCACGCAGAGCACCAGAATGTGCATATGGGGGGCACTGTAAGCTCCCTTTGGAGCGCTGGGGGACGTGGGGATAGCGCCGCCCCCGCCCACAACCCCGACAGCATGACTGCCGCTCGCTTCGTGCACCACACCAGCCAGGAGCGCTCCCGGGTGCGGGGGAAGTCCCTGGCGGGCCAGGTGCACGTGACAGCCACCTTCCACGACCCCAGTGCGGTGTTCCACGCTGACCAGGTCAGTGAAGCTGAGGTGGTTGTTCGAGGTGGCACCACTGCAACATTCCGGCGGGACGGACGCCCGGCGTCCGGACAGGCCCTGAATTTGCTGCCTCTCACGGCCAGCTCCAACATGGAGATTTATCAGCAGACACAACTACGTCAGAGCGATTTTGCATTCGAGGGAGTTGAGGGGGGGGTGGATTCCTACGCAGCAGCTGCGGCGCGAGATGCAGACACTGGCACCCGACGGCACCTGGACGGGAGCAGCATCATTGACCGTGTGCCCAGGCCACTGCTCACATACAGCTCAGATGACATCACTGCTGTGCGGGGTGACGACTTCACGCTGCCGGCGTCCCCAGGCTTCAGGGGCACGCTGCCTGGGCAGAGCAGCCGCCAGCAGTCCCGTGGCAGCAGCACCGGCACCGGGGCAATGCGGCCTGCGCTGGATGGACGCATCACCAGTGCAACACGGGGCGGCTACAGCCGTGTCCTGCGCGGCATCGATTCCTTGCATGAAGACGCCCAGCTGTTGAGCGACGTGCAGCACCATGCAGCTGTGCTTGCTGCAGGAGGGGGAAGTGAAGGGGGGCTGTCCCCGGCGGCAGCCATAGGCACGCTGCGAAAGCACACTGCGCCTTTGCCCGACGAGCTAGCTGAGGATGCTTCCTCCAACCGCCAGCGCGCCCTGCTGCTGTCGGGCATTCTGCGGGACGAGCAGCACCAACGCACCGCGGCGGGGCGCATGCTGGGCAGCGTAAGGGGGGCTCAATCTGCTCGCGCTGATATGGAAAGCACCGAGCCTAGCGTGTGTGGCAGTGCGCGGCTGGCAGAGCGGCGGGCCCAGGTGGCCTTGCTCAGTGCAGTGGGACGGAATGAGGCCACCGCGGGGCCCGCTGCCCAAGTGCTGGCGGCGCATATGCTGGGCACCACTGCTCGCTCCACACCTGCAGGGCATACGGGGGCGTCTGCCTCTGCCCGCGGTCTGAAGCGGGCCACGGCCACCGCGGTGCATGGAGTTGCCAGCGCCCTGCCGCCCGGCTTCACGAACCCTGCGGCGCATCTGGCTGCCAAGCGCCGACAGGCAGACGGCCAGGCAGCAGAGGTGGCAGAACACCTGGCATCCACGTACAGTAACTCTGTGGATCCATTTCGGAACACGGAACGCATGGTCCGCACTGCTGCAGGCGTGCCCACGGTGGATGTGCACCGATTAGTGAGGGGAGCTGCAGCGTCGCAACGCGACCCGGCCTATCAAACCTATGACCTGCCACTGCACCTGCGTTTCCCCGCTGCAGCCATTGTGTCTTGGCTGCAGCAGAGCGGGATGCTTCTCACCTCCAAAGGGCGGTATGCAGCAGTTCGCCTGGGGGGGTCGCAGGCCGCGCGGGAGGTCGCTGAAGCCGAGGCAGCCGCGCACCCCATTGCACAGCTGCTGCACGGTGAAGCCCTGAAGCGCCTGGGGGTGGTTCCACGCAGTGCTGCGGAGCAAAGTGAGGGGGGGGTCAGCGGGGGCAAGGGGGGCATTGGCGCACGCCTGCAAGCGTTCAAGCAAGGCTCAGCGCCAATGCAGTCCCCACCCACTGCAGATTTCCAGAGCACGTCTGAGAGCTCTTCTGCCCCCCCCTGCACTCCCGTTGAAAAGGGCGCCAAGCCCCTTGCGCTGGGCGCTGGGCAGCCCGACGGAGCGCAGGGCGACGGAGGACTGGCGGCTGCCGCATTTGCGCTTTCCCCACAAACCGCCCTGCGGCAGCTTTCGTCGCAAATTGCTGCCAATGCACAGCGGTCGGCTTTGTCATCCCGGGGCTCTGTGCGCAGCAGGGGGGGCGGAGGCAAGGGGCTGCTGCAGCCCCATGGCCCGTCAGATGACTCCGTGCGGGGATCCACAGCCAGCAGCCGTAGCACACAGGGCACTCGCCCCCTCCGGCGCGCTGGTCAGGTCGCCACGGGTGCAAGTGGCAAGCGCGGCCTTGCACTGCGCATCGTGAGCGACAGCAAGGGGGGTGCAGGGGGGCTGCCGCAGTCGCCACCCGGCGATGGGGCGGTCGCAATGAGCACGCAACAAGTCATGGCATTTTTGCAGCAGTATGAGTGACGCTGCTTGAAATTATTGTCGAAAAACCACACATAATCAGTGTCGCTGCCTGTGTTCAGGCCGTAAACAGAGACCTTTCTTACTGCACATGGTACACCTGCAGGAGTCCCTGGGCCTTAAAGGGGTATGGTTGCGAACCACCAGGATTAGTGCGCACCTCCACTGCACAGCGCTGCACGAGCAGCTGCCAGATGGCGTGCACGTTGGATGGCCATGTGTGCACACAGCCGTTGGAGTTGGGCATGGGCTGAGGGGGGGCCCAGCCGGCGTACTGCGCCCATTCACCTGTGTGGATGAGGATGCCATATCGCAGCGATGGGATGAGCCACTGCCCGTTGCCTTGCAGGCCAGACACGACGCGGTTCACTGGGTAGGGCCCGTAGAACTTGGGTTCACTTTCGGGGGAATTCAAATCCAGCTCAAACAATCCAGTGGGGGTGTTTCCATCCGAGCTGAACTGGTTCAAGCCGAATCCTGTGCTGTCAAATGTGGGCCAAGTATTCGGTCCAGTGGTGTCATGACCTGTAAGGAGAATCGAGGTGCGCTGGCTGCTGGATGGGACTTTGCTTCACGCGTTTATCCGTACCATGCGTGCGCACACGAAACGAGTACAGTTTAGCGCCATTCGCATCATATAGAGTTGCATTGGTTTCAATACTGCGGTTCGTGTGAACAGGGATTGTGATCTGCAAGCAAGCATGTGTCCACAAAGTGCATCGGCGCTCAAGTGCACTGCACTACGGCCTCACCATGTACTTGTAGCCCATTGAGGCGGCAGTCATGTTCTGAAGCTTGTACCCGTCAAAAATCTGGGTTTTCAGCAAAGCTGTCGCTGTACTTGGCCCAACAACCCCGTCCAAACTCAAGCCAACAAAAGCCTGGAACTTCTGCACTGCAGAAGATGTTGCCGTGCCGTATTCACCATCGGCAATGATTTGGGCTGCAAAAGGGGGGTTTCTCAGGAGTTGCTGTACTGTAGTGACATCTCGCCCTGTCAGGACAGGAGTCTGAACTCTCAGATATCTTGTGAATGGCGGCACAGAGAAGTCGCCTTGGCCAAGGACTTGGCTCAAGCAAGCACAGCTGGAAGCCAATGCAAGCAAACGAAAAGCCATGCTGCGAAAGAGAAGTTCTGCCAAGAAACACACGTTCATATGATGGATTTGAGAACCGAGATGTTTTGCATGTCACGCCTTACCTGGCGCAAGCACAGCCTTTTTTGTGAGGGACAGTTGGTGGGCCCTTGCTCAGCCCAGTGTGCTGCTGATGACAGTGGCTTCTACACCGGTGGAAGCTATCATTATTGCATTTCCGCCTGCAAAGTAATACATCTGAGAGTTTTGCAAAACGCTTAGTTTCGGGCTGCGTCGCATTTGGCCGGACATCCCCTCGGGGCAGTCTTTCAGGACTTTTCCAGAAAATTCGTCAAGCTGCTTCTGCTACCACAGCCTTCGCCACACCGGTTCTTGTGGAACATTTGATCACATCCCCAGTATGATTTTTGGTCAAATTATTGTGGGCCCTCCAGGCAGCGGCAAGTCAACATACTGCCTCGCTGCAAAAGAGTTCCTTGAGGCAACCGGAAGGTAGGCTACCGCAGGCTGTTGGAACTGTATTCAAGCATTACGTGCGTTGCCGTCCACAGGCCGATTGCAACATTCAATCTAGACCCAGCGAATGATTCACCGCCATTTGCGTATGATGTTGATATCAGCGACCTGATCACATTGGACGACGCTATGGATGCTTTCAAGCTCGGTCCAAATGGCGGCCTCATGTACTGCATTGAGTACCTGGAGAAGAACACAGACTGGCTGCAGGAGCAGCTAGAAAAGCACCAAGGTGAGGCTTGTATCAACATCATACATGCCACTATCCTCCATTTCCACATGCGCCCTTTGCAGATAGCTACGTGCTGCTGGACTGCCCCGGGCAAGCCGAGATGTACACGCACCACAGCAGTATCTTCTCCATCATCTCCAGCCTCACACGCCCCTTGGACCTGCGGCTAGCAGCTGTGCACTTGGTAGATGCATCACACTGCACAGACCCCCAAAAGTACCTCTCGGCGGTGCTGCTGTCTGTGAATACCATGATGCGCCTAGAGCTGCCTGCCGTGAATGTGCTGTCCAAGGTGGACCTCGTCACGACCGCCAGCGGTGAGCAGGCGGGGCACAGCCATGGCCACACAAGCAACGGTGGTGATGCGAATAGTGAGCCCTCAAACCTGTTCCGGGACGGCCTGTTGTTCGACCTGGAGTGGTACCAGGCAGCGGGGGACCTGCACCACCTCCTGAGGGCATGGGACCTGCAGCTGAAGAAGGCACTGCCGGAGGAGGAGGAGCAAGACAGCAGCAGTGGCGAGGCTGGTACGGCGGTTGGGGGGGGGGGGCGGCGCCTCAATGGCGCACAGTATGCCCGGCGGTGGCGAGAGCGCACCATGCGGCTATACGGCAAGCTGGCGGAGGTGATCGAGGACTACAGCCTCGTGGGCTTCCGCCTCCTCAGTGTGCAAGACCGGGAGCTAATGGCAGGGCTGGTGAAGCAGCTGGATGGCGCCATCGGGTACGCCTATGGAGCGCTGGGGGAGCAGCAGCGCCTGGCCGCCATGGCCAAAGCACAGGGAGGCGCCGCGGCCACGCCAGTGGACATCTAGGCGCTGCTGCTTGTATGTACACAACCCCAATGCATTCATAACACTATGCACATCACCATGCCACTGCACCGGACGTCCCAGCCGTGGGCATGGCATGGTATGCTGTAGTTTCACGCCCAGCAACTGCAGCGTGAGCGGCTGCGGCAGCCGCCCCCGCCAGCGGTGCTCGGGAGGCCATCAACGTAGACACGTCAGCCACCCGGGCGCGCTGCTGCGCTGGTGTAGGCTTCTCTACAGAGCCATCTTCGACAGTGGAGGGCCGTACGCGGAGCTGCCCCCCCCCATTTGGACACCCCCCTCCACACGCCATGGCCTCCACGTAGTCCCACGTGCACTTGCCTGTCTTCATGCGGGTGACAGCGGTCTGGATATTCCGGAAGCCATATGCTGTGGCCACAGACACAATGCGTGTGCCGTCCACTGTGACGGCGACGCTTTGCAAGTCGGCATTCCTTCCCTCCACCCAGGGCAGCCTCCCCTCCAGTCGCATCCCAAGCAGCTCCCACACTGCATGCCGCAGCACAGCAGCGGCATATCCACCGGATCCCGCTGCATCTGTCTCTGTGACCGCGCCTCCCGTGACCCCGCCACCCCATGCCAGCACATTCCACGGTGAGCCCCCTGGGGAGGCGGCGGCGGCGGCGGCAGGCGGCAAGGGAACGTCGGCCAGGGAGCCGAAGCCGCGCTCCTGCAGCAGGGCGCCCACCTCTTCGGGGGTGATGACGCAGTCCACCAGCTTCACCCCCTCCTCCCCACCCTTCTCCGAGTACATGTCCCGGCGTGATGCCTCCAGCTTCTTGTCGAAGCAGGGCATCAAGGTGGCGTGGTACACACGGCTGCAGTCCACAGCAGCGGCGGAGGCAGTGGCAGGGGATTTTATGATTTCCCCCGCCAGTGCCTGTGGGGACTTCACCCTGGACACGTGTCGCAGGGCGGCTGGGTGCGTCTTCTCCGCGTAACACACCCACCCCGGGCAGGCGGAGGCCAGCACGGGCAGGGCAGCCACAGCAGCAGGGGCACCGGGCAGGGGCACGCCTGCCATGGCGCACAAGTCCACGAGCTGTTTCGCCCGGGGCGCCTGGCTGGCATCTGGCCCCGTCAGCTGCAGCCTGGTGCCGTCAGAATCCACGGCGGTGCCTGAGAGGCTGTCCACCACCACCCCAGCAGCAGACGCACCCCCATCTAGGTTCACAATGGGCCCGCCGTCGTCTGCCAGATTCACAGAGGTAATGTTGCCCTCAGGGATGATTTTGGTGCGCGACGCTGAGATGGCCAGGGTGACGGGGGGAGCCTGCCACGGGGGGCGCCCCTGTGTGCGCGCTGGCTTCTTGGGCGCCGAGGCTGCGGCAGCGGTGGAGCTGCCCGCAGATGCCACGAATGCGATTTCACCTGGTTTGCTGAACACCTGCCACGTGTCGTTGAGGGCGTGCCCAGCTGCGGGGAGAGGGAGGCGAAGGGGGGGGCGGTCTGCATGGCCAGCGGAGAGGAGCGCCTCGGCTGCTTGCAGCCGCTGGCTTCCAGCTGCGTGTTCCTTCCGGAACACCGTCATGAACTCTTGGCATGTGAAGTGCAGTGCTGCAGCTGTGGCTGCCGCTGTGTCGGTCATGCAGTGCACGCCGATGCTGCTGAGGAAAGCACCCAGCCGTGCGTAAGACTCGGCCAGAGGCAGTGAGCAGTCTGCAGCCAGCGAAGCCACGGCCTGGGGCGATACACTCATGATATAGTGATCGAATTCCTGCAAATTTCTCAGCGTGGGCGCGTGGTAATGGGAGGGCAGTTGGCGGCATGCGCACCTTGGACTCCAATGCCCGCAGCAGCTCTGTGTGGCTTTGCTGCTGGATGAGCACCGCCTCTGCTGATGAAACACACCCAGAGCATGCAAGGCAATCTGCAACTGTGACACTGGCTACTCCACCTGCTTGGGCTTTTATAAGGTCTGGCTGCTGGATTGCCTCACTGCACACGACACATGGTGAGCCACTAGGCAAGGAAAACGTGGACGTAACGCTACATACGGCAGGCCAGAAAAGATACCACTATTGAGAGAGATCTTTGCAAGGCCCTGCTGGGTACCAAGATCTAGAATTTCGTTAGCATTGGCAACATCAGTTGCGATGATGGGGTTCACACAAGCCTGCGATGGAGCAACGAAATCGTTCAAATCTCCCAGAACCACTGCTCCGGCAAAGCGGGAAACATCGCCAGCTGCCATTACGCAGAAGAGCAGTTACTGCGAGTATCAGGCCTTGCTAAAATTTCGACCTCAGTCTGCGCATCCGTGTTTTACCGCTCACTGGAAAGCGTCAACACGCTCCGCAGCTCTTGAAAAACAGTGTCAGGGGTGCAGCAATTGCTTGAGAGACAAGCCTTGCGGCTTGTGCAGCAATGTGTACAATTCAAACAAAACACAATGGAGCTAGTCCATTCACTGAAATCTGAGATCCAGCATTTAAGAGGTGCCCCAAGGTATCTGTATGCGCCTGTTCGGCGCTTGCAAGTCAGCGAAGAATCCTCTTGCTGCCAAGCTGTCGAGTGATTAGCGTTTTCTTCGAAACTTCAAGCATGGCCACAGCAAAAACCGAAGAACTGTATAGCCGACAATTATATGTTGTAGGAGAGCATGGCCAATGGCGCCTCAGCTCCAGCAGCAGCCTGATCGTTGGCGTGAATTCTGTCGCAGCGGAAATTGGTACGCAACGGAAGTCTATGCCGACAAGTGACACAGCTTTACATTCATCGTTCTTTCAGCAAAAAATCTAGCTCTCATGGGATGCGGGCATATCATGATTTGCCCCTTGTCTATCTGTAGCGAGGTGGGCTGTAATGATCCGACTTTTATGAGCTTGTGCATGATGTGCTTGTGCAGAATTCCAATTCTATGGAGGAGGCTCATGCACAGACAGAATCGCTACGTGCATTAGTGCGCAGTATTCAAGATATGAATCCGACAGTATCTATTCAGGGCATAGCCACAGATTTCGACATTGCCACTGCCCTTGCCACAGGCCAGTTCACCACAGTTGTATTCTGCAACGCACCTGCCGAGGTGTTGGGCAGACTCGCACCCATGGCACGTGCAAGCCTCACGAAGCTGGTTGCATGCAGCTTACATGGTCTGGCTGCTCGCATTTTCACAGATGTGGGCCCCGCCCACAGCGTGCTGGACGCGACTGGGGAGCAGCCCGCTACCTGCGCCGTCACAGCTGCCACTCAGCAGGGGGCGCACATCACCGTGGAGGTTGCGCCAGACACCCCTCATGGGCTACAAGCTGGTGATTCGTTCACCTTGCGCGGTGTGCAAGGGGCCCTTGCCGAGCTTTGTGGCCCCCCCCTTGTGGTGCTCGAGACCCCATCCAGATGCGCCGTCGTCGCAGCCGGCACACAACCGCCAGCTGCCGCATCGTCCGCAGCCAGCAGTGGTGCTGCTTCTCCGCCCTCCACATCTGCCTGTGGTGGCTTCCTGGTGGCCCAGCCCCGCACTGCACAGGTGGCGGGGTACAGCTGGGCAACTGCCAGCAGCCTGGCCCTGGCTGCCCAGGAGGACGCCCTGCAGCATGCACCACAAAACCTGCTGGCTGGTGCCATGGTGGACTTCGGAGGGTGCCCTTTGGCACTACACCTGGCCTTGGGGGCGGCGGAGGTGCTGGCTGGGGGGGGCGGACGGGGGCTGGTGGCCTGCCGGTCCTGGGAGGCAGCCGTCACAGAGGAGGCCCAGGCTAGGCTGGAGGAGCTGCTAGCTACACCTGTGCATCTGCGTCTGACAGTTGTGCCTAATGACATTCAGGAGCAGCTTCCAGGGGCAGTGGGTGCGGTGTGTATGGCACAGGAGGCATGTGGGGAGCTACCCCCCCTGACCTCCATTGTAGGGGGGCTATCTGCACACGAAGTGGTGAAGACCATCACAGGCCAACACGTGCCTCATGCACAGTGGTGGAGCGTCGATTTCTCGTCGTTGCCTGCTGAAGCCCCTGTAGGGGGGGGGTCCCCCCTCCAAGCCCTGCTGGGGGCAGGCACACAGGAGAAGCTGGATAATGCGCGTGTGTTTATTGTGGGGGCAGGGGCCATCGGGTGTGAGTGGATCAAGCTGCTGGCAGCCCTAGGGGCTTGCACCGGCCCAGACGGACACCTCACCATCACAGATATGGACACCATTGAAATGTCAAACCTTAGCAGACAGTTCCTGTTCCGCGCAGAACACGTGAAGCAGCCAAAAAGTGTCATGGCTGCCCAAGCTGCACAGGGCCTGAACCCTGCATTGGCCGGGCATGTCACTGCACGCACCGAGGCCGTCTCTCGACGGAACGAGCACATCTTCGACGACGCGTTTTGGCAGAGCCAAGACATTATCATCACAGCCCTGGACAACGTGGATGCACGACTGTATGTGGACAGCAAGTGTGTGCAGTTCTGCAAGCCCATGTTTGACTCTGGCACAGTGGGCGCCAAGGGCAGCATGCAGGTGGTGCTGCCGTTCTTGACTGAGAACTACGGAGCGACAAAGGACCCCCCCCAGACAACCTTTCCAGTGTGCACACTGAAGAACTTCCCCTACCGTATTGAGCACACCCTGCAGTGGGCGCAAGATTGGTTCCACGGCGAGCTGTGCAGCAGCCTGCAGTATGCCCGCTCCTGGCTTGCCTCCCCGGGGGCGCTGCTGGGGGATGTGCCGCACTCAGCGCGCCTGCAAGCTGCCCGGCGAGCTGCAGATACCCTCCAGCATGCACCACTGAACTTGGCTGACTGCATCATTAAAGCGCGCACTGTTTTCCAAGTCAAGCTCCACGACGACTTGTCGCAGCTGCTGCACCAGTACCCGGCTGACATGCAGGACGAAGCAGGAACACCTTTCTGGAGCGGAACAAAGCGTGCTCCAACACCAGCTGTTTTTGATCAAACTAGTGATGATCATATTGACTTCGTATGCTCCCTTGCTGGTGTATTTGCGGACGCGTTTGGCATCAGCCGACACGGGCTGGGGCCCCCAGTGGTGCAGGCTGCCCTACAAGGCGTCACCTTTGGCGCATTCAGCCCAGATGGCTCCATGGTGATTCCTGCCACGGAAGAAGAAGCTGCTGCACAGGCAGAGGCAGCTGCTCGCGCTGCCCCCGACAGCCTGGATGCACAAGTGGCAGCAGCGCTGCAGGACGTCCCCGCCCAGCTGCCCGCCGGGCTGGAGCTGCACCCACTGCACTTCGACAAAGACGACGACAGCATGATGCAGGCTGTGGCTGCAGTGTCCAACATGCGCGCCGCTTGCTACGGCATTCCCCCCCAGGACTTGCACGCCAGCCGCCGCATTGCAGGGAACATCATCCCTGCCATCGCCACCACCACTGCGGTAGTGGCGGGGCTGGCCGCCATGGAGATGCTGCGGTACCTAGCGGGTGAGCTGGATGTAAGCTGCTACCGCTGCGCGTTTTTGAACATGGCTCTGCCGCTGTTCATGCTGTCGGAGCCCGTGCCCTGCCCCGTGGCAGAGACGGTACTGGCTGCTGGGGTACAGTTCGTCCCCCCCCGAGGCGGTGCAGATATGCAGCACACAGACCAGGAGCGCACGTGGCGGTGGAGCCTGTGGGACTGTGTGCAAGTGCAGCACCCCGCCACCCTGGGGGAGCTGCTGGAGCACGTCCGCAGCAGCTTCAACTTGGAGGTGTGTATGCTGAACTACGGTGTGGCCAGTCTGTACAGCGACCTCATGAGCACCCCTGCACGCTTGGAGAAGAAGAAAGCCCGCACCATCCCAGAGCTCATCGCGTCTGTGACTGGGGAGGCGCTGCCCCCCGACACACACAGCGTGGAGCTGCTCACCATTTGTGTGGACGGCGAGGACAACGAAGTGGAAATACCCACAATCAAGTACATTATGTAGGGCATGGGAGCTACAATTCATACGCTGAGCGCGGCAAGGTCGCTTTCTGTCCCGCCGCAGGCCGGGGCAGCGCTGCCTGGGAGAAGGACGGCATCTGGTCTCCCGGCTTAGGCACGTTGCTGGGGGGGGATTCCAGGCGCCGCTGCAGGGGGCTGATGCGCAGGCGGAAGCCCTCAGGTTCTCTGGGCTGATGCCGCCCAGCCGCCATGTGCGCCTGCGCCATGGCGATGTCCGGCATGCCTGGCGTCCCCAGCATCGGCGTCGTATCCGTGCGAATGGTGTCGCTGCTCTGCGCCCGGGACATCTGCGCCCGGATGCGGGCCTGGGCAGCCAGCACATACGCGTCCATATTGCCTGTCTGTGAATCGCCCTCGCTTTCCGAGGTGCTGCCCTGAGCTGCGGGGGGTATGAGCACTGACGTGCTGGGTGTGATTGGCTTCATGACAACAGGGCCATTCCATAAGCTGGACTCATTGTGGATCTTTTCTGTGCTGGAACAATGGATGACCATGCTGTCTGCAAAGCTCAGTTGCTGCGCGTCTTGCCCCGTTGTTGGACTTGGCGGCGTTTGCTGCCTGGAGGCGTCACTGCCGCTGCGCCGTTGCCTGGAGGAGAGGGGGGAGCTGGGCAGGTGAACCACCCGCCCGTACTGGCCCCAGTCGTCGTCGCTCGTCAAGCCAAATCTGATCCCACTCTGCTGCTCAGCTCCGTGCTGGGGCAGGGCAACGCCCCGGTGGGGGGCGCCTGCATGCTCTGAGTGACCACGATATGTCGCTGCCCCTGCGTGGCTGTTAGTGGCATAGCCGTCTATTTGACCATCCGTTCCACTTTGAGACCGGCTGAATTGATTGCTGATGTCACTGCGGTTGGCGCTAATGTCAATTGTTCCGTAGGCAGAGTTCCAAACAGGGAGGGTGCTTGAAGGCGCATCTTGCCCCCGCACTAGCTGCCCTCCTCGCGCCGCTTCCAACACAGTGGCGCGCTTGTCTTCCGTTATCATCGCTGCCGGCAAACCAACAATTTCCACGCTGAACGATTCAGCGTCCTTGCCTTGGTTGGATGTCCCCCCGCCCGCATGTGCAGGGAGTGCTGAAGGAGACACACCCAGTGAGTGCATGTCTCGAATAACAAGTCCTTCGGGGGTATCATTGAGGCTCGTTTGCCGCCTGCCTGGTGCATCGTGGTCCGCACCCTCCAGTCTCCAGCGGGGCACCTCACGCTTGAATGCAGCAGAGAGTGGCGTCCCAGCAATAGACCCCGATGCATTGGAGTGGGAGGGGAGCTGCATACTGCCTGGATTGCTGCCTGAGAATGCAACTGAGGCCAGGGGCGCCCCCTTTGGTGTGCCTGCCATGGGTGATGTTAGCGGCACAGCAGTTGGGCTGGCCGCCGAATGGGAGTGCAGCAGCTCAGGTGCCACAGTGACAACCCGCAGCATTTCCTCACTAAGCTGCACAACCAGCACTTGGCTTCCAGCACCAGCAAGGTTGTGGCTGTCCATACGTGCCTTGTGTGGAGAGTGCTTGGCTGCAGGGCGCAGAGGAGGCAACGCGTGCCCCGCAGACGGGGGGCGGCTTGGGGCCTGCAGCACTGGACTGACAGAGCGGGAGCGGCTACTGTTATGGGATAATGGGCGCAGCAGCCGTGATGTCGTTCCTTGCGGCACGCGCCCTGCAATGTAGTCCTGAAGGAATCGTTGAAAGGCTGCACAGTGTGAGTGGGCAGGCAGGACTTCTAATGCATCTGCTGACTGCGAGAGCTCATAACTTGTATTGGAATAATTAGGATGAATCTCGCTTGCACTGGTGTTGGCACTGGCAGTGGTGCTGCCAGGCATTGGATGGGCACATGACCCAGACGAAGCTTGCGACAGGCTTCGGTCGGCTCTTGGTGCTACGAGCAGCTTATGTGGCACCGGACAATCAGGTGAAAAAGCACCACCATCATTGTGTTGAATACGCTGTGGACCGTCAGGCCCAACGAATTGATTGGCTAGAGATGCTGAGCCTGCAGTGGGCACTGTTGACTGTCTTGGACAACTTCCACATGATGCACGAAATCGAGCAAGAATAAGCTCTGCATCTGAGACCTGCGAACGCAAAACCTTGCGGTGTGCACACCAACTGTTCAACTGGGCGGGTGATGGCAGTTCAGCCCTGATGTGTTTGAGGGAGAAGTGCGCTGTCGATTGTGGCCACGCTCAGGTCAGGCTGCCGAAGCCTTTTTTGTGGGCACACTTACGCCAGGCCAGCTATGTGTGGTCGCACAACTTCGACGCACTTACCGCAGAAATGAAATGGTATGGGTTTGACTTAGTGCAAAGGACAACAGATGCGTAGCTGTCTTGTTGTGCATGCTTCACAATGGCAGAATAACCCATCGGCAAATGCAGCTGGAGCAAACCTACAGTTGCAGAATGAGTCCCGAGCACATCAGATGTTTGTCCCTCTGAAGCCTGCCGAGCACCTGCCTTGCCAACTAGGAGCCACCTGTACAACAATGGGTGCATTGGCGAGAGCAACGTCAAGTTGCAGCATTTGAGGCTGGCTTTCGGCATGCTTCCCGAAGTAGATCTCAGGGGCAGGCTCTGACAAGGACGAGTTCACCACGCAGTTCTCACCTGCAGCGCAGCGCAGCACCCACAGCATTTGCAAAATTTTCTGATCGCAGCACCCGTGTGTGCGAAGGCTGACTTTTGCAGTGTTTACTTTGCGTCTGGAGGCCCTTCAGTCGGCGCCTGGCTGCATTCCGCCTCGAATGGCCAAAGTGCTGGACAACAGCACCGGCATGAGAATCTGCCGCCAGTGCTTGTGCGGAATGATGTTGTTGCACGCTGCTTGCTTGTATCGAACTTGGTGCTTGGCCATGCAGTGGAACCTCGTGCAGTTGTGTTTGACGCCTCCTCGGCTCGATTGTGTTTGAGCTGATCTGTGGCGCAGCTCTCGGCGTGGCAGCGGGATCAAAGCGTGGCAAAGTTCCACGGTCACAGAACGCGAACCACGTTGAGTTTGCTACTGATATAACCCCGGCAGCAACAATTCCAGGGCTTTGTGCCATACTGGTGGCGAAAGATTTGAAAGGAAAATTTCTAGCAATGTAGAGGTCGCAGCGACAAGCTGTGCACACACTCTTTTCAACAGCTCGAGATGCCGTACCAGTAAATGAAGCCTAAGAATGAGATTAAACGCCGTGTTTCTCATTGTGTGTGTAATGTATTGATTGTCCAGAACAAACCACAATTGCAGACATGTGTCAGATGCCAATCACAGGTCTCACGCACACCCCCGGCGGGAAGCTACTCAGCCCATGCCAACGAAGATGTTGGACATCACTAATTGAACCCCCCCAGTCGCACACGCCCCACAGTCGACTGGCTCCCCGCACCGTAATCGGCCAAGCTGGCGGCCAGCTGCCCCAAGTCCAGCAGCCGTGGGGCAGAGTCAGGCACCGTGCCCCCCTGCACCTGCTCCAGCGATACCTGCTGGGCCTCAGTGTCGCTGCTCGAGCTGCTGTTCTCATTTATGCGCTTGGCATCTGCCATGTCCCTGTGGATGCGCTCCTGCAGGGCTGAGCGCAGAGCGATGCCCGCGCTGTCGAAGCTGGCGCTCCCGGCCGCTGCGGCACCAGTCATGCCCAATGTTTCCTCTTCAGACACCACATGGATGCCACTGTTGCCGTCCTTGTCGTACATGGAGTCTGCCCGCTTCAGCTCCGCGTCTTGGTCGTTGGCGTACTTGATGGAGGCGGGGGCGAGGGGCACAGCATGCCGCTCCTCAGCGCGCACTGCAGGAATGCCCAGGAACGGAGTCGCGTCGGTGCGTATGCTGCTCTGGGAGCTTGGGCGCGACAGGATGGTGTTGCTTGAGCTGCTGAGGGAGGCACGTGGGAGCCCTCCCCGCATGGGATGGCCCCCGACGGCCGCAGCAGATGGCGTGCTGCTCCCGTGCTCACTGTGATACGGCGTGGGCGGTGCCTCCAGGGCTCGGGCAGCTCCTGTGGATTCCAGGCTGGGCCGCCTGGTGCTGCGGCCTTGGGGAGTGAAGGAGTGACTGTGGGCCCCCTTCGCTAGAGGCGTGGGCCCCCTTCCAAAGTCACCGCGGAAGGACGAGCCCGTCGCCCCCTGCTTGGATTGTTTGAAGGGGCGAGGCACCCCAGGGCTGCCCTTGGCGGAGGCTGCCTTGGCCACCGTGTGCACGTAGGGGGGGCGAGCAAAACCCCCCGCACGAGCCTTGTCGCTGCTCTTGGGGGTGTTGCCCATGTCGGTGCGGCTGGCTACGAAGTCACACCCGGCATCGTCTTCATTAGTGAGCACCCCTGGCCTCAGGTGTGACCCGTCAACTGCGTCTGCTGATTCGTCATCTGAGCCCAGGGAGGGCGATGTGCTCAGCACCAGGGCCGGCGAGAAACCGTCCTGTGCGCTGCGGCGACGCATGCGCCCCGCCTTCGGGGTGAGCTTTTTGTCGCCCCCACTGGCCTCCTGCACGGGGACCAGCAGGTCCAGCTCCCTGGAGTACCCCTGCCCCCGTCCCCCGTACTCTGGGGTCACATCGCGGCCAGCAGGTTGCATGTGGAACATGCCAGTGGGCGGAGTGCTGTTACGATAGTCTTTGGTGGTGTCAATGATGGGTGTTTCACTCGGGCTGCGGAAGTTGGTGGCCGCGTCCAGGTTCACAGTGCCAAAGCTTGCCTCGGGAGCGAGGCTGGCAGCGGCCAGCTGCGGCTGGGACAACACACGCTCGGCAGCAGCACGAGTCTCACCAACATCATCTGGAAGGGAATCGCTCGGCTGGCTGTTGGCCGACGGCACTCGTGCCCACGCACCTGCAGGGGGGGTTTCGCACCCGTCCCCCCCCGGCAGCAGGCTACTTCCCAGAGGCAAGGCCACAACCATCTGTCGCCCGGCAGAACCTTCTGGGAATGTTAACACATGAGCAGGCACTTGTGGAATTTCCAAGTTGCTGCCAGGTCGAACTCTCGGCGTGCCGTGGGTGCAGTCTGTTGTTGCGGAACTGACCATCATCCCCAAGGCGTACCCAGAGCTGCCGGAGCTGCCACTGCTGCCGCCCAAACTGCGCTCACAGGAAGCGCCTACTACTGCCTGCGTGGCGCCTGCCCCCGATGACATGGAGGCAGATGCATCAGCGGCAGCACTCACAGGCCGTCCACTGCCCTGGTCTGAGCCGCTGCGGCCGCCACTGGGGTCCCGACCCCCATGCACAGGGGAGGACTCAGACACGGGCGTGCCACGGCTGGACCCGGAGGGGCTATCCATGTTGCCACTACTGGCTTGCACGCCATGGCTGTAGCCGCCGTCGTGTGTCTGCCCCGGGTCATTCCCCTCCGTTTCCGTGAGGCACGCCGCTGCCACCACACCATCGCAATGCGAGC
>Ga0307982_1000914_pt1 | contig 23639 bp, 9 predicted proteins | sample OrgLakmetagen989_FD_201847 | JGI IMG/M metagenome (GOLD analysis project Ga0307982, IMG submission 201847) | Saline water microbial communities from Organic Lake, Antarctica - #989 | ecosystem: Environmental > Aquatic > Non-marine Saline and Alkaline > Saline | place: Antarctica: Organic Lake...
TTAGAAATCATAGATAACAGCGGTAGAGTTATATTCAGTAGAAATGTAGATGATAGTCGTCAATGGCACTTAAATGGTGCTGAGCTCTACTTTTTAGCCAATGGAGTTTACACCGTGAAGTTTACAGATGGAGAAACCGTAATAACCGAAAAGTTAGTGAGAATTAAGTAAATAGATACTCACTTTCACAAAAAGGCCTCTGCAACTTATTTTTTGCAGAGGCCTTTTCTATTATTGAAACATCGTGTTTCGTAACGGAATAATCACAGCTAATACCGATCGGAACAATTATACAGTCTAATTTCGGTTTCACCTCATTATTCTATTAATTGTTTTCCGCGGCATGTACCACTGTAAGAATAATTTTTGAAGACTAAAAAATTATTCACATTGGTATAATAGCACCAAAACTATCAGATTATGTGCAATTTGTTATAGCCCTTCACCTTGGCTAACCAAGCGCTTCCTTTAACTGCAGTTTATATTTTCGAGAGATTGGAATTGCTTTTTCATTTACATAAACGTGCGTAGAGTTATATTCTGAAATATAATTCAGATTGACTAGATAACTTCGATGAATTCGAATAAAATCCCCTCTGAGACTTTTTTCTAATTCACTCATATTATTACGTTCGGAATAAATCCCTTTGTCCGTAATTATTCTTACGTAGGAGTTATCGCTTTCAAAGTATAAAATGTCAGAAAGTTTAATATGCTTTTTACCGAATGTTGTTTTTACCTCATAATTCGTTTCAAACTTCATTTTAAACAGTTCTAACTGGGCTAGAACATCGCTTTTCTTATATGGCTTAGTAATGTAGCTAAGCGGTTTTGTTTTAGTCGCTTTTTTCAATGTTGCCATCTCGTTATTTGCAGAAACGTAAATGAATGGAATCCCTTTTTCACTCAAGATCTCTCCTAATTCAATTCCCGTTTTTTCCCCTTTTAATCGAATGTCAACAAAATATAAATCCGGTTCTTTAACAAGATGTTGTAATGCCAAGTCAACAGTATTTGCTATGTCGAGAACCGTTACCCCGTGCTCTTCTAACATCATGCACAAATGATCTGCAATTAAAAAGTCATCCTCTACTATTACAACTTTCATATCTTAAATTTTAATTGAAAAGAGTAGCCATTTTTCTCTTCGGGTGAATCAGGTATTACCTCCCCTTCTAACTGCCTAACCAATATTTCTATAAGCTTCAATTTAACCCCTTTCGCCAAGCCCTTCCCTTTGTCAAAGTAAATTAAATGCAGCGCCTTTTCGGACTCATAGATTTTTAACCCTATTAGTTTCTCTTCTTCCGAAGTATATGCATGCTTCACCGTATTGGTAATTAACTCTGTAATGAGCAAGCCCAAGTAGGTTGCCTTTTCAGATGGTAACTGCGTATCTTCGATGTCCATTTCAAAATTAAAATGCGTGAGCGCCATACTTTCCCGCAAGTTTTCATAGATATTAAAGGCGTACGACTTCACCGATATCGAACTAATAGATTCATTCAAATATAGCTGTTGATGAAGCGAGGCTATTGCATTTATTTTATCAGAAAGGGTTTCTAAGTATGGCGCCTGCCCCTTATGTTTATACATTTCACGGCCAATCAAAGAAATAATAAGTTGTAAATTATTTTTTACTCGATGATTCGTTTCTCCAGTTAGAAACTGATTTTCATCGTTTAGCTTTCTCAACAATTTATTTTTCTTTTTGGATTTGTACGAAGAGTAAATCAGGAGGATTATTACAACTAAGCCAAAAAACCCAATAATGGAAAAATATCTGAATTGTTGCTCTTGCTGTTCTATTTCTAGTTCCTTTTGAACAATCTCCTGTTCCTTTTTCTCTGCCTCCAATTCTACATAAAGCTCGTTGACCCTACTTTTCATAATCTGCTCGCCGAGCAAAGCCATGTTGTGCAACTCGAACGTATGGTTTCTGAATCCATTTAACGAATCACCCATTCTGAAATAGGTTTCTTTTAGACCCCCATAGCTCCCCATTAAAAGGCGAAAGTTTTTCGTTTCATTTAGTCTGTTTACAGCGTAATTATAATAATACAGGGCGGAGTCATAAGATTCGTTATTCGCTAAAAACTCAGCTAAGTTGTTCATTGCGTTGATTTGGTTGAAGAGATCTTTGCCGTTCCACATCTTCACTGCATCATGATAGTTGCGGTAACTCAACTCCTTCTCCCCCATCTTTTCATAAATATCTCCAAGCTCATTATAGCAGGTGGCTTGTGCCGGAATGTTATTTAATTTTTTTGCTATCACCAAAGATGCTTCAGAATAAAACCTTGCTGAATCTAAAGTTTTTGGGTCACCATTACTGTAGTGCACTTCATTGTAAACTGCAGCCGCTCGGTGATAAAAACTGCACAATAAGGTGGAGTCTTTAATATCTTCGTCTAGGAGATCATGAATAACTTCTAAACCCAAATGGTATCTGCTAAGCTTCCTGTTAAATTCCAATTCTTGAATCTTCGCTTTAACCCTCAGATATTTTGAATTAATCGCCTTGCTTACTTCGTTTGCCCGATTAATACTGAGTAAAGCGCTATCGCTTTCACCAAGTATCGCCGTAAACCTAGAGTGTTTAATCAACCACTCCACAAGTGCAGAGTCGTTCTCCAGTTTCTGATCGGAGCGGGATTGATTTAAGAAAAACTTCGCTTTTTCATAATTTCCTAACCCTACATATTTGGACATACTATCTCGATAGCTTTCTGGTGTAAAACCAACAGCAATTAAGTAAAGGAAGACAAAAAATACAGCCTTCGAAAATGGGTTTTTTAATCTAAAAATCAAAAGAATTTATTTCTGCTACAAAGGGAACAATTCAAAACGTACTGTAAAAATGAAAAATAGGTAGTTCATGGCAAAAAACGGTTATCAACAGCAAAAATTTATTTACTAAGCCTCCCGACCCTTAGATTTGATGCATAAATTTTATTTATTATGAAAAAGTTTCTTATTCTGATTTCTGTTTTGCTATGCATTAGCGTTGTTTCTGCCCAACATCTTAACCCTAACTCTTGGGATTTTAATTTTGATGATTCAGATTTAGAGATAGAAATCGACCAACAAAATGGTTGGATTACTTATTATTTTACCCAGAATTATGACAACACCAGTTGTCAAGTTTTTTTGCAAAATAACAATAATCCTATGAGGATTAGGATACGTGAAAGCGGTCAACCTTGGACAGATATAGCTACCGGTGTATCAAGTGCATCTGTCAATGCAAACTCTTTTACCTACTTGCCAGGTTATCAGGGAGGAAGAAATGGAGTGATTGATCTTGACCCTGGAGGTGGCGTCAATAATTTGTATTTTATACGGTTCGATAATTTAGACCCTAAATACTTAACCGGAACAATTGATTTTCAAGTGTACGGCTTTTGGAATAATATTTTTTGCGGCTCAGCAACAGGTTATAGAACAGCCACCAAAGTTTTATCATTACCACCAATAGTTTCAGTAAACAATTTAACAGCAACAACTAACAATTGTGGTTATGTAGAACTGAATTGGACTAACCCGACCAATTGGGCCTTACGTAGAACAGAGGTTTGGAGGGATGGAGTAATGGTTAGTTTTCTCGGACAAAACAATACAAGTTATCAAGATCACACTGCACAAGCGGGGGTAAATCACAATTATCAAGTTATTTCGGTTATGCACTGGAATAACCCAGCTCCAACAAGAGTTGCAAAATCTGCTGCAGTTTCAGTAACAGGAAACGCGATACCAGGACCAGATGCTCCACTAAATTTATTCGTTGACCAAGTCAATTGCAACGGTGCATTAGAGGTGAATTGGACTTGGAGCGCTACGACAAACCCAAGTCGATTTATCATACAAAGGGCTCCTGATTCTAACTTTACCGCTGCCCAAACCACTCAATTCCGAACTTCAGGCTCAGACCGATCCTACCGAGATGCAACAACTCAAATTGGAGTAAATTATTTTTGGAGAGTGTTAGCTCAAGAAGACTGCCCAAGCCCCTCGTCAGCCGTAAATAATGGAAACTGGTCTACTACTGAACAACAAGCTGGACTCGGCATTCCTGCCGCACCATCAACAGTTAGTTTGCAGGTAGATACCATTGGTAAAAGAATTACGGTGAACTGGACAGATAACTCAACGATGGAAGATGGCTTCAAAGTAGTGCGTCAATCTTCAGTGGGTCAAGTAGAGTTTGATGTAGCAGAAAACGCTACTACTTATGTAGACAATTCAGCGCAAACTTGCGAAACCTACACGTACAGCGTAAAATCGTATAACACTTGTAAAACAACAGGAGTCCTTTCCACCGGACCTACTGGAAGCGCGAGTGCCTACATTCCTTCAGATTTGGGAACCGTTTTTAATGGAACTTCAGATAAAATTCAAGCGACGGATGGAGAGTTTGGTGATCGTATAGAATTACGATGGTCAACTCCTAACCGACAAATAGACTTCTGGAACATAGAGCGAATTAATCCGCTTACCAATGATACCGTTTTAATCGGCTCACCTAGCGGAAGGACCAAATTTTTAGCGGACAATACTGCTGACGCAAACACCTTTTACGAATATTTAATACAAGGAGAAACAGATTGTGCAGGAAATACAGAGTTCTCGAACACATCTAAAGATTACGGCTTCCGGTTGGCATTTGGAACGATTAATGGTCAAATTACCTATAAAGGCGGTGTAGCAGTAGAAGGCGTTAAGGTGACAGCGGAACCTGCTTCCGGTGCAAGCGGTAAAACAGGAAACTTTAATGGCGCCTCGTCTTATGGAATTATAGCAGCAAATAGCGCTATTGACTTTAGCAAAGGGTTTACCATTCAGGCGTACATTAATCCAAATGATTTAACAGGAACCAAAACTATATTCAACAGAAATAATATAACTTTTAGATTGAAAAACAATCAATTATCCACTGTGATTAACGGAATCGATTACCTTGCTTCAGATTCACTTATTCGGGCAAATGAATGGATTTCAGTTACAGTAAGCGTCATATCCGATTCCATCATGATGTACGTGAATAACAGCCAGGTTCTGAGCATAAATCACACCTTTAATCTAAGTTCGATTCATGCGACATCTGCAACTCACCCAATATTTTTGGGTAAGTCCGGTTCAGGAGACTATTTTAAAGGAAACTTAGACGAAATCAGGTTATTTACAAGAGGCTTAGATCAAACAGAAGTAATCGAGTCCTTCGATGTTTACATTAATCCAAGTATGAAAGGATTAGAAGGATATTGGAGATTTGACGAAGGTTTTGGAACAGTTGCTTATGATTATTCAAAAACTTTAGTAACTCCTAATAGAAATCATTCGCAGTTATTCAATGTAGCATTTCAAAACAATAAACCTACCACTACTCAGCTTACTGCAGGTGCTTACACCAATGCTCAAGGTTCTTACTTTATCCCGTTTATTCCATTTTTAGGAAGTGGAGATAATTTTATACTAACTCCAACATTTGGTACCCATCGATTTTCTCCGGCAACTACTACACTTTTAATTGGCACCGGGGCTCAAAACTACACTGGTCAGGATTTTGAAGATCAGTCCTCTTTTAGCGTTTCGGGTACTGTAAAATACAAAAACACCAATTGTTTTGTAAAAGAAGCTCGATTGTTAATAAATGGACAGGTAGTGATTCGGAACGGTTCAGTTGCTGAAACGGATGCCAATGGATTTTTTGACATTCAGGTACCTATTGGACCGCATGTTGTTACAATAGAAAAAACTTCTCATGTTTTTTCAGCAGGTAGATTTCCGGCAAGTGGGGCTTGGGATTTTCAGCAAAATGTTCAAGGAATAGACTTTATCGATAGCACGCTTGTAAAAGTTGTAGGTAGAGTTGCAGGGGGTAGCATTCAAAAAGCTTTACCACCGGCATTAGCTCGTGGTAAAAATAACATTGGAGTTGCTTCAATTCCTTTTAAAGCTCAACAAAGCGGCGGTTGTTTAGTCGATACAGCAGTTACTGATACTACCACAGGAGAATTTGAAATCAACCTACCTCCTTTGCGTTATGAGGTCCCTAGTTTTAATATAGGGTCTAATAATGCAATTCAATTTCTTAATAATGATTTGTTGGATATCTCTAACGTTCCTCCAGTCTTAACCTCAACAGATTCTGTATTTAAAAGGTTAAATGGCAGAAGTATATTAGATAAGGTAGACTCTGCAAACTATCAAAAGCAGCTGGACTTTATACATTTTGTGAATCCTTCTATTGATGTAGAAGGTAAAGATGTTGCTAGCCAATTTGGTTCAGATACCATCGCTTACACCAAGGCAGGGCAAACAGTGGATATTCCAACCTCCGCATTAGGTTTAAGCTACCCAGTATTTGAAGAGAATGATGAGTATACTTGGCTGATTTCAGCCTTTGAAGTGTATGAGAATAAAGACGACGCAATGAGTGTTTTAGATTCTGTTCCCATGAAAGAAGGTAACATCGAAATTGTAAATAATTTATCTGCAGACATTACAAGAACTTTTGAATATAAAATAACCGACACGGTAGATTTTTCAGGAATTCAAGAATATACGTTTCAGGGTGGACAAGCAAATACATCAGAGAACAGCACAATTCCAACCTATAGTTACACTAAAACTTGCGAAATCACGCTAAGACCTGATAATGGCAATGCTGAATCTTGGAAACCGAATAACTTGGACCCAAATAATCAAGACTTTAGAGGTGTAGTCTTCGGTTCTAAAGCACTAGGAAATTCATTCGCAACCCAAGGGCCTGATGTTGTAACCATGATTTTAAGAGATCCTCCGGGGACAAACAGCTCAGCTAGTTGGAGTAAGGAGGTCACGCATAGCACTACGAATTCATTTAATATAGAAGTCAAAGGAGGAGTTGAAAAAGAAATTGAAGCGAAGGCTGGAACTAAATTTGCGATTGGTTTAGGTTATACCACGGAAACGGAAATCAATGTAGACATAAAAAACAAGCACGAATTTGAAACTAGTGTCAATAGTGGTGGTGATTTTGTTGAAGTTAGATCCAACTCGGTTGATATATCAACCGGTGGTGGAGATGAGTTTGTTGGAGCTGATGCTGATTTATTCTTTGGGAGGTCTTACAATGTGGACTTTGGTTTAACCCAAAAAATTACCGTAATAGACACAGCTGATTGCGGTGATGAGTCAAATAATTGTTTTGGTAACCCTTTTACTTTTAATGGAAAGACCTATCAACTCGGAAGTTCTATTGGGATGTTTGTTATACCTGGAGGATATCAAACCGAATTCGTTTTTACTCAAGTAGGAATTGAAAACTCTGTTATCCCCAAGCTTGTTAATTTAAGAAACCAACTTCTAATATCTGATCCGAGCGTATACGTTTCTTACTTAACGTTTAGCGATCCAAATTATGGAAAGAGTAATGATAATCCAGTTTTTACGAACGCAACTCCGGATGATTTAGCCAACACTCCTGAAGATTCTTTAGGTTCCAGCTACTACTATAAAGGGTACAGAGAAGTAACCAGAACCGTTACTTCAGCTTTTGGCGTAACGAAACAAATCAGAGCTATAGAAGGTGTAGATAGTGTTTGGTGGTACAACCAACAAATTAGACTTTGGGAGGATGCGTTACGAAAAAACGAAAGAGAAAAAGTTTTTGCTCAAAATAAACTTAGAAATGTGTCCTATCAGGCCGGAAGCTCCATAACATATTCTAATTCAACTTCGCGAGACAGTTCCAATACGACAAACTTTTCCGTTGGAATAAGCACGGCGTTAGGAACACTTTTCGGAGCACAAATTGCAAATACTGGTGCATTGAGCGGTACTTCTATAAAAATGGGGATCGAAACTAGTGGAACATTTGTTCGAGGAACGCAATCAACTACCAGCTTTGATTACACGTTCGATGATTCAGATGGGGACGATGAATTTACAGTTGATGTATATGAATCTACAGATGGTTACGGACCCATATTTAAAACAAGAGGTGGACAAACTTCTTGCCCTTACCAAGGAGAGAGAAAAACAAAGTACTTTCAGCCAGGAGTTCATACGTTAGATCAAGCAACTATTCAATTGGAAGATCCAGGAATATCTGCAAGTCCGGCTCAGGTTTTTAATGTGCCTGCCAACTCAGCTGCCAATATCTCTTTGAATCTTATCAATAATGGACCCGAAGATACTCAATACGCTTTAAAGGTGTTAGAAACTACCAACCCCAACGGAGCGATTCTAAAAATAGATGGAATTGGGCCAAACAGAAACTTTGCAGTGCCTGCCGGAACTTCTATCAACAAAACACTCACCGTTCAAAGAGGCCCAAATCATATCAAGTATGATAGCATTGGCTTAGTTTTTCATTCCCTATGTCAGTTTGATTTTGGCGCTGCTAATTATGAAGACATTGCTGATACAGTTTATATTTCGGTAGAATTTCTCTCGTCTTGCACCGAGTTGAATGTTCAGTCTCCCCAGAACCAGTTCGTGGCAAATAACACTTTTAAAAATACACTTCCAGTTCTTATTTCAGGGTATGATATCAATTACAGTGGATTAGAAAAAATTGAATTACAGTACAAGCCATCAAATCAAGCATCTTGGGTGCCGTTAGGTACCGAGTGGTTTAAAGATACCGTTGATATTAACACTAGATATCCGAACCACATTGACCCTCAACAAATACCAAGAGGACAGTCTTATATTACGTATCAGTTGGCAATGGATCAGCTCATTGATCAAGATTATGATTTGAGAGCGATCTCAACCTGTAAAATACCGTTCAACCCTGATTTCTCTCAAGAATCAGCGGTAATCTCAGGAGTGTTCGACCGAGTAAATCCTCACCCTTTTGGAAGTCCAAGTCCGGCAGATGGTGTGCTTGACCCTAACGATGATATCTCAATTCGATTCAATGAAGAAATAGAAGCAGGCTCCTTGACACCAAATAATTTTCAAATAACCGGTGTTTTAAACGGTCAAGAATTAAGACACGATAAGGCAATTGCTTTTAATGGAACAACGGAGTATTTGGAAATTGACAACGGATTCGATTTTGCTTCAGGGAATTTTACGATTGAGTTTTGGTTAAAGAGAAATACTTTGGGGTTAAAGCAAACTATTCTTTCACAAGGAGCGAATTCAGGAAATAACTTTGAAATTGGATTTGCTACTGACGATAAAGTGTTGGTGCACATAGGTGGACAAGAGTATAAATCTGACTTTACAATTTTAGATGATAGCTTGTGGCATCATTATGCAATTACTTACGACAAGGATAATTTAAACCTAGAGATTACAGACCGATTAGCAGGCGGTAGCCAAGTTAGTATTAGTAATAACTTCTTCTCCACTTTTCAGTCCGGTGGAAAGACGTTTATAGGAAAAAATACTGCAAACAATGCTGATTTCTTTAACGGTTCCATTCATCAATTAAGAATTTGGAATAGACCGTTAAATGCAGCTGTGGTTGCTTCTCGAATCAATCAAAACTTGAGCGGCAGAGAAGCAGGATTAATTGGCTTTTGGCCAATGGATAAAGGCAGAGGCAATATTGCAGAAGATGAAGCTCGTTTCCGTCATGCTGAAATGAAGGCAGAATGGGAAATAAATCCTAAAAGTACTTCCGCTAGTTTAGATGGAATTTCGCAATATGTGGTTGTAGACACAGCAGGAACGCTAGCCATAACTCAGGAAATGGACTTAAGTATAGAGTTTTGGTTTAAAACTGCTGGTGGCAAACTACAATCTTTACTATCCAATGGTAGTGGAAGATTTGCTTTTGGAGACAACAACCGAAATGGATGGAACATCGAAATGAATGCTCAGAATGAAATTTGGGTTAAAAATGATTCCTTTGCTTTTAAAGCAGTAGAAGCAAATTTCGCAGATGATTCTTGGCATCACTTTGCGCTCGTGTTAAATCGCTTAGCCAACGCTACTGCCTACATCGACGGTCAGCAGCAGAAATCAACGACTGCAACTAATTTCTGGGGCTTTAGTGGAAACAAATTGGCAATAGGTGCAAGATTTAGCTTAAACGGAGTAGTTGAGAATATTGACCAACACTTTAATGGGGAGATCGATGAGGTTAGGGTTTGGAATACCGCCTTGTTGAGAGAAAACATAGAATTGAATCGTTACAACCGTTTGAAAGGAGACGAATTTGGTTTACAAGCATATTATCCGTTTGAGGATTACAGATTAGAACTGGGTGTGCCCAAACTTGATGCTTCCAATGGCAACCAATCCACTGTGTTGAGAAACCCTGAGCGAACAGTTTCACGTCAAGTTGGTGGAAATTTATTCAGCACAGAAAGTCCTGCAGTTGCTTTACAGCGACCAGTTGAAGAAATTAAATATTCTTGGAGTGTAAACAACGACGAAATTGTAATTACCCCAAATGAGGATGCTTCAAACATTGAAAATGTCACCTTGAACGTATCGGTTCAAGGAGTAAGAGACTTACATGGTAATTTAATGCAATCTCCAAAAACATGGATTGCATTTGTGAACAAGAACCAAGTATTGTGGCAAGATGCCCAGCGTAATTTAGCGAAAGAATTTAACGACACCATGACCTTCACATCGAAGGTAATCAATAGTGGAGGAGAAGTTAAGACCTTTAACATTACCAATATTCCAGCCTGGTTAACGGTTTCCCCCTCTACTGGGACAATTAATCCGCTAAGTACTCAAACCATTAAATTTACCATTAACCCGGCAATTAATATCGGAGACTACACGGAGGATTTATTACTCTCTACCGATTTTGGATTCAATGAAAAGTTATTGGTAAACCTAAAGGTTCGGAAAACGGCACCAGCATTTTCTTTTGATCGTAACCTTTACAGTAAATCGATGAACATTATTGGTCAAATAGAAGTAAATGGAAACATAAGTACCAACGATGGAGACATTTTAATTGCCTACATCAACGATGAGGTTAGAGGAAAAGCCAACTTACAATACATGCCAACTCTAGATCGATACATGGCATTTTTGGATGTTTATTCCAACGCTTCCGACAGCATTACATTCAAGGTTTGGAATTCTGCTGAAGGAGAATTGCACGAGGATGTGACACCGAACCTATACTTTGTAGAGAATCAATTAGTAGGTAGTGTATTAAACCCACAAGTGTTTAGTGCGGTGAATAATCTTGCAAAGCCTATTGTATTGAACCAAGGTTGGAATTGGGTCTCATTTCCTTTAACGGATGCTAAAATGTCAAGTTTAGGTGCCTTTTTTGGATACACAAGCTTTAGTTCAGGTGATGTTGTAAAGACAATAGGAAGTAACACTTTTGCTCAATACGGAGGCCCTTCTTTAGGATGGTCAGGTGGATTGACTAGAAACGGCTTAAACAACCACCAATCCTACCTTATTCATATTTCAGCTCAAGACACCTTGCAGTATTCTGGTTTAGCAATTGATCCCGATACCGTGCCAATTTCTGTAGCTCAAGGTTGGAATAGAATTGGATTTGTTTCCACAAAAAACGTTGGAATTAATTCTGCACTTGCCAACTTCAATGCCACAGATGGCGATTTAATGAAATCGCAACAAGCATTTGCGGTTTACGTAACGAATCTCGGTTGGGTGGGCAGTTTAACCACTCTTGAGCCAACAGAGGGTTACCTTTTAAAATCCGCTAGTAGCTCTACTTTCGTCTATCCAAGAAGAGGTTTATTAAGGTTAAAGGAGGAGCCGGTGCAAGAAAAGCTACAAGAAACACTCCCAACTTTATATAGCCTCAATCCAAATCAATTTGAAGCAAGTACTAACGCAATTGTCAAAATCCAAACGTGCGAAGAATTGCTTGCAAATAAAGACTGGGCATTGGCTGCTTTCAAAAACGAAGAGTTAAGAGGTTGGGTGAGTTCAACAAAATTTGTAAACGATGAGTTCGGTCATGAATACTTCATCAGTGTGTTCGGGGAAGGAAACGAAACCTACACGTTCAAAATGATTAATCAAACCACTGGGGAGCAAATGAATGTTAACCATAAACTAGATTTTGAAAAAAACAAGGTACAAGGTGCTGTGGATAACCCTTTACAGTTTAGCTTATTTACCGAAGTGGATTGTGATCAGTTTAACGCAGAAGAAGAAACTACAAATGAAACTGAACAGGTAAGTTATCCGAACCCATTCTCCAAATTTGTAACCATCGTGGTACCTAATTCGATTACCGAAACAGGTCAGATTCAAATTGTTGACAAAAATGGACGAATCGTTTTTCAAAGGAATGTATCAGATCAGCGTAAGTTTCATTTAAACGGAGCGGAGCTCTATTTCTTAGCGAATGGCGTTTACACTTTAAAGTTCATGGATGGCGAAACAATAGTCACCGAAAAGCTAGTTAAAATTAAATAAATGGACCGCTCACAACATTATTAAGTATTTCACGTCAAATATTTGAATCGTACCATTTAATTCTCTTTCTTAGCGTCGTTAAAATTGTAACTAGAATACACAAGACAAAAAATCTCAAATAGAATCCATATAATTATGAAAATTATCCATTCTTTAGCGTTTACCTGCTTACTGCTAGTATCAGGGTTTATTAGCGCGCAAGCTCCTACCTGGTCAGTTAACCCGAACAGCTTTCAATACAGCATGACTGTAACTGCCGTATTAGATTTAAACTGTACTGAATTACAAAGCCCTTCTAACCAACTGGGTGCTTTTGTTGGAAATTCCCTTAGAGGAACCGCCTTTACTTCTACCGTAATTGGTGGTAGATATGAAGCGAGCATGGTGGTGTACAGCGACCTCGTAAACGGAGAGCAAATCAGCTTCAGGTTTTACCAGCAGTCCTCCAACACAACCTTTATCAGTATAGATACGATTGCCTTTCAAGACAATGCTATTTTTGGCAGCCCTGCTAGCCCATTGAACATTCGTAACAACACACAGCCGAGTGTAATAGCCCTGACATCTGATACACTTATTGAAAATCAGACTAACGGAACTGTGGTTGGTAGTTTATCTGCAACAGACCCGGATGCGGGCCAAACGCACACCTACAGCTTAGTGAGTGGATCCGGGAGCACCAACAATGGGTTATTTAGTATCTCTGGAACGGATTTAATAGCCAACTTCTCTGCAGACTTTGAGAATAAATCTAGTTATGCTATCAGAATTAAAGCCACCGATAACTTAGGTTGTGGCCTAGAAGTTCCTTTTACTATCACGGTGAAAGACGTCAATGACCCACCAACCGCATTGAGTTTATCGAATAATCAAATAGACGAAAATCAGCCAATGAATTCCGTTATTGGAAATCTAACTGCCACGGATTCAGATGCAAGCGAGACTTTTACTTATTCTCTTGTTGCAGGAACAGGTGGCGCTGACAATAGTGCTTTTAACTTGAATGGAAATGTGCTTAGAACAAACAGCGCATTTGACTTTGAAACGAAATCTATTTATAGCATAAGATTACAAGTTTCAGATAAAGCAAATAATATTTTAGTCGACACTTTTAAAGTAACCGTTAATAACGCAAATGATTTTCCAACAAATGTGCTAATTACTGCAGATTCTGTATTTGAAAATCAAGTTAAGAATACTGTGGTTGCGACTATTTCTACTGTTGACCAAGATGCAGGACAAACTTTTGCTTATAGTTTTGATAACGTTGCAGGAAATGATAACGCTAACTTTAATATTGTTGGAAATCAATTAAGAACAAAAGAAATATTTGATTTCGAGCAAACTAACATCTATTTCATCTACATTCAAACGAACGATTTAAACGGCGGAACATTCACAAAGCAATTAACAATAAGAGTGAAAGATGCAAATGACGCCCCAACAGATGTTCAACTCTCCACGCTAAGTGCAAGAGAGAACATGCCGATTGGAACTTTTGTCGGTAAAATTATTTCAACTGACCAAGATGCAAATTCAACCTTTAATTACTCTTTAGTTAACGGAATTGGAAATGCAGATAATAGCAACTTTCAAATCAGTAATGATAGCTTATTTACAGCAATAGTTTTAAATCTAAACACCCAAGCGACCCATGCTATTAGACTAGAAACAAATGATTTGAATGGTGGAACTTTTGCAAAGTCGTTCACAATAGTTGTAAAAGATATTAACGATGTCCCAACTGATATTACGCTTTCCAATAATGTAATTCCTGAGAACCAAACACAAGGTACTGAAGTTGGAAGCTTTACTACTACTGATCCGGATGCAGGTGATATTCATACGTATGCCTTAGTATCAGGAGCCGGCGATAGCAACAATTTAGCTTTCACCATTTCCTCTAACAAGTTGTTGACCAACACTACCTTTAATGTAAACAACCAAAGCAGCTATTCCATTAGAGTTCAAACGAATGATGGTTTTGGTGGAGTGTACCAAGAGATTTTCACTTTGAATATCACCAACTCTAACGATGCACCGACAAATATTTTACTTTCTAACGACAGTATCAATGAAAGTTTACCCCCAAACACACCTATTGGTGCTTTTTCTTCTGTTGATGCTGATGCAGGAGACACTCACAGCTATAGCTTCCTAAGTGGAACTAATGATAATGCTTCTTTTGCTATTGTCGGAAATGAACTAAGATCCACCACATCTTTTAACTTTGAAGTTAAAAGTAGCTACTTCATACTAGTGAATAGCAGTGATGGTAAAGGAGGTAACTTTAGCAAGCAATTCAATATTAGCATCAAAGATACGACTGACGGACCAACGGATATTTCTCTAAATAACAACACGATAGCAGAGAATGGCGCCACCCGAACTTTTATTGGAGAATTCTCTTCCACGGATGAAGATGCTAACGATACCTTCTCCTATTCCTTAGTAAATGGGGTTAACTCTACAGATAATGCTTCTTTTCAAATCTCGAATGACAGCTTATTTTCTTTAGCTGTCTTCGATTACGAAACTCGAGTTAATTACTCCGTAAGAGTTAGAAGTACTGATGCAAGTAATCTTTATACAGAGAAGGCTTTTGCTGTGCGCATTACGAATGCTAATGATTCCCCTACAAATATGGATATCAGTAACGCAACAGTGTCTGAAAATACTACTTTAAATTCTACCGTTGGAAATTTCTCAACCATTGACCCTGATACAAATAACACCCATACTTATACTTTAGTAGCAGGAACAGGTGATGCAGATAATACTGATTTTACCGTGAGTGGAACAGCCTTAAGAACCGGTGTGGTTTTCGACTTTAATAATAAACCAAGTTATTCTATCAGAGTTAGAACAACCGATGGTTTAGGGGCTTTTTTCGAAAAGGTATTCACTATTAACGTTACAGATGCAAATGACTTTCCTACAGACATTCTACTTTCTAACGATAGCATTTTAGAAAATTTATCTGCAAATACTACCATTGGTTTATTCTCGACAATCGATCCGGATACTGGCGATAACCACACGTATTCCTTAACGACTGGAGTAGCTGATAATTCCTCTTTCGCAATAGTCGGCAACCAGCTGAGAAGTTCTCAATCGTTTAATTTTGAGGCTAAAAATAGTTACTTCATTTCTGTTCAAACAAACGATGGAAATGGAGGCACATTTACCAAACAAATAAACATAACCATTAAAGATGCCAACGATGCACCAACTGATGTTGCATTAAATAACAATACCGTTGCTGAAAATCAAAGTATAGGTGCTTTTGTTGGAGTTTTTAGTTCAACTGACGAAGATGCAGTGGATGGGTTCTCCTACACTTTAGTAGCCGGTTTGAACTCCACCAATAACGCTCAATTTTCGATACGTAATGATAGTTTATTTTCAAATGTAGTATTCAATTTTGAGACTAAATCTACTTACTCGATAAGAGTTCGTTCTACAGATAACTCTTCTACATTTAAAGAAAAGGCATTTACAATTTCTATAACTGATGCCAATGACGCTCCTACTGATATCAATATATCGAATTTATTAGTTGCCGAGAATTCAGCCAGAAATACAACTGTCGGATCTTTTTCAAGTGTAGACCCCGACTTATTGGATGTTTATTCTTACAGTTTAGTTAGCGGTGCAGGGTCTGCTGATAATGCTTCATTTTCAATAAATGGTAATTTGCTTAAAACAGACACCACCTTTAATGTAAATACCAAAAGCACTTTTAGTATCCGTGTTCGTTCAACTGATGGAGGTAACTTATCAACCGAAAAGACTTTTACCATTACCATTACTAACTCAAATGATGCACCTACGGATATCACTATTTCCAATGATAGCATTTTTGAAAATGCTGTTGCCAACACACTTATAGGTAATTTTGCAAGTATTGACCCGGACGCAGGAGATTCTCATACCTACTCACTGGTTGGAACCTCAAATGATAATGGCTTTTTTGTAATCGCTGGAAACCAATTGAGAAGTACACAAAGTTTTAATTTCGAAACAAAGAACAACTATTTTATATCTGTTCAAACGAGCGATGGAAATGGTGGGATTTACGTGGAGCAGTTTACTGTTTTTGTGAAAAATGCAACGGACCGTCCTACGGATATTGGTTTAAATAACAATGCAATTGCAGAGAACCTTCCGGTTGGAACGTTTGTAGGTTTGTTATCTTCCACAGATGAAGACCTTACAGATTCATTTACCTACACCTTAACCACAGGTAGTAACTCTACTGATAATGGGTCGTTCAGTGTTTCAAATGATAGTTTACTTACCGCTGCTATTTTTAATTACGAATTTAAAAAGGCTTTTTCCATACGTATTAGAACCACTGATGGTGCGAATCTATTTACAGAAAAATCATTTTCAATTAGCGTTTTCAATGCAAATGATACCCCAACTGACATCGCATTGAGTAACAATATTGTTGCAGAAAATGTCGCTTTGAACACTACGGTAGGGTCCTTTTCTACTACAGACCCTGACACTGTTGATGTGTTTTCATACACCTTAGTTGCGGGCAATGGCGATGCTGATAATGATGATTTTTTAATAACAGGTAATACGTTGAAAACGGACACCATATTCGACTTTAACAGAAAAACTACTTATTCCATTAGAGTCAGAACAACAGATGGTTTTGGAGCCAATTTTGAGAAGGTATTCACGGTAAGAATTATAAATTCAAATGACGCACCAACGAATATAACATTGAGCGCTTCATCTATCAATGAAAATTTACCTCCAAATAGCTTGGTTGGAAATTTAGCTACGGTAGATAAAGATATTAATGACAGTCATACTTACTCATTTGCGAACCTATCGGCCAATGACAATTCAAGTTTTGCCATCGTAGGAAATGAATTAAGAACATCCGCAAGTTTTGATTTTGAAACGAAATCTGTTTATTTTATTCAAGTTCAAACAACTGATGCAAATGCTTCTAGTTATAGTAGACAATTGTTCGTCAATGTTAATGACACAAATGATACTCCAACAGACATTATTCTTTCTGGGAATAGTGTTAGAGAGAAACAAACGACCAACCAATTCGTTGGTCGTTTTGCAACTACTGATCAAGATGCAACTGATGCATTTGCGTATACCCTTGTGACTGGATCTGGAGATGCGAATAACGGAAGTTTTACGATTTCTAACGATAGTATTTTTTCTGTTGTGCCTTTTGATGTGTTGGTCCAATCTCAGCTTAATTTGAGAGTTAGAACAAGTGACAAGGATAACAAGCAGTTTGAAAAAGCTTTCGTGATTTTCGTTCAAGATGTAAACGATGCACCAACTGACATAACTGTTGACAATGCATCTACTCCCGAAAACACCTCTATAAACACAACCATTGGAAACTTCTCTACTTCAGATATAGATCCTATGCAAACTTTCACGTATCAACTAATTGCAGGAACTGGAGATGCAGATAATGCTGACTTCATTATTACCGGAAATCAATTAAAAAGTAACGTACTTTTCGATTATAATGCCCAACGGCAGCATAGCATCCGTGTTCGATCTGCAGATCAAGGAGGTTTATCTACAGAAAAAGTATTTAGCATTAACATCACCAATAGCAATGACATTCCTACAGATATTAGCTTAACTCCTAATAGCTTTAAAGAAAATCTACCACAAAGTTCTTTAATTGGTGCTTTTGCAACTGTTGATAAAGACAGTACGGATACATTCAGCTACTCATTTGTGAATCAAGGCACGAACGATAACGCTTCTTTTATTATTTCAGGAAACGAATTAAGAACAGGAAGAAACTTTGATTTCGAAACCAAAAATCTTTACGTTATTGAAGTACAAACAAGAGATAACGCTGGTGAGCTTTTCAGCCGTCAATTGACCGTTACAGTTGCAGACAGTAACGATGCGCCAACAGCCTTATCCATATCTGTTGACAGCGTTTTAGAAAAGTCTGCAGTGGGAACATTTGTAGCCGACTTGACCACAACGGATATAGATGCTACGGATAACTTTACTTACAGCTTAGTTGCAGGACAAGGGGCAAACGATAACGCGCTTTTTAGAATTAACGGAAGTCTTTTAGAAGTAGATTCTGTACTAAACTTTAATAATGCAAGAACGAGACGCGTGCGCATACAGTCTACCGACAAAGGAGGCAGAACGATTCAAAATAGCTTCGTTATTCGAGTAATCAACCAAAACGACATTCCTACTGATATTTTACTTTCAGACACCACCATCAATGAAATAGCTCCAATTGGAACTAGGTTGGCAGTTCTTTCAACTATAGATGAGGATCCATCTGATAGCTTTATTTATACCTTAGTTGCTGGCACGGGAGATGCAGGAAATGCAAATTTCACGATTGATGGGAATGAGCTAAAAACAAATACCGCTTTCGACTTCGAAAATCAACCTCTTTATTCTATTAGAATAAAAACGACAGATAGTCAAGGAGGAAGTTTTGAAAAAGCGTTTAGCATTGCATTGACCAATGGAAATGAAAAACCAGCAATAGACGCTCAGTTTTTCTCTATTTCTGAGAATAGCACCCCTAACACAAGTATAGGAGTAATTGTAGCGTCAGATATGGATGCGAACGAAGTTTTTACGTATAAGATACTAGGTAATCAAATTGACTTCAGGGTAGATGCGGTAACAGGAGAATTAATCTCTTCTAGAACATTCGATTACGAGTTCAATAGAAGCTACGAAATGGAAGTAGAGGTTTCGGACGCAGGGGGCTTAAAGGATACTGCAACCATGAATGTAGAGATATTAGACATCATTGAAGCAAGTCTGCCTAGTTCGAATTATTTTAGCCCTAATGGCGATGGTAGAAACGACGAATGGAAAATCCAAAATGTCAATTTATACTCAGACTTTAGTTTGAAAATATTCAGCGTCAATGGTGAGTTAGTTTATGAGAAAGCAAGCAATTACAATAACGATTGGGCTGGAACTTACAACGGTACTCAACTACCAGAAGGAATTTATTATTACTTCTTTGAAAACACTACAAACCCAAGCCAAAACTTTAAAGGCGTAATTACTTTAAAACGATAATCCGTAGCAACCCTCTGGATTTTACAATAAAAAAAATAGATAAAATGAAAAATTTAAAAATTATAGGACTTTGTGCAGGCCTGTTAAGCATTGCAAGCGTTCAGTCGCAAGAACTGTCTTACGGGTATTATAATTACATCATGAATCGTTTTAACATCAACCCAGCATTTGCAGGGAACAACGGAAATATTTCAGCGATACTAAATACCAAGACCTATGCTGCGGGATTTAGCGAGGCTCCTAGAAATACAATGTTTGGTATACACGCTCCGATTAACAACGTTCAAGGCATTGGCGCCAGGCTTATTTCTGATAAAAGGGGAGCATATGAATTAACAAAGTACGATGCAACCTATAGTTATCAAATTAAATTTGACGAAAACTCAGACTTGCGTTTTGGAGTTTCAGCAGGAGCACTTCGCAGAATGCTGAATCCCGGAAGCATATCAAATCCTGAATTCTTAGACCAAACAGACCCTACCTTAGGTGACGGATTTTACGATGAAACCAAGTTTATCGCAGGAGTTGGATTGGTTTACGATTACAGTAATTTCCAGTTTGGACTTAGTGCTCCAAGCTTAGTTATTGGAGGGGAACCCATATCTGAACATATTGTCGGTACAGCTTCTTACAAGTATAATTTTGAAAACTCTGACTTTGCAATTACTCCGCTTGTTATTTACCAGAATATGCCAATTATTGAAAACAGATATGACATCTTACTAAAAGGAGAATACAAAGAAAAAGTATGGGCACAAGTTGGCTACCAATCTACCGATAACTTAAACTTTGGTATTGGCTTTGATTTAGGTCCTTTTGGTATTGGCTATTCGTATGAGATGAATAACTCAGAGTTTAGCAATATTGCAACCAACTCAAACGAAATTGTTGTGCGTATCAGTTTCCTGCCCGTAAAGCAAGCAGAACGAAACGAAACCATCAAGATGTTAGACAAATACGCCGAAACCTTGAGTAAAATGTTAGACGATAAAAATAACCAATATAGTAAGTCTGATGTTATTGGGGAAATTCAGAAGATTAGAATTGAACTAAAAAACTTGAAAAATGAAAACGATGAGAAAACTGCTAAAGCAGTAGAAAAAAGGTTGACCCTTTTAGAAAATCAAATAGTTGAATTAGAGAAAAAATACAACAAGTAGTGAAGAATTTTATAACACTTGCTCTCCTATGCATCTCTATTGTAGGGTTTGCCCAACAAGAAAAAAAAGTTGAAAAAAACGATCAAAAAATCGATGAACTCAACAAAAGACTAGATAACCTAGTGGGATCTTCTAAAACTATTACTGGAGATAGTATTGAGTTTAAGATCGACCTGTTGTTTCAAGAAATTAGAAGCATAAAAACGGAAATGCAGTCCATGCGCCAAACCGTGGAAGATATCAAAGCCAATGGCGTATCAACCTCTAATACTACCAAACTAAACAAAATTAACTCTAAGTTGGATGACCTAGAGAATGGCGAATACTATGTGGTGTTGGCCTCTGAAAGGACGAAGGCCAGAGCGGATAAGTACTTGGCTCGATACGAACAAACCCAAAAATTAAGAGTCGTTCAAAATTCAAAAGGTTCTTGGTATCACGTCATCATCGATACGGCACAAAACATGCGAACTGCTATTGAAACAACTGAAAACGTGCGTCAAAAAGATGTTAAGGATGCTTGGTGGGTTAATGGGAAAAAGTTGCAGAGCCTTTAGGTTAGGGAGGTATTGGTGCAGATTTAGATGATTGCTAAACTCTGATTATTGGACTAAGTTAACGCTGTCAAATAAAGTGATTGAAAAAAATTACTAAGCAGAAACAATACGCAATTTCATTAAATATTTTAAAAAAACAGAGACCTTCCTGTACAAGGAGTTGTATATTGAACTTTTCATGCGTTTCTTTGTTGTTTAGAATGATTCTAAATAAATGGGGCTGAAAATTCTACATGCAAATGCAAATGTTCTAATGGCAAGCGGCTTAAACACCATTTTGAACAAAGGAGGTGGAATAGATTCTATTGACAATGCAACAGATGAACAAAGTCTTTTTGCCCATTTAGACGCAAGTAACTACGACTTGGTAGTTATTGACCCTCTCTCCTCTTCGGAGCGCTTTACAGTGGCCACCACACTGAAGCTCAAGGAAAAATACCCGGATAAGAAAGTGCTCATTATTTCAGAAATACACAGTCCGCAAAATGTATTGCAAGTATTAGAAAAAGGGGTACAAGGCTATCTCACTCGCCAGTGCGATGCTGCAGAAATAACACATGCCATTTTTGCCATTGCAAAGGGAGAAAAGTTTTATTGCAATAAGGTAATTGACATTGCATTGAACAAGGAGTTTGATCCAGAAAATTGCGAACCAACTAGCCTAACAGAACGAGAAAACGAAATCACTGCTCTTATTGCAAGTGGTTTCACCAATAAAGAAATTGGCGAAAAGCTACACCTCAGTCACCATACCGTGCACACCCACCGCAAAAATATTCTAAAGAAATTAGGGATTAAGTCTGTTTCAGAATTAACCGTTTATGCCATGAGTGTAGGGCTAATATAAAAACCCCCAACTTACAAGTTGACTAAAACAATTAACATACACTTGTGCTCTGTCGAATTCTAATATTGTATATCGTGCCCCGCCAATATTTATTGACCGAATAAGAGAGTTATCTACGTTCAAGTTAAACCCTATGCTGAGAACTCCATTTTCTTCAAACCTGGCAGAAGCAATTAAAAAGGGTGCATCATACAAGAATTATTTTGACTGAAAAAACCCTTTCAAAACTGATAGCTTTGAAAGGGTTTCGTTTCACCTATCTACTTTCTGCCTTGTATTCGTGAAGCGTTATTGTACTCCTCTTTTGTTAAAAATCCGTCTTTGTTGGTATCAATTGTAGAAAAGTCATCCTTTAAAGGTCCCGTTGCTTCTGATAAGGATAGCTTCCCGTCCTTATTTGTGTCCATTTTTGCTAATAACCCGTTAAACACGGAGTCATTTTGAGGCTTAGCAGATGTTTCTGTCTTTACTGCAGGAGCTTCAGCTGCACTTGTCTTTTTTGAACAGGATGTAAATGTTAATACTGAAACAAAAAACAACCCTCCAATTACTATACTTCTATTTTTCATATTTGTTATTTTTACTCTGAATCCGTTGAGCAATTAATATGTTTCAAAATAACTAAAAATATGAACCCATTTCACCTTGCTATTCCTGTTAAAGCATTAGAGCCTTGCAGAACCTTTTACCGAGAAATTTTAGGTTGCCCAGAAGGCAGAAGCACACGCCATTGGGTAGACTTTAATTTTTTTGGACATCAGTTTGTAATTCATATAGATGAAAATCATTCACAAAAAGCAGCACCGACCAACAAAGTAGACGGAAAAGCAGTGCCTGTTCCACATTTTGGGGTTGTTTTAGATTGGGAGGTTTGGAAGGAGTTAGCTGAAAAAATGAAAGCAATAAACACAGAGTTTGTTATTGAACCTTGTATCCGTTTTGAAGGAAAAGTTGGTGAACAAGCAACTATGTTTTTTCTAGACCCAGAAGGAAACGCTCTCGAGTTTAAAGCCTTCCAAGACAAGAGTCAGATTTTTGCCACCTAAACCAGGGTCTAAATGAATTTTTTTCCTAGTCCCCGCTTGCAATAAGCTTATTGCGTAGCGCAGCCTCGCAAAACCATTTTAAGCCAGAACCTCATCCTTAACATAGCTTAGCGCATTGGAAAAAAGTGCTTTAAACTAAAACTTCCTGCTCCTGTATTTATATTCTGTTAACGATTAAGCTACTTCGTAACGCAAACCTAATGCTTTGGTAAGGTAATGGTAAGTGCAAAGAGATTCTGTGTGAATAAGTGTATTCTAGTTTTACCTCATCTTAAAAACTAACTCTCAAAACACTTAAACAACATGAAAAACAAGTTTACCTTTCTTACTAGGTTTTCTTTAGCCGTGGTCGCTATTGCTTGCTTCGGCCAGCTTAGTGCTCAATCTAATTTAATCCTCACCACGGGCATACAAGCTGACTCAGATGATGCCGAGGAACGTGGATTAAATGCCGCCTCTAATCCAGGTACAATGGATTTAACTAGTTCAGACATAGAATTGGTAGAAGATGGAAGCGACGGAAACCAATTTGTTGGTTTACGCTTTGCCAATCTCAACTTACCAAAAAATGCCATAATCGACT
>Ga0307982_1000915_pt1 | contig 23632 bp, 11 predicted proteins | sample OrgLakmetagen989_FD_201847 | JGI IMG/M metagenome (GOLD analysis project Ga0307982, IMG submission 201847) | Saline water microbial communities from Organic Lake, Antarctica - #989 | ecosystem: Environmental > Aquatic > Non-marine Saline and Alkaline > Saline | place: Antarctica: Organic Lake...
TGCTGGGCGATGTCAACCGAGATGGTTGGCTAGACATTGCCTTGGCTGACTTCCAGGACGGAGAGGTGTACATTCTCATGGGGGACGCTAGCGGGCAGTTCGGCGCAGCGGCTGCACGCATCCCAGCTGACGACGCCAATTATGCGACAGCATTCTCGCCAGGTGCGTACACATTTGGCCACGGCTTGACACCAGCAGGAGACGCAGATGGAGATGGCGTACCCGATCTGTATGTGGGCCACTTAGAATCTGACGGCCCCAGTGAGTCTGGCGCCTTGTGGCTGCTGCTGCTGCAGTCCAGCGGTGCCCTGAAGCATGGATTTCAAGTGACGGCCGGCATGCCTGGGAAGATTGTTGGTGCCAAGTGCGGCTACGGCGTGGGGTCACTGGGCGACAACAACAGGGACGGTCTGCAGGAGATCCTGCAGGGGTGTGGTTTTTTCGCTGGTGGCAACTCATTCGCGTACCTGCTGTACATGGGACTAAACGGGACCGTTGTCGATTGGAAGCTGCACAATGCGACAACCTCCACTGACATAAGCGCGGGCGACGTGTTCGGGTACGCTTTTGCGGCTCTGGGCGACCTGGACGAGAACGGGCACTTGGATTACGCCTCCCTGGCACAGGAGAGCAGCAAGCTCAGCGTGCAGCTGCTGGAGATGGATGGTACCGTGCTGCAGTATGTGGTGACACCAGCCAGCAGCATTGTATTTGACGGCATTGTTGCCACAGAGAGCGGTGAGCGGCTCGCCAGCAGCCTCTCCCCCGCTGGCGATTTGAATGGGGACGGCGTGTTTGACTTGGTGGTGGGCGCCCCTGAGCAGCAGCCACATGGTGCTGTGTTCATCCTCTTCATGGCATCTGATGGAACCGTCAAGGGGGGGCGCTCCATGGAAAATGTGGGGGAGGGACTGCTGCAAACGTACCCAGGCGCAAGCGGCGTGACCAGCTTTGGATCATCGGTGCATTGGCTAGGGAGCTATTTCGGAGACGGCAACTTCTCTGTCATTGTCACCAGCGAAAGCCTCACGGAAGCTGAGCCACCTGTGATTTTAAGTTTGCAGCTGCCTCAGGCAGACTTAACACAGCAGACGGTGCCGGCAGTGCTGAATGTGACGGGCATCCCTGCAGGTGTAAGTGCACATCCAACAGCCACACCCAGTGGGATGCCCACTGCATCAGGCACTGCCACTGCCAGCGCCTCGGTGTCGCCCACTGCGTCAGGCACTGACACTGCCAGCAGCTCGGTGTCGCCCACTGCATCAGGCACTGGCACTGCCAGCAGCTCGGTGTCGCCCACTGCATCAGGCACTGGCACTGCCAGCAGCTCGGTGTCGCCCACTGCATCAGGCACTGGCACTGCCAGCGCCTCGGTGTCGCCCACTGCATCAGGCACTGGCACTGCTAGCAGGTCGGTGTCGCCCACTGCATCAGGCACTGACACTGCCAGCGCCTTGGTGTCGCCCACTGCATCAGGCACTGGCACTGCCAGCGCCTCGGTGTCGCCCACTGCATCAGGCACTGCCACTGCCAGCAGGTCGGTGTCGCCCACTGCATCAGGCACTGCCACTGCCAGCGCCTTGGTGTCGCCCACTGCATCAGGCACTGGCACTGCCAGCAGCTCGGTGTCGCCCACTGCATCAGGCACTGGCACTGCCAGCAGCTCGGTGTCGCCCACTGCATCAAGCACTGGCACTGCCAGCAGCTCGGTGTCGCCCACTGCATCAGGTACTGCTACTGCCATTGTCTCTACGTCCAACAGTCCATCTCAGACCCCACTGCCCACACCGTCATCGGTCATGACCACAAGTCCAAGCCCCACAACTGGAACGCTGCCTCCGCCGATTGTGCAGCAGGGCTTTATGGCCAGTGACGGCCTTAGCCTGGTCTTGGTGTTCAGTGAGGGCATGGTGACAAACGCCAACGTGGCCTGTGCAAATGCACTGCCACCGCCTGCGGTTGCGTCTTTGGGTGTTGCCCCGCGGTGCGTTTGGTCAAATGCGACCGTATTCCGCATTCAGATGGGGCGTGGGGCGACTGTTCTGCCAGGAGCTGCCTTGTCTATGTTGCCATCCGTGTTCGAAGCGGCTCGACTCCCTCAGCGCTCAGTCACCGCGACATCCGTGCGCATTGCTCCTCCGCAGTCTCCAGTGCGGCCCCGGGTGCTTGTTGAGCTTCCAGGCAGCGTACCGGTCTGCTCTACTGCGGTGCTGGATGCAAGGGGGTCACAAGGCAGTGGTGGACGTCCGTTCGTGGTGGTGTGGATGCTACTGCGTGCTCATCGCCCCGACGGCGCAGTGTTGAACGCTTCAGCGCTTGCACCCATCCGAGCTGCTCTACAGGCGGCCTCGGCGTCCAGCGCGCTGCGTGTGGAACTTCCGTCGGTGACCCTGGCCATGGGGTTGACGTACACTTTCGCACTGTCCCTTAAGTCCTTCCTTGGGGTGGAAGCCTCCGCTGGCGTGGGTGATGACTCCATCCAGCTCACAGCAACTGCCCCCGGTGCGCCGAGCGTCCGCGCTCTTGGCGGCTCAACAGTGGCTGTGCGCCGAGGTGACGCTGTACAGCTGTATGCAGCAGGCAGCGCCAGCACATGCACTGGGTTGCCTCCTGGCACACTTGCATTCGCCTGGCAACAGGAGTCAGGGCCATCCGCGGTCCCCCTGCGCAGGGCCGCAGACCCCAGGCGCTCCACCGTCCCTGCGAGGCAGCTGCTGTTCGGGCGTGGCGCATATGTGTTCTGTGTCACGGTATCAAGCAGCATCACAGGTTTGGTGCTATCTTCCTCAGCATGCGTCACTGTGACCGTGCTAGAGACCCCTCTTGTCCCCCTTGTCGGCGGCGGCGACCGCACCCTGGGCCTTGACGCGCCGGTGCTGCTGGACGCAAGCGCGACACAGGATGCCAACATTGCACCTGCAGCACAGCGACCAGGCACAAGCCACAGTATGCAATATGCGTGGACATGCAAGCCCGTGGCGGGTAGCCCTGCCTCAAACTGCTCGGCCTTGCAACCAGCGTTGAGCAGCAGGCCTACCGCGCAACTGCAGCCTGAGCAGCTACTTCCGTTTGCAGGGAGCACCCTCCAATGGACGCTTTCGGTGACATCGCAGCTCTCGAACAGCTCGACGGGGCTACTGCTTCAGGCCAGGTCTGCGTCAAGCAGCGTTCGGCTCAACCTCTTGTCGACACCCGTGCCCCGCCCGCAGATGCTGCGGCCCTCAGGCGCCGTGGATGTGGTGCTGGATGATGGCAGAGCAGCCTGGAAGGTGCAAGGAGCAGGCAGCGTGGTCTTAGCCTCAGCTATAGCTGTGCCGGCCGGCGAGTCGGGCGCACCGGTGGTGATTTCATGGCAGCAGCTGGAGGGCGACCTCGGCACGGGGGGCAGGGCCCGGGGCCTACAGGCGAGTGCTGCACAGCAGGCGTTCAGCACTCCACTGGACCAAGCAACCATTGTTATCCGGCCGAATCAGCTCATACCGGGCCGGGTGTACTCGTTACAGATCTCTGTCGCTCTGTCTTCATCGCCAGGCGCAGTTGGCACTGGCACGGCAGTGCTACTCACCAACACCCCGCCCACCGCAGGTGAGCTGGTGATCCAACAACTGGACAGTGGACCACTGCGTGGACTCGTCTCGCAAGTGGAGCTGTCCACCATTGGCTGGCAGGACTCCTCAGAGGATCTGCCGCTAGTGTACTCGTTTTGGGCGGACGCTTCAGGGGCCGTGCCCACGCAGCAACAGCTGCAATCGCAGGCATTTGGACTGCCTCTAGATGCGTCAGATGTCAGTGCACGACTGATAACTACGCTACCCAGTCCTCGCGTGTTGAATGCCTCCGGCTATGGGAACGTCACGGTGATTGCATACGCCGCCGACAACCAGGGCGCCTTGGCATACCGTGTGACCAACGTTACCGTGCGCCGCCCCGTGGAACCACAGCTGGACGCTGTGCACCAATTCATTGATAGCCGCCTGGACAGCACCCGGGAGGCACTGATGCTCGGCGACGGCGCCGGCGTGCTGTCACAGCTGACGGGCATGGCGGACCTGCTATCAGCAGTGGCCGCCAATGGCAGCATAAACAGCAGTGGAAGCCCGGTGCTATCAGTGGACGCATTCACGCGGAATCTTACATCCTCCATGCTGCAGCAGGCACTGCAGGCAGTGCACATGATGGATTTCGAAGACAACTCGGTCACGCTCGCCACCGGCGGCGCTGTTGCCCTGTCGCAGCAGGCGGGCGCTGTAGACGCTGCCGGACGACGGGCAGTTCTAGACATGATGTCTTTGGTGCTTGAGCCGCAGACTGCCTCGGCTGAGTCACCTGCTGGCAGCACCGTAGATGATGATGCCAGTGCCGCACCTCCGCCGCAGCGCCTAGCGTTGCCCCCCCCGTGTCGTGCAATCCATCGCTCAGCTGGGTGTGAACCTGCTCGACGCCCTGGCAATTGACAGTGACATCTCTGCCATGCGCCGACTTGGTGCTAATGCAGCTGTACCGTGTTTAGCAGAGCAAAATACCCTTGCACTTGGGGTGCAAGGCTTGCTAACCTCAGCGGCGCTGGGCGCCGTGCAAGGGGCGGTGGCCAACCAGGAGCCCATCAGCGTGGGGACTGGTGGAGCTTCGTTTCAGGGTAATGCCATCCAGCTGGATGCGGCTACTGTTCGCAGCGATGCAGCCTCGTACTCGACAGCGGCAGGGGTCCGGGTGAGCCTTCCGCACAGCTCTTCCCAGCGGAACGCAAGCGACGACACCTCATCGGTGCTGGTCGCGCAGTTTTCTGCATTATACTGCCAAAACACTGCAACTGATACAGCCCTGCTGCTTGAAATCTCAAGTGCTGAGCAGGTGCAGCAGGTGCAGCTGCTGAACTCATCGTCTTCCGGACTGGCTACCCCGCAAGTCAGCATCGACTTCGCACGCAACGGCGAGGTGCTGGTTGTGGCGGATCGCCCTCAAGGCGAACGAGTGCGCATTGAATTGCCGTTGGAAGCGACACTTCCCGCAGAGCTCGCCACGTTGCCGCTGGTGGCGCCGGGAGCTGGGGCTCAGGCAGCAGCTGGCCTTGGGCTCCGCGCGGCTCTGTCCCTGGACTCAGTTGGGGAACGTTTCGAGCTTCAGTGCCCCTTCAACAACACGCTGCCCAATCCGTATGCAAATGGCCCTGTGAATGTGACGGCCCCGTGCTTGGCAGGAGAGCAGGTTGCTCTGTGTGGCAAGGCTGAGGGTGGCGCTAACATCACCGTCGTGTGTGGCACGCAGGCCGTCACAGCCGGCTGCATGTTCTTCGACGAAAAGATCCTGCAGTTTTCGTCGCGCGGCTGTACGCTGGTGGGTGTCACAGCCGCTTCCATCGTCTGCGAGTGCAGCCACTTGACGACGTTTGCGGGGCGCTTCAGCGGGTTAGTCACGTCAAACCGCCGAACAGTCCTGGCCGGCAGCGGACGCTTAGCAGATATTGCAGATCAGGCTGGCCAAGTGCGTAGCGTGGATGATCTTGTCGGCCTCGTGGCGAACAACGAGCCGTTTGTGCTCATTGCTGTGGCTGGCATGTGGCTGCTGTATGTAGTGTTGCTGTGCATCACTTGCAACCTGGATGCCCGGCAGCAAAAAGCGTTCCTGCATTTCTTGAGTATGGACGAGGAGGTCATGTTTCTGAAGCATGTGCACCGGCTGGCTGGGGACGAGTTCCGTCTCGTCGAGCACCTGACGGCGCAGGAAGAGGCTGCCCTGGCCAAAGACCCCGTGGCGCTGGCTATGGCACAGGAAGCCGCTGACACCACACAGCAAAACAATGCAATCGGGTACAGCGAGCCGCTGTTGCTAGGCATGGCTTGTCCCAGCAGCCAGGCGTGCATGGCTCCAAGGTGGTACTCGTGCGCAGACACAGTGCTGTGCGGCTGGCAATGCTCCAAGGCACACAAGCAGGCAGCCATCACTGAACCAGGCAAACAGGCATGCTCAATAACACAGGACGCCTCGCTCAATGCCTCCTCACTCGGCTCTCCGGCAGCTAGCCCCGGGCTAGTCCAACCAGCCCCTTCAGCAAGCGCGAAGGCAGTCGCCTTGCCATCGCCCAGTGCAACTGCAAGTTCAAACGATGGCCAAGTCTCGAGCAAGAAGCTCTATCTTCGAGTAGCACAGGTTTACCGCGGCGTTTCCTTGTCTGGGTTGTCCATCGGCGACTTGAGCAGCGTAGAGCAACATGTGGAGCTGCACCCGCACTTCTCAGCTGGCGGTGACAACACCCTCACTTCTAAGCGCGAAGCCATCGATGAGGAAGCATCGACTCAGCCCGCGTCTGCAGACAGCTGCTGGGCAGCTTTTGCGGGCCAATGTGGGCTGGTAGCTCGAACAGCGCTTCTGCGCATTCGCTACCAGCACAACTACTGGAATGTGTGCACAAAGTTTGATTTTCAGCTCTCCCGGGCCAAGCGCCTGACGCTGCTTTATATGTCGCTCATGATTGCCATGGCTGGCGCCGCTGTGTTCTATGATGTGCAGCACCCGGAGGAAGGCGACGAGCTACCGCTGGAGGAAACGATAGCTTTTGCAGTAATGGCGGCTTGTCTGCAGCTGCCTGTGGCCATTGTACTCGCCCAACTACTGTTGTGGGCCGCAGCGGCTGAGTTTGATAACACCTACCAGCAACTGTCGAAAGAGATCCGCGACCGGCGCCGTCTGGAGAAACAAATGAAGCTTGCCCAGCGTGAGGCGCGCCTGCCCGAGCAGCTGGCTGCTGCAAACGCTGCCGAACTGGAGGGCTCGGGCGCTGCAGTGAGTCAGCTGGACCTAACTGCAGTGGTGCATGTCGAGCGGCGGCTTCGCTGGGATTTGGTGCTCTGCATGAAGTCACGCGTCAGTTGCGCGCTGACGCAGTGCTGTGCCGATGCCTCCGCCTCCGCATTTGAAGACCCGGAGCACCCCAACGACAGTGACGTGGACTCAGATGATGATCAGCAGTACGGGTGGGTTGATGCCCCCCCATTTTGCCTGGTGCAGTGCGCCCCAATGCTGCGGTGCTGCGGGCGGCACCCCTCCCAGCGCGCTGCGTGGCTGCGGCGGGCGCGGGAGGCGGACTTCGGGCCGCATGGCTGCTGTTGGGCTGGCGGTGCTGACGACAGTGTGCTACTCAAACAGCCGGTGGTGCAGGTGTGGCAGCGGCGCCAGGGGGGTGAACTGTCGCAGCTTGGCCGTGCCTCCGCGGCTCGCATGCAAATGCGGCTGCTGGGTCGCGCCGGGGCTGTGGCAGCGGGGCCAGCGGTCAACGACGACGAGCTCCAAGGCATGGCTGATAACGCTGTGACGGTGTTTCTGCAGAACATTGCCCTGGGCTGCCACTGCCGGCGACAACAAGTGCTTGGGCTGCACACGGAAGCCTCGGAGGAGGAGCGCGCGGCCGCCGCGGAGGTGTGGGCTCAACTCACAGACCCCAGTCGGCGCCAGAGCAGCACTGTCCTCAGCAAACCTGAAACGAGTATGCTTGCAGCTCAGCACGGGCCGCTACCCAACATTGTATGGGCCACGAGTGCCTGCCAGCGCGCTTGTCCGCTACTCGCCACGCGTGCATGCCTTGCTGCGCACTGCTGCTGCGTACGGGGCACTGCACGAGGGAACCCTGTATCTGCACTTCGTGGGTGGGAAAGCGTCATCGCTTGGGCTTTTACAGCCGTTGTTTTTGCGGGTCTTCTGAGCTACGTTCTGATTTTTGGCCTTGGGCGTGGCAGCGATACGCTGCGGGTTTTCCTGCTGGCATTTGTAATTTCACAGGCGACAGCAATGTTTGTGGTACAGCCACTGGTCATCACGCTGGGTGTGTTGTGGGCACTGGTGCTGTTTCCTGCTCTCAGCGATGCACTGTCGTGGGTGCCGGGGGTGGGAGCGCTGCTGGCTCCGCCGGGTGCTGGCAGCGGCTCCGAGGCCAGCACGCTGTCTGGGCGCCTGCAGCACGTGTCTCTGGTGCAAGCTGCGGGCGCGGCATCCGGACTGTCGGCGGAGAACTCTTTGTTGGCGTTTGGCGTGGTGGGCTCCCTCTCCAGCGCCATGTTCGGTGGCCTGGGGCGGTGGCGCCGCAGCATGACCGCGCGCGCTGTCGCCAGCAGCGAGCGCGCAGCGGCTCGCGGCGACTCTACCCTGGCTGATGCGTATAGTGCATGGCAGGACAGTAGGTGTGCGCTGCCAGCGGTGGGCCGCAGTGCACCTGCGCCAGGGGACGAGGAGGCGCCCCAGGCCCAGAGCAACCCCCTGGCAGCACACATGCCCAGCAGCCCACTGCCTGCAACATGTCTTGCACCCTCTGATCGCAGTGAGCAGCGTGTTCCCTTCCCTCCGGGCCAGCGCAGCGCTGGCGCTCGTGCGCTGCCCGGCGGCGTTGACTACCGCGCACTCCCGGCGGCGCAGGTGGCGCGAATGGTGTTCAGTGGGCGCCTGCCCCCCCCTAGCAGCGCCAGTAACTTGCGCCACCAGACACAGCTAGTGGTAGCATACCTATCTCGCCACTGCAGCCCCGATGTGCTGCGCACCATGGCGGAGCGTTACGCCAGGGCCACATGCGATGCCGAGGCGGATGAATTGCAGCGCGCCGTCAAGTACTTTGTGGGAGGGGGGCAAGAACCCCCAGCGCACCCAGCATGTAGTGCCAGCGAGGCTCCCATACAAGCGGTTGGGAGTGCAGATGGTGTCATCGCCCCTGCGGCTGCTGAGGACGGCTTGGTGCCGGAGGGGCTTGAGGCAGAGCAGCTGCAGGTTGCGCATGCTGGCACCGCTGACGAAAGCAGCGATACTGACGACGCCCTGCCTTTGCCTGACTCAAGTCTGCTATCATCCGAACAGGAACTATCTGAGCCATTGACTAGTGATGATGTGGAAGTATGGATTGGCAGCGAGTCTGGTGCGGACTCCGATGACCAGTGAAGCGATACCATCTTCCCTGGCGTGCAGTAGCGGGCCCAACTTGGAAGTGATACCTACGAGTGCAACGAAGTGGAAGCGTTGGCTCTGATAAAACATTCCGTTGTCTTAGTGGACAAGGTACGAGCTGGACGCAAGAATGCTTGGCGTTATTGAGCTGAAGAATTTGCTCGGAGCTTGTGCTCACCCCAAGCCCACCCAGTGTCACGATGAATACAAGAGAATCATCAAATTACAGCATTTGCACTGTTTGAGCAGAGTTCACGACCATAAAATAATGCACCAACCACTGCCGGCAACCGCTGTCTTGGGCATGTCATTGTTCACTGGCAAGTTCGCCAACTAGTACTACTGGTTCATTTCATCGATGCGCTAGCAGTGACGTATACTTGCGCTGCTGGCAAAATATCATCTCTCCTGAGCAAACATATATGAGCACTGCCATAAGCATAAATGAAGCAAGCATGTGCAGCCTCATCTCCAGAGTACGCGCAGAGGGCATCAGCCCGGGAAGGAAGCACATTCCTCAACCAAGCAAGGCCAACACATGGCAGCAGTGCCCAACTAGACTGCCGCCGCAGTTGCTTTGAGCAACTCTTTCGTGATAGGTGCGGCGGTAAACTTATCACAAGAAGGCATATCCTGCATAAAGCCCCCTTTGAGTGGGGTCAAGGAATTGCATGCCTCAAACACTTTTTAGGTTGATGTCGCTAAAGAATACATTACACACACATGGCAACAAATTGTTTTGGGTGTGTTTTGTACGTTGGACAAATTGTAGTCGTGAAACTTGCTTGAATATCCACTGCACGACCACATGCGTGGGTGGGTGGAGTTGATCAAAATTGTGGCGTGCTGTGCTTTGTCATCGACGCACTGACACGTTTTGCATCAGGGTTGAAAGAATTTTTATCCACAAATTCCACGTATTTAGTCGGTTCCTCGTGGGTTGATAAGGCTGCAACAAGCATTCTGCGCTACTTCGAAACGAAATACGCTGTGTAGGCATGGTTCAAACTCCGCAGCCCTCAGAGGCTGATGCCAAGTTTCCCACAGTGGCACTTGGGCTTGTGGCCATCGCAATGTTCACAAATGCATTCTCTTTGACTGTGTTGTTTCCATTTATTGGCGTCATGGTGCAACAGCTCGGCTTGACCGATGACCCGCGTGAGCTCGGTGAGTGGTCATGTCATCCCCGCTTGGCCCCAGCTTGTAAGTGTGACCCGCTGTGGTGTTTTGCAGGTTTTTATGCCGGTTATATCGGTGCTGCATTCATGGTGGGCAGGTTGTGCACATCGTACCTGTGGGGTCTGTACTCCGACAGGTATGGCCGGCGGCCGGTCATGCTGGTGGGCATGGCTGGCATGGTGGTGTTTGGTGTGGGCTTCGGACTGTCCTTCAACTTTGCTTGGGCCATCGCCATGCGTGTGCTCACCGGCGTGTTCAATGGTATTGTGGGCACTGCCAAGACCATGGTGTCTGAGCTGTGCCCTGAGGCCCACCAAGCCCGGGGCATGTCAGTGATAACTGCCACTTGGGGCCTGGGGCTCGTGATTGGCCCTGCAGTGGGGGGGCTACTGGCCTTCCCTGCCGACACCATGCCCAGCATCTTCCCCCCTGGTGGCGTGTGGTCGGACTTCCCGTTCTTCCTGCCCATGCTGCTGTCCAGCATCGTGGCAGCGGTGGGCCTAGTGCCCGCCACCCTGTACCTGCCGGAGACGCTGCCGGAGAAGGTGCTACTGCAGCATGCGGGGGAGTGTGGCTCCCCTCGCTTCATGTGCTCCCTGCTGCAGTGCTCTGCTGCGTCTTCAAGGGGGGCTGTGCTGCTGGATGAGGGGGGGCAGGATGGGGTGCTGCTCACGGCTAAGGACCTGGACCAGGGGCTGGAAATGACAGCGGTGGCACCTAACATGGACAATGAGCTGAAATGGAGTGCAGGGTGTGACGCAGATGACACAGAAGGCAGCGATGCAGCGCGCGCCCAACCAGCTGACTACAGCGGGCTGCCTGAAACTGGTGGCCCCGCGAGTGAGGGTGCGGACCAGACTGCGCACAAGACAGACACCCCCCCAAAGCAAAAGGGCCTGCTGCGGAACCCCACCGTCATGCTTACGGTGTGTATGTATGCCGTGTGGTCCATGGGGAACATCATGATGAACGAGGTGCTGCCCATTTGGGGGCTGGCTCCCAGGGGGGTAGGCGGCCTGGACATCACCACCGCAGAAATTGGCGCCATCATGGCCAGCATAGGCGTATTTCTGGTGCTGTTTCAGACCTTTGCATACCACCGCATCGCTGCCTGCTTTGCAGGGCCTGTGCACATGTTCCGCGCTGCAGCCGTTGTGTGGATCGCAACTGTGCTGTTCATGCCAACGGCTGGGCAGGTGCAAGGAAAGTGGGCACGCATAGGGGTTACAGCGGCGTTCAACTGCCTACGCAGTGCGTTGGGCACGGCCGCGTTCACGTCCATTTTCATGATGGTCAACAACTCCGCCCCCTCGGAGCAGCGGGGCAGCGTGAATGGGCTCTCCATGGTGGTGGGCAGCATTGGGAAGGCAGTGGGCCCTGCCCTGGGGGCAAACCTGTTTGCATGGAGTGTGACTTCAGGGCTGCCTTTCCCGTTGGACTACGGTTTTACGTTTTACTTCACTGCAGTGGTGGCAGCTATTGCCCTGGGCATGTCGTTCTGGCTGCCACATGGCCTGAACTTCAAATTTGAAAACGGACTGGGTGCACAACCAGATGCCCACGAAACGGCAGTGCTCTTGTCTGATGCTGCTGCTGAGGAGGTGGATGCTGGGCACCTGCACGCGGAGGTGCTGCCTGCCGGGCCTGAGGAGGAGGGGGACAGCGACGAGGGCATGTGCAAAGGCGATCCAAAGAGCGCCACAAGCGAGTGCAATCGTGTAGGAAGTACTCCTGATAGTGTCCAGACATCACAGTAATCGTGGGGTGTGCTGCTGAGAGGGTCTGGGTTTCTACTTGTTGCTGGTAAGGACAACATGCGGTCTCACTTGTATGGGGGGCACATGGGCAGCACAGCCAGATTCGTCGTCTAAGCCAGCAATGCTTTTGCTAAAACACAAAACTCATGAGAAAACAAGCGTTGTGTACTTGGTCACGCTGCCTAACCCTTGGGCTGTTGAATGAGAATCGGCTTGAGTGCGGATTTTGCGACAAAACGGCAGTTCAGTTATGGCAGGCAACACCGCCGTCGTGCGGTGGAGCGAGCAGACCAGGAAGGAAGTAGAAGAGCTTGGAACTTTGAAAGTATCCCTCAAGGATACGGATGACATACGCAGTGCGTTCATTGTGAATTGTGCGCGGTCATCGCTGCAGGCCATGGGCAAAGGGGATGCGAAGGTAAGCAACTTGGTTTGAAGTCAGCTGGCTCCCCTGACTTGAGCACCGCACCCACTGGTTTTCAGAATTATTCGGATGTGTGCAAACGTATGGTTGAGGACTTGCAGTCTGAGTTCAGTGGAGCATGGCACTGTATCGTTGGCGAGAGTTTCGGTACGAAGGGATGATGCGCCCCGCGTCCTGCTTGCGCTTCACTTGCTCCCCTTGCAGGATGCTTCATGGCCCAAGAATCGAATTCGTCAGTTCTGTGATTGATGCGTTGCTTGTGCTCCTTCAGCTTGTTTCGGCGCAGGCTCATGTACTTCTCCTTCGGCAAGGTCTGCTTCGCCGTGTACAAGCACGGCTGAGGCGCTCGCATGACCAAAGGGGCAGCGCCTGGTACTCTGCATAGTTGTATTCTGTCATGCGGAGCGTCAAAAGCGTTGTACGAGCGCTCGAGGTCGCTGCCCAGCTGTGGCCCTGTGGGCCGGCGCCACCGGAGCTCCGTGTGACGCTGTGCAGGCGAGCTCAAGCCCTAGTGCAGCACAACTGGATTAGCTGGGCACGCACCATGACCCATGCACGCGCACGGAGCGGTGGGCTGGCACTCAGTCGGCGAAGCTTGGTCGCACCCGTGCAAAGTGCGGCTCCCAGTCGTACCTTGGTGGCGCTGGGCAGGCGGCAAGCATACAAGCAAAGCTAACAGTTTTGCAGTGTTTCCAACTCAATGCATGATGTGATGTCTGCCAGCTTGAGTGCCTTTGTACAATGGTGGAACGCCTGTTGGCTAGCGAGCAGGACTCAAGCAGGTAGCGCCTGCGCTGCATATCTGCCTGCTCAGTTGATTTGGGATACCTCAATGATGGATGAACGCGTGTGTGTGGGCCCCGAGAGCTGTGCACTCTGACGCGGCAGCTCGGCAGTAGCAGGTCTCCTTCTTGAAATGAACACAGGGTGCAAGCACCAGCATGCAGAAGTACGTGGGTCAATGTTGCCGGTACCTTACACAGTGTCCCCTGCAGGAAGTCCTCAACCGAGTGGGCCCCTGCACTGAGCAGAGCTGCTTCAGCATGGCCTGCCTCGCACGACGCATCGACCGATTTGAGATGCGCTTCAATTCACATCAAGTGCACAGAAACACTGTCATTGTTGGGATTCGTGTTGTGGTTTAAGTTTGTTTGATTGCAGGGAATTCTCGCAGCAGACAGAATGGCAGCCGCCATCGCAGCGCCTGGCCCTTCTCAAGTGCCGTCTCCCACCGACACCCACGGCGTGGAGTCTTACTACCAGCAAAAGTTGGATGAAATTGATTTGAGCATTCGTGAGCGTACAGAGAACTTGCAGCGCCTGCGAGCTCAAAGGAACGAGCTGAACTCAAAAGGTGAGGAGGTAGCGTTGGCGTGTCCACACTGACATACTGAGAGCTCGCTTGGTACAGTGAGGATGCTTCGGGAGGAACTTGTTCTGTTGCTCGAACCCGCCAGTAGTATCGGTGATATCGTGAAGCCCATGGGCAAAGACAAAGTACTGGTCAAGGTGCGTTGTCCTGAAGCATGGCTGCGAACGAAACGCTAGCGTTACCACATATCCCGCACAGGCTGGCCAAGATGGCAAATATGTTTGCGAGCTTGACGCTGGCATCACAATGGAGGAGTTAAAGCCCAACACCCGCGTAGCACTTCGCTCAGATAGCTACAAGATTCACAAAATTCTTCCTACAAAGGTCGACCCGCTTGTGTCACTGATGAAGGTTGAGAAGGTGCCCGACGCCAGTTACGACATGGTCGGCGGCTTGACCAAACAAATCCAGGAGATGAAGGAAGTCATCGAGCTGCCAATTAAACACCCAGAACTGTTTGACGCACTTGGTGTTGCACAGCCAAAAGGAGTTCTCATGTACGGTCCGCCTGGCACTGGCAAGACTTTGCTTGCTCGAGCTGTTGCCCACCACACAGACTGCACATTTATTCGTGTCAGTGGTGCAGAGCTGGTACAGAAGTACATTGGTGAAGGCGCGCGAATGGTTCGTGAGCTGTTTGTTATGGCACGTGAGGCTGCACCCAGCATTATTTTCATGGACGAAGTGGACAGCATTGGCAGCAGCAGAGGAGAGGGCAGCAAAGGAGACTCAGAAGTGCAACGCACCATGCTGGAGCTGCTCAATCAGCTGGATGGCTTCGAAGCAACACAGAATATCAAGGTCATCATGGCAACTAACCGGATTGACATTCTGGATTCAGCCTTGCTGCGGCCAGGTCGAATTGACCGCAAAGTTGAGTTTCCACACCCCAACGAAGAGGCACGTGAAGGGATTCTCAAGATCCATAGCCGCAAAATGAACTTGATGCGCGGCATCAACTTGAGGAAGATCGCTGCCAAAATGCAAGGCAGCAACGGCGCAGAGTGCAAAGCTGTGTGCACAGAGGCCGGTATGTTCGCACTGCGCGAAAGGCGTATTCACGTCACACAAGAAGACTTTGAAATGGCATGTGCCAAGGTCATGAAAAAGGATGGCGAGCGTGACATGTCTGTTCTCAAGTTATTCAAATGAACTGTTTCGGGCCTCACGCACGTTTCCTGCCAAGGGGGTGTATGCATCCTAGCGTTGCAAAATGAATCGTTTTGCAACATTTGTGGACCAGATGTTCGTGATCGACGTGTGCTGCCCAGGAGCATTACAGGGGGGTCCATCGTGCAATGTGAAGCAGTGACGAGAGTAAGCAAATCCTCATATAACGGCAGGTACATTGCAGTGTGTGAAAAGTCATCCAATAAGCATGTCAATTTAAGGCTTGATGCATAAAAAATATTCTTCAGGAATCTCAGATTGTCTTCGAAGTCGCGATTGCTTTCCAATCAATATTTCAGCTCAGCCACAACACAGTCAAGTACAGCATTTGCTGCACTAGATAGGAAACCAAGCACAACCATGTATCTGTTTTGGCCATTGTTTTCAGCTTTGTTTTGTGTTGTCTGTGCCTCAAAGCCAGTTGGCCGTAAGTTCCCAGCAAAAGTATCAAAACCGCTCGAGATCTTCGAAGCTGCAATTCATATTCAAGATCCCACTGTGGATGCAAGGGTCTATGCAGATGCTGGGCGTTTGCATTGGAGTGCTGTTGTGGCCGCTGTCAGGGCACATAAGCCATATTTCAGTCGCCTTGCTAGTCTGGCAGAGAACTCCTTGGAGCAGCTGCAAAGTCTTCGATTGCTGACTTTGTGGCGCCTTGAGCTGGAAGCTGTGGCACAAGATAGCGACCGTAAGAAAAAAGCATGGTTTGAGAAGTTTGGAGCATTTGATTTTCCACCGATGGCTAAGTTGGACCTAAGAGGTGAAACCCTCTACAGTGACAAAAAGGATCACAGCCCGCCATGGATGTTTGGGCATGGCTCAGGTGTACCAGTCTTAGAGGCCCTCAACAAATCTGCAGCACAAGAGCTCGGCATGCGAATGCCTGGATTTCGCCTGCCGCATGGAGCAGCTGCACAACTTGTGAAAGCTAACGGTGCGGAGCTTGTGACTTTGTCCAAGGGCAAATTCGCAGAATATCAAGTGGATTTGAACGATGATGTATTCACAAAAGTCATGGAAGCAACAAAGACAGTTGCAGGAGTGATGAATGTTCTGTGTTCTCCCTTGTTGCTCGCTGGAGGACTGTTTCAGGGCTGTGAGGCGAGTGTTCGGCAAAAGTCAAGAAAAACTACTGTGCCGGTGTCGGTGATGAATCAGTCCAATTGGGAGAGGCCACTCATATTTTTTGAGCGCTTTGCCGAAGTCAAGAGCCAGGTTGACTTTGTTTCGCCGGTGCTGCTGCTTGGTAACGCGTCGCTTCCACTGGTGGTTGGTGAGCCTTCAGTATTGGAATTCCTCAGCACACTACCCGATGGACGGACCATTAATATAGCCCGACACTTGTGGGGGGTTGGCACATCCATCCATAGGGACCCCACGAAGCTGTTCGGTGCAGCATGGCACTCAGCTGCCTTGGCTGGTGAAAGTCCTGGTCAAGGCAGGGGCGGCCAGCACAAAGAGTGGGCACTTCAGCACAAGCAAACTTCTCATCTTGAAGTGAACCTGACCATGTTATCCGCGGCCTACAGTTTAGGTGCAAGCGGTGGGGCGGTCTCTGCTTCTACCCTGGCTGGCTTCAAGCGGTCCAAACACCCGACAACCGACAAAGGGTATTACATGTTTCGTGGAAATGACAAACGATCCATGTATAGTATCTTAAGAACTGCCCTGAGGGCAGTCGGGGTGCCGCTCTGGCCCTTGAAAGCACTGTATGAGGGGACGCGTTCTGTCTGGCAGCCGTCTCAGTCGTCGCAGCAAGCAGCTGTTACATCAGTTTCATCCTTGCCTGGCTGGTGGAGACGGGTACATTTATGGGCGAAACGTCGGGGTATAGTTTGGGCCCTGTATCAAATATGGCATGGCGGTGATGTCTTGTTTGCCTCCATTTTCCCCCCGCGAGACATGAGTTACACCCGGCCGGAAGTCCTGTCTTTGAATCACTTGCTCGGCCAAATCGACACTGCTACTGAGCAGGTAAATCTAGCACTTCGTAGCCGATTTGATTGCTTTAAACATTACAAGCGACGAGTCTCAAGAGCTCAGGCTGTGTCCATAGCACTGTGCCTAGCGCTGAATCCCAGCGCGCGCTCATTGGTCGCTCTGCGCGCCACGAGCAGCATAGGCATCACAAACATCATCGATGTCGCCCAAGATGCATCAAAAATTCGGATTTTTCAAAATTTCCTTGCTGAGAAGGGATCCGTCGAATCTGAACAGTCACTTCGTGAACAGGTATCTGCATCTGCAGCTGGCATTTCAATGCAGCTTCGTTGGGACGGCAGTGTATGGAAACGAAGCGAGAAAAGGGAAACAGCATGGACACAGGTGTGTGCAGCTCGGCCATCAGCTTTCAGTATTGTATCATCGCACTGCAAAAGCTTTCGCTTGACTTGTGCAGCACGCCCAACTGAGTTCATCACAATGGCGCTACCTAGTGCAGCTGAATTGCAGGTCGGTGCGCGTGTTGTCCTTGGACAGGACAATGGTCATGTCCTGGAGGTAGCAACAGCTCTAGGTTGCGAGGTGTAGGCAGAAGTGCCGATTAAGAAACACTATTCATGTCGTCAAGGAAGGGATATAAATGGAATTCGTCATCGTCCTGCCACTGACTGCAGCTTGTACCGGGTGCAAAGCCTTCAGGGTGCCGGTGCAGCAGGGGCGGCTCCATAAGCCCCTGAGTACCCGCCACGATCACCACCATAGCCGCCGCGTCCACCACGGTCACCACCATAGCCACCACGGTCTCCACCACGGTCGCCACCGTAGCCACCACGTCCACCACGCTCTCCACCGTAGCCACCACGGTCTCCACCGTAGCCACCACGGTCGCCACCACGGTCGCCACCGTAGCCACCACGGTCTCCACCGTAGCCACCACGGTCGCCACCACGATCACCACCGTAGCCACCACCACGGTCGCCACCATAGCCACCACGGTCGCCACCGTAGCCACCACCACGGTCACCATAGCCACCACGGTCGCCGCCGCGGTCGCCACCGTATCCTCCGCGCCCGCCACGGTCACCACCGTAGCCGCCACGCCCACCACCCCCTCCACCACGATGGCCTCCACGGTCGCCAAAGTCCCGTCCTGCAGTCATGAAGTGTGCAGCATTCGCAAAGCTTCGCTCTGCACAAAGTCTCTCACGAGGTTTGCGTGGGCCACGATTTCGAGAGAACTCCACTTTCAAAGTTTCACCATCAAGCAGCTCTCCATTCATTCCGTCAATTGCTGCTTGGGCTTCCTCCATGGTGTCAAATTCCTGTAAAAGCGGGGCGTGGTTTTGAGCCCACACAGAAACTCTCGTGAAACGTACAATGTAGCCAAAGCCAGGTGGGTTTCGAGCAATCCTGTGAAGATGTACAAGTGAAGCGAAGGATTTGAAGCACTGTCGAAACAATTGTGCTTACCAACAGTGAGTAATGCTGCCAAAGCGTCCGAAAGCATCGCGAACTTGATCTTGCTGGGTTTCCAAGCGAAAGCCGCCGACCCACAGCTTGAACGGTGGTCCTTCTGGGGCTGGTGCATCCATCGGTGCACGGTGTTGTGGTGCATCTCGTGAGCGATCACGAGGTTCTGAAACATCGCGTGGGGCGTAGACTGCCCCGTCTTGGGTAGCGCCTGCAGAAGCTGGCTCATCTGCCGCGTGCACTTGGTCGGGACTGCTGCTTGCCATTTTTACAAAAGTGGGAAGAAACTAGGGGACGGCCTTGACAGAAAATCAAGACATGAGGGTTATAATCGAACAATTGCATTTAGCGAGGACTCCCTGCTGTCTTTTCATCGTGAGGGCCAAATGCTGTTATTGTCTTGAGGGCCCTTTTTGAACCTGGATGGGTATCTTCACTTGCGACTGTTGCCTGCACACAGCTTTTGTACTGCAGGCCAGACAAATTCGAGTTTTGCACTGTGTAGGGTTTGCTCTCCGTGCCATCCTCGGGTGCAGGCAGCTGCTTGTGTTTCTGCCAGTGTCTCAATAACCAAAACTTTTGCCATGAGCGCCCAGCGCCTCAAGAAGCGGTCTCGTTCTGAGAATGTCAGTCAGGCCTCAGCCACACATGCATACTTGCTTCACTTGTACTTTTACAGTGTCTTGATGATACCACGTGGAGCGTGGTTCTTCACTTGCGAGCTGCCCTAGATTGTTTTGAGCTGGCAATTGGCAAGCCACTACGCATGCAAGCAGTTCCCGATGCTCGATTCAGCAGCCCAGAAAAGGCACAGTCCAGCCCCCAAAAGGCACCGAGTGATTCTAGCCAAGCTGATTCCGAGCCGCTGTCCAAATCTGTGCGCTCCTTGACAAGCAGTGCCTCAGTGCCTTCATCTGCCGGCGGCGCAGCTTCTCGTTACGAAGTGCTGGCCTCGTCAGTGCGGTTGGCAGCCTCCAAAGTACACAGCAGAGATCTCATGGCAGCAACAGACGACTCTTTACGGGAACGGTTTGTGCCTCACGTGGAGGTGGGCGTGAAGGTGCCTGCCATCTCCAAGCAGCGCGCCGTTCTCTTGGATGCCTTGCCTGAGGGGACAGCCTGGCTGCAGGCAGCGGACAACGAACGAGATGTCACCACAAGCAAAGGCAGACAGATTGGGGATCTCGTGCAGCCCAACCTGCTGCAGGTACAGGGCTGCGTGCAGTTCACAGGCGTCTCGTCCAAGGCTCCCCTGCACATGGTGGCGGGCGGCTCCTCAAACAGGCCGTGCAGGGGGGGGGCGCTTGCAGCGGCGCTTGTGCACGACCGCATCCAGAGGCTCATGTACCCTGGTGTTCCACGTGCTCGATGGTGCAACTTTGCGCTTCCTGGGGAGTGGCAAGCTGTGCCGCTTCGCAGCGGCAGAGTAGGCTTTGCCCTGTTTGAAGCCGAGGAAGAACAGGCTGAGTACACACCATATGCAGGAGCATCTGTGCATCTAGTGCACTGGATTGCCTCAGCTTGGGCCTTCATGGCGCCCGCTGAAGGCTCCTCTGGTGACGATGCCGCTCGCGCCTCCCAGCTGCGAAGTGCTCGGAAACAGGGCCTGGCGCCGCGGCCATTCCCTGTGAACGAAGCTGACACAGCTGCATATGACTGTGTGCTGTGTGATGGTACACGGGCACTGCTGTACAGGGGCGTGAAACGCATCCGCAGCACTCGGCGCTTCACAGTCAGCTCTGCCTTGAGGCAGCTGGCGACCGAGAAGGGGCTCATGGGCGCAGATGACACATTCGGCTCACCACTGGATGCAGCACAGATGGCCGACGATGCTGTGCGGGCGAACCAGCCCCACACCCAGCTTCGCCTGGTGAACTTTGCCCAGGAGCCAGATGAGGTGCAGTACCTGCCATGCGCCATGCCGGTGCGGTCTCTAGTGCTACAGTCCCTCAGACTGCAGTCCCAACATTTGGATCAATGATGTGCAGCATTTTCTTTGTTGGCTGCTGCGTTATTGGCAGCCAGCTTGCCGCACCGTACAGGATGCCCAGCGCAGCTGCCAGCTTGATGATCAGCGCTGCAGAGATACATCAAGGCTGGAGCCACTTGTGCAGAATAGGTAAATGTTATCGAATACTGTAACTTTCATTTGCTTGACTCCCGCTACTCGCCAGGATCAGGGGCAGTGAGAGGGGGTGAAAATCCGAGATGCTTGGTCGCACGCATTCATGATGCCCTGCTGCTAAGACTCGAGAACACTTGCAATCCATCTGCTGCTGGCGCTGGACACCATGACGATTGCTGCCTTGTCGGCTTTCTTGTTGCAGGCCTTGACCGGAACTGTTTTTGAGACGTAGAGGCAGTGGGGGGTAAAATTGTTGCGGATCCCCCGCCACCGGTCTATTTTGTAGCATTGCAGCGGGTTGTCAGGTTGCATCAGGTCGTTCGCACTCACGATGTAACATTTCACCTTGAAACCACTTCTACTCGTTCATTGTATCGTTATCAAGGCACCTTAGTCCATCAGTCTGAGTTAGACAAGGTCGGACTGCGACCATGGGCGGGGGAGGCTCAAAGCCGAATCCCTCGGCCAAGCCACTGCAGGTGACCGAGCTTGGTGCTGGTGATGTTCTCCTACTACGTCAAGCTGTGCGGGTTGATGGAGATGCCTCGTTGAATGTTAATGTAGCCAAAACTGTGTACAGTGCAACATCTGGCAGGCAAGTGTCCAATTTCCGCAATCGGCGTTACATCGAATTGCACATATCCCGGCTTCTTGAAGGCTTGTAGGACACTATACAAATAAACTTGCAGATACTTTTCAGCCGAGCTGCATCATATGCAACACTTTAGTCATGTCGCTTTGGTTTTGGAGCACAGACACAAGCTTTATGTGGCCTTCATGTCTACTGGGGGACTCGAGTGTCTACCAGCTCGGCGCTGGTTCAAACGTTTGCTCATTTCCAAGACAGAAGTGAGAATGACATGTGCATACTGTCATGTCGTGATTTACATCGTCGTTTGAGCGCAGGTGTATGTGCGGAAGCTGACAGTGCCCGGATCTCACAAAACCAAGGCGCACAGCCTCTTCAAAGATGTGCTCAAAATTGCTGCCCGCGGTGTTGCCTGGCAAGAGCAAGCTATGGCATCAGGCAGAATTGCCGATGGAGCTGGTAATGTATCGTCGCGGTCAGAAGTGGGGGGAGCTGGTGCCGACACGTCACGAACCGAGTCTGCCGCCATCTTCGCACACCGCAGTGACATCCCGCCATTTGCATCTCTCGTCCTGGGCAAAGTCTTGGCCCGAGTCGCCGCTGCACTGCAAGAGGTCCCTCCACAGGCTCGCCTAGAGCTGACCCGCGCCTTCAACCGCGCTGACGCGGACCGCAGCGGCTTCATCGAGGAGCACGAAGTGAAGGACATGCTGTGCGACTTGAAGGGATCCGCGGTCAGCAATGCAGAAGCTACTGCAATGAAGGCGCTGATTGATGCTGATGGTGACGGCCGTATTTCGCTGTCCGAGCTGATCGACGGCATCAGTAAGATACCCCTCACGCGTGTGCCGCTGGAGCACGACACGGAGGGCATTGTGGCAGCAGAGTTCGTTGCCGTTGTATACGAAATGGCAGGTCTACTCCCACGGCGCCGCACACATGTCGTGAATTACACCAAGTTGGTGCCAGCTGGCGCCGAAGTGGGTGCAGCCTCCGACACAATGAGCACGATGGGCGGGCTGCGACAGCGGCTTTCCGATGAAGTAGAGCCCAGCCCTAGCACTGTCAGATTTCATACTGCTGTGTCCGCGTCGGGGGCCGGTGCGCCAGCACTGGACGAGCAAACCGCTGGCTCCGATCCTGGAGCCTCTCGCAAGACGTCTATCACAGGCGAAAAGCTACCGCACGCGACACGCATTTCATTCGCACCAGTTGAGCAAGCACCTCAACCTGCTAAGCACAAGGCTGTGTTAAAAAGAGGCGGGACTGAGGGTCGCATCCTGGTGGGCAAGGCGGACACCGTGGACAAGGGGTATGCCACAGTTCGCAGGGATGCAAGGAAGGGTGGCGGTGGGGGCTTTGGCTTGGCCTTGCGCACGTTTGCCTCAGAGCTGGAGGAGGAGACCCATGGGAATATCGTTGTGATTCATTCTGGGAAGGCGCCCACTCACCATTACGCGCCGGTGTCATTCTGCGCCTCAGCAGACCCAGGCATCCGACTGCAGGTGGGATCGTTAGCAGTGGAAGTGCCACTTATGCTACGCATGACTGATGTGGATGACTAGGCACTCGCCTTGCCAGTTTGAGCTTTCATGGGGCCGCACGGAGCTGGACACCTCTCGGTGATGGAGCCCCCTCGAAGTTATCAAGTATATCTGATGGGCCCACGGTAGCTGATCATCATTGCAGAATGCAGCATGTACAAGTGGGCTGTGGTACTCTGGCACTATTCTTCGAATGCCTTCGTATCGTTGGAAGCAGACATGGGATGGGGGGAGCTCTGTGTAGCCTTTGAGTCAGCCTGGTGGTGGGGTGATACTGCGTGCTTGCAAATCGCCGCCCAGAGTTTAGCCGGCCGGCTGTAAGCCATCACTGAACTCGGAGCAGGTAGCACTTGATCCGTTGCGGGCCTGGTCACCCAACTCAAAACCAGCTTCTTGCTTGTCAAATCGCATCTTATTCTATCCACCACGCCTTGGACGCGGCACTGTTTTCTCCGCAGGTCTGAGCTGCGACACGTCGACAGCCTTGGCCTGTGGTAGAAGACTGTTGCGGCAGCGCTGAGCGGCACCCTGCGAAAGGCACCATCTTTTTGGCCATGGCCGGGGGGTGGGGGCCATGGAGGTGACCGGAGGTTTGCTAAGTGAGCGAGCCCCGTAACAGACTAGAAGAACAACTGAAGAAGACAGAGAGAACAAGGAGACAAGAGAGAATGACAGTTGTATGAGACTACGAGAAGGTCCCTACAATGTGTCTTGTGATAGTGTTTTTGTAATACATCAACAGACATGGCTGACGGGAATCTAATGTTCCTGAGGTAGGAAGGAACTGCGTACTCGAAGGGGGGCGACGGTAAACTACAAGACGATGGAGCCCATGGGGAGACAGAATGGGCAAATCGCACTGAAACTATGTTTCTTTTTTTTTTAATTTTTTGTTGTAATTGTTCTTCATGTATTTGCTAAACACAATTTGTTCACCATGAGCAGCGCACGCAGTGCCAGTTACGATCAGGTAGTGGCAGCCGAGCTATCAAGCGCGGCCCCACTCTCATACGTTAGGTTAGGGTTAGGGTTAGGGTTAGGGTTAGGGTTAGGGTTAGGGTTAGGGTTAGGGTTAGGGTTAGGGTTAGGGTTAGGGTTAGGGTTAGGGTTAGGGTTAGGGTTAGGGTTAGGGTTAGGGT
>Ga0307982_1000917_pt1 | contig 23595 bp, 23 predicted proteins | sample OrgLakmetagen989_FD_201847 | JGI IMG/M metagenome (GOLD analysis project Ga0307982, IMG submission 201847) | Saline water microbial communities from Organic Lake, Antarctica - #989 | ecosystem: Environmental > Aquatic > Non-marine Saline and Alkaline > Saline | place: Antarctica: Organic Lake...
TCTGGCCTGTGTGCCTGATTAGTCTTTCCCTTTTTGTATAAGTTGCCTTGAGTTTTCTGTTTCCTGTTAGCCTTCTAATTCCGGCCCCTCGGGGCCCGCGCAAATACAGTAATTCCGAGAGAAAAACTGTGCTGCTAGCTGGCTTTTTCCGAGGATCTCTCTACACTACAGGGTAACAATCTTAGGCTACAACACGGTATCTTGAAAGATACCACTCCTCATCAATCGTATGATCCGTAGGAAGCTCGAATACGATTGATAAGGAGTGGAAAGATACAGCAAGGTCAGAAGGTCAGCATGTCAGCATAGATAGTATAGCACCAACAGAATAGAGCTCTGAATTAGCTAATAGCAGCTACAGAAGCAAGCTAGAATTCATCGCAGCGCAGCAACGGAAGGTCAAAAGGCCGAGGCTACAATCTAGAGGTTTCAATGCTCAGGTGTACTACTGGGTTTCATGGTCTACATCGTCTCCTACTAGGTGCACTAAAGAAGAGCACGAGAAACACGTTGATCTCAAGATTTAACTATTCGGGGTTTCAATCAAGTCCAAGCCTCAGCTAGACAATGGACTTCGTCGTAATTATTCTTGGCCGAACAAGCAACGAATGGGCAGGGCAAGGTATGAGTGAAGAACTAGAAGGCCGCGCGGGCTTTAATTCGTTTGGAAGCCCAGCAGAGCTCGTGGACAATCTGGATCGCTGCTCGCACTCTCAGTTCTTTGACCGTGATGCATTACTCAGGGCGAGCCGCGTTGTGCTGTGCCTTGTCGACGTGTGCCAGGTATAACATAAGATCATTTAAGTTTGGATTTCGCAAAGAAACTCGTGCCTCGCTATTTTACTTGCCTGTTGCTGGTATCCATTTGAATGATGTTCGCCTAGCCTGAGATTGGTGAGTGCCTAGCTGTTGAGCACCCGACTCGGCCAATCATTTTCGACCGTCGGCGCCTAGACTTTAACGACCTGGGCCAACTAGCTGAATTACCTGTCGCTCACTTGATACTTCATGATAAGCGGTAAGGTGTGGTGTACCCGAAATTCGTTTCAGAGTATGTCTTGTCTCTCTCCCAGGCACCAATTAATGTGAAGCTCTACCGTATATGTCACAGGACTCTGCAGATTTTCGCGTACTCAGGTTGCATACCATTTCTCCTAAACAATCGGCTTAACCAAAGTGGAACTTTTCTAGTTCACGGTCTTAAGAAAGATGCGCTTTACGACATGTCTCAAGGTAAGCATGTAATGACGGGCGCACTTGTCAGTATGTTGCCGCGAATTTCTTACAAATTAGGTGCTGCTACTGCTGTTTCTTCTGCTCTGGCAGACAATCTAGACAACGCCATTAAAGCATTACATGTGCCGCCATCACTAGACGATGCCCAGCAAGCTACCTCTGATCATGATTCTATTGATGCAGTATTCAGAGTGCTCGTAGAGGTGCAACTCGAAGACGAGGTTGCCAACGACATCCAACGCGACGATGACGTTGATAAAGATTCAGATTCTAAGATGAGTAGCCACCAAGTGCTGGATCATGTTGATATAGCAAGATCGTTAGTGTTGGCAGTACCATGCCACCCCGAGGACAGTGTTGAGGCGCTTCGGCTTCGCCTCTACGATTTGCGTCGACGCCAGAACTCCAGCACGGATGAACGTTTTCAGGATGGAAAAGATGGCAGCAGCATCAGCGGGAGTATACGCGGGAATAGCAATTATTCGTCCCTGAACGATTTTGAAGGGCGCTGGGAGTTGCCCATTGGTTTTGAAATTTGCCGCGCACCAGTTGGAATTGCAGAGGGTGTAAGGCGAGCACCTGAGGTCTCCCGAAGTACTCCTTGGCTGCCGTTTAAACATGCCTCGCTTTTAGCAGCGCTGCGCGCTGCTCGTTGCGACACCTCAGGCCGCCTTCCAACCTTGTTGAGAGCACCACAACAAGTGCAGCAGTTGCTGCCCCTGGCACCACATAAAACACGTGTGCATGCCAGTGATTCGGCTGAGTCCTTGCCAGTTTCCGCTGACGAAGAAATAGGTAATTCTCACGACAGTCAGCCATTGCCCTGCAATGAGACTCGCCTGCGCACGCCGCTGCTTCAGCCTCACGGGTCCCCTGGCTTGCCGCTGCGCCGCACTGCGCTTGCGTCGTCCCTTGGTATTGACCACGATTGCGGGGTTCAAGGTTGCGCACACCGCTTTTGCTGTCAAGACAACCGCAAACTAAGCTTGCCACCAAGCAACAACTTGGCGATGCGCTCTATGTCAGCGGAAAGTTGCCCTTTAACGGGTGTTGAAGGGCTTGTGTTTCTAGGAGTTTCTCCATAAAGTCTTTAGTCTAGTCCATTTACTACTTGATCAGTCGCACTGCTGGCATCTACGAATGAGAATACAATATCAATACACCCCAATTAAAGCAACGTAAATTATCGGTTCCTTTTTTTTTTCTCTCTAAATCCCTCTTCGCTGTGCTCAATATCTGTGCTTCTCACGATTCATTTTGCCATCGCTCACCGCGGCCTCCTAAAATATTTCCCACCAATTATCCTCGACCACTGTCCACTGATTGACATCTCCGCACGGTTCGGGTTCAAAACTACTCCTTTGTAACGAGGAAAGACAAAGACAGTTATATTGCGGAGGCACAAAAAGCAATACATTTGAGCTGCAGAAAACCATCCTCATGTAACTTTCTCTTGCTCCTTAGCGGTGTGTAGATATCCGTTCAACACGCGGTCCGAAGTTTTCTTTACCCACTTCAATTTGAAATGCCGCTTCGGCGAGAAAGTAATTATCCTCATCCAGTGACCATGCGGATAAACAGGGATTTCGCTATATATCGCACATTGAATTCGGGGGTGTGAAGACAGGGCAGAGCACAATAGGGCGGACCCGCCCCATTGCACGTCGATAATCAGTCACTGTAGGGGGCGTGAGAGCGAGAGCATGAGAGCTCTTGAACCCCGTAGGGGAGGTAAAAGTTCCGTGGGGGCGTTTGAACGACGAACCCCGTAGGGGCATAGGTGGAAAAATACTATAAAAATGTGTCGTCGACATCATCATGATGTCACGGTGTCATCACGTGAGGGAACATCGACTTCTCGGCAAGAAGCTGCTGCTGCTGAATTGCAAATTGCATTCGCTGAAGCATACTTCTGCGTTATTGAGAATTTGATTAATTAGGTCTGCTAGGTTTGAATGTGAATATTTATGATAGAATCCTTGAGATGGGAGCTACTGTAGCTAGGATGTCTTCTCATCATTTAAATTGTGAGGAATCCAGGATAGCACCTTTTGAGTGAGTTATAAAAGGAGGCACGTACCGTATATACATTGTCATGGCGACATGTATACGGTTACGTGTTGGGCGCCAAATCATCAATCTGTACTCAAATCCATAGTTCATTATGTCTAAACAGACCCAATGATCGATGACCCACTCAAGATATTATCGATATCTCCTTACAACTAGACTAAGTTAAGATACATTCGAAAGAATACTGAACATTTGAATGGAAATGAGCTTAAGAATCCTGTATCAAAGTGCTCATTATGCACTGGTCGTAGCGTCATTGCTTGGGAAGGCTCGTGTTTCCTCGGCCGACGTAATGCTAACCGTGCTTTCGCCAATACCGGACTACACTTACCATCCTCGGCTGAACGCGAATGGTACATACCAGAAGTGCTTAGATTTTATCATCGCAATTGTATTAAGATGCTTTATTGACCACTCATAATTGATGTATGTGTCCTTAAATAGATTCAGCATATATCGACGTGCCTTCGGCTGCAATCAATGTCGATTTCGGAGAAGGACCCATTTCTGATGTGGTAAAACACCATGCACCTGCACTGTTCATAAGTCGCTCCCTTACATGACAGACAACAAACTTACTATCTGTGCAAATTAGATACGCCGGTCGCCGTCGAGTTACGAGCTTTGCATCGACTGGAACGCAACGAGCGATTCGCTGAATGCTCTCTGCCCAAGTGCGTGCCGCGGTCTGCTTGGTGGCGCAGGCGAAGGGTTCATGGTCGACCCTGCAATATTGGAGGTACACAATTAAGTCACTTGCTAATTTATGGAGTCTTATACCATTGAGTGGCTAGTAATTCTGAGTTCAATGTCATTTCTTTCATTTCCTTTCACCCTCTTCATAGCCTATGCCCATCCTCACGTCAGAATGGTGTGGCGGGCGAGACTAAAACGTACCGCTTCCGGTGCTGGTTGCGCCACCTTCTGTGCACTGACATACGAGCATCAGAAAATTTTGCATGCCACATCCCCAGAGAATCCAACCAGCCCCCCGGTGAAAGTGGCATTCAGTCGCTTCCAATCGATTGGGTGCTCCACACTCTGACAGAGATCACATTTTCTGTCGTTGTCCCTGGCAAGCCAACATCTTTAGTGATCGGTACACCTGCGCATCAGAGCTTTGTTGATGCTCCTACCTCGATCTTCCCTATGGTTGCGCTTCAGCTCACGGAGTCTACATTATCAGATCACGTACGGGCAGCTCCAGATAGTTTTCAATTATGTTACTCCGTGTCCACAGAATTCACTCATCAAAAGGAGGGCGAAGGGATGTCTCAGCCGCTACCAAGTAGTATTTCTGAGTCGCTGCTCCCTGCACCTCAGTGCGTAAGCTTATCTCAGAACGCGCAGCTGCAGCCCTTCGATTTGAGTACAAGTGAACTCCATCGTGATGAGAGCTACGCTGAGCATCACATCGAAGTATGGTTACAACGCAAGTCATCGGTGAATCCTGTATCCGTTGACTCGCAGACACCACAAAAGCTTGCCAAAGTCGCGCATGTCTTCTTTTCTAGAGCAGCACCTTTGCCTTGTGCTCGATCAGACCACCAAGCGCGTTCATTGAACCGTTCTCTCGCAGCAATTTCCCACGTGTTTATGTACGAAAGAGGCCTGCCAGTACTGCCAGATGCGCCATCACCTTCGAGAGGGCACCAGCATATGGAGCTTCATTGCCAACATGCTGATGCAATGCCCCCTTCGCAGGCAATATAATTTGCTCTAATGCAATAATCCGTAAATGCATTTATTATTAGACTCATTCTTCTTTGATGTGATGCATGCAGGTGCGACAGCTCCTGATTGTAGCGGCCCCTCGATCAGGAACCCATTTTAGCGTGGCTGCTCTGCAACGCTTGGGAGTGCGTGTTAACCATGAGGGTGTTGGACCAGATGGTAGTGTCTCATGGTTTTACGCCCACCAGCCAGGTAAAAATGGACCTTCCGAATGCGCTTGCACCAATATTCAGCCCTAAAGAATGCTCTATCGAAAAAAAAATCAGGTGCTGCTGGATATCCCATCAATTTGCCGGAGCCTCTACAAAACCAGCGTTTCTGTTTTATATTCCATCAGGTTTGACGATTTTCAGCCTTGTTATAAAACTAAAACTGTGGACCAGAATCTCATTGATATACACTCGCCTGTGTATAGGTGCGGCATCCTTTGCGAGTGATAAGTTCCAACATGAAGGTCAACTTAGGCGCTTCTCAGCCGGATATTGCGCGTTGGAAACTCGAGCGAGAACCTCGCATATGCATTGGCTTAGACACTCTCAATGAGGCAAATGATCAGGTTAGCAAGAGCTCGTTGTACTTTGAAGAGTGCGTGCAGCTCCCAGTGTTGCTGCGAGCAGCGCGTCTCTGGCTGCATTGGAATCTCCACATTGAGTCCTACGCCGATGCACGCTTCCGCGTAGAGGACACTGATCCTCGCCATGTGTGTGAGCTTGCGAAGTTTTCAAGCTGCCATTTACATCACCATGGCAAAAGCGACGAAGCAAGTGCCCGTGAAGCAGATGAGGTGATCTCAGCTACGCGGAGTGATGCATCAGCCCTCAACCTCGCAGCATCATGGGAAAAACTGAAGTCCTTGGACTTACACTTAGAAGCCGACGTACGAAGCACAGCTTTGCGATACGGCTACAAATCTGACCCGTTAGATCATCCCCAGGCCTCGTTTATGCGCGCACGGTAAATTTTACCAGCTGGAACACGCACGCATGGATAAATGAATACGCTTCCTACTGGAGGGATTCATTTTATGCAGATGTTTTGCTCATTGTGGAACGTGCCTCATAGTCGTACGCTACGTCATGAAGGCATGGATGGGCACTATACATGTTTCCTCGAAATGATCGAAATGCGAAATGGAGCTAAATATCTTACCAGGTGGTTTAACAATGGGTTTATCTTGGGATGTCAAGATTGGAATTCGGCTGTTTTTGTTTTAGGTAGTGATTTTTGGCTGCGCAATGCACCCCTAATTTCTCTATGCTGCAAGTAGAATAAATCTCTGCTTTTATAGTGCCTCTTGTCTCTTGCCTCTGGGACTCGGACGTGCATCGGAGTATATTCGAACAGCGCATTTTTGACTCGGGCCCCAAGGGGCCGGAATTAGAAGGCGGAGCACTGTCGAGCACTTCGAAATATATCAGTATAGAGATAGAGAGATCATTTATCATGGAGGTATATGCCATCTTTACTACTGAAAGTCGCTTCCTTTAAGCTAGCCTTCTAATTCCGGCCCATTTGGGGCCTGTGTGAAAGGCAAGTGTTTACTTCGCGCTTACAGTACTATGGCTTATTACTGTAGTAGGGTATCTGTACCTGTAGCTGACGAACGGTTACAGGGAGTATCCGAAGTGTAGAAGAGAGTGCTTCGAGTTTTGAATTTCTTTCGTCGTTCCTCAGCAAGCATCACCTTCGGAGCTTGTGTAACAGTAGCAACTGCGGCCTGCGGGAGTCCATGAGGGAGCCCTCAGCCTAGTAAGCTCATAGGCTAGTTGTGTTTCAATAGCATTACACGTCTCAGCCTTGGCTGTGGCATGCACAATGGCAAATCGGTGGCGCTCAGTAGATGATCGGCAATCCTACGGAGGCTACAATGAACGACCGCAGCCGCGCCCTCAAGCACCAAGATTGCGCCCAGAAGATTTCATGGCATTGCCTCCAACCCCCGATGGCAGCAATCCACCTCGTTTTGAACATTACGGTAGCGGTATACCAATTCCATCCAATATGACTAGAAATATGTCTCAGCCCTCGGTGCACGTTCGTCCACCGGCCAGTTGGCAAGAATTACCTCGGAACGCAAACCAGGAAGTAAACGACAGCTTTAACCGCGGCAGAGGTAGCGATAGGGGCCTTTGGTACGATGATAGACAGCATTACACTCGGGAGAGTGGCGGTAGCAGCAGTCCTAGAAGAGGTGGCGGTGTAAACGGGTACTCGGACAGACGAATCAGCACTTCGAGTTATGGCGGGACCGGCAGCGAGTTGCGGGCTGCGCAGTCACTTGAACCTAGCCTGGCCCCACCAAATCTGACACATGCTGTCTCACTGAGTGCAGGTCAGCAACAAGCACAGCAAATTATTCCTGGTCGTAATGGAAACTTGAGAGACGAGAGTCCGCATCAACATGACACTCAGCAGCACAAAGGGCAGCAACAGCCAACGCTTCCCCCTTTTGCGCAGTCACATCCTCACATGCAACATCCGTCGGAAGGATCTCAATCAAAGGCAAAAATGCATACTAGATCAGTCCAGGTCAAGGCCGATGACTGCGCGAGTGCTGAGCCTCTAGACCTTACGTCACTCTGGGCAAATGGACATGGTCATATCAACGCATCCAGGAATGGTTATGATAACACCATCATGAACGACAACAGAATCCCCGGTTTGGACGGCGCTTCGCATTTGAGCAGCCTACTGATGGGCCACTCTTTCGGAGTAGATGCGCATGCTGCCGACTTGCTGGAATTAGCCGCTGTAGACCGTAAATTAGAACACCTCATGACTACGGCTGATAACTCCACTTTGGATGGTGGTCGCAGCCGTAGTGCTACTGGCGATATAGGAAGCTTTACAGACCTCAACAGCTGGCAAACTGCAGCTGAAGTGGCGTCCCTGATAGATGCTCTACGGCGCGGCCAATCAATCATGGATTTGAACCTCAATGACAGCGAATACAGCGATGATCGCTTAAGCCGCGATGCTCCTGACAGATTAGGGTTCAACCCTGACATTGATAGAGTGGACTCAAGCTGCGGCATTGAACCTGGCAGCGACGGAGAAGACGACAGTCACTACGGCTATTACACCCAAAAGAGTTGTACTCACAACATCAAAAGCAGCGAAAGAAATGTCGGTCATGGTGACGGCAGCGGCAGCAATAGCAACGGCAGCAATCCCCGTTCTACGAGCAGCAGCTGCAGCAGCTTTAGAATTGGTCCTGCTGTTGTGGGAAGGAACCCTGCCGTGGAAGCAGGCACGCGCCGCCTGGGAGCCTTGCTGCGGGAAGCGCGCCGGGAAGCGCTCGCCGTGGGTCTGCTGGTGCGGCAAGCCGCCCAACAAGAAGCTCAGCAAACGCTGAGTCAGCTGGTGTCCGCCGCCAAGGCTGCAGGCCCACGTGCCGTGCTTGCCCTCTTGCGCGCTTACCCAGCCAGCGAAGCCGTGCAAGAAGCGGGCTGGCGGGCGGCTGGGGACTTGGCTGCCGGCACGGCACCATACAACCCTCTGCCAGCCTCTTCTCTCTCTGTTAATCATCTATCCAACGAGCCTGGTGAGCCTGATTTGCCACCGTTGCCTCCGAACGTGGTAATTGGCTTACAGGGTGCTCCGCCGAGTGATATGCTGGCAAACACTGGAACGTCCTCAGGAACGACAAGAGCGACCACAGGCACGGCTGGAAATGTGTCAGCGGCTAGTAGTAAAGACGGCGTTTGTGCTGATCAGAGTGGCAGCAAGCCCACGAGCAGTAGAGCCAGCAGTAGCAGTAGCAATTCTAGTAGAGGCAATGAAGGCAGCACAAGTAGTCATTTAGGCGCCTTAGCCGCTCCTGCTCGAGCTGCTGCGGCTGCGTTAGGTGACGGTGGCGCTTGCGAGCTCGTTGTGTCAACCATGCAACGGCACGCCGGCCACGCCGCCATTCAAGCGCAGTGCTGCCGGTTGCTGTACCTGCTCGCCTGGGATTGGCCCCCAAACCACGCCCGCCTCGGAGCGTGCGGGGCCTGCGCGGCTCTGGTGCAGTGCTTGCGGAACTTCGCGGAGAGCCGCGACGTGATGGGCTTTGGGGCCCTGGCGGTAGCCCACTTGGCGTGGCACCCGGCGGCGAGGGACACTTTGCGGGGGATGGGCTGCAGCGCGACCCTGGAGACCGCAGCGCTAGCCCACAGCGACGACCCGGAAGGTCTGGCGCAAGTGATCGCCAAAGCGCAGGGCGAACTCGTGGAGAATGAGCGCTGCGCTGTCATGTGACGCGCTGGCGTTGGAGATGAGTCGAGGATAGGAGTGTCGTCCTCTTGAATCCGGGCGGTTTACTTTTATTTTTTCATTCCGGTGTCTGGTGTAATATGTAATAAGCTGCTGGAGAAGCCGATAACAATTTAGAATCCACAAACCCGTTTCGTGTTCTTACAGTTCTAATATCTCTACAAGGATAAAAGCGGGCACTTGCCACTGAACTTACCACTACCACATATCGCAGCTACGATATACGATTTCGGATTCCGCATTCATGTCCACATCGCACAGAAGGCTTCTCTGGTACTGTGGTTGGTTGGCACCTGGCTTTGGCTTTGCCGGCTCTCGCGCATTTTTTTTCGTTATGCCCCAGATCCTAAATCGCGATGGTAAATGGTATGGTAGCTTTGTGATGCCGATGTGGTTGTGCGTTATTTATGCGCAACGAGATTGTGCTATTTGCCCTGTGGCCTGTGGTGGAATTTAGTCGACATCCGTTTTTCACTGAAGAAGTGGCCCGGGTGGTTTACGGCCCAGATAAACTCCCGGCGGCGAGGGACACTTTGCGGGGAATGGGCTGCAGCGCGACCCTGGAGACCGCAGCGCTAGCCCACAGCGACGACCCGGAAGGTTTGGCGCAAGTGATCGCCAAAGCGCAGGGCGAACTCGTGGAGAACGAGCGCTGCGCTGTCATGTGACGCGCGAAGCGCCAACGTTGGAAATGGGTCTAGGAGTGGGTGTTTTCCTCTTGAATCCGGGCGGTTTGCTTGTTGATTTTTATTCCAGTTCTGGTATACGAACGAAACAAACCACCAGATATACCTATTCCTATTTAGACATTCCGAATTCGCAACCCCGTTTTTGCTCTCATATTAATGGAACGGGAGCGGGAACTTTGTACTACCATAGATCCTTAGATCGCAGATGATCGCAGCAACGAACGGGTAAATCGTAGCTCTGTATGTCTGTATACTAAATTTATATCCGCATGGGCATTACGCGGAAACCCGCCCTGTTTCTACACTTACTTCCACTCCCTTGCTCCAGTGACCCAGGCGATTTGCGGCTAATTTCTAAATTAGGATCACGAGGCCACATGGCTGGCGTCTCAATGTCTTCTCTTAAAGCGAGTGCACAAACGGCCTTCGTCTTCGTCTGTTAGCCACTTCGGCCTTTCCCTCTTTTAGAGCCGGAATCAGCTCTAATTTGCTTGAGTATGGATTCGCGGAAAGCCTCATCAAGTGCTTTAGGCGCCCGTGGGGGACACGATTTGCAGGGTGGCCTCGTAAAACACCGGGCGCGGAGGGCGGGTCCACGCAGGCGGGCCCCCTCCACTGCTGCTGCTGGCGTCCGGCATCGAGGCAGCGGCGGTCTCCGAGGAGGCAGCAGCAGCAGCCGGTGCAGCAGCACCAGAGGCAGGAGGAGTAACCCCGTGGGCTGCCTTGAAAGCGTTACCGTTGCGCCAAGCATCGAAAGCAGCGCGGTCACGCCAAATCTGAGCAGGCAAGACAGTAAGAAGTCACGATACATGGAAGAAGAACGTTCAGGTTAAGCACTATAATCAAGTGTTACAGAATCATAATTAATGTCGTCTTATAGGCGAACGTGAATCTTCCATCAACAAACGAGAACTTTGCAGCGAGGCAAGGAGACGTGGACGTACTAGTTAATGTACAGTTCAAATCTATCACGGTACCGTGGTGGACTGGTAGTTGGCTTCGCCGTCCGCGAGAGGTGACACGCCGTGACCCTTGGCCTTGACGTCCCGCCGAAGCATCGAAAAGGCTTGGAAGCCGTCGCACTCCTTGAGCTTCGACTCGCGGGCTACCCATCTGAAGGACGCAGAAGGCGCGCAAACGTTTAAAATGGATTGTCAGGACTACAATGTTGGTGTCAACGTTCGTCAACTCCTAAAAATCAATGGAGTTGATAGGTGGGAAGGAGGAAGCAGGTCTGTAGAAAGGTGAGCAGCAGCAGGGCTTCTTTTTCTTAGGATTTAAATGGCTGAGCTCTACAAACAAATAGTTATAGTTCTCCCTCACCGCTTCTCGAAGGCCGCGCAGTTCTCCTCGCCGGACACGTGGAATTGGTTGCAGGCCACGAAGGCTTCGGTGGGCAACAGCGACACGCCGTCCGCTTCCACTTCGCGCCACCCGTCCACCTGAGCATGTGCGCCACGCGAAATCGGAGAGAATAAGGGCGATTGAGTGTGAAATAGGATGAACGTGGGCTGTTGATAGCATTGGAGGAGGAGCAATGAGCAGAGCCGTTTCTCGAAAAATTCTCGATGGAGACAAAATGCAGAGCAATCACGCACCGTTTCCGGAATGTTTTCTGGTTGCGCAGCTTGCACCAGGAGGCCGTCGTAGAAAGCTGGCTTGGGCGCCCCCCGCAGCACCCGCAACGAGCTCACCATGGCCCCCAGGAAGGCCCCGATGGAGGTCCCGCCGTGGGCTTCCTTGAAAGCATCGCCTGCTCGCCACGCGTTGAACGACTTCTTGTCTTCCCTAAGACAGCACCGAGATCGAGCGACAGAGATAGAGAGAATTTCAAAACTAGATATCATGACATGGCCCCCGGAACTGTTTGAAAAGCCTTCAAAGAGAAGTGCCGAGTGCTGCGCTATGGTCGCTCAGTGCATGAACAGACCGCTCGCGCAACCATTTTTTTGCTAGTATTTACCAGATCGTGAAGCTCACGTAATTGTACTTGTCGTCGTCGTCTACTTCTGCGCCATCTCCGTCGAGGGAAACCCGGCGCATGAGGTGGAAGTACTTGAAGCCTGGCAAGGTGGCCAAACGAGACTTCCGAGTTGCCCATCTGGTAAGACAAATAACAAAAAAAAAAGATATTAGATACTTCTGGCGGGGAAGCTGCAACGCCGCATAATTTCTTCTCAGTATAAGGACCCAGGCATTCATTTTGCAAAAGAATGATATTACATCTGGTCATACTCAAATCTTCGTTGCGTAATGTTGATGTATTGTCTACGGAAGAAAGTAAAGTGCCACAGAACTGTTCAAACAACGACATCAATACTCTGCTGTTCTTGTTGCGCTCCAAACAAAAGCAAGCAGGCCTACTTCATACACGAGCGTACCGCTTTTCAAAGGCGGCCTCCTTGCCCTTGCGGACTTCAAAGCGATTTGTTGCAACATAGCGCTCACGTGGCATGAGGTTCGAAGCCACTGCAGTCGATTCTTCAGCAACAGTTTCCACTGTCGTCGATTGAAGGGCCGATCGGCGCCCTGCGACGCTCGATACACGAGGTGCAAAGCCCGTTGCCGACGGTGCGGTGAGCAAGAATAGAAAAATGGCTTTGAACATCTTTGGCTAGCCTCGAATCAATTGCAATACTTTGCTCCTCAGGCTCTAAGCAAGTAAGCCAACGAAGCAATTAGTGCTGATGACGAGATGACGAGCTGACGAGTTCGAGCAGTTCGAGCTCTGAATTGAGATGATGAGTTTGTCGTTCTCTGTACTGTATCTTTGTTGTGATCGTATTTTTACGAAACATTGAAGTCTGCGCTTGCGCTCGCGTGCTCGCGTGCTCGTCGCACTCATCAGCAGAAACAACTTCCTTATGGTTTGACGATTTGACGACGAGAAGTAACCGAAAGATCCTCTAGCTAGTGTTTTCTTGAAGGTAGGATAGATACTAGTACGTGCGCACCTGAAGATAGAAGAGTTCAAGTTTAAACCTGAGTCGCTAGGTAGGAACATGTCTACTCTCAAGCTTGTCGCCCGCGGTAAGGGTTCGTCATGCCGCCTCGAAGCCACGACCGATACTTCATTTCTCGACCTTTTGAAGCAACTTAAGGCAGGCTTGGGGCTGACTGCAGTACCTGATGGCGATCTTGTTGAGCGTGTGAAAGTGCTCACTGGATTCCCTCCGAAACCCCTGTCACTGGCAGCAGATGAGCTCATCGACGGACATCTGCAGAACATGGGATCACTCAAGGTGGAAGTGGCGGAGTCTACAACCACTTCGACCGCAGAGGCTGCACCTAAAGTCCCCGCAAAGAAAAAGGCACCAGCCGCCAAGCCTACAAAAGCTAAGAAGGCAGCAGCCGCACCTACTCCTGCGAAAGCAACCGCTGTGGCACCTGGCCGCCCGAATATTCATACGCTGGGCGGCGGCAGTGGTCCTGGCCGCGGCAAGAGCATCGGAGGAGGCAGCAGTACGAGCGGTAGCAGTAGCGGTGGTGGTGGTGGTGGCGCTGGAGCGAAACGACGGAAGCTCAACATTGGTGGGTCGGCTGACCAAGTGAGCTCAACGCTTTTGTCGGCAATGCAGAGCGGCGCCGGTGGAGGAGAAGACACGCGCTTTTGGCGCCGAGTGATGTCGTCCGCCGTGGGCAACCAGTACGAAACTACGAAAGCGGTATAAGTAATGTCTTGAGTCAATCTTTTGCTCGCGAAGGAGTTGACAGTTGGCGCTTGGTCTACGAGCGCGCCAACGCTCATCTCATTTTCGTGCACACGCATGGCCATCATGTTTGTTCGTGTGTTTTTTTTGCATGCCAGGTGGACCGCGTGACAGCGAGCCGCGCAAGCAACTGGACGGTCACGGACGACGCTGCCAGCGGGCGTTTGGGCAACGGTTCAGCCGCGTGCTACGTGGTGCACTTTCCCATGGAGGCGTCATCGAAAAAGAGCCACGAAGACAGCGGCCTCACTCCATACTCGCGCAACGAGGTAATGCGCACCATCCAGCCCCCCTACGAAACACTTCCTCCTCAACAAGATCATGCTTATTTCTGACTCTTTTAAGTAGGCATTCGTCAACTTCGTTCAGTTTGCGCTTGATTCCTGCATTATTTTATGTGAATCGTCCCCTCCATCGTCCAAACCATTCGCAGGTGTGCGGAGTGGTGCGGGAAGTGCACTCCGACGCCAAGGCCCGCGACATGCTCAAGCCCGAAAACATGGCCCTCTGCTCGCCTCGAGTGTTTTGGGCGGTGCTGCGCCACGGCAACCAGCTCTTGAACGCTCAGGCTGATTTAGGGGCTGATGGGAACGACAGTGGTAACGCCACGGGAGGCAGCAGTGGTAGCAGCAGCAGCAGTAGTGCTGGCAGCACGGAAAGCATTGGACTAGACCTGCCTGCCTCGCTGGCTCAGTTGCTGCCTGATCTTGACTGGGGATTCTTGCGAGAACGAGCGCGAGCGCGCTCAGCCAAAGCCCTCGAAAACGACCGCCAAGCAGCTCGTCTCGATGGCGGTGTAGAAGAGGGCGAGGACAACGATAACGACGTCAAGATGGCTGCAGGACAAGGCAGCGAGACTAATGCAGCAGCGAACCTTCTAGAGGCGAATGGCGATACGTGCGCTAGCAAGCCCACCTCTGCTGCAGCAGCTGCTGCTGCAGCAGCGTCATTACCAACTCCATCGTCGTCACCGGCAGTAGCAGCTGCTGCAGCAGCGTCATTACCAACTGCCCGAGAGCGCGCGTTGGCTGCAGCAGAGCAAAGGCAAGCGCAACAGCAGAGTACAGTGGCTGCTCGTGGAGGCAGCGATAGTCAAGCTAGTGACATCACCACCACTGGCCCTCCTTCAACGAGTGCTGGGGCTGCTCCTGTCGCTTCAGCGCAAGACAACCCTGCTACGACGAGCGAGGCCACCGTTGCGAAGAACGCGACAAATAGTGCCACAACCACACCCGTAGCTAAGGAAGAGGACTGTGTGGAAGCATTGGCGGCAGTGGTGGGCAATACATGGGCCCACCTATGCACTGCTCATCTTCCTTCCTTGCTTGCATCGACTGATCTCGTTGCAGCGCTAGCGGATCAAACCGACCCAATTTGGCTGGCTGCTCGTTTGCGCGAATTTAATGCTGCAGGCACGGGTGCTTCTTGCACAAACACCGCAGCGGCCGCAGCTCCTAGCCCTTCCGAGAGTGACGTCATCCAGTGGATTGAAGCGGCCCGCAATCGTGAAGCCACACGCGCAATGCACGCAATCGTGAATGGAACGATGCAGAAAGAAGACTCTCATGACCACTACCTCTCGTTGGTGGAGCAGCTCGCGGCCATCAAAGTGCGCACGGTACGGGATTTGGCGCTTTGGGCGAAACGACCAAAAGTCTTGCGAAACATGCTCGCGAAACAGGGAGCCAAGCACCAGAACAGTCGCGCAAACAGCACAAGCAGCACAAGCAGCAGCAGCAGCAGCAGCAACGCAGGAATTATAGCGTCGCCAGAAGAGCTTTTGCCCGAGGATGACGCATCCATACTGGAGTGGGCTACCTCCGCACAAGTTATGATGGCAGCACGACCCTGGATGGAAACCTGGTCGACAAAAGTATGATGGTGTTGGCAGCGAAATCAGTGCCATAATCCTCTTACTAGTAAATTGTGATGATCACACGTCTCTAAATCCAATTTCATGATTTGACGTCACGAACAAAAACACAAAAACTGGTTTTGTTTATTTCTATCTCGCCCGTAATTCTACATTCAACGAATTAAGAATTAGTATTCCGACCTGCCAGCCCCCTATCAGGTATGAACATTGACACAAAACGCGAAACGCAATTTATTCGTTGATTCGTTGCCATTTTGGATTCAAAATTCAATTCATTTTTTATAATTCTTATCAAAGAAAGACCGACACATAAGAACTAAAAACGCTGGAGAAGAGCCAGTGTCCCTACAAATTATTGTGCGCATCACACGTTTATATCCCAATGCGCCTTGCGCCTTTCATCCATGTCTATCCATCCAAACCCAAATCTTTTATCAGCTCAATTTCCCCGATTCATCGAGGGCGAGGGGTGAAATGAGCGCGAGGTGGTGCGCGGGCGTGTAGCGTTTTCCTGACGAAAACAAGTCCACAATGCCCTGGTGCTTCGGTGGCACCTAGTGTTGACAGGGTGGGTCACAAATAAATGAAGGATGAGTCGACAGTATACTGCGATTCATGCACTGTTGAGATGAGAAAAAAAAATTAGGGCAGCAAGTGCGAATATTCAGAAAGAAGTATTCTTGGGAAAGGAATTAGAGGTGCTGAAACAAAGTCTGCAGCAAGGAGCGTAGCTAGCAGCCTAGCGGCTAGCAGCAAAGCCACGCACACACCCACCGCATTGACGGCAGCTTCGGCCCCCTTGGCCAGCGCTTCCGACGTCAAGTGCTCGCTTTGCCCTGCCCACAGCTGGAGGACTTTGCGCAGCGCCCGCCGCAAGAACGCGTCGCCCTGCAGGTCCTCGTAGGTCACCGTCATGCAGCACGGCGTTGTCCTGGCATTGGGTCGGGTGGTCGGGTGGTTGATTGGTGGACCGCAATTGATTGTCGTTGGGGAAGTCAGGAAAAAAAATGCATGCAGGCAATGCATAGGAGCACGCGCATGCACAAATTCGTGGATGGTGTTGTTGATATAGTTACTTATATACTGTAAATCACACGCTGAACAATTTAGCGACAAAGTTCAACGAAGAGCGAAATCAGATATGAGAAAGAAGAAGACAAGGGAACGACTTAAAAGGATAGCATTGCGCGCACCTCGAGTCCGCTGGCGCTCCACCAGGCACATTGTAGCCGCAGCGCTGGTCCCAGTAGCGGTGAAACTGCGATCACCAAAAGCGCGCGAGACATAAACAAGAGAAAAAAACACCGACGCAAAAAAAATAGCGTATACGCGGCAAATCAAATGAGACTGGACCGCACATTCCATCATATCTACAATTTTCCCGTAGGTCATGAGCTTCAGTCAAAATAGTAAAAATAGTGCTTTATTTCTGCTTTTTTTTTGCCCCTTGAAATGCTTTCCTCGTAAGCATATCATTCTTCCCTTGCACACCCAAGTACCTTCCGGTAGCGCTGAATTTTATCCGCAGCAAATTTGTCCCATGTTCCTGTCTTTCCGCCTTCTTTTTTCACGTATCTAATTATTGGCAAGGTACAAGAGTGTCAAAAGAGGTTAGGCGTAAGGGCTAGGAGAACGCGATGAACGAAGTAAACACAAAGATTCCAAAACTATCACTACACTAGTACAGGACGTAAAAGCGCTTGTTCCGCTAGATTCTCGCAACATTATATCTTGATTTGATCCCGAAGTCATAGTCAGGTCCGCCTGTTCGCCACAGTTTTCATAATCAAGTACGCACCGGTAGTTTGCTTCGACGTTTTCGAGGGCGGAGCGCACCACCCGAAAGACCAGGGGCGGGCGTTGCGGGTACTTGACCCGGGCGGCCATTTTCGCTTCGGTTTGCCGGTCCGACTCGTGCGTGAAGAGCCACTCCATGGTGGTCGGTTGCGGCGAGCCTGGGCCCGGTTTGGCCCGCGTCACGGGAAACGATTTGTAGCCAAACTTGAACTCATGCGTGTCGTTGAAATTGCCCGCGCCCGCCGACTGCATCGCGAGGAAGATGAGCTTCTGGGTCCAGCCTCGGCCGCTGGATGGAAACGACGGCTGCAGCAACGTGTGCACTTGCCCTACGGTACGCTCGCAAGCTGCGTTCAAAAGTAAGCTGTTTTTCTCGGCGTCCTGATCGTCGATAGCATCAATGGGCCCCCCTGCGTGAGCGCTGCCTGCCATCAGCGCCAGCACAGCCAGGGTCACGAACAGGTAGCCTCTGAGGGAGCGCTGCAGCGTTCGATATGAAGCCACCGGCCGGTATGTGCGAGCCTAGAATTGTGACAGAATTAATAGACTGGTCGAGGTTAGAAGTAGGATGAGATGACGATGCCATGATAATTGAAGGAGGACGCTTTCATTTATTTTGGCGGTGCTCTCGCAATCTTTGAAGAAGATATCATGGCCTCTTTTCATTAATGGCGGTGACATCTTCATAAAATTTACAATTCACAATATTAATGAAGCAAAATTCGCACTTCTGAGATGTATCATTTAGAATGTAAGGAGGAGTGGTGTCAACCGCTATTGTGGCTTAATAACAACCCACGCTAACTGAAACACACAACAGACCGCCATTTTTTTCCCGATATCATATACACGCTAGAAGGCACAGAAATGAAAAGCCGCATGGAAGACTTTTAAGTTCAGCGACTAGAAGGAGGAGACTAAGAGGTGTAGTTCGTCGGCTCACCATCCAAGGACTACTTGTGTGCCGGAGCCCCCAGTCGAATAGATGTCTCTATTTGAGAACGAATGAAGAAACGAAGAAACCCTCGCAGCTCGCAAGCATTTCTCTGCACTTCCGCGCTCCCCACCCCTGTAATCTGAGTGTCGCCGGCCGTGTGGCCGCGTGTGTCGCTGTTTCGCTGATTCCTTTTACTCCTTTACGAACGCCTTCAGCCTTCAGACAATTGTCACCCTACGCTTAGAGCTAGAAGCCAGACTGAGGCCACAGAAGGTTTATTGAGTAGTATCTGAACAGAATTCAGATTGTATAGAACTTTCATTATCGATGCCACGGGAAGACATCAATGAGCCGATGGCGCGGGGCAACCCGTCGCAAATCAAGAACAAGGACAAGCGGGCCAAAGTGATGGCCAAGCTGCGGACTGGAAAAAAGAAAGACAAACGCAAGCGCCGAGAAGAAAATCAACGGCAGAACCTCGAGGCTGTCACGCTAGGCGAGGAAGCTCCGCGCAAGAAGCCGCGCACGCAGGAAAATACGCGGATTGACGAACCTACCTTCGTGAAGGATGACGATGAGGAGGTACAGTGGAAATAACTTTCTTGCTAGTGTTGTGTTTGCTTCATTGGTGGGTGTATCGACTTATCGAGTTTAATGTATCCAATCCACATGATTACAGCTTCATGGAGGCCCAATGAGCATGTCCGATTTGTAATCGGCCAGCCATCGGTCTCAGCGTTACCACCACCGTCGTCTTATGTTAGGTATTCGGCGACGAGGCAGGCGACGAGTTCGCCGAAATATTCGCCAATTGCGAGAGTCCAAAAATCATGCTCACTACACGGCCCCGACCATCGAAAGGGTTATTTCGGTTCATAGGCGATATCATGCAGACCTTTCCCAACTGTTTCTACTACCCTCGCAAAGGGTTCGACGTGAAGTCCATTTGCGGGTTTGCCACCAACAAGCAGTTCACGCACTTAATTGTGCTCGGCGAAAAAGCCAAAGTGTGCAACGGCATGCTGCTGTCAAGGCTGCCCCATGGCCCAACGGCCAACTTCAAAGTGAGCAACGTGGAAATCTCGGCTGATTTGGCCAACCACGGCCGCACCACAGACGCGCACCCAGAGGTGATTCTCAACAACTTTGGCACCCGGCTGGGCCGCCGAGTGGGGCGTTTCTTGGGCAGCTTAGTGCCGCACGCGCCTGCTTTCCAAGGGCGGCAAGTGGTGACCTTCCACAACCAGCGCGACTTTATCTTCGTCCGGCACCACCGCTACATCTTCGACGAAGAGGACGCGGCCGCCCGGAAGAAGTTCGAAGAAATGCAGGCGAAGCGGGTCTCCGAGGGAAAATTGGCCGTAGAAAGGCCGGGCAATGAACTGGGCGTGAAAACAAAGTTACAAGAGCTAGGCCCACGGTTTACACTGAAGTTGCGGTGGCTTCAAATGGGCAGTTTCGACACCAAGTTTGGCGAATACGAGTGGCTCGGCAAACGGGGCGGCATCGGCTTGCAAGAACAGCGCACTCAGTTCAATCTTTAACGAATGAACGATGCGTTTATATCGAGGAAAAGAGATAAGCAGAAGAGAAAGAGAGGGGCGGTGATTCCGCGCGTCGCTTTCATTCCGAGCACGCTTACCATTCGAGCCGGCCTAGCTGCTCTTGGCTCTTCTTTTCTGTGAATGCTCGCGAGAGCAGAAGAACTACAGGAGTTCACTTTGACTGGATTCAAAATTTTCCTCTGAATGCTACAAGATCTCTCAGTAGGTATCACTATAGAGCTTCCAATTGAATGCCACCGCGGGGTTAGTCCACCGGGCCATGTGCAGTAGCCGACTACTGTACAACTCACAAACCAACAACAAACAGATGACAAGGTCCGGCTTACCGGCTAATGCTTCTTGTTCCGCTGATGATCTCATGATATCTTTAGATCGTTACAGTAGCACTAACTGAACAAAAGCAAGCCAGCCTTTCTACATCTAGCAAGAGTGACGACTTGATGCATGCTTCCAGAGGCACCCACAAGCATATTGTAGAGTCAAGGTCATATACGTCATCCATCCTTCCGATGAGCGTCTTAGTAACTTTTGGTTAGCCTCAGCTTTTTCGAAGGATTTGCTTTGGAAGCTACGGCTCATCTAGCTGAATTAAAAGATGCAAACGCTACTTTTAGCTTTAGCATGCACGTTAGCCACAGTGGGTGGAAAGCTGCCGAGCGCCCGTGAATTTTCTGCTCACTCCGAATGCCGAAGTGCCGCGTGCCCTGGCCTCGCTTCGCGCATCGTGATTCAAGTGAGTGTATCTTTCTGGTGGCATAATCTGCATCGTGCATGACAAATATTTTGGAACGCTAGCTTGTCTCCTTAGCTAGTCACCTCACTCTTTCTTTCTGTCTCTTTCGACTATGTGGATCTTATCGTTTGCGCACATCTACTAAGGCGTGGCATGCGGGTGGTGCTACGTGGGCACGCGCGGCCGTCGCAACCTTGAAGGCTCACTGCAGCTTCGCAGACCTTGTTGTGGCGTCTCAACCATCCATCATCGAGAAGTTGCCACCGGCTCGGTCATGCACCATTGCACTTGCGAGCACGGGCATGGGATTTCAGGTTCGACCCGAGGGATATTACTGGGATTTGGCGTTCAACGAGTAAATAAATTGCTACACAGAGCAAAAGATAGAAATGTCCGGTTCGCGGATATGACATGGCCGGAAACGTATCTTCATATCTTTTATTACGAATAGGCCCTTGCCTCAAGCCACTTCTGCTGACTTGATGGCAACGAGTTAGCTTGCATGTTTGTGTGTGTGTGTGTGTGTTTTTTTTTGTTCCTCACAGGTGCCTTACTCGAAAGTGTTTGCGTTATCACCGAGTCAGTTGCGTTACGTGCACATCATACGGGAACCATTTGAGCTCGTGGTGGCGACTGTAAGTAATTTCGCCTGTAAAGATGCTATGTTCAGACCAATCATGTGCTAGTAACAAGGAGTAATCTTCTTTTTATCCGCATTGTGCGGTGCTTCTGCAGCACGTGTACAAGAGCAGTAGTCCGCAGTTCACCTCATTTCCTTTCATAAACCCAACTTTTCCTGTTTTACAGAACAGACTGCGGTTGCCTGGATTCTTTTGACTGACGCAGTGTATCCATAGGTGATGCACCACGGCCACCGTGGCTTGGAATGTGGCGGCGGCGGCGGAAACGACCGCAGCAGCGCCATTGCCACGCTTTGTCCGCGCTTGGCAGCACGTGTGAGCTCCGCCAGCCAGGTAGGTCAAAAGGTGCTTCAGGAGGAGCCTGTTCAGATGCAATATCTTTATGCCGACAATACATTCTTCGTGTTGCTGTTTTGATGGTGTCTATTATCACCCCACACTATCGTAGGTCAAGTATGTCACGGAGCTTTACCTCAAGGAGAAGTTGCCAGCGATGCTAGCCTCGCATGTAGCTATCACTAATCGACCTGGCGGTGGCTGCCTTGAACTCCGGTGAGACGTTCCGGCGTTCGTTTGTTAAAATCTGAGCTCGAGATACACCTCTAATACCAATCTTTTGCCTGTATTTAGATGAAGATGCGACCTTGGCCTTTCTGCTGCGGCGTTTGTTTCTTTGTTTTCAGACCCTCACCCGAGCTACTTGCATGCTTGCTAGGTACGAAGCCTTAGTTGGTGGTGGCGACGTGCTGGCGCACAAAGCCGCGCTGAAAGAGCTTCTTTCTTTCCTCGGCATCCCTGCGGAGGTGCGTTGGACCTATAGAATATATACATATATATATATGTATGGATCTGACGAAGCTCTATCTTCGATCTCGCACCTACCTTATTTATATTTCAATGATTCTCTCTTTGTTGCGTGTTAATATGCGGTGCGATTCGTGTCTCTACTTATTTGCCATACTTCCTGTGCAGGCTACGAGTGGCTGTCCTTTAGATCGCGCAGCTGACGTGCTTTCGCAGCACTTCAAGTTGCTTGGTCCTGGTTTAGGTTCTATTCACCGCCGGAGCAAAGGCGTGGTGGACTTAGACGGAACACGAAGACAAAGAAGGCATAGACGGCGATGGCTAGCGAGTAATGGTGAAGAAGATATGGAGGATCCGAACAAATTACCACCAGCTTCGCAGAGAGCAACAAGAACAACGAAAATAAAGTCACCTGCGCCATCATCAGGAGCAGTGGTAGCTGGCGCGGTCAATGAATCCGAAAGTTTGCGGCGGCGACAGCTGGCAGCTATGCGCATTGATTCGCATCGTGAAAACTTTGGCGGAAATTTGTGGGCGGCTGCCGCTCAGCAAGCCCCTGTTACGAAGGCCAATCGCCCAAGCTCGCCCTGGGGCAGCTCCAGTGACGGCGCTGTTCTTGGCGGTTTCGCACCCATTGGGTCGGGCAACACAATGAGTCAAAGCTTCGGTAAAGGGGACAGCAGTAGCAGTAGCAGCCCTTGGCTGGGGAGTTTGAATCGTGGTCACGGCGCATCGCCCAGCTTGCCAGGTTCAGCTGTCTTTACGGTAGGCGGCGGCTCCACTACTAGTGGTAGCGATAGTGGCAGCAGCGGCCGCCGCAACCGCCACAACCACCGCAGCTCCCTAAGGGGGGATGTGTTCGCGACGGAACCAGGCTTGCACGGGGAGCTCAGCGTAAACGCAGCCGCTGCGCGCGCCCTCCGCCGCCGCGACGCCGCGCTCGAGCGCCACCTGTTCCAAGAAGTTTATGCCTTGCCGACCCCCTTGTGCCCGCGCTTGGCTAATTTCACGTTTTTGTTGGGCTACGCGAGTTCGCTGCCGGCAGCGGAAGGCCGTTGCACCTGGCAGTCGCCGTTGCTTGATTTGGGGGGCCAGTCAGCGTCTTCCCTTGCAGCACCGCATGAAGCGCTTGATGTGTCAGGGACGGGAGCGTAAGACCACAAATATGAACGGTAGAGGAACTAACTCAACTTTCTGCTCGAAGATAGGCAAAAGCCCTTCCCCCATTTCTCGTTCTCTACTCCACAGTAGCCACGAAACCTCCTCCGTCTTCTCGTATGCCTTAAGGCAATAACTCTGAGCCAAAGTAACTAGGAGCTGAGCTTTGGTGCGAATTACGGACCGCAAAAAAAGTACGGGATGTAGCGAAGTTCTTTTCGGAGAAGTAGAGTTACGGAACGGACAGTGTCTCCGGAGGAATTCCGTGTTTTCGGGCCTTTATATCAAAGTTCTGAGTTGCCGGGTGATCTCGTGTTTTGGTCCGTCTCTTATATCTCCATCCACACCTGAGCATACAAGCGGGGGGGGGGCATTTCGATCGTAAACG
>Ga0307982_1000918_pt1 | contig 23584 bp, 5 predicted proteins | sample OrgLakmetagen989_FD_201847 | JGI IMG/M metagenome (GOLD analysis project Ga0307982, IMG submission 201847) | Saline water microbial communities from Organic Lake, Antarctica - #989 | ecosystem: Environmental > Aquatic > Non-marine Saline and Alkaline > Saline | place: Antarctica: Organic Lake...
CATGCCTCTGCCAGGGCTTGCATGATATGAAATTGTGTTCAAAAATAAGACTCAAAAAAAAAATAAAAAAATGGTCCTACTTTGTGAACTGTTGCGGTGCCTGCCTGGCCCCACTTCAGCTCTGGGTGCGCCAGCCACCCCTACGCCCCTCAGGGTACCCCCCTTCCCTACGGGACGGGGAGCACACTTGCGGGAGGGGCGAGCACATAAAAATGCTCGTGTGAAAATCGTTCAAGATGATGTGGGCAAAATTTGATAACTATTCATGCACATATCGGCAAGAAATACTCCGGCAAACTGCTGTCACTAATTCTCATCCTGGGTACTACGAAGATACCGCCCTGAGCATTGGGAGGTAACAACGGGGGTTCACCCTCTTGCCGGTTAGAGTTAGGCTAGATTAGGGCAATTTTGCAAGCAACATGAGTGTACTCATACTGCGCAGTATATGCAGACGATCACCAAGAACTGCGCACCAATTAGCTCTATTCAACTTGTAAGTTCATCGCGCTTGGTTGCAATCGGTGAGATTGCTGATGAGTGCCTTCGCTGCCTTTGTTGGAAAGCCCATATCACCCAAGACAAGTATGTCGGGATCGCTCCGCACGATTGTTTTGCGCGGTATGGGCTTGGTCTTGTACAGCGTACCAAGAACCACATGCGATTTTGGTGATCAAATGTGCAGTGGGACACATACTCGAGTCGCGCAACATCGAGCTTCTACAAGAGTCAATGGGATTTTTGACGAGGGAGGTTTTGAAGCCCGCCAAGCATTGGAAAGTAAGAGCCTGAGTATATCGACACTTCATAGCTAACATTCGTAATTGGTGGGTTTCAGGTGTCCTTCTCTATTCCTGATTCTTGATTCAGAATGTTCGTCTCGTCGCAGAGTGGAGACACCCTCTTGCTCTGCTGACGTTCGACCACCAGCAATGCACACTCTTGAGACTGGTGGCGCGGATGGGCTCCCCGAAAGCCCCCACACATGGAGATTGACGCACCCAGTTGCTGCTTCCAAGAACACTCTTCAGCTCACAGGTGCGTGCGTATGTGCGACAGCTTCAAGGTCTGGAGCACCTGTGAGCTGAAGAGTGTTCTTGGAAGCAGCAACTGGGTGCGTCAATCTCCGTCGCACTACTGCACATTTCACCCAGGTCCAAACGTTCATGTTTTTACAGGCAAGAGGCAAGAGTGCAGAGCTGAGTAGGATTCGCCACAGTGGGCAGACGGAGATGATGGCACTCTGACGACTGGGCTGTGACGCCCGTCATTCCAGAAGCAGAGACCAACTTGCTGTAATTGAGACACGCAATTGGCAATGTTGTCTTTTGCTAAAGTCGTTCTGTGCAGTGTGCTGTTGCTATGTGATGAAGTGCGCGGGCAATGACATCCACTAACACGCTTTGCATGCAATCATTTGCCGAAGCTTTCTCCAGATTGCAGGCGTCTTCAGGAACATTGAGACCAAACTTAGCGAGGCATGCCTGCATTTTTCCCAGCTTGCTTGCGCACTCTTCGCTTGCAGACAATTCAAGACTGCGGGTGCATGCGTTGACAGACGGACCGCGAAATTGCTTCAGTCAGCAACTTACCCGAATCGATCTGGCGCGCCAGTGCCAAGTGGATCCTTTCCATACATCCAAGTTGCTATCGGAAGAAAGTACGTTATGATACACCCAGTGAATACTGTAACAATCGTAGCCAAACGGCAAGCGTCAACTCTCTTCAGTGATGCAGCTGGCAGCTGGGGCATGGTGACGCAACAATTCGAAAGCAATGGCACACAACACAGCGGCAGCATCAGCAGCCAAACAGTTTTTGAAAGTTCAACGACATCGAATTGGAACTACAGCGGTGTCTGCGAACAAAGCTGTGGGAGTTGTGCCCGACCAAGAGCAAGGGGGGTATCATATCAGCAGCGCTGACTGCAGTGTCGGCAGTCACAGCAGTTCTTCTTCATTGTCAACGCCAAGCCGACTCCAAATGGCTTGCATCCACCCGCCCAACCCAGTGGGACACAGCAGTCCAGATGGAAACCGACCCGCACGACCGAAGTGCAAGCGCCGCCAAGGCGCCCCAGGGGAGGGAAGGCACAAGTCTCAGGGGCCAAGCAAGCCTGGGCGTTGCATCTGGTCTCAGGTTGCAACACACAGACATGAATGGCAAGGACTGCCCGATGGGGTGCTCCCAACCTGAGCTGCCAACCCGAGGAGAGACAAGGGTGCCGGATCCGCCGGCCGGAGAGCAAGGCATAAGTCCACCGCCCAAGAAGTTCCGCAGAGGGCAGTCGACAGACACTGCAGAGCAGAGTAGGCAGAGGCCGACGGGCCAAAGTCGCTGACCGTGGGCAACCCAAGAAGACGACAACGGCCACGCCGTATGCCACGCACAACACATCCCACGAATACATTCACCACTGGACTTCCACCCCGTCAGAGGGAGGGCTCACTGCCAATGGGAGGTAGTTCAGTGTTGCTGGCGATTCAGCCCTGAGGCTGCCCCTCTCCCCTGTCCTACCGCTGAGGATAAACACCCACAGCAGCCACGCCACAGGAAAAGCTGCCAAGGCGAAGCCAAGTCCGATCTACAAAACATTTACATTTGCACATTACCTGAAAACCGACGGCACGTTGATGTGCTGCGCACCCTGCTCAAGCTTGCCAACTTCCGAAGGACTTGGCGGCCGAACGATGACGTCAATCGCCTCACCATCCTCCCAAGCTGCGAGCTTGGAATGCACCGCAGCAGCAGGCGACGCTGCTGAACTTTTAGTTGCTGGAGACTGTGGTGGCCTGGGGTGCGCGTGCCATGCTGCTTGTACTTTGTGGGCGACCCTGGCAACCGGATTTCTCAGCCTGGCCGCTGCAGCGTTGCGTTTGCGCTCCTCCAGCACTGCCGCTCGCCGGGCCGCTGCTTTTTGCTGCTTTTTGGCCAAGTCGGCCATGGGTGTTAGGCTCAGTGGGCTGCATGGGGGCATGGTTGGCTGACTTCCCCGTGCCCCCCTTGGCTCGAAGCCAGCTGTGCGCTCTCTGCGACGGCGAGTCGAAGCAGTGCTATCAGGTGAAGAATCATAAGCCTTGCGTCGCGTGAGCTTGCCATCATGCGAGGCACTATTTGGGGTGCCTAATGCAACCGCCGATGCAGCTTGCCCACGCTTTGGGGATCTTTGTTTCCCTCCAGTGGATGAGGCGGCGAGGGCGACAGTGCGGGCTCGGTCCTTCTCGGCAGCCAATGCAGCCTCACTGCGCCTCAAGCTCGCATTCGCTTTGGCTAACCGGCGTTGTAGCGTGGCGTATTGAGCTTGGCTGGCTTGAGCTGCAGCCAAGTTTTCCTTGAGGGCAGCATGCTTCACAAGCATGGCTTGCTGAGCATCAATTGCAGCAATCTCTTGGTCTTGGGCCAACTGCAGCGCTGCAGCCATTGCTGACACGGCTGCTGCTTCGGTGGCCTCGCGCAGCAGGCAGGCCGCCGTATCCAATGGTCGAGGTGCTGCCTGCCGCAGTAGCCGCATACTCCGTGCAATATGCTTTCCATCTGAGCCACGCACTGACGTGTCCACGGGGGTGACTCCCACCAGCAGCAGCACGGCCGGGGCGCGGCACGCCAACCGCTCCAGTAGCGACATGCCCCAGGCTCCTGGCGAAACTGCGGAAGTTTCTACAGGCGTACCACTGTGGATACACTGCATCAGCTGGGCGGCAGCTGGGCCTTGGCCGTCTACCTGCACGAGAATGCAATGCACAACGGCCAGGGCGCCCCGCCCAGACGAAAGAACATGAACGCAATGGGCCCTGTCAGGAACTGATGTGGATGCAGATGCAACCGAGGCCAAGCTGCGTGCAGAGTTAGCAATGTCGATAGAGCGCAAAGCAGGCAGCAGGTCCTGTAATTGGGGACTGCGGCTGCCAGGAGGAGCAACTGGCGCGTCGGCGCGCAGGCAGTCAGCAACCCCTCGGCGGCTGACAGCAAAGGCCCGGTGTTGGATCCCCCCAGTCGTATCTGCAAGCGCCTCGCGTATGGCTTGATCTTCTGCCTCTCTGGGTGACCTGCCCAGGCTGACGACCAGCGTGCCTTGGGGCAGCGTTGCACCGCACGCATCTTGGATAAGGGTAACCTGACTACTCAGAACTCCAACATAATCAGCTGCAACAGGTTGTGGCCGCATCCCGCGTGTACACAGCACTGATGCCTCGCATGCTCCCAGCTGCACGTGCGCAGTGGCCGGCTTGGCCGTTTGACTGTCAGCACCATCCGGCAAAAGCAGCACACTGTGCACACTTCGAGGCGCAGATTTTTGCATGGCATCTTCCAGCTGTTGCGAGACACGAACAGCCTCTCGACTAGCCTGCAGTGCTGTCACCAGCTGCCCCTGCAGCCCTTCACATTCCATGCACCGGCCGTCTGAGCCGAGTCTTGCCTCCAGCTGCTTAGCTCGAGCCTTGACGTTCACGAGCTCTTCCTGCAGAGCTTGCTCCAGTTCCTCGCTGTATGATGCATACTCAGCAGAGTCCAACTGCATAAGTGCAGTGAGTGAAGAAGTGGGGAACCAGACAGTTCACCGTCACAAGGCTTGCCGTACCTGCAGCTGCCGCAGCTGCCTTTCTGCAGCCCTAGCCCTCTGCTCCCAAATATGTTGCATATCTACGGCTGAAATTGTATTGTCCTCCATGCTTTTTAATTGCAAAACTCGGCTGGGCCAGTGCCTTGCTATTGAAATGCACAGAGTGTGGCTGGCGTTTCAAAAGCGAAACCCTTCAAACTTCTGTAGAATCAAAGTTCAACAAGGCAGTTCGCCAGCTACCCTGATGCAACATTTGCAAACTGCAGAACTATGTTTACAGTTTGCGCGCGATAACATGTCAAGGTTTGGAGGTGCTTTGCTCGTTCATGTGCATACTAGGAACCTGAGTGAGACAGCGACACGGGGGCCTCTTGCGGGCCGCTCTGAAACTGCATGTTGAGCACAGCAAACCTCAACGATTGGGCCCTGAAAAGGCACCACGGAACCTCCAATTCACTGTTTGGCCTCCGACTCTTGCCCCAGCTGAACACAATCTGCCTGTTCTGCAACGCACCGAGTCGGGCCTGCAGCAGAATGAACATACTCAGTCATGACAGCAGCGCAGCCAGCCCACGAAAAGCTTTGCCCGGGAGATCAGCGGCAATGGTGGACAATGCTAGCTCTGCAGAAATCAGCAACACAATTACCCGCTCCAGGAACAGGCTGGTGTTGCTTTTACTGGTCTCAAGTGCGTACTTGATGGCCTCAGTGACGTACTCTAGCTTTCTCTGCAGCTCTGTGTAGCGCTCCTGCAGGTCCAACTCATCCACTAGTGCTTCTTGTAGCTGTGCATACCGCTCTTCTTTCCAAGCGGTGCTGCCTGGGCGCACTGTGCTGCGCAGCCCGGACAGCACGATTTGATTTGAAATGTCGTTGATCTCACCCAGGCGCCGATACAGAGCGCTAGTTGATGTATCATGCCCACCCAATAAGTGCCTAGTAGTGCCTCCGAACAGCGCCGAGTACCAGCTGCCGCTTGCTGCCTCCATGTCGCGGTCTAGGGAGCGGTTCACCTCAGCCGCCACATCGTGCAGTGCGTCCACTGCTGACTCAAAAAACGCAAGGTTCACCGTTTGTGCCATACAGCTTGCGATGATGCGCTCACAGTCGCGATCCAGTGCCGTAAGGTGCAGTGCACCCCGGTTGAATGCAGCATGCGCAGGCGCCCCAGCCGCCGGCGAGAGCAAGATCTTCATTTCTGTACAGCAGCAGGTGAAAGCAGAAGAGGCATGCAGTGGTCACTTGCGTACCTTCATGTGGTCGTTTGGTGCCCGCTGGAAGGGGCGCAGTCACTGCATGCTGCACTGCCGCTTCCATGTCGTGGTCTGGGCTGGAGCCATCAGCGTTCACGCGAACCAGGCTGCCACGTCTCGAGACAGCCATCATGGCTGGAAATGCCGGTTCTGCATCAACCCGAGCATGGTGTGAATGGTAAGACGTGTGATCAATCCAAAAGAATGCCCAGTCCCTTTCAACTTTGCAAGAGTAGGTTCCTTCTGGCCTGCACAGCAAGAAGCAATTTCGCGTTCGACTGCAAGAATCGAAGATCATGAAGCGTACCATTTTCTCGAAATATGCTTTGATAGCTCCACAAGATTCAACGAACGGGCCATATATATGGCGTCCAAATGCAAGCTTGTATTCTTCGTGCTCATTCCCCGCTGGGCACAGGCTGCTGCGGCAAGAACTTTGCCCGGCAGAAACTTCCTGGCTTGCAGCATGCCGTGGACCTGCATTTTGTTCACTTACAGCAGCCAACAGTGCAAGAGGGAGACACAAGTGCACAACAACTCCGTTCTTCAAATCATTTGTTGGGATATTCTAGCTGTATTGCGTTGGGCGAGGGCCGTTGCCGTGCATCTCCCCCATAACACAGAAGCGTGCAGAGGAGTTTTATCTGGCAGAGTATCTTGCTGCACCAAATCAATGTGACTATGCATCAAAAACAGGTGCTGTTCACCCACTGCATCGAATAAGGTCGTAACTTGTGTTGTTCAAATCACCATGTCTGCTGCAGACGCAGCAGTACGGCGCCTTGCCTTGGCTGGCCGGCCAGCGAAGGCTTTTCAACTTCTCCTGGAGGCAGAGGCCGGCCAACAGAGCTGCAGCTTTCAAACATGCGTTCTCTTGGCAGAGGCAGCGATTTCTCAAGAGATTTTTTCACTGGGCTCCGCTGTGATGTCCAAAATTGGGTTCTCTCAGCCCCACCACAACCAGGTGAGCAATTTCCGCAGTCCAAAAACGCTGCTGCTGTAGCATGCCACACTTCGGTTGATGCATGAGCTTGTATCTTAATGCAGTTCTATATACGTCTGCTGCTGTGTCGGGGTTTGTATGAGATCCACGTAGCATCACTTGCGCAAGGGTTAGCTGCGCTGAGCGGCTGCCTGAGAGCTGCAGCAACGGCAGTGGAAGCCATGCACAAAGCAGACAAGTTGGACGATGCCGCTGACCGCCTTTCCTTGGTATACAACTGTTCAGTTCTGCATTGGTTTGCTGTGCGCCCACTTTTCCGGGCAGGGGCTCACAGATTCGCAGTGCCAAGCTTGGCCAAGGTCGTCGAGCAGCTGCTTGCATCTCGAAGTGCCACCGAAGAATCAAGTGGCGAAGCTGATGTGCACTGGATAGCACGGAACGTGCTAGCACTGTCATGGGCTCAACACTCGAGCGGGGACTCAGCTGGCGCCAGTGCCAGTCTGGAAACTGCCTCGTCGCTTGCGGGGGCTGCGTCCTCCTCGTTGTCCGCTGCGCTGCGGGCTGAGGTGCTCTCCACGCACATGGCAGTGGTACACACTAAACCAACAGTAGACGCCACTACGCTGGGAGATGTTTCACCCAGCGCTCGCGTAACGGCCGAGGAGCACCTGGACATGCTGCACAGCCTGCAGGGCATGCAGCACGAATGCCACGCTGCAGCAGCGAAGCCGCCCATCCCCGGGGCCGCTGAACCAGGCAGCAACACACCAAAAGGCAAAAAGAAGCCTACATCACCCCCCTCTGCAGGGTCGCTGGTCGGCGGGGGCATGCGGTCCGCTGCTGCCGCGGAGGGGCAGCTGGTGGGCATGCTCATGCGGGCAGACCCCATGGCGGCGCAGCAGTACATGGCGCGCTCAGACCCCGCTGCGGCACAGCACTTCATGGATACCGCAGTGGCAGAATCGCAAGCTGCGGTGCGAGCAGCGCACGCCGAGGCACTTGCGCCCTCCGGCACCCCAAGCAGCAAGGGCGACAGCGGCAAGCGGGGCAAGGCCTCCGCAAGCAGCACCGCCCCAAGCAGCCCCACTCCTGCGCAGGCAGCTGCTGAGCGAGAGGTTGCAGAGGAGGGTATTGCGGCAGTGCGGCGTGTTGGCCCCCTGCCCTTGCTCACGCACATTGCGTACACAGCTGCCCTGTGTGGCTTGTTCGACCTGGCGGCAGTACTCTTGCAGCGCCTAACACAAGGCACAGCACTACCGCCACCGCTGCGGGTGCTGGCTGATATCACAGAGTCCGTAGTGCTTGCTCAACATATGACCCCTGGTATTGCGTTGGATGCGCAGCAGCGGCTGCAAGCCAGTGCTGTCCCTGCTGCCACAGCTGAGGCTGTGGCCATCATGGGACGTGCATCCAACCTGCATACAACAAAGGCCTCAAGAGCATCTTTCACGGATGCGGATGAGCATTTTAAGCAGGGGGCAGTCGTGCCTTTGGATGCCACAGGCGCGGATGGCGAGGCTGCCAGGGGGCTTCTGTCTGTCCCCTTCCAGAAGCGTTTGCCCAGCAGCTTGTCAGGTAAAGCCTTCATTGTGAGACAAAGTGATGCAGTATCAGCTGCTGAGCGAGCGGTTCAAACAGCACAGCGCTCAGGCTCGGGTGCACTGTTGGAGATGGCAGCGGTGCACGCGTTCAACACGTGTATGCCGCTGTTGAAGCGCGGCCATGGCAGCGTGGTGCTGCGCTGCTTGAGCGCATGCGCCACTGCACTTACATCGTGTGCCAGTGGCCTTGTTGCGCTGCGGGCGCGCTGCCATGCCCTGCTGGCGCATTTGGAGCTGCAGACAGGCCAGCTATCCAGAGCAGCGGAGCATGCTGCGTCTGTGCTGGCCCTGGACTATGCAGATGTTGAGAGCATTTTGGACAGCGTGTCCACTAACCGACAGAATGGCGTGGGCACTGGTGATACCACTGGACTCTTTGCGCGCAGTGGGGCTGAGCCAATCCTGCCTGGAGCTCTCACCGTGCATGGCTTGCAAGGTGCCGGCGAGCTGGCAGCGGCCACAGCATCTCAGCCCAGCCCATCCGCCCCCTCCACAACTCGCAGTGGAGCGTCAAAAGCGCAGCAAGGCAAGCAGCCAGTGGCGCCAGCTTCTGCTGCACAGGCCACAGCAGAGGCACTCCAGCAGCTTGCTCTAGCGGCTGCCAGCGGAACCTTCCCAAATGAGTACCCTGGCAGCGACGCTCTGCAGGCTGTTGCTGATGCCATCCATGGCAGCAAGGCACCCAAGGCTGCGAGTAGCGGCAAGGCCAAGAAGGCCCCCGAAACGGAGTCCAAGGGCGATGGGCAGGCGGAGGAGGCTGCGCCACCCTCTGCCCGCAGTGTCCCCCTGTCTACTCGGCGCGCCTCGGGCGCAGAGCCTGCTGGAGGGGACGGGAAAGACGACGATAGCAAAAGCACAGGGGGCATGGAAAGCGACACTGGTGGTGCTGCTGCAGCACAAGTCAGTGGCACCGAGCTGGGCGCGCTCTCGCCCGCTTCCAACAACGCCTTGTCCCAGCTGCTGGGCGTGCATCGAGCAATGGGGCGCATCTCAGGCAGCCAAGAGCACAGCCAAGGAGAAGCTGCACTTGATCGTACACTGGATCGATTCGTGTTGCCTTTGAGCAAAGAGGTGCAGCTTGCAACAGCTGTGTACGACGAGCCAGACGGTGAGTTTGAGCGAGCTTCAGTGGCGCTGCTGCAGGCAGTTGCCGCAGCCTCCCCCAATGGAGCGATTCCAGAACTCCATAAAGCAGTGGTCCACCTGGGGAAATGTGCTGCAGCGCTGCTGAACGCACCTGGCTCAGCTGCGCTGGCGCTGCTGTGCGGTGCAGCGGTGGATGACGCCACCGACGGCAAGCAAGAGGAGAAGGTGTCTGCGGCAGCAGTCACCCAAGAGTTGTCAGTGGCACTGTTTGATTCATCCACGCTTCCGGATGGCGCAGCTGGTGGAGTTCCCCTGCGTCGTTTACACTTGGCTTGGGCTCGGGTGGCAGAGTTGTCCAGCAAGCACGGCGCCTTGGACCTGGCCAGGCGTGCGTGCCGGGTGCTCATGGGTGTGCGTTGGAACGTAGATACGCATGGAGACATGGCACTACATCAGGCAACGTCTTGCTTGCACAGTATGGATGCCACTGCACAGCTTTTCCCCCACGTGCACGCAGTGGGGAGTGATGCGTGCATACTGCGCGGTACAGCCGGGGCGTCATCCTCCCTCACCTCCACTGCTGCAGCCCACGCCCTGCGCCGACAAGGGGGCAGCACTGGACTGCACGCATCTGTGCTACGCGTGTCTCCCATCGCAGTGGTGGGTGAAGTGAATGCTGAGCGCTCCCGGCGGCGGCTTGGGGTCAGTCACACCGGCGCTTCCCGCCCCGGGACCAGCATGGAGCCAGCTGCAGTGCAAACAGCTGGGGCATCCATGCTCCAGGACCAATGCTTCGATGGGATTGGGCGGCTCCGCGTAGCTGCTGCGGAGGATGTGATGCGTGGCGTGTCCACGCTCGGCCCCGCTCCAGACGCGGCAGTGTGGCGTGCACAAGCTATCGCTCGCTCGGTACTACCGGGATTTGAAGTGCCGGGGACGTCAGATGCTGTCAATGCCTGTAAGCGTGCACTCAGTACAGCATGTGTGAATGCCTGCCGCCTCGCCACGGCGTTGGGGCGAGGGGACATTGTCGGGAATGCCTGTGCGAAGCTGTGGAATGCCCACCGCCACGTGTGGAGTGGATCATCGCCCGAGCGCACTGTTGCGACGCATAGCACACATAAATCTCACAACGAGCTGGAGGGAGATTCTGTTTTTTTGGCAGCCGCAGTTGGGCTGGGCGACCCTCGGTATGGCAGCTCGTATGCTGCGGGGTGTCACATGGCCTCTCACCTACGACAGGCCCTAGCAGTGAGCTGCGCAGCTCTCATGGCGACTGGTTGCCAAGATACTAAATTGTTGTGTTGCTTGTCTGAGGCCGCTGGGGGAGCATGTGAAGCTGCAGCTGCGGCGGCTGCAGCAGCAGGACATGGCGCTCAAGTGCGCGAGGAGTTGCAGCGAGGCATACAGCTGGCTACTGCGCCTTTTCGCCGGCTGGCTGCGTCAGCTGTGTGGCGTGGGTCCCCAAGTCAGCGCGTTGATGGCGGGTATGTGGGAGTGCTTGACGCCAGCACGGGTAGCTCCCACCCTGCCGACCTTCCTGTCGACTTGCGCATGCCGGGCCAAGGAGCGTACTCAGCAACGACTGGCTTCCTACCAACACCCTTTCCACGTCCTACTGTTGCGCTGCCTCTACTTCAGTTGAGTGTGCGACTGCGCATGCGCCTGTCGCTGTTGGAGGCACCTGGGAGCGTCTTGCCACTGGAGCAGCTGCTGGCAGATGCTGTGCCCCTCACTGTCGCCAGCAGCTCCCAGCTTGCATTCCCGGGCGCAACTGATTCCCACATCGACACTGCGTTGTGCGATGGCGGGAGCCCTCAGCTGCTCTTGTTGTCAGCAGCCTTAGTCGTCCTGTCCGCGGCCACTGGCAGCACCAGCGCTGCATTCGTGGACTGCGCAACCGGCCCAGGTGCATGCTTGGCTCAGGCTTCTGGAGGATGTGTGCTTTCAGCTAAAGCCTTGCACACAGCGCATAGCACCAGCGTGCCTGGTGGCCTGCCTCTTGTGTTTGGCGTGGGTGCAAAGCGTGATGCTCTGGCGCTTGCTATTTCAGCAGTTGGCCCTGCCTTCCGCGAACTCGGCCTAAGTCTCACCGCAGACAGGCTAGACACCATGGGGCTTCCTCCAGCAGCATCGGTAGATGATGCAGGGAATGCATCTGCAAGTGGCAAGAAGTCTGCCGCCGCCACCCCGAAGAAGAGTGCCCGGGACAGTGCACGCAGCAAGGGCAGCAGTGGCAAAGCAGCCGGGGGCACAAACGAGGAGGCATGTGTGCCCGCCTTAGCAGGTGCACTGGAGAGCTTAGCTATGGCTGCGTTAGATGCCAAGGTGCCCGGGAGCGATACGGCAGCCCTGCAAGCATTGTTTGCTGCTGGGCAGGCCTCCACCAGCAGCAAGGGCAGTCGAGCGTCGTCCTTCAAAGGCCCCTCAAGAGAGGAAGGGCAGCACGCAATCAACTCGCTGTCTGAAGGTGCACTAATAGTGCGGCGCGCACTGGCAGTGCGACTGCGCATGTCTGCTAGCAGCATGCCCGCTGCAGTTGTTGCTCAGGCGGATTCTCCAGACGCAGTTCTGCCCCAAGCCGACTACGCAAAAGTGCTTGCATGGGCCTGTAGCTGGACAGACGAGTCCATTGCGCTGCTCGCTCAAATGTGGGCCCGCATCGCGCAAAGTGCGTGCGATATGTGGAGCTTGCAAGCTGCCCAGCGCGCCTCCGCTGCGGCGCTGTGCCTGGTGCCGGCCGAGCCTGCACGACAGCAGCAGCTGGGGGCCACCACACGTGGTCATGCATACCGCTGGTTTGCCATCGCTAGCATTGCATGGGGCAAGTCCATCGCAGCCATGGTGTCTCACCGTGCTGCCGTGGCGGCCGTCACAGCTGTCCTGCACGAGGCGGAGGAACGGGGGGAGCTGCAGCTAGGGGGGGGCTCAACTGCATCCACCCCCCGCGGAAAAGGCAAAAAAGGTGGTGCGAGTAAGGGTGTCGATGCGCACCGCACTGTATCTAAGGTGGAGGCCACGTCGCTTGCCCGCAGCACCGAGGACTCCTTGCGCCTGCTTGCCCTGAGCAAGCTGAGCATGGGCCTCCACTGGGCTGCAGCGGCACGCTCGCCACACCCAGCAGTGAGTGCTGCTGTGCAGGCGTTGTCTGTGGCCGCCCCTCTCATGGGAAACCCGGTCACTCGGTCGGCACTGCAACCGCACCTGAAGCACTTGACGGCAAGCCTGTGCAGAGTGTTTGCTGCTCCTGGTGCGCCGATTTCATCCAGTAGTAGTGCAGGCACCCTGCGACCGCTAGTCATGGATGCAGCTGCAGCAGGTGTTGCTGGGGATTTGTTCCGTGCGCTGCTTGTTTGTCATGCCGATGTGGCTGATTGGAGCGGTGGTCTGCAAGTGGCCGAGGATGCTTTTGCGTTGCTGCCGAGCAGCCAGCACTCCAAGCTGTGGCCAAGCCGCGTTGTGTTCCAGGCCCGGCTTGGCCATGACGTCGCGCATGGCTTGCAGCAGCTGCGAGTGCAGCTGCAAAAGCAGCAGCAGCAGGGGGCTGCTGGCAAGTCGGACCCCGCGCTGCTCGGCCGTTTGTGGTTGTCACTGGCAAGGGCCAGCTCTGATCCAGGTGACCAGCTGTCTGCCCTGTCAGCGTCCTTGGAGGTCACTGAGGGCATGTTTGCCCGCGTGTACGGCTGCTTCGCATTGGCTGAGTGGTGTACCCGGCAGCGGCTGCCGGCCAGCGACACACGGGACGCCCTGCACGGGGCCGCTGATATCCTGCTGGAGGTTGTGCAGCCTTCTGCGGGCAAGTCTCGGGATCTTGCTGCAGTTGACGCCGGTGATGATGGCGAGAGCTCTGTATGGGGCGGCAGCACCGTCATGTCACGCTCAATGGTGTCTCGTGGCGCACCCTCTGGAGCTGGCACATCGCAAGGCAGCAGCGGCAACCGCTCAGCGCGTTCAGGGGTTCAGCCGCCGCCCAGTCGCCAGTCAAACCGCACAGGGTCAGATGTCGTGTCTGTGGTAGGCGCCGATGATGCCAATGTGTCTGCCAATGGGGACTGGCCCAGTCAGCCCACCGTGCAGCACGTGGACATGCTGGTGAGAGCCTTCACACAACTGGCCGCCGTGGCGCCTTCAGCAGGACAGCGCCGGCAGTATTCCCTTCGAGCCACGTATTTCGTCCAGATGGCATGGGGCATGGCCACAGCTGCGTCCAATCGAGTCGCCGCGGAGACTGCGTTTGCCCGGCTCCCACGCGAACAACAAGCAGTGGTGCAGGATTCAGCGGGTGGCTACGACTGGTGGGTAGAGGAGAGAGTAGCAGCTGGGCAGCCGTACGCTGTGCCAAATGACTCTGCTGGGTGGAGCAGCCTAGTGGCTGCCGTGGCATCCCACCCGTGGTGGGGCTCCCTTCCAGCCAGCAGCTTCGTCCCACCCGCGCCTGCTGATGACGCAGACTCTAAGTCGACTGATGATGCTGTTTTGCCCGACCAACACGGCGCCTTCTCTGTTCCACACCCAGGTGTTTCGCAAGGCGAGGGATGGGTGTTCTTTGTTCCCGTTGAGCTCGTGCCAGAGGCCATGTTCGCGTCCGCCCATGGCGACTCTGCTGGAAATACCGCAGGGGACGGCCAATCCAGTCTACGCAGCTCAGCTCCAGCAACCAGCGCCATGCGCTCTACAATACCGCCCACTGAAATGCCCGGCAGGTCCGGACATGCAGACGCGGGCGCTGCCTTGCTGGAGTGTTGTGAGAGCACGCGGCAGGCTGCTCACCACGCCGCACTACTGAGCACATGGCGGGCCCCTGAGAGCAGCCAACAGCCGTTCATGCTGTGCAGGGATGCTTTGGATAAACCCGCTCTGAGTTTGAGCACGCTGGTGCAGCTTGCCCAGATGCTTGTGGCTGACGGCGAGTACCCCGCAGCGGCCCCAGTGCTGCTGCTGGCGCTGCACGCTGCAGACTCGTTGGTGGGACATCGCATGAACAGCTCCTTTCAAGATATTGCGTCTGTATCAGCCTTGCTACGTGTGCTGCAGCTGCAGTGGTGTGATGCGATGGACATGCACTTGCCGGCAGCCTTGCTTCGGCGCGCCTTAGGTCTGGATTCAGGCAGGCACGGCAGCAATGACGATCGAGGCGCGGGGCAGTTAGATTTGAGCCTAACACCTGCTGCAATCACTGCCTTGGCAGTGCTCGCCGCACCTCCCAATGCCTCAGAAGCAGCCGGTAGAAGTACGACGAGCACCCCCCGCACTGCCGCCAGCCAGACACAGTCAACAGCAGGTGACGTGCACTCCCTGCGCTTGCCTGGAGTCAATGTGCTACAGCTGCACCATACAACTGCAGCCACTTCTGAGCAGTTGTTGTCAGCGCGGGTGGCAGCTGCTGCGGTGTTGTCGTCATGCGCCCCTCTGGCGTCTGGCGGTGTTGGCCACGGCCCCCCGAAAGAAGAAGTGACGGCATTTGAGGGGGAGGTGTCGCTGTGGGAAGAAGCCCAGCGTCGTGGAGGGCTTTCTGCGTCAAAGGGCAGTGCCAGTATTGCCGATGAAATCATGGGAGTCGCAGCCGTGCAGGTCAGGGCAGTGTCTTCAACTAGCGCAGAACTGGATATCCACCAAGTGTGGCTGGACTTGGCTCTGGCAGCTGCTGGAGCAGGCAGCCTGGAAGGCGCCGTCAAGTGGCTAGAACCAGCAGAGCGCCATGCACGCGCATTCAAAGACCCTGACATGCTGGCTCGTAGTCACTTGCTGCGGGCTTCGATCCTATTTCACCGAGGGAGTGCACTGGAGGCCGCTGAAGCCGCCAGCCAGGCCACGGCCGGTTTCGCTTTCTACATCAACGCCCCACAGAGCCCGATGGAGGGTATGTCCGAGGAACTCATCCCTGCCAGCCAAATGCCTGGTGCGGGTGAAGCAGCCAAGGCAGCCGGAGTGCAACTATCAGCTCTGGGTAGTGCCCCCATTGGGCTGTGGGAAGCCGCATCTGTGATGCTGGCAGACACGCTTGCCTGGGGCAGCCACAAAGGCGACGCATTGCTGCTGCTGCTGGTCACTGCAGAGGCCGCTGAGCGGGCTGGCCGCCCACATGTGTTGGACATGCCGCAGGTGCTTGATACTGTGCAGCAGGCTGCACGGTCCAGGGCCAAGGCTGCCAAGAACCTGGCAAGCATGGTTGCAGTTGGCTCAGCTGCAGGCATCGCCCTGGCCACCAAGGCGGCGCGTGCTTCGGCTGCCCAGGCAGCTGCCAAGGAAGCAGCCGACACCCAGGCTCGTGCACAAGCCCCTCCCATGTACCTGTTACCTGGGCCCTTGGCTAAAATGGGTAGTATGACTCAGGATGCCGTGGCTTTGGTCAGCGGCCGATTGGACGCGCGCCATGCTGCAGGTACATTACTGCGAAGCGCAGCTGAGACACTGCAGAAACACTCCAAGGGAGACTCAGCTGCATCAGAGGCTGTGCAGTCTGAAATGGAGGGCCGCCTGCAGCGGGCTGTGGAGCAGTGCCGCAAAGTGGCGCCGACGCCACGAGCCCCCCCGAGTCACAGGCACAGACATGCGCCCATACCGTCAGCCCTGGGCGCACTTGATGCTTCCAAGGCACATTCTCCAAGTGGTATTTCTGGCGGCCATATCGCGCTGCCGGCGATGGAGGCGGCTGTGCGACTCCACACGGCCACAGGTGTGGCGCTGACATCCACTGCGCTGTCTGTACGTCAAGCCGATTCGGATGCTTGGAGAGAAGATTGGGTTCAAGCTGCTTTGCACTTTATGCGAGCCATTGCACTGGGACACTCGCTGGGCTTGCGCGCTCCACTAGTGGCTGCTTGCACCGCTTTTGCTCAGGCACTGGTTGCAGTGCCGGGGGGTGAGCCGACTTGGTGGGACGACTTGCAGCTGCCCAACACACCCGTGTCCCAAGCCCAGCTTGCAACTGCCCAGAGTGCTGTGCGAGGCCTGCAAGCATCACCGCGGCGGCCCCTGAGCAGCAAGTGGACCGCTGCGCTGCACTCCCCAACTGCTCCGGGGCATTCCGTGCAGTCAACTGCTCTTGCCCAGCTGCTCTTGGCGCACCAACAGCTGCGAGCACAGGCACTTGGGGATGCCTTGCACATTCTGCGATTTGCTTTTGAGGAGGTGTGCCAGCCGTGGGGGCGCGCTTGCCCCAGCGCAGGCATGGGATCCACTGCCCCGCACGTGGGCCCTGCACAGCGCGCTACCAGTGCAGTGCAGTGTATGCTAGTGGATACACTGGTGTTGTGTAGCTTTGCAGAAGCCCGTCCAGTAATGTTGGGGGAACGGGTGCTGCTGCATGCAGTGCAGCATGACCCAGTGGCCATGTACCTGCACTCCCAGGGCGGCTCTCCCGAAGAAATTGCGCATGCCGAGAGCAAGGCCGCCCTCCAGGAGAGCAAGGAGGACTCACAGCTACTGCTGCCCCAAAGTTCCATTCAAGCAGGGTTGCTGCAGGAAGCAATTGTGCATGGGCACGCCCTGCTGGCCGCCAGCGACACAGACGGGGGCCTGCGTGGTCCCGCCTTGCTGCGGCTTGGCATCGCAAGTGCGGCTGCTGCAAACAACCACACGGCAGCAGCACTGCAGACAAGTAGTGCTGTCTCGGCTGAAAGCACAGCTGCAGCTCGTGACCTCCCCGAGCTCACGGCCCCACCATCCAGTGTCGGCTCGGCTGTGAATTCCGGAATAACGTTGGCTGATGTTATTTGGTGGCCTCGACAGGCTGCTGCAGTTGCACCTGTGCGCGTGTACCTTACGCCATCCGCCGAGCCTGACGAAGCCGCTGTCGTGTCAGCCAAAAGCAGAAAGAGCCCTAGAGCTACCAAGGGTAGGGACTCTAGCGCTACTGATGAGCCTGCTGTCCTCGAGATCGACGCATGCATGGGCACAACTGATGTCGAGCTGCTGCAGCCCCCAGGCTGGCTTGACCCGCTTGCGCAGGTGACCGACGCCCTAGCAATTGCTGCGCCCATCCCAGATGGCAGAACTAAAGTTCAGCAGCGCAGCAAGACACCACCTAAGGGAGCAGCACGTGCATCAAGTGCTGCTGGTAGTGAGCACGATGTTGAAGTGTCTGAAGTTGCTGCACGCGCTGCCAAGGGGGGTGCAGCTGTGCTGCTGGACGCCATGCGCCGCCTAGGCGTGCCGTGGGCAGACCAGCTTGAAGTGCTCCTGCACAGTGCCCCTGGCAGTACCTTAACGAGGGCATCAACTGAGGCAGTGCTGGTGCGGCTGCAGCAACATGCCGAGGATGCAGAAGCAGGTAGCCAACAGGCAGCGGCTGCAGCCGCAGCATCGCGGCCGTCCAGTGGGAAAGCATCAAAGGCAGGCGGCAACAAATCAGGAAAGTCTCCTCGTGCTGCTGTGCATGATTCGGAAGGTGCGCATAAGGAGGACCAGTACAGGTTGGCTGCACACCGCGTGCCGCTGGCCGTTGACGTTGCTGGCGCGGCAGAGCTCGCACCTTGCTTAACTGAGTCCATGCAGGTTATGCATCCAGACACAGTCGCCTCCATGCAATGTGCATGTATGTCAGAGCTGCAAGCTGCGGTGGCTACAGCCTTGGGAGACGCCAAAACTGCTGCTGCAGGCGCCGCTGGGCTTGAGGATGGCGATGACGCGGATGGAGGCCCGGCAGGCACTACCCTGTCCACTCTACCTAAGCAGGCCCTGCAAGACGCTGCAAGTACAGTTCTCCGCGCAGCTCTCGGGCTAACACACCCATTTGCCACTATTTCCATTCCGAGACCCCTGATTGAGCACCACGCAAAGGCATTGGCGGCCCTGCATGCTGCAGTGGCTGTCGGCACTGCAGCCAGCGACTGGAGCACAGTGGGAGAAGCAGCCTACCAATTAAGCGAGCTATATGGCACAACTGCGCCCAGTCGAGCCGCTGCTTCACTCGCACTGCACCAGTCTGTTCGTGTGCGCAGTCGCCTGCTTCAGCTGCTGGTGGAGGCGGGTCGCGACGCTGACGTCAAGACTGCAGAATTGGCTCGCGGTAACACCAGTGATGATATCATTGGTGGTGGCGAAGGTGCTGGTGAGCTTGTGTTGATGCTTCGAAGCGTGCTCTCTGCTGAGGCAGCGCACCACAAAGGCCTCCTTGATGGGGGTCATTTAGCAAGTGTGGGGGGCCTTCATGGAAATCTGGGCGCAGGTTTCGTGCATTCATCTGGTGGATTTGGTCCTGCGTCAGCATCTAGCGTTGCCATATCTGGCAGTGCTGCCAGTGTGGACGGCGCTTTTGGCGCAGCTGCTGGCAGTGGAGTGTCGGGCACAGCTGCCAACATCGGCAGCATGCTTCTCCACTCTGCCGCCAGCAGTAGCCCACTTAGCCATCCGCAACATCGACGCATCGTGGCAGAGCTCTCTCGAATCTGCCTGGCGTACCAGCTCATGGACTGCTCCCGGCCGTGGCACGGTTGCCTGGCTGCACTGCCTGCCGGCCACAGGCTGTGTGTGCTTCAGCTCAGCCCCGCTGCAGATGCACTACTGCTTACAGTCACTTGGCGCTTACCGGCAGGGCATGTCCGGCCAAGCGCCGCTCACCAAGGGCCAACAGGCGCCTGCGATATGCACGTCAGCAGTGCTGCAGCCCGCATCGCATTGTCACCTGAGGCTGTCGCAGCCCTTGTGTGTGTTTTGAGGGACATGCAAGAGTACAGGCGTAGCTCTGAGGTGGCGCTGGCAGAGCTGGAGGGTTGCAACCCTGGGCAGGGAGGGGCCTGGTTGGATTACGATGTCGTGACATCTGGGAGCAGTGCAGTGCCAGCCATCCAGCAAGGCCGATTCACGGTGGATACATCGCCAGGACACCCTCTTGCAGCAAATCAAGATGTCAGTAGCTGTGCAGTGCATGCATGCACTGGGGATGCACTGGCTGTCGACCAAGCTGCCTCGGTGGACTTGGCTGTCCAGGGCGCAGGCTTGCCCTCGCAAGGCTGCTTGGCAATGTGCGCTCCTGCAGCAGCAGAACGCGGCACCCACGCAATGGGCAGCGACAAGCCATCCCAGCAATTTGATCATTTGCTTGCTCGAGTGGAGGCCATCCTGCGGCCCCTGTTCTCGCCTGCTGTGACCGCATCTGTGGCCGGGCCTGCCCCCCTGGTCCTGTGCGTGGACCCGGCACTCGAGGCGCTGCCGTTCGAGGCACTGCAGCACTTCCAAGCCGCAACTAGTGTTACACGTGAGTTTTCTGTGCAGTTCTTGGGCAACCGCGCAGCTGCCGCTGCTACTGCTTTGCACCCTGATGCTCTGAAGCCCCCTGTGAGCCACCTACCAGCGCCTCTCAGCAGCATGAGTCTGCTGGCCAAGACAAGCAGCGTGGCCAGCATGGCCAGGGGTTTATCAGACAGCATTCCTATCAGCCAGCGCAATTGTGTATACATTGTGGACCCGCTGGCCGACGATCATGTGCCGGGCGATTGGGCTGGGGAGGAGGACAGGCCGGTCAGCCGGCCTGAATCAGCTGCCAGCGACACCAAGTCCGGTCGCAAGGGCAGCACGAAACGCAGCCCTTCGCCGAGCAAAGGCAAAACGGGCGCTCAGGAGGCACCCACCCACACCGCCCCGCCACCGCATCTGTTGACACACCCCTTGCCCACCGGCCTGGGCAGACACGGCACCACGGCACAATTCAACGCCCTGGTCAAGCCAGTCCTTGCCCAACCTCGGGGGAAAGACGCGCGGCAACCTGCCCCCAGCTCCCAGCAATGGCTGGGCCTTTTGACTCGAGGCAAGCTCATTGACAGCACTGATGCCGCAGCCACTGAGGCGGGTACAGACGTGGGTGGCGACGGCGGCGATGCATCTGAAGGCAGCAGGGCTCGCAGTATGCTGGTTTACACCGGACCTACTCCTTTGCTGCAGGTCTTGCAACCAGAGCTGCTTGTCGGCTTGGATGCTCGCTTGACAGGGCTGGCCGTGCTGGCTTGCGGCGTCAGCACCGATGCCGCATTTAGGCGGGCAGCACGCTTGAGGAATGTGCAGTCTGCAGCTCGCCAGGGCCTCACATCTCCATACGCTACAGCAGCACTGCTCTCGTTGACTGGAGTGGGTGCTGTAGCTTTGAATAGCTGGGGCAGCACCGTCGGCAGCAACATCACCATGCTGCGTCAGCTCCTTGAGACGGTGGAAGTTCAGCCGGTGCCATCAGTGGATGAGGCAGACAACCAAACTGTTCATAATGTGGTGCACAGTGAATATGTCAGCGTATCCAGGGCAATTCGCAAGAGTCTGCACACACCCCTTACGCTGCCCGGCAGTGATCACTTGGTGCTGCCCAAGGCTCGTGTTCGGGCAAGTGTGACTGTGTACGGCTTGCCCACAGTGCATTTGATATCAAAATAGACCAAGCTTATGAATTGATTTTCATCGTCACTTGAAAGCATTGCTAGCATGATATGCGGGGACAGCTCTTCAATCGAAGAAGCTGCCAGACGTGCGATGCAGTGAGCCGTGCCGAGGAGGCAGTGTTGGCCTGCCCGTCGCAAAATCAGTTGCAGCCTGCGATGAAGAGTCTGTACCATGCTGCCTAAGGCTGGCTGCTGCAGCAACGGCCATGTAGTCTGGGCGCACACCCCGGGTAGTCGATCCAGGACTGCCCAGGCCCATGCTGGATCCCAGCGCCGCTTTGGCTGCAGAGGGGGCACCGCTCCACGCCGCAGGCGGGGCGTCCATATATGGTCCACTGGACAATGCATGCCAGCTCAGTGCGCCTTGCTGCATGCCGCTGCTTGAGCGGCCAATCGCCGAGGTCAGGTCGATGCTGCCTCGGCTGGGGGTCATGGGTGTACTGCCTGCCATGGGGGTCTGTGCAGTGCGCCCTCGGTGAGCCATTGCAATCAGGTCTTGTCCGCTGGCACGTAGCGGGTCCATGGTGTCGGGGTTCTCCTTCGCTGGCCGGCCCGACAGGCGCTCAGCTCCTGGTCCGAAGTTGCTGCCCCAGTCGTCCACAGAGGACGCCGAGCTGCCATGGCGGGGATGCACGCCCAGGCCAGCGCCGTAACTGTGCGCTTGGGGATGTCCATGCAGGGAAGACTGCGGCACCTGCGGCCATGCATGCTGGCTGTGCTGGTGTGCCTTTGCTGCGCCAGACGCCAGGGCAAAGCTGCTGGGAAGCGGCTGCAGGGGGGTGCTGCCTTGTGCGTCGCTGAACTGCCTGCCGAATTGGTCACTGGGTCCCACGTGAGATGGAAGTGACACAGTGCTGCTATTTGCCCATTGACCGAAGCCATCCCCGGCTCTGTCTTGTGCAAAGGGCACGTCTGGGCGCTGATAGGGGCCATGCCCCCGGTGACCCTGAGGGGTCCCGATATGCGGCCGCAGGACATCCACTGCTGACATTTGATACCGATTACGATCAGACGTGGCTTGTGCAGGATACACACTTTGGTTTCCCCCAGCGCCTGCCTGTCCTGCGGCCTCCAGCAGCTGGCCAGGGCCAGCGGAAGGGGCGGTGCCGTTGTAAGCGCTGCCAGCAGCACCTACAGGACGAGTGCGTCTGGGCACATCGCGATCTAAACCTCTACTAGTGATGCTTTGCCACGCCAGTAGGCCCTTGTTGGCGTCGGAGTCCATTTCGCGCCGTGGACTGCCGAAGTCGCCGAGGGGGTCTGCACTTGCTACGCCCATGTGCCAACCGTACTCCCAACCACCACGCTGGGGCGCCCCCCTGTCATTTGCTGCATCCATTACACCCGATAGGTCCTTTGAAACGGAGCCATCATCTTTGCCTGCAGAAACATCTGAGGCTGTACCCTCCCAATTCTCGCCGGGGGCCGACACCGAGTGGGGGCACGCACTCAAGCACATGAAGCATTTGCGGGCATAGTCAGTGTTTTGGTACGAGCATGTTTTGCACAGCCACACGCCCGAGTGCTTCCATCGCTTTTGACGCTCTTCCTCGATCAGAAAGGCGGCACGGCGGCGTGGGGCCATGTGCTTCAGCGCCATGGCTCGCCCCTGGGGCACACCAGCGGTGCCGATGCCCTGCAGTCGCTGCAAGGTACGAGGGGTGAGAGCCCCTGGGGCATCAGCTGCCATGGCTGCAGATGCAGCAGCTGTGCGGCTGTTTTCAAACGTGGCACGAGGGGAGCCGCGCACCGGTGTGCCAGGGGGCAGCCGACTGGCAGCTGCTGGGGACTGTAGCCCGGCACCCCTGACCCCTCGTCGGGCTGCAGGGGAGCCATCAGGAGCACTGCCGTTTTTGGGCTGGCCCTTCATAGCGTTCTGCAGCCACATGCGCAGGTGGGCCTCCTTCACTGGGCCCTCGTCATCAGAGGAGCCCCCAGCCAAGGCAGGTGGGCCCACTGAGCCGCCTGCGGCAGATACTGCTCGTACTGAGCGCCATACATCTGGAACTGCAGGTGGCGCTGCTGGGTCTTGCGCTTGGGCAAGCCCTGCCATGGGGCCACCCGCAGCAGCCCCCAGGGCGCTGTCTGACACAGCCATGATGTCTTGAGGTGCCTGTCCAAACGCCCAGGCAAGGAATCGAGCATATGACACGTCAAAGCCCAACGCACCACTTGTGTAGCCCCCACGACCCTCATCCACACATCGAGTGCCTGGCAATGCAAAGCGCCTGGCCAGCAGCACTGTGCTCATGGGAGTGAGTGGCAGCCCTGCCGTCCGGGTAGCAGCCACAAATGCCCGCAACGGGATGGAGCCAGTCCCAGCCCCCGCGCCAATGTCTGCACCCACCTCGTCGCAATCAAAAGCGCTGTATGCTGCACGCAGTCGAGCCAGAGCATTATCTCCTTCCGCTGCTGACGCTACCAAGTGTGAATGCAGCAGCCTGTGAGTGGCTGCTAATTCGCCCCCGTCAAGCTCCAGCAGCCGAACAAATTCAGAAAAGCCAATTTTGCCGCTGCCATTTCCATCCAAAGCGGCTAGCAGTGCATCAAAGTCACTGCCAGACAGAGACACGCCAAGCATGCGCAATGCTGCCTTGAGTTCACCCGGTCCAAGCAGGCCCTTTCCTCGAGTATCTACTGCCCGGATGGCTGCAGCAACATCAAGATCGCTGCTGGCAGCTATCCATGCGGCCTCTCGTAGACGGGAACGAGCTGCTCGAGCGGCTGGCGAAAGCAGCGACACGCCGCCCTGAGTCCAAGGCACCACGCCGGTG
>Ga0307982_1000919_pt1 | contig 23561 bp, 18 predicted proteins | sample OrgLakmetagen989_FD_201847 | JGI IMG/M metagenome (GOLD analysis project Ga0307982, IMG submission 201847) | Saline water microbial communities from Organic Lake, Antarctica - #989 | ecosystem: Environmental > Aquatic > Non-marine Saline and Alkaline > Saline | place: Antarctica: Organic Lake...
CCCAACTCGCTGCTGAGTCGCTTCGACCTCCTCTTCCTCATTTTGGACTTGCAGGTAGTGAAAAAGGGAATATGGAATGAAATATAATATTTCGGTTGAATTCGCTGCACTTTCTCTTTGAAAAAAGAATGCCTTACCTTACATTTGTATCATTGTTATCTCGTTGTGTTTTGTGTGCCTGAACCCGCAGGACTCGGATCAAGACACTGCGCTCGCTCGCCACATCACGTGAGAGAAAATAATACGATTGCTGCTCCGTTTTTGTTGAAATCCTCTTCCCATTCTCTTCGAGAACTTATTTTACTAATTATTGCCCCTTCGAATTATTTCAATTTCCCACGCAGTTTCTTACATTCCGGTTGTTCGCTTACTCTCTCCTTCATGATTTACGCACACAATCAAACACACTCTTAGATTCGTGCACAAGCACAACCGCAACCCCGAGCTCGACTTCGAGCCTTACGATCCTAACTTCATCAAGCATTACATCGCCGCCGCGAGAGGCACTGACCCATTCGTGCCCGAAGATCTGACCAGCTACATCGTAGAGGCTTATGTGGAACTGCGGCAAAAAGTATGAGGAGAGATAGGGAGAAGCGAGGAGTAGGAGAAGCGAGGAGGTGCTGTATTTCTGAACAAAAGTGTGCAGAAATCGTAAACGCCATAGCTCTTTCAATACGAGAGTTCGTGGCTGTCTCATGCTAATGCCTTCTTCCTTCGCCACCTCCTATCCTCCTAGGACTCCGGAGTGCTTTCCCGTGTAGACGAAGATGGCGACGCCGAAGACAATCAGGCCGCCATGACTGCTCGAGCGCTGTTGAGCATCTTGCGGCTGAGTCAAGCGCTAGCGAGGTTGCGGTTCGCCGAGTCCGTCGATGCTGCCGATGTGGATGAAGCGATTCGCCTGACGTACATGTCGAAAGCCTCCCTGCAGGACGTGAACACGACCAACAACCAAGCCGGAGGTGCGTGAGAGAGATCACTGTGTGTGTGCGGGTGTATGGTTGATTGATTGGTGATGTTGGTGATGGATGTATTGGTGCTCCCGTTTTTCCGGATTGCTCCTTGTTCCTTCGCTCATGAAATATGCATAGTATTATTGTTTTCACGTGTTGCTTTTCCTTTTTCTGACATCTCTACCTGTACTCAAAACTTACCATCCTTTTCATCATTCACCCCTCCCCCCCCCCTTCCCCCTACCCATGAACGAACAGGCGGCGGGAGCGGGGACCAGAACAGTCGCATCTTTGGAGTCCTGCGTGATTCCGCGCTGGCCGTGGGGGACACGACTCTGGACTTCCGAACAGTGGAGGCGCAGGTGTTGAAGCGGGGGTTCACAGCCGAGGCCTTCTTTCAGTGCTTGGAGGAATACACCGAGCTCGGGGTGCTGCAAGTGGATCAGGTGGGCATGGAATAGAATAGAATGGAGGATGCATATCTTTTTCTGAGCTTCCTCCTATCTCTTTATGGCCCATTTTTAAAATCATTTTGTTCAAGAAGATCGTCCACTTTTACGTGCATTCAAAAGTCCATTTCACATTACAGTCGTGCTTTCTCACGCGCACTTCTGGATATCTCGCGCGCATGTGTGATTTCTAGGCGCGCACGCGGATTGTGTTTGTGGGATGAAATATACGCCGTGGGGGGCGCCATCGGCAGCGATAAGAGAGGCAGAAGGAAGCTACTATTGTACCTACACGCAGCAGAGCAGAGCTGCGACTTCAGAACCGCATAAAATTGCCTCTATCTTATTACTCGGCAGCACTTTTGATGGTGCATGGTAGATTTGAAGCAATACTAGCCGAGAGCTAACCGAGCTATTAATGTCAAATCCATATCGAATAACTTCGGCTCAGGCTCAGCAGAAGATCCAAATAGCCTCCTGGGTTTTCTTGGTTCTTACTGACTACATATATCCCATATTCCTATACTTGACCTGCACACCTGCGTTTAGTAGAGTAGGCCGTAGATCCCATTTCGTTTTGAAGAGGGCTATATGCCATATGCCACTGAAATATCCGGGACTCGGACTCGGGCGTTCTCTCGCTTTGAGGTGTTTCTGAGGATGCAGGGTGCTTCTGAGCTAATTAGATGAGCGTCTACAGCGAACCCTATCGGTCATCGAGTAATTCCTGTACCCTATAAGAAAGAACAAACTTGGCCGCCTTATTCGCAGTCACGGAGGTGCCCCTTGATAGTTCACTTGTTCTTCGAATTCCAAATGGATGCATTCCATTCAAGCACCGCAAGCCAAAAATGTCAATACGAAGAGCCGAGTAACGTGACGAAAGATCAGTAGGCCTTCTGTCCGCGAATCCGAGAGCGCATGTCCTGCGATTGGGAGAAGAAAGGAAGTGGCGCATGTGAATACAGTGGGTCTATGATTGCAATTTGATGGTGCTGTCAACGCCATTTATTTTGTGAAACTGAAATAAATGGGGTAACTATGAGTTTGAAGAGGTAACTCACCAAGCCTTGCCGTCTACATTCGAAGAACCTGCCGTTAATCAGACGAAAGAAAAACAAAAAGGAATATCAGATAAGGCAATAAAAACATCTCTCTTAAAGCATTAAGCATTGGTCAATCTACTCTTCAACTAAATTTAAAAACAAATTCTTTACAACACTTACAAGCAGCCCCCCCTCCAATTATTTAGCTGCCTCAAGTCTCTACGAATAGTACACTCACGTGACGCGCAGAGGAGCACACTCCGTTGAATCGCCGCCGTCGTCGTTGTTCATGCACCTGCAGAAAGAGAGAAAAAGAAGCCAAATGTAATAATAGATAATTCAAATGCATGAACATGAGCGTTACTGGAGGGGCATAGAAATGGTGGGGGCGTCTGCATTTCCATACTGAAACAGGCATAAATTCACGAAGAAATTCATCGGCAGCACTAGTCTACTTACGTGACTAGCTTGGCATGAAACTCCTTGACTGGCTGTTCACCGCGTAGTCAACCAATTCAAAAGTATTCAGAAGGTTAGATGTATTCAAAGTAGCAGTAGCTGTTGGGATGAAGTGAACATCTCGAATACATTTGCTTGTCATGCTACAGCGCACCCTGTGGCTATAGACCCAAGACAGCTGTTTAGACAACACATGTGCGTCAAGTAGCAGTTCTAATTGGCTAGCTAGCAATGTATGAATGCTCACCAGGGTTTTCGCTGGATCACGCTGTTCTTCATACATAGCTTTCGAGCAGGCAGAATTGAGCACGCACCTAGTGTAAAAAGAAACATGGAATGGAAGGGACTTACTTCACCTCGTGCATTGAATTAACGCGAGCTCAGGCCAATCGTCACTGGAACCGACAAGAATTCGGATGCTAAATATACTACATGAGTGGCTTTAACTTACTCCCATAATGCGTGCTTCGCGTCGGTGCAATCGTGCGGCATTAGCTAGCTACGTAGTATCTCTTCTATTGGCAGCTTTTACTAATACAGATAGTATGATTGGCTTCGACTAGATCTAAGCTACTTGGAATATTCAAATGATATGCTACGCGCAGTATTCTTCTGTTAGTCAACAGTCAACAGCTAACAGCGCGAGTTAGTCCGTAGCTCTCAACAGAAGTGTATTTCTCTACACTCAGCTACTAGTAGCTTGAGCACCTTCTTATCTTGTTGCTGCTGCTGATGAGATGATGCCTCTCATGTTCGTTGCTTTTTGTATGTCGAGTCGGCTTGTCTGCTGGGTGCGTCACCCCCTGTACGGGAAGGTTTCGGTGATTCTGATGATGAGAGATGAGACGATGAGACGATGATATTACGACTAAACGATGGGTGCGAGGTACGAGGACCTTTAGACGAACGGGCTCAAGTGCGAGTAGCTCCGCAAAGCTTTCGAATAGTACACACTTAAACACAGTTTGTGCTACGGATCTTAACATTCTAGTTGCCTAGCTACTAGTCAATGGTGGAGCTAGCAAATGTAAAAAGTAGAAAGTTACCATCTCCTAGCTTATGGTCTGTCCATAAAGAGATGAAGACGGCATCAGCAACTTTGTAGCAGCTATATCGGCAAGCACACGGCGACATGGCAAAGCGACGCGCTTCGAGAAGAAGTAAAGGACTTCGTCCTACTATTGTTACTGTCATCATCGCCTCTGTTGTCCTGGTAGTCGGCTGGGCATTCCTCCCTCGATCGGTTCAAGAATACCTTAACACTCATTGGAACCGTCGCACGTTTGGCAGGGCCTTTGGCCAGCTGATGACAGCAGGAGCTGGTGCCCACCCCATAATCCGTCTGGAACATGCTTTACCACTGCGACCGACACCACTTCCAGCCACTCCAAAATTGCCTCGGTTTGCCCTCTGTCTGAGCGGCGAATTGCGAACTTTTGAAGCTACGGCACCATCGTATCATGCTATGATATTGGCCAATCAAGACGTAGGCATTGATATTTTTGGGTACATTGGCTTCGATCCTTATCCTTACCTCCAGCAACCGTATAGTAATGGCAGCATCTCAGCGCCAGATTCTAATCAAAGATCTTCTTCTGAAGCTTTAGCTCATGTTTTAGCCGTTACAGTAAACTGGCCAGGGTCATTTGTTCATGAGCACAGCAACGCGAGTGTGACTTCCGTAACTGGACCTGTGAAACAATTCGTAGTCGAGCACGAAGATCCCTGGTCACGTCTTGCAGCGCAACTTTGGAGTTTTTCTCACCGCCAAATCCAGCGCTTATGCTCAAAAGCGCGGGTAATCGTGTTACAGGCCCATAAAGTGCAGCAGTGCCAGTTACTCCTCGAAAAACACGTACATAATCACAGGTACATCTTACAATGGTGGTAGATGTAATCTCTCCAACGTTAGTAAAAATGGAGCTATTGTGCATAGCTCTCGACCGCTTCCTTTTGTCACTCTTCTCATGCCATTCTGTTTGTCAGGGCTGGCCAAGACTACGACCTCATAATTCGCTCACGTTTTGATCTGCTACTGCCAGAGCCTCCTAATCTATTTCGAATCCTTTCTGCAGCTGAGCAAAGCCAGGAAGGTGATTCTGACGTGGCGTCGTCGCCGTCAACTTCCGGAACAACCTCTACGGCGCAACGCCACTTTCAAGGAGTGCTCTTTGTGCCGTTTTGCTGTGACTGGGCTGGTGTCAACGATCAATTTGCGGTAGAATTAATGTACCCGTGTGACTTCTTAATGGTGCTTGCTTACTCTTTTCAATAATGCCTTCGTACCTTAGTATCTCTCATCTTTTCTTTGTTGCCTATTTATTTTGCCGTTGTGTTCCAGATTGGCACTCCTCTCGCTATGCGTGCTTACTCAAGACGGTAAGAATCCTGGTTCGGATGTTACATTACCTAACAAAATTCAAGAATACCAAGTTATGCATCGTTCCTTCGAAATGTATTCATGTGTGCCTGGTCCAGACTATTTCATGTGAAAATCCGCCATGGAGACGAAAACGTTCACGGAGACGGATGCCCGCACGTTGGCTCAGAGTTGGCGTGCCAGCGAGCGGTGGAGCACAATGACCTCAAAATTATGCGCTTTTGGTGCGATGCCTGGATGAATGCGATTGATAGCGTTAATTATCCTGTACCGTTAGTCTTCCTTTACTCCGTTCTTGAAATCATTTTCATGTTTATTTTAAAAAATGCAATTTTAATCAGCGCCGTTCTCTTTCGTAAGGTACGAGTACACAATCGTACGGCCTCATCACTTCGCAGCTGTTTCCGCTCGTACGAGCACTGTAGCAATTGAGGCATCCTCTGGAGAGAGGCATGCGTCTGTCATGTTCGCCCATCAAATGTTCTACGCTTGCCACCAAATGGTATTTTGGAGACATCTTGCAAATATTAAACAACACTCTTACACACGAGGTTGCTTTTGTCCATATGTCGTTTGTTGTACGCAACTTACACCTTCTCCTATGTCTGATTTATTAGGTGAGCGGTTCAGTCGTGTATTATGGCTTTGCCGATCTGGGCACTACATGTGGTCAGGACCCCCGAGTTGCCTTTAGCAGCGCCTCAGGGAACTCGAGTGTCTCTCCTCAAAGCCGGTTAGTGCGAAGACAACGCCGTCGCGGTGGGCGGCTGCACTGGACCGCCTCCGATTTGAAGTGTGCCGTTCTACAACCTCATACGGAGCGTAATATGGAACCCCGTGAGGGCAGTGATCGTTATGGTATTGGTGGCAATAATGGTGTCATGGCTGATACTTTCGTTTGTGAACCTGACCAATCAAGACACACAGCCCCACACAGAACCAGCTCAATAGACAGCCACAATAATATCGGAGATGCACATAATGCTGAATATATGCTTACTAGGAGTCAAATCCAAGATATAAGCACTGGCATCGACAGTACTGATCCCTCAGTTCACGCACCATCGCCGAGATCTCAACCCAGCTCGTTGCCACAACAAACTTCACCTGTACAACCTCGGCTCATGAGGTGTTTTGGGAGATCTCAGTACCCAAAAGACTTACCTGAAACCAATTACACATTTTGGCCAGACTTATCTGCTACCGCTGATGCAGTTGGCGCAGACTCTCCAAACAGTGGCTGTTCTCATGACGATGCCGATGACGTTACCGCTCTTCGTCAGCACTTGTTGGAAATGGGGTTCCCACCAGGGAATGCTCCATGCGTGGCGTCGCAACAACTAAGTGTGTCACCTGCACCTTTCGGAGTTGGGTCAGTGATCAATTCGTGGCTGAAGCCTTACATGTATGCCATTGCCTACGGATTTATCTTCTGGAGCCCACCTCTGGGGTTATACCGCAATCAATTAGCCATTGCTGCTGCAGATGCTCCTACAAATTCCAAGAGGTATGTAGTATATGTACCGATTATTGATCCAGACTGTACAATCTAACAGCGCACAATTAGGAGGTATACTTAGTGTTCGCGCACAATCTTACAGCGCACAGTTGGGATGAATACGCAGCTGTTCGCGCCTTGATTCCCGATAATCTTTTGACTCTAGACTTTTTACTAAGCAGGTGCGTGCGTGATTCCTTTTCGTGTTGGTTTGAACCCTTGAGCCGCTGTGAAAATGCACCCTATTTAGAGGGGGAGTTACCGGGCTGCCGGTCAGATGCCATCGTCTCTGGCGCTGAAGCAGCCGATAACGAAGAAGGTGGCCGTGCATGTGTACCTAATATGGGTTACCGCAACAGCTCCCTTTCACAGTAAGATAACGCTAATCACATAAAGCATGTTGTGCTATAAGAGTTGACTACTTCGTGAGCGGTTTTTGAACATTTTGCCCACTCTCAACCCTCTTTGCCGATATACATGATTCCAGGTTTTCGCGCAAAGCATTGGCCTCAGGCAGCACCGAAGACTTGAACAGCCCAATTCGAGCGCTGTACGATCGGCGAGGGCATTTTTGGTTCACGTCCCAACTTCTTGCTCATCTGGTATGGGAAACAGACAAAGTATAACAGCATAGATGATATAAAACAAAAAAATAAGTAATATATCTTGCACTTTCTGTAAGGGCTGAACCAAAACGCTCATACCACTGCACCATTTTTATTGCTCCTATAGATGCGCCCAAACTCCCACTTTCAACGCATATTGCATTCGAGCAAAATAGCAGCTGGGTTTATCCACCATGACAGCACTTCAAGTAGCCCGATTCATACGAACGTGAAAATTGGCGAAGCGTTTCAGCGGCCCGTGCTCAGTTTACATGTACGGCGCAAGCTTAATCTCTAAGTGCTGAATGATTTTCAAAAAAGTTCTTTATTCTTGGCTGTAAAAGAGACGCACTATGAATTGTATGATCGACGAAACGATAATTCTGACGTCTACAATTTCAATACCTAATTTACCTCTTTACCAGGTACGTCACGGTGATTCGTGCAGCGCGAGGCAGATGCGCAACAAGAAGAGGACGTGTGACCCCCTGAGCGTGTACATGGAACAAGCAGTGCTGCCCATGGCGAAAAAGTAACTTTCAATTCGATAAATTCGCTACTTTATTTTACCATTGCATACATACAGCCTCAACTGTGACATTTCGCTTTCTTATTGGCCAGGTACGGCATCAAGACAATCTACTTCGCTACTGATGACTCGTCACTCTTTGCCGCTGCGGATGGCATTCGTGCGTGGCCGCAGTTCCACTGGCTTCATTTGCCGCCTCCAAATGCTAAACTACATGGAGGATACTCCGATGCCAAATTGAAGGGCGGCGAGATTGACGGGTGTGTTATTTCTATACATGTGCGAATGCTTCGTACAGTTGTCACTTTTATGTCTCTTTTCTGGAGTGCGGAGTCAAAAATCGCTTTGATTCTGCCTTTGCCCGTATGTTAGGTACGAAGAAGCTCAAAACGCTCTTATCGACATTCTTCTACTCGCGGAGGTGCGCATGTGGGCAGCTCTTGTTTGTTTCTTACGAACGTAATAACACTCAATTATGAGAGAGTCTTCGTGTTTGTATCTGACTGCGTGCACCATCTCTGCTTCGTTTTATCCTTCAATCACTCCTTTGTGGTTCGCTTTTGTTATTCCTTAGGGTGACATGTTTGTGGGCAAGTTTACGTCCAACGTGGATCGAATTACACTCGCGCTTTTGGCGGCACGAAAACACGAACTTGTTCCGTAAGTTTACGATCATGTCTCACAGATAAATATGCAACTGCAACTCAAACATAACTCACTTTTGAGGCATTCCTGGTGCTTGTCTGATTTGTCTGACGAACATACGAATTCCTCGTTGTGCGTAGATGGCCCCTGAGTGAATTCTTCTTGGCATGCTTTTCCATGAATTCAGGTACGCAAGCCTGGACTCGCCTTGGTGCAGCGACTGGGGAATCAACTCCGGCGTTTCCTTGTACCAAAACCGCACAGCCAGCTTCGTATGTTGAAACTCGCAGTTGGGGGGTGTTTTTTCGCTTTCTATATAAAAATAGTCATATATATAGCAGAAAACGCGGCTGATAGTTCATTTTTTTTATATGTTCATGCTTACTTGTTGCTTTACTCTTTCGTCGCGATCGGACTATGCCTTGGAGGTATACCTATTATTGTTATTAGTATTATTATTCTTAATTGCGAATTGATTTGCAATACAACACCGCGCCAACAGCAACAGCAAATCCAATCAAGCAACAGCAAATCCAATCTCATAGTTGATTGGATTAGATGAGATTACACTCCCCCGTGCCAATTGCAAAGCGGCATCGAAAACTGCATATAACTTCGTATTGGTATATTCCTCAGAACAGGTATGATTTGGCCCATAGAATATCGTCATATCGGAGCGGTAACCTCAAATCTGGATTAACACCTTGAGATATTGTTTTTATCGATGTGCTTATTGGTCCTGGAGTTAGTGTCAGTTTCCCAAGATATGATTCACATTTACGACTTCTTTTAGATCGTAGCAGATGGAATATAGACAAAAAGAATTGATACACGAAATACTACCTTATTCATTCATTATTCAGATTGCTCCTGCCTATCTCAGTGCCCCGCGCACAAACAAAACACGGCCATTTTTCCACCACTTCTACACGAAAGTGGGGTCAAGGGCACTTTTCGTGGGTGTTAGGGGTCCACGCATGCCCCCTGCTTCGCTGTCAGTGCTGCCGCGGCTCATCTAGGGAGGTTTAAACAAAGGTTAATAGAGGTTAGCATAGTAGCAGTGAAAAGATAGCAAGAAGAGGAGAATAAAAAGATCAACCCTACATGCCAAGTATGTCATATTAGTGTAATGCTCACCCGAATGCTCGCGTTATTGCGCATCGACTCATCACTGGCCGCCGAATCATCGGAAGCAGAACTCATGTTGGATGACGCTCGCCGCAGAGCATCCTGCTGAGCGGCCGCACTCATGGTGGAGGAGCCACGGCGGAGGTTGTCTTGCTGGACTCGTGTGACGTGCGAGGGGTTCATCTAATCAAGAAGTAGTAGAAGAAATGAAAGAACGAAGGGTCAACTTTGATGAATTGATGAATCATAATCCGCACAAAAAAAGGGAAAAGTTTCACCAATGGACTCGACATCTAAAACCTGGTTGAAGTCGCTCGCTTCTGAAGATCTGTGTTCGTGCAACTCGTTGGTGGTAGAGTCTCGCGTGCTCCCGAAGAACGACAATGACGAGCGCAGCACCGACGGCCGCTCCGAAACACTCATCGAGCGGCGTTCGCCGGCAAAGCTCAATATAGTGGTGTTTCGAAACGCCATCACCTGAATTGAAAAAAAACACATGAAATGGGTCAGAAGGAGCATCAACCGAAGGCCACCCCTGAATTTTGTTATTGCTGGGTCTCTCTATCTCATGCAATAGTTAAACCAACCTGGTCACGGAATGTGGCAGCTTCTTCAGCAGACACGGTGCCGTTTTGCTTTTTCATGTGATCGAAAGTGGCCACCATTTCCTGAGCATTGTCGGCGACCTTAATCTCAGACATCAACGTTTTCACCTGGAGACAAGGGAAGGGCAACAAAGTAGAAAAGGAGTAAGAGTAGGCCTTTTTAAGAAACGTAAAGAGCTTTTCAATTGTTCAAGGACTCCGTAAATAGTTCTTGCTTCTTGTTTATCTAGGTACGGTATGTGAATCACCTGCTGAATCAAGGACAAAAATTGTAAAAAAAAGTACGTACCTTGTCGGTTTCCTCTTTCGTGAGTCCATGCTTTGACGACACGAGGAGCATGAGCTCTTGCTCTTTCCGCGCCTTGATGAGCCGCAAGGAATTTTCATGGTGGTTCAATTGCGCAGCGCCCGTCATGAACAGAAAAGTTGCTTTTCGCTGCCCTTGCACCGATGCCGCCGACTCTAGACCCGACCGAACCGAACTGTACATGGACAACATTGTGGCATTGAAATCCAGCGACACGTCCTCTCCGTCCCCCGTGGACATGCTGCGTTTCCAGTGCCGCGCAGATGGATCTTGGCTGCCTCCTGAAGACGTTCGCCCTTTCGAAGTGCCATTCTCTTCCTCAGCCAAAGCCGACAAGCTCCGTCGACTCGTGGAAAAATCACTGAGCTCCATTTGGAACTCTTTCGCGGAAGTCTCCGGATTGGGCGGAGGCGCCAAGAAGTATAAGCCCAAAAAGATGACGCAAATGCCACTGGTAAAGCCCACCCACATCGACGCAGTCATGTAATTGAACTCCTGGAAGTAAATGCCGCCGCTGCGTGCACACATGCGACAATCCGAGAAGTGGTGTAGTCGAAATGAGTAAATTATACGATGGCAAATTAATATTTGAAATCGTGTTTTCATTGGGGAGCGAGAAATATGATAACACGTGAAAACATTAAGACTAAATCGTGAAAAATCAAGTACCAATATATCAGAGAAGGTTTACCTGATGATCGCGAAGAAGATGAAGTTTGCTTGTAGCAGCGGAATGATGAAGAGAGGGTCGTACAACGCTAAGGCGTTGTTCAAGCGGACCTTGAAGACACGTGTGAGTGCCATGAAAATTATAAGAACGCGAGCGTAGAAGTGAGAATAAAACGAAGAAGATGCAAGGCAAAGGTATAATCCACTCTGAGCTTTCAACATTTTTATGCACTCAATTTACAACTACTATGGAATCGTACCAGCCAGTAGAGCATGAGGCCCAGCCACGAGAAGAAAGTGACGTAAAAGAACCAGTGCTCAGCAACATTCACGCCTTCTGCGATCAGCTCCACGAAATACGCGAGGAGCTGGTTTGGCATACACAAACGTACAGTGCATACAAAAAGAACGCGGTTCGTCAAACCGTTAACTTTCGCGATGTGCACATTTTCAAAGATAAATTGACCAACAAGCCAGTGTAAGAGTTATACGCTTCACTCAGCAAGTTCACTTAGCACGACAACAAGCCTATCGATGGCTACCTTGGCAAAGACGACCGAAGTGGAGCCAAAGAGAGCGCTGTAAGTGCTGTACATGACTGCCATGGCATTCTTCGAAGAAGGGTAAGGGCGTCCTGCGATCTCAGCTGCCTCAAATGCCCGGTAGCCCATCTGCCAAGACCCACGCAAAAAACGAAGATCGATAGATGCGAAAAATAAAGCACTTTGAATGGCTCCCAAGATTGTGAATAATTCTGATGATTCTAAGCTGCTGGCACGCTAAATAATAGGACTTTCAAACATTCGAATCCACGTCACTCGTGAGTATTTGAAGCTCGCTTGAGAAATAATCTCACTAGGCCTCCTGTTGGCAATCAAATATCGACTTGCAGAAAGTCTAACAATCCCCCGCAGGCACCGCAGACAAACATTTTGGTGAAATAATATGCATGCACGAGTCCTCACGTGCAACGCCACTGCCAGCCCCATCACGATGAAGATGTACACGATCCACGCAGGGTTGTTCCACAGGTCTAAAAGGTCCGTCACGCTGCCAATCTCAGCGCCTTGCTTCGAAGAAAACGCAATCGCCAAAATCGTCCCGCACACCTGAGGTTCAGTAGCGAGGTTTATTGTGAAAGAAAAGGTCCTTTGAGCTACTAGCGACACTCCTAAACAGACTCTTGGTAAGCACTAGAAAAGAAAGCACGCAAAAGCGACTGCAAATGTTTTTCCATTGCGAAACGAAGTAGAGTCTGCACGTCGAATTCAAATGCAATCACGAGATAAGCACCCAGGCCGTACCCAGCTAAGTAAACAAAGTCAGAGTGAGTTTTAAAAGGACTTTCAAAGAAGAAAAAAAAGCCAGTACCGTCAGCGACGTGCCAATGAGCATCGGCCGGGTGATGGCTTTGCCAAGCACAAACTTCCCGAAGAGCACGTTCGTCACGAACTAGTCAAGTCCCGCACATAGAATCAATGACAGGACAAGTGAGCGAAGTTGCAAAAGGCGTTAGAAATAATGCACAAGGAAATAATGGCTCAGAAAAATGGCTGCGCACGCGCGCTTACCCCAGTGTGTCAATGGACAATTGTAATCTAAACTAGGTATTGTAGGTTCAGATAGCATGTTTCTCTCGCACTGTGCGCACTCAGAAGCAGTTTCTGACCTGAATTGCCTCGAGAGAAGCGAGAAGGGACTGGGGCGCTAGCGAGTAGGACGCAAAGTTGAGCAGCGAACCAGTCACGAAAACTACCGTGCCAAACACCCACACCTACCAAGACACACAACGAAGAGGCATTTCCTTAGATGGTGAGCTTACAAGAGAAAACAAGCTACAGTTGTAGTAGTAATAACATCTCGAAGGTGTAGAAACGATATGTACACAGAATGCAGCAAGCTATGCAGCGGACAATCGCATAGTACTGTAGGCTCTCGTGTTGAACATACCCGTGAATTTTTCGGATCTGAAGGTTCAGTAGGCGCCGGGAGCCCTTTCTTTGTTGCTGTTTCCAGCATTAAAATCTCGAGCTCCTGTGGAAAAGGCAAGAACGGGAGCCAGGGTTGGCCAAGAATGAAGATTAGGCCTCACGATAGCTACAACCAATAGAAGATCAGCTTATAGGTACATCGAGAGGATGCCTAGCTAAATGCGAGGACCACGTAAGGTCGCTAGTAACGACGCAGGGAAGGCTAGAGTACTAAGGCCTCTCCCGTTGAACTCTCACCTGCATGCCGAGAGACTGCAAATTGTTGCCACAGTTGATAGCAACTGTTCAACCGCGAGTGAGCGAATAGGTGATTAGGTGATTAGGTGGAAGGAGGGGGGGTGATGTTGGGAGGTCCGAGATCATCGCGAACGTCGCGAGCATCGTAGGTAGGCCGACAACAAGAATGAAAAGCTAGAGCCACCGAACTTACTTGAGCCTAGCAAACCTGCTACTACGCCAATGTATGGGTAGCAGCATAGTCCCGCCATGCTCGCTTGGGGCTGCAAGCCTGTCCCGCGCCCCCAACAAGAAACGAACAAAAAGCAAGCAAACGACAACAACCTTTTCGGAGAATATTTGGATCGCGTCTGAGTATATTCTAGGTCCCAGAAAAATGTCACCTTTCGCCTCCTCCCTGTACCATGTCCGAAAAGGAGCAGCTTGCTTTCTTTTCTTGCTTCCCCGACACCCGACACCGCTTCATAAAACTCTTCTCGGTTTGAGTAAGTAGTCGACAGGCAGGCCGGCTAGCCAGAAGCCAGAGCCAAGTGGCATCATAGCTTCACCTTTGTCGATAAGTTCATCGTCACCACAATTGTGTTATTCTAATATTTCAAACAACGCTTCGTCACAACTTTTCAAGTTCATTTCCGAATCCTAGTCATCTTTGTTTACATAGTGTCTCCGCCGCAGTGAAGTAACGACTAGTATGTAGACGGACGCTAACTAGTAGGTTTGAGCACAAACCACCAAGCACACTCAAGCAAAGGCCACAAGCACATTCAATGCAATGAAAGTTAACAAAGCGGTACCACTGGGCGCACCTGATTTGACGGCTTTACCAGTGCGCGCGCTCCTCGGTCACTCACGTGAACGTCGCATCGCTCTGTCAAAGAGCTTCACTAGCCTAGCAAGCGGCGTTCATGCATTAGAGGCAGCGCTTGATGATGCCAGGTATCGACTATGAAAGATTATGGACGAAATTGATGATTTATTCTGTCTAAATATATCTAGGGCTGTGCCTAAGGTTTATCGAGCTAGGTACCGGCCTAGAGCCTCAACTACATTATGGAGAGCATTACAAATTGTTACTTGACTTTGACATTCTTGGTTTACCCTCCTTTATATCTTGGATCATTCTGCCAGCACTCGTCTTGTCGAAGCCGCCGAGGAATATGGTATGGTGCACCCACCTTCGATGAAGGTTCAGCGAAAGCGCGGTACTCAAAGGATGAAGCACATTCGCAAGCTCCTTGACCTCGCGGACAACTTAAATCAGGTCGAACCCTTTCGCCCTACCACTCTCTCTTCTGATATCAGCGTGGTTATCAACCCCTATTTTGTTTATCCCTTTTGAACTTGTTGATAGGAGGTACGCGGGCGCCTTCGAGTGGCTAAAAAAGTTGCCACAGATGTTCTTGTGCTGGTACGCCCTATTTAGTTATTTTCATGCAGCCACAGTTTCGCATTTTATTCCACACGCGCAACCAACACTTGATAACGTATCTTTCTGTTGCTAACTCCTTTCATGGGTACCGCAGGCTCCCGTGCTGGCAAGTGCCGCAGCTGGATTGAAGCCGTTCAGTGCTAGTGGAGCTGGTTGCGAATACAAAGATGGAGAAGAAGAAGGCGAAGCACACGCAGCGAAGGCATCGCTAGAGTACGGTGAATTGATGGAAGAGTATGCAGCAGTGTCTGCAACTATTGAAGATAATGCAGAAGCACGTCTACAGTCTTTTGACCGACAGAATACGAACCGAAGCTTTGTTGATGGGGTGCATCGAAGTGCAGTATTGCCGCTGCGGGCAGAAGACCACCATTCGTTGCCTATTCTAGCTCATCGTGTAGAAGTCGCTACAGGCGTAGCACGCGATCTAGCTGTTGATGTGACCACTCTCGAGTCATCTATCGTTGCTGAAACAGCAGAAACGTCTAGTTATGCTTCAGCAAAGTCAACAATTATTTCAACCTGGGGGAGGGCCAAAAGTGCGCTAAAAGTGCCTCAGAAAGGCTCATCATCTCATACAACAACTAACAAGTCGAAGTTATTAACCTCAGAAAGAGCTCCACCACCACCACCACCACCACCAGCAGCGCATGCAGCGCATGCAGCAACTGACACTGCAGCTCACAGGTGTCGGACAGCATCAACGAGAAACAAAAAGATGGCTGATGCTCACGCCAACCCTTTGAAAGGAAGGTGTGTGCAAAGAACAATATATAGAGGAAAAATAAGATTGATTGAGGGTTTGAGACACTGCAGAGGATCGTCTCCTGAGGTGTCCGATAGACATTTCTTATATCTAACATCTCAATGGTTCTTAACGTTTTCTCTTCTTCTTCCTCCTCCTGTATCGTTTTCACATGCGGTGGCGGTGTTGTAGCCCTGGCGTGCTAGTAGGCTCAACAGCGCATTACGGGTGGGCATTACCTCCTTCAGCCTATGATCCTTGGCATAATCAACACTCGAGTACTCGAAGCCATCGCACTCGTGCTGGAATATCATCAGCATCACTTACTCGACCTCATGCTGCTGCTGCTGCGTCCTCCCAATGCGTTAACCGCAAATCAAATCAGTCTGCCAACAACAAAGCTCCGCTTCATAGTGGCGGCTCGCGCGCAAGGCAGGCTAGTGGAGCAATCGGGCGCGCTTCAGTGGCAGCAAGAGTAGCAGAGCAACCTTTGGGCTTCAATTCTTCCACAGGTGCGCACTCAATGGAGGTGTGCAACAAATAGGGATGAAATGACAGAAATAGATACAAATTTTGTGCTTTCAGTAAAGACATGTACTTCTGTTGATGTCTCGTAGGCCCACATGATGCATCATTTCCGCTACCTCTTACTGCGTATTGCTCTTTTCTGGCCAAATCTGTCTTCGGAAAATCAATTCAAGGGAGGAGCACTCCATTCGACCCAGCAACTGGCAGATTCCTCGCGACGGTAGACTGGAGCGACCTCTGTAACCGCATTGATGAGGCTGAAACACCTGCCTCACCCTCGATTGATCTCAGCTCGCTGCCAGACTCCCCTGATCCTCTGCCAGCGTCTTCTCCTTCGTCGTATTCATCCTCACCACTCCAGCCGCAACCGCCACCTGCACATGTGCCAGTTCAGCATGTCGATGATGCTTCACTTAATACTGCTCACAATGGAATCTTTTTGGAAGCAAGTGCTATGGCAGTTGGAACAGGAGCAGTGAATGTAGACGCCGATGTCAAGGACAAAGCGATGGGCTCAGCGAGGAAGAAAGGGAAGGAAGCACGAAAGGTGCGTAGATATACGCCACTAATAATAGTGTTGAGAGGGAGAACAAGAATAGTATAGAAACAAAGAGGGAGGTTCCCAAATTAAATATTTTTTTACCGGCCCCTCTACTATTGCACAAATTTCGTCTCTTATTCGCGTGCCTCATTCTGCACTCCTGCCTTTGTTGTGCCCCAATTTCATTTCAAAAGGTGCTGAGATGCATCGAGTGCCAGCAATTCGGCTGGGGCTGCCAGAAGCATTCCTCTGTTAGAAATCCAAAGCCTTTCTTCTATGATTCATGTGTATCTAGCACTATCGCTCAGGTACCATCGGCATGCTCTGGTAGCAGTGATGGAAGGCGGAGTTTGATGTACAGGGATCAGTGCGCATGGAGCCAAGAAATGAAGCGAGCAGTCCAGAACAAACCTTCGGCGTTTAGCATGACATCAACCGACAGGTGTGCAGTTAATGAAGGAATGCCCCTTAAGGTACCTAATTCATGATGCACTTAACCATTTAGAAAACGCATGAACGCTACCCTTGTGCTGTGGCTCACGCGAGAAGAATTGCGTACAAAATGAGGAATCTTTTGCCCTGTGTGCTCCCATCGTCTTTCAGGCTCATAAGACCTGGCGGTGCCATCGACGATTCGCAGCTCAAAGCTACGGAATTTCGCCTCGATCACCTTAAGAGACTCGACGAGTTCAAAGCGGTGAGACCATGCATTTGATTTGACGCTAATTTGCATACGAAAGATTCAATCGGACGAGTTTATGCCACATTTATGAACAGAAAGGCTTTTCGCTGTTTTTTTTTGCCTTTCCTGTAATCTATTGAGCGCCTTGAATTGATGCCTGGCGTATTTCTTCATGTGCAGGCTGGAGACGTTAGGCGCAGCACACAAGCACTGCGCGATGCACAACGAAGATCTATGGAAACAAGGCATGCTGCTGCCTCGGGTGCCTCTGCGGCTGAGACTTTACGGAGGCGCTTTCAATGACCTAGAACATGGCCTTCGCGCAACGAGTACAAAATGTTTGGTCGCTCGGGCATATGTTCTCATTGGTTTTTCTTCTGCTTCAAGTCCTTGCATGTTCCCTAATAGCCCACAAACTCCGTCCATTAGAACCCGTATCAAAACAACCGCACTCGGTTTGATTTTAATTTCTCCCGCGCGTTCGGGTCTCGGGTCTTGGGTTTTGGGTCATGTAGAATCAGAACCATAAACCGCAAATTTTAAACTCCCTTATAAACAGGCACCTTCCTCGTACCTCTCCCAAATTACTTTGGCATTAATAATACTCTACTTAGCACTACACACTGCAGTGTAAGTAGAAGTGTGAAGTGCTGTGCGCTGTGTGGCGTATAATACAATACCGAAGTTCTTATTTACGCATTTAGGTCATTTGACTGACGTATCTTTGTACGCACATCAGCTTTGACACCTTGATTGACTTTCGGAAACCACCATGAGGAAGCAGCCAACGGTAGTGAAGGATACCTTTGGGGAATGGCCGCCCTTGGCTACCATGGCAGCCAATGCAGTGGACTGGCTATCCAATCCTGCCGTCGCTGCGACTCTTGCTTTAGCCCTGGCTTTACTATGGACGGCATACGCGAGCGCGCAGAACAAGACAGCGAAAGGAAGCGTAATCCAAACTTTTGCCAAAGAATGTGGAGGCATGCTCCTCTGCGTGCCGTGCTGGCTCATGCCGCAATTTATTCATTTGCCTGGTTATGAGCAGTGGATAGCCGCTGGTGTGCTGCTCGTGCTTGGCGATTATCTCATGGGAAGCCCGCACGTGAACCCGACCGTCTCGTACGCATTCGTTGTGACGGGCGATGTAAGTACAGTCTAGTATTGCGAGACGCGTTTACTAGAAATACGTCTGATTCTTTCATCTCTATGTTGGTTCTGAGTAGCAAAATGATTGCAGAGCTTTGGCAGTACTGCTGCTAGTTTTTGAATGCTTAGTAGTCACGCCTGTACATGATGTGCTTGTTTCTTTTATTGTTGGTGTGTGGCCGCGTATACAGGTGTCCCCGCACAGTGGCTTGATGCTGGTAGCTGCGCAAATGGCCGGCGGTGTTCTAGCTTTCCCACTGCTGGCTGCTTGTTTGCGCCCTTACGGTCTTGATTTCGGCGCGTAAGTTTCTTCTATGATATCTCGTAATTCATATTCTTGCGATGTCCGCGTAGATTCAGTTTCTTCGTAAAACCTTGTATGTTATATTCGCTTGACATTGTACCCAAAGATGTAATTGGTTGATACGTTTGGCCTACTGTAGCTTTTCCTTCGTCTCGACGTTACTTTTTTTTTTTGCACGCATGTGCACATTTGTCTGGTTATTCATGACGTCTCGCTCGTGTTTGAACGGGCGCGCACACGTAGGCCGGCCATTCCTGAGGGCATGGCGACGCAAGATGCCGCGTGGAACGAGTTCATGGCGACCTTCTTGCTGCTGTCAGCGGTGTTCGTGCTGTGCACCACCCGCCTAGGGGAGTATTATTTGCTGAAACAGCCGCTAGTGGCGGCCGCGGTGCGATGGATCAGCGTGTACTACGGCGCCACTGGTGAGTACAAACGGAGATCAATGTCCATTATTAGGGCTGTACATACAAACGCTAATGCTAAATCTTGCGCTTTTTATGGAGGGCAATTGAGTTTGTTGGAGACGTAATTTATTTCTAAGGGCAATTTCTTGCTTTTTGTTCTTGTTTCAGTGTGGCCCTCCTCTATTTTACGATCTGCGCGTTGCTTTTGTTTTTGCTCCTGTCTGTATGCCTTTTTTTTCTCTTTGTGTGATTATTTTGAATTCCTCTTCACGTTTTGTTGTCTACATTAGGCCCCGCGATGAACCCCGTGCTCCCCACCTGCTATTCACTCCTCAAAACCGGCGCCTTCCCCACGGACATGGACCACTACGTGGTGTATTGGGCGGCGCCAGCCGTTGGAGCTGCTGCTGCCGCTGTCGGTGAGTGATGAGAAGGGAAATAAAAGGAGAAAAATGAAGGAGGCATAGATGAGGAGAAGGGGATAAGCTCGTGCACTTGCGAGAAGATCTTTAAAAAAAAAGCAGGAAAAGACAGCGCATCTAAAGGAGGAGCATGAGAAAAGGGAGATTTCGAGCTTTCGTGTTTAAAATCTGCCTGCTTTAATTTTATCGATGATGCCTTGTGAAATGCAATGGAGACCTATGTATATGGCTTTTCATCCCTGCATTTCTTCCGCTTTTTGCCATTTGGTTTCACCGTGCTTGTTCCCTGCCTGGGGCTATATGTGCTTGTACATGTGTTGTCAGGATGGAGCCTCATGTGGACATCTGGCATCTTTGGCCCGAGCCGCATTCCCATCACTGCTAGTGGAGGGCAGAAGAAAAGCAAGGGAGATTAGCTGAAAACTTAAAGGAGCAACATTTTATTTTTGTTCTTGACCTGGAAGTGCCGCTTCGAAAGGTCTTGACAGTTTCTTAGTCCCCATTGTTGCAACATCTTGAGCTTTACACTCAGAGCATGGCAGAGCGAGGCACCTTTGACCGCCAACATCACTTCTCATGGCCACTCGGGCATGCGTGCCTTATTTGATTAGTTCCTTCTAGTACTGGCAACTAAATTTCTATAGGCCCCTTTGCTTCGTATTTCTCAATAAGGACACCCAGCCCAGTCAGCAGTCAGGCGCCTTCGCGTCTTCTGAGGGAACCATTTATACGGAGCTCTTCGCTATTTCTTGGTTGTTGGTGCTTTTGGGGCGCATAATCCTAGACCTAATTTCAAATTTCATTTATGCCTGCTGGGCTTCTCATTCCGCCCTATAACCGTGTAGGATGCTGATCTGGTATGTGCGAGAGCCTCGGAGCTAGGAAAAATCTTCCCTCTCCCTCTTCCCTTCGTCCAGTCTCATGGTAGATAAGATCGGATTGGATTATCCTCCCCAATTGGAGCGAAATATAAAAAAAATAGCGAAAAGCTGCGTATTGGCGAATCCTCAAGAACAAGTCTGACTGGGCCGAGCGCCCTTTTGCGTACCTCAGAATACGCAGCAGGGGAGCATGTATAGACCTCTCAGCACATCAATTTATGGAATTTTCACGGTGAATCACTATGCCACATCGGCATCTCGAGCCTTCTTTCACGGATCGCTTTTTGTGCAGGCTTTTTTGTGGGCGTTTCGCCGACCAAAACTTGTTGCGAAGGCGTGCCACGAGACGAGGAAGACGACGAAGTAGTAGACGGTGAGGATGGAGCAGCGGGCATAGAAACAGAGGAGGACGAAGACTCCGAGTAATCGTTGGAGGGTTGTCTTGATGTAGCTTCCTTTCGCTTCTTCGATACTTGAACCTTTTCAGAAATAGTTGGCTCGTCTGCACGCCGGCGAGAATGGTTGCTGCTGCTGCTGCTGCTGCTGCTGCTAAATTTGTAACCACTACTGGTGGTGTTGCTTGACGTTCGAACAGGTTGCACTACTGTTTTTGTCGTTTGCGTAGTGCGAAGGCGGTTCAAATGAATCTTGCCGTGTTGTTTCGCTTTTGCTGCTCCAGCAGCCGCTTTCAAGGACGATGCAACTGGTGCATAAAATGCTACTGCCGTCGCGCCGGCGGCAACAGCAGGAGCTGCACCTGCTATGGACGGTCCTGATGGTATTGGAGTTGTGCTTGCTTTTCTGGAAGCCAAAGCAACGGCAGAGGTAGCACTGACAGTGGAATTAGCACCACCAGCAGCAGTGGCAGCAGCAACGGAAGTGATAGACTCTGCAGGAGTTTCAGGAGGCGACGGCAATTTCCAAACATGATTGAAACGAATCGGAGGAGCAGCACTCGCCACAGGGTGATCTGAAGTAAGACGAGTCGTGGAGTCACCGGAGCTGCCATTCTCATAATTGTCGTCGCGATCGTCGTTGTCGTCGTCTGAAGAAGAGAAATCAATGCCGAGCTCGTCTGCGGCAGCATTCAAAAGCTCTGCAGATGCAGCTCGAACGTCAGGAATAGTGTAAAGGCGTCGCAATAAAGTTTCTGCAGATGAATATGGCACTCCATCCACCATCTGTTCTGCCTGAGATTCGTGCCACAAACGAAATAAAAATTAAAAAGAAGAGGCCAGTGACGTCCCAGAAAAAATTATACTACTGAATTAAGTGTATGTACATATGAGTGGGTACGTATGAGTGGGGTGACAGTGGTAGCTTAGTGAGAGACGTAGAACTCGAGCAAAGTCCGTAGATAAGTATTGAGAGCCCGTGAATTTGACATCAAGAGTAAACTACCAGTAAAAAAACACTACCAAAGAGGCGCACTTTACCTCATCGCCGTTTCCAACACTTCCACTGCCCATGCTACCGTTATTCGTATCGGCGTTGCTACTGCTGCTGCTGTTGGCGCCTGCATTGCTTTGTCGACGACTGGGGTCAGCCATGAGAATCGCTAAACGAGGAACAAACTCGCGCACTATCCTCAAGCCTTCAGATAGGTCATGCGCACTTTTACCTGTTTTACTTTCTTCTTCATCTTTGTCCTGGTCTTCTCTTTCTCTTGCTTTTTTTGCTGCCTCTGACCCTTTCGAATTGTCGTAAGGGGGCAGCACAAGCAACAGCATGAGCGCGAGGCAGTATTGTCGTAGCGACACTCTGGTAGCAAGCAGCAAGGCACGTTCTGCTGCCAAAGTTTCGTTGTTCTGTTCTTCACGCGCTTCAATAGCTTCATTATCAGTTTTGCTTGCTTCGAGGCTGATAGTTCTTTCTTCCTGTCCTGCAGAAACCAGTTCACCTTCACCTTTCTCGATGATTTGACTGCTGCTTTTGTCGCTCCTGCTCTTGCTGCTACTATTTTTGCTGCTTTCAACTTTTTGCTTTTTGGCGCCTTTTATTTTGGTACCCTTTGCGTGTGCTTTGCGTGCCCTCTTCTTTTGGCGTTTCGCTTCAGCAGCAGCTTCGGCTGAGAGTTGAGCGCATTTGACCCGAAAATGAGCCTTCAAGACATCTACTAAGGAAGTGGAATATGTTCTGCCATCAAGATCTGTATAATCGTCACTATCAGCTAGCTTCCGAGCAGCTGCCATGGAATTTGGTAATGCCTCGAAGATAATATCGTCGAGCAACGGGTGGCCGCTCTGCTCAAAAGCATTACAAAGAGAAGTAAACCAATTGCCCAAACTTTCAATTGATTTCACATCTGAATGAGAAGGTTCGCAAGACAAAGTAGTTCTCACTGCCTCCGCCATATTCGTTGCTGAACTTGGCGTTTCTGCAGTCGAATCGGATGCTCTTGGATTGTCCGAGGTAGAGAGGACAGCACTTCTACTACCAGTGTAGTCACGAGAAAGTTCCACAGGCTCCTTCATATTTGTACTTTTCTTCTTATCAGCAACACCAACGTCGGCGATACAAGCAACTCTTGCTGCTGCTTCTTGTTGTTGTCCTGATGTTGCAGATGCTACATTTGAGAAGTCTTTCTCCTGCTGTTCTCGGACGCGTTGGTTGAGTTCTTTCACGAGTGCTGCAAAATCTTCTTCGTTTTCTTCATCACTATCCATGCCAGAGCCAGGTGCAACCTTATTTGCAGGAAGAGGCTCTGCTAATACGAATGGCAACAATGCAAGGGTGTCAGAGTTTGTGTCGCTTCGCGAGCTAGAGTGGCTATCAAGGAAATGCGGATTTCCATTCGAAGGCAAAAGTGACGTTGCTGCTGATGCTGCATCGGTTATGCCAGCAGTCTCTTCTATTGCTTGCGCTACTCTTCCTCGAACTGCAGCCGCCGCAGCTGCCTGGGAATAATCTAATGGTCTCAGTAGAGCACATCCAGGTATGGGCAAAGGCGTCACAATTCCGAACACTAA